>Ga0209611_10009321_pt1 | contig 14907 bp, 10 predicted proteins | sample S1TSphgellanicum_3_FD_187693 | JGI IMG/M metagenome (GOLD analysis project Ga0209611, IMG submission 187693) | Host-associated microbial communities from peat moss isolated from Minnesota, USA - S1T2_Fc - Sphagnum magellanicum MG (SPAdes) (version 2) | ecosystem: Host-associated > Plants > Peat... | reverse complement strand
CTCACTCCCCTAAGTGTTATTATCCTCTTAAGCCCAAATTTGATTTTGTGCATTGAGATAAGTACAGAATTACGTGGAGCAAGTTTTGTGACAATTTTGGTCTTGAATAAACTTCAGGAACTCCTGAGTTTTATAGGTTTGAAGTTCACAATACAGGTGTTGGTGTTTGGTAGTTGGTACCTCAGGGAGGACATATTTGTCTGGTGACTTTGATGTTTGCTACAATGCAACTCATGGTACATTGCTACCTCTGAGTTTTGAAACCCATGGGCCTCTCTCTGTGAATGGATAAATGGATTTAAGTCAGATTATGACTAATCAACAAAATGTTTTTTGTGTTGTTATTAGGGGTGGCTTCTTGAAAGGCTTTTTGAAGCTGAACACAAGTTTTCTCATCTGGTAGCGCTTTGAAAAATTATAGTTCGTTAATTTTGGAGACAATTTGGGGTAGGAGAAAGCCTGAGGCCGTCGCCTTTACTCGAAGACAAGCGAATGCCAGGGAGGGCCCAATGCAGGCCTGATTCCAGTAGCGCCTGCAGTTGAGGGCTATCTATCTGTATGTCTAAATCTAGGAAGATTTTGAATTCCTTGACATGTGGGAATCTCGAAGTAACTGTGGGCAGGGGAAACTGGAAATAGAGGGCTTTATGAAACCATGAAGTCCACTAAGGAGGCATGAAGCCCACCACCATCAAAGGCGCAGGTAGTTTTACGTGGGGTATTGTAGACTTCAGGTATACGACGAAAAATGTGCTAGCTGCCAGGGTTTTGAGGGTCACTTAAACAACTTCCTTTTCATTTCTATGTTTATTTTGAAATATCTCCCCTGGAGAAGAACCCTAGGTCCTTATGCCAGGAGAGCTACCCAATTTTATATGTTTCCAGAATCCGATGGAAATATTTCTTTTCTAAGAAACAGAAAAGAAGCAAGGAAACAAAAAGACTTGTTTACTTAAGGGGGGGGGTTCCTGTACTCATGCATTCTCCTGAGGTTCAGGAACACCCTTGAGCTGAGGCCCTCAGGTGTCCCTCCCTCAAGAGAATGCACCTGTACAGGAACCTCCCCTACAACAAAATCAACTGTCACTTCCAAGACCATTTGTTCCAGTAAAATACGTATATCCTAACTTTTCAAGTTAGCTCCCCACTCCCTTGAGTCCCGATTCAAAGAATTACGGGACATTAATTGAACACAGATATTTGTTATGGGCGTCAATGCTGGTGTGTTTAAGACTTGACTGCTTATGGGTTACATACCAGTAGTGTTTTTTTAAGGAATCTTGGAAGTGGCCTAAGTGGCTACTGTTTGCTAGATCTAGCAACCTGGCCACAATCACAAGCATGGCCATCTTTTGACTGGCTATAAAAAATAAATTAGATAAAACAATTGGTTACTTTCTCTTTCGAAGTGTGGTGTATTTGACTATTGTAGGATGTATTGTGTATGTGAATAGTGGCTAATTCAGTGTCAGAGTCTAAATTTAGGTTATAGTAAAAAAAACCTTGGAGCCATTTGGCAAGTGTTGGAGAATTGGAGTGGCAAATCATATTAAAAATTAGATTGACAAATCATGTGAGGGAATTGAACCCTTGGTTTGGAAGATACTGCACCCAGTACATGATCCCAACCTACAAGTCACACATTAGTTCAATCATACAAATAAAATCAAATGGGAGCCCGAAAGGAGAAATTTATCCAAAGTCTAATAAGCTAAAACACATCGAGCCAGAAGACCCCTCTTAGCTTTCTCCTTTGTCCAAGTTATGATGGCATCGAAAGGTATCAACAATATAAAAAAGTTGTGCAAACATTTGAACCACCAAATCCAAATGTTCACACAAACGGTTCCATAATTTTGTCTTCATGAAGGTCAAGGTTGAGAAAGTTTTTTCATCTTTCATAAAATCCATGATTTGAACTATAAGCCAGTACTATAATTTTTTTACTATAACTATATTCCATGACTTGAACTATGAGCCAATACTTCGGATAAACAACACCCAAAGCATCCATGACATCTTTTCAAGAAATCACTTTTTAAACTCATCATTGAACTTAGTTATAACTTCAAAATATTATCTTTGCATTTAATTGATGGATTGTTGGAAAGTAACACAAGTAATAAACACATAAACTAATGTCTCCAAACATCAATAATGCATCATGATAAAAATGTCATCAATTTGAAAACTCAAGTTTTCAAAATCAGTATTCAAATCATGTTCCCATTCATGCACCACCATGTCTAATGTGTCATTCAACAAGTTGCAATACATGTCGCAACCCTAGCCTTAAGCTCGTAACCAAGGCAAGAGCTTGCAAAGGTGCAGGCTAAAAATGAAACTTAGGAGTCACATTTCATGCTCCAGGAGTGTAGGAAAGTGTGAGAAAATGAACCCCCACACTCCAAAGTGAGCTCCCACTTTGGGAGTTGGACTCCCGATGGACTCTCGAATTTTTGAAAGGTGATTGCAAAGGTCAAAGCTCATCGGATTGAAGAGTTATTTATATCATTGGAAATCTCTTGGAGTGTAAATGTTTAAAACAGGCTTACATGACCCATTTGGGTACTTAAGGCATAAGTTATGGCCAAAAAAAAAGCCAAGAATCAGACTGCCAATTTGACTTTCGACCACTAAAAGTCAAAAATTGCCCCAATTTATTCGCATACAAATGGTTTGACACATATTGTTGGAAAGCTCTTGTCGAGGGTTACAACTTTGCTTTAGACCTCATCACAATTAGAGGTCTACACAAGAAGTTATGTGACGCACTCCCAAGTCCTGGGTTGAACCCACTTGAGGGTCCAACTATGTGTAGTTGCGGAAAAGTGGGACTTGACGGGCGCTCCCGACTTCCAGCACTAAAGAGGGGTAGAGGGGCGTGCTAGAAGTCCCGGGATTAGACTAGGAAGGTGGATTAGAAGATCACGCACGAATCTGCATCCAAAACCAACCACAAGAGGGTTAGTTCACATTCGGGAACACCCTTGGGTGTTAGGACAAGCCACGGGCACTTTGGACTATTTGACTCACCACGGCCCGGACTCGGGGGAAGCCACCACCGTCCCCCATATAGTATTCTCTACAGTTTTCCATCAAGGCTACATCCAAATGGCACTTTTTCCCAAGACTCCCAAGTTGGAGTCCTGAAACTGCCCCGGGTTGGAGTCCCGGGACTTTGGACGACCACAGCTCCTCGCCCCGAGCTCGGATTGAGACGAGCTCTAAACCAAAGTTGTAGCTCTCATCGAGAGCTTTCCAACGCCATGTCGCACTCCTTGACGTGACGTCGGGAAGAGGTCAATTCCCGACTTTTAGTGGTCGGGAGTCAAACTGGCAGTTTGACTCCCGGCCCTTCTTTTGCCCATAACTTGGGCTGCGGATGTCCAAATGAGTAATGCGAGCCCATTTTGGACATCTACACTTCAAGAGATTTTCATTGATATAAAGAACGAGGCAAGGCGAGGAGATTTGACCCCTCAAATTGTCTTCTGAGTTTTCGGGAGTCCTGCAGGACTCCAAGTCTCCACTTTTGGGAGTGGGAGTTGCATTTTCCCACTTTGCCCAAAGTGGGGTTGCAACATTATGTGCTTCCAAAGTCGCGAAAGTCTCAATTTCGAAAATTTTGGGCTCCGAACTTGAGCATACTGAGACAAAATGACATTTGAGTGTTAGCCCCATGGGCAAACACAGAGGATACTATAAGGGGGAAAGTGGTGGCTTCCCTTAAGTTCGAGCTGTGTGAGTCTTGTGAGCCCATGTTTGCCTTCGGCTTGTCAGTGCACCAAAAGTGCTCTAACTATGCACTAACCAACTAATTGTTTGGTTAGTGTAAGTTCGCATGAATAATTAACCCATTGTCACTTGTCTTAGTCCCCAACTTGGAGCTCCAGCACACCCTTTTACCTCCAAAGTGATACGAACCAGGGGGCATGCCCCAATTCATTATCCTTCCGTTATTTTCACTTTAGACTCACATTTAAGTCTATCAAGGAGCTTGGGAGTGCGTCGATGCCCATTGAACACATCATGCATGTCTAGGAAGTCTAAGCTTAATCATTGTACCAATACTAAATATATGTTTGGCACAATTTGACTACAACAATAAAATCATAAACAAAACGTGACCAGGACTTGGAAAATTTAATTAAGTCATTGAACCTTTCTAGCATGGGCATAATACAAGAAAGCCCCATCATTACCCCCGAATCACAAAGCAACTTTGAATTATGGGCAACTTGAATATTACTACCATCATCTTTATGCATCTTTAAAACCAATACACAATACTCAAACAGAACCTTCTTAGTTGGGAGTAGTATAGAAATCCAATGAGTTTTAATGTTCTTCAAAATTTGTTTACCCCTTATTTCCATAATATCAACCAAATCAACAAACTTTTGGGTTTTCTTTAGACTATGAAAAAAGTATACATACAAACTTTGTAACACATCTTTAATGTTTTTCACAATTGTCGCAACCCCACTTTGAGGGAAGTGTGAGGTCGCCACTCACATTCCCGAAAATGGGACTTGGGAGTCCTCCGGGACTCTCGATAATTTAGAACTCGATTGTAGGGGTCAAAACAGCTCACATTGAGGTGTTCTTTATACCCTTGGAAAGGTCTCAGAGCATAGATGCCCAAAATGGCCTCGCATGAGCCATTTGGACATCTGCATCACAAGTTATGGGCGAAAGAAAGGCCGGGAGTCTAATTGGCAGTTTGACTCCCAACCACTAAAAGTTAGGAATCAACCCGATTCTGGTGTGCGTAGGTGGAGTGCAACACACCGTTGAAAAGCTCTTGAGGAGAGCTAGAAGTTTGCTTTAAACCTCGTCCCAATCGGAGGTTGGACCGAGAAGTTATGAACACCCAAAATCCCAAAAGTCCAAACCGAAACAGTTTTGGGGCTCCACTTTGGGAGTCTCGGGAAAAAGTGTCATTCATATGCAAGTGCGGCGGAGAGATGCAGAGAATACTATATGGGGGAAGGTGGTGGCTTCCCCCGAATCCGGGCCGTGGTGAGTCAAGTGAATCCAAGGTTACTCGTGGCTTGTCCCAACACCAAAAATGTGCAGAATGAGTTCCAACAAATTTGGTTGGATTTGAATGCAAGACCGAATAACTAAGTAGCTTGTCCCTCTTCCTAGTCTCATCCCGGAACTTTCAGCACGCCCCTCTCACCCCCTTTTAGTGCTGGAAGTTGGGAGCGGCACCAAGTTCTAACTATTTTCGCTCTTTAACATAGTTGGACCCTTTTTGGGTCTAACAAGGAACTTGGGGGCGCATCAACAATGCTCATTTTAAAAAGAGTTTGGATTATAGGATTAGTGCGATGGCTCATCCAATGCACATTGATCATAAATGGTGCACTTTCCTCTTTCAATTGAATTGTCACACCTATTTAAATGCCCTAAAACACATTCACCCCATGAATTTCACATGTAATTAATTTGGATGCAATTGTTTCCTAACACAAATCACCAAACAACACCATGGCATCCCCTGATACACATTTCAAGTTATCATAATGGCCCCATTAACCAAGTGCTACAAGGATAATAACGAAGGTGTCCATTACCAATCTTCCACCACATAAATATGAATGGAAATCTAAGAATGTTAATCAAAAGTTGTGACTTTATCAAGAGAAAGAAAAATGAATCTAACACCTTCAACCAAATATTTGGTTTTCTTGACAACCAAATCATGCATGCAAGTTGCCATCTCTTGAGCAATTGTGTTTTACTAGTATCGTTTTGGAAAATTCTTCACATCAAAGAAATGTAATAGTTTGCTCATGTTTTCATAATTAGTCATAAGTCTACTTTTAACCATCATGTGGAAATAAACAAAAAATTACACCAATTTTTTCTTATGTTCACCAACAACATGGCGAATTTGGTTAGCAATGGTGTCCTTGTTATTTAAACAATAAAAACATTCAATCTTAGCATGTATAGAATCCTTATTCAACTAATATTCATTGGTTTTACAAACTCTTGGGATTGCAATAAGGCCTTCCTTCTCCCACTGTGTTTCCAAAGGTCATCCAATTTAGGGGCCAACAATGTTTCCTTGCCTTTTATCTTGATATATACCTTGCATCTAATTTGATACACCTTGCCATGTGCATCCACCATAGATTCAACCCATGGCCACTTAACATTCAAACACCCTAAAACACCTATTTAGCTCATACTCCTTTTGTTTCCTCTTAGTCTTTTCAACAAAAATCCACATATCAGCATTAGAAAAAGGTTCAAAATCAAAAGGGATAATGTTTAGAGGTTGGTTGCTAAAAGGTATTGCACCTAATGCATCAATTTGAGAAAAAAATGATGTAATTAGAAGTTTTGAGGAGGCTACAAAGGTGCCATGTTCAAGAAATAATCACAATATCATAAAATAGTTTGTAAGACCTACAACAATAATCTCTAATTTTGTTGTTAACAATCAACAAACCCCAATTATATAATCAATAATGAGTAAACTTTAAAGTTTCACATTATAGTATATAGACCACAACCAATCAACCCTAAAACTTTAGTTTTTAAACTATTATGCAGTCATGGTATGAATTTGGTCTTCATCAAAGCATAATTAATTTTTTTTGTTGAATGTGGCTAAACCATCTATCTTATTTAATTATGCTAGTTTAAAATATTGAACAAAAGTCGTGTGCTTGGAGTGTAAGTATGATTTGGAAGAGAACATTTTTAAGGATTATATTATTGACGCGCTCCCAAGTCCCCAAGTTAGCCCCAAGTTGGGCTAATTCACTCAAGTTGTGGAATTTTTGGGATTCGAAACACATTCCCAACTTCCAACACTAATGGGGGTGAGAGGGGCGTGCTGAAAGCTCCGAGGTAAACTAGGAAGAGGGACAAGCTTACTCAATTGTGCGGTCCTGCATCCAAATCCAACCAACAAGTTGGTTAGAACTCATTCTGCACCTTTTTGGTGTTGGGACAAGCCACGGGCTAACTTGGACTCACTTGACTCACCACGGCCCAAACTCGGGGAAAGCCATCACATTCCCCCATATATTATTCTCTACAACTCTCCATGACACTTGCATCCAAATGACTTTTTTTCCCAAGACTCCCAAAGTGGAGTCCCGAAATTATCCCGGTTTGGACTCTTGGGACTTTGGACGCTCGTAACTCCTCGCCCCGAACTCGGATCGGGACAAGGTTTAAACCAAAGTTGTAGCTCTCCTCCAGAGCTTTTCAACGGTGTGTTGCACTTTACCTGAAAGCACCAAAATTGGGTCGAACCCTGACTTTTAGTGGTCGGGAGTCAAATTGCCAATTAGACTTTCGGCCCTTTTTTCGACCATAACTTGTGCTTCAGATGTCCAAATGGCTCATGCGAAGCCATTTTGGACATCTACACTTCAAGACCTTTCCAACGGTATAAAGAACGCTCCAAATGCAAGGTGTTTTGACCCCTACAATCGCACTCTGAGTTTTCGAGAGTCCTGGAGGACTCCCAAGTCCCATTTTCGGGAGTGTGAGTGGCGACCTCACAACTCCCTCAAAGTGGGGTTGCGACAATTATGGTGAGTCCAACTTGATAATTGTAATGTTGTACATAAACACAATGTATGTGTGACTTGCTTTCATTAAGTATCTTGCATGATTATTAAAACCCTCTTCGCTTAACATCATGGCCAATTACTTATCTTTCTAAAAAGCAAACTTTATTTTTTGGGTCATTAGTCTAAATATAATCTAGAAAATTCAATTAATAAAAAGAAAAAAGTTGTGCTCTCAACACCTTGTCAAGTTTTCTTTCCACAAGCATCCGACCAAAAGTGCTTTAACTTTTTCTTAAGATGATTAACAAGAGGGCATGATGTTAGGTTTTTATTTTCGGAAGATGTTTGTAGATTGCAACCAATAAACCTTAAAGCTTACACTAGCAATATGTACATTATAAGTAGTAAACCCTAAAGCTCTACATTATAATTTGTAAACTACAACCACTAAACCTTAAAGTTTTACATTGTAGTTTATAGATTGCAACCACTAAACCTTAAACCTTTGCATTGTACTCTATAGTTTGCAACCAATAACCCCTCAAAACCTTTAGAGTTATCATGGATGTCAATGCCATGGAGTTCATTCATATGAATGTTCATCCATGATTTGCAATGAATTTGTACCTAACTCCTAATATAGTTTCAATTCATTTTCAATTAATTTTTAGTTAAGTTTTAATTCACTTCTAATTACTATTAGTTCACTTTTAATTGAGTCTTAGTTCACTTCTAGTTTATTTTTAATTAACTCTTAGTTCACCTCCAATTAACTTTTAATTCACTTCTAGTTAATTATTAGTTCACTTTCAATTCACTTTAATTGAATTTTAATTCACTCATAATTCACACATGGATGAACATGGGCCACATGTAAGTTGAAATTTCCTTGAGTTAAGTGCCTAATGGGTATAAGTAGAGGTAGAATTCCCCATTACCCTTAATATATTCAACATTAATTTTGGGTACATTTTCTTATCATAACCTTGACTTGTTTTGTTTCATTCTTGCAATAAAATCTTGCTAGATTTTTGTCTTGCACATATTGTGTTTTTGTTTCATGATTTCAGATTTGAAATTAGGCCTACCTTTGTTCATGTCCTTGGGACATATTGTTGTCTTGGTTATCTTTATGCATGTGACAAGAATTTAGAATAACACACTAATAATGACAAGTTTGAAATCTGGAATCTAAAGACAAAAAATTCAAAGTACATCAAACCTTGAAATTAAGAAGATGTGAAATAATAAGTTTGATCAAACCTATTACTTGATTAAAGCTCAACAAAAACCCTAGACCCCTTGACCTGATGCATACATTATAGGCCCCAAAATCCAAAATCCTAAATTATAGCAACTTGCAAAGAGAAATTTAGGGCAACACCACAACGAATTGGGATTTGGGAATCAAAATCGTATTTCTTTGGAGTCTGATTGGACTTTTGCAACAATCGATTAATAATTGTCAACCAATGATGACCTTAATTTGCAAGTTACATGACTCAATGACACATCATAGCCTTTCAATGCATAATGGCACTCTACATATTACAGTTTGTAATTCTTGAATCTTCCCAAGCTTGATGCAATGTTTTGAATAATCGATTGAATGGTCTAATCCAAGTTGATGCCTTAGTTGGTTGCTTACAATTTGCAAAGTTGCAAATTACAAACTATAATCACAATTCACCAACATGTTTTGATTCTTGAATTGCAATGATTCTTGAACAATTGATTAAATCATCAAATCATTAAAACCATGGCTCATGCCCCATTGCACATCATGAAACCAAATCCTAATTAAAACCTTTGTAAGTATAAAATTTGGTGAGTTCAAGTAAAGGGTCATAGCTAATGATGGTAATCCCACGTTCACACTTGACAAAAAGCAACGAGAAAAAGATGATGGTCGTTGTAGTCTTGGCAGAAAAGGAAAATGGTTAAGAATAGATGGTGATATTGGATGGTTTGATGGAGCCATCTAGCAACTAGGATTGTTGTGGGCTTGCCATGCATGGTGAGAGGGGATTAAGGTTTAAGAGAAATTGCAAGTAAAGTACTTATTCTAATATGAAGCCTTTTGACGATTTTGCCCCCTTTTTGGCTCTATTGTTTAAGCATAGAGTTAAAAGGCCACCTTTCCAAGTCAAATTTGGCAATATTTCACCACTAAAAAACACACTACATACAAAGCATTAAGCAATATGCAATTCCACCCCCACAACTTGAAGCCCTTTAACAACTAGTTTCAAGGTTTATAGTCTATCCAATTATAGTTATTGTTGATTATCGTGGGCCTATTGAAAGAAATTATCTTACTTTCCGTCCATAATGCACCTTGCTTTTTTATTTTTTTGGAAGCACAACAACAAACTTGACCTAACAAGCCTTTGGCACCCTTAAGTCAAGCTCAATGGCAAAAGGCCAAGAGGACTTTCAGTTGCACACTAATGGATTTGAACCCATAAGCTTTTGAAGTCCCAAGGTCCTTGAGATGGGGAAACATTAAAATGCACATTTAATTACATTGGCAATATTGTAACTTTCCAAGGCAAAATGTTTTCAAAAGTGTTCACTTTAGGTTTGAACTTGTGTTGTGTTGGTATATTGTTATCGTATATCCTAAGGGAAGGATATATGTAAAATTTTAATTTATTTACCAAATGGGTAAAAAATATTATGATATATTTTTTCATTAGGGTAAGGTCCAAGTACCCCTTATCATTTTCCCCTAATTACGATTTTTAAAACATAAATAAAGGATAAATAATTTCATTTTATTTAGTGAAAATGGGTTTTTTCTCATGCTTTGGAATTTACTTAGACAACTTTCATAGGCCTAAATATAGTGGGACAGTGCACACATATGATGTCAAATTACAATAATGAAATTGCATAAATTAATTTCAAATTTTCATTCCTAAACATACATAAAATCAAAGGTCATTGAAATCAAAATGGACAACATCCCACTTGCCCTACTAAACATAAATACATATCTAAAAATCAAAATTTATTTTATCACCAAGCTCAACATAGTGGTCTAATTGGTTTTCAAACTCTAATTCCATTATAAAGTTTAACATCAAAGAGAGCACACACATAATTCATCACAATTTTTTTTCAATATTAAACATGTTGCACAATGATCACAAATAAGAGTAAAGACGATTTTAAGGTTTAGGTGAAACTTACCTTAACAAGATTTACTTAAGTTTGAAAACTTATCTAACTTTGAGTAAGGATATTTTAAAGATATATTCAAGGTTATGAAACAAGTATATTTTTTCAAATTTACATATTTTTTATATGCATTTAATTAGAATATATCGACTTTGAGAAAATAAGACATGATAAATAACATACCTTATCTTTATCAAACAAGTATATTCACGTATATGATATACTTGCACAACATTGGTTTCAACCTATGTTGCTAGGTTCTTGGATTTCAAGATGTTAAGTTCCATGTTATAAGTTAGGTTCTAGGGTCTTTAAGTTGGGACCACCATTGGAATCTAATAAAAAATATAGCTTATTTTCAAAATTGAATGAGAACCCAAATAGGGGGTGTTACCCATTTTTAAAAGGTCCAATTTTTTAGATACATAAGCACAATTTTATAAAAAAAAACACATAAGCTTGACCCTACATTTTAGGCAATTTATTGCATTTGATTGGTTATATATAACTAATATTGTATAATCTTTATTCTGAATTGTGCGTATTGGTTGAATAAATTAATATTACATAATTTTTTAAATTTTTAATTGTATGTAATGGATATGGAACCAAACCTTGTTTTAAACCAAATTGATTTTAAATTCAAAGTGAAAATGATCCAAAATGAAAGGTTTTAGAGATCCAAAGAACTGCTCTTAAAATCGGACTAGAGGTTCCATCAAAAACCAAAATTTTAAATTTTAAAATAAATTAAATAAATAAAAGCTTCAAAAGAACCAGGACTAAAGGTTCTTTTGAAATTAAAAAACCAGACAACACTCACTTCAACATTTCAACACATATCTATAAGACGACTTCAACAATAAAATAATCATTCTTTCAATCCAATCATATTACATGCAACCCATGAAGCAAGGTCATTGTTCCCAAAGGGTCCAGTGTGTTTCCTATCCATGGACACATAGGCACAATGCTAATTCATCAAAGGGTTGCAGGAGGGTGGAAATGTCCATAACTACATATAATATTGCAAACAACAATCTACTTCAATTTCCATAAGTGGTAGTATTGAGGTCATCACTTAGTTGATCCACACTTAGTCCAAGAGGATGGCCATAGTCCAAGAGGATGGCCAGGGAACAAAGTTAATGGTATCTCAGAATAGTCTTAAGCACTGTGTAGTGAGAGCATAATTTGCAAACCATGAAGTCTTGGTAATTTTTTTGTTTTTACCAAAATTGTATAACAATTTTTTCAGCTTTTAAACACTGAAAAGCAGTTGGGTTGTAGCAGTAAATGAGAAGTGGTCTTGTCTCTCACCACCACTTTCACCTCTCCTTTCAGACAAATTTATAACTAAATAGCAGTAGCAAATAGGGGCCTACAAATTGGCATCTTTGGTTATTTAATCTAGTATGCTATTGAAGGATGAATTTTGATTTAATCTTGTTCATATTTTCAAATCATTCATATTTTCACACCCACTATTCAAAATTTAAAAAAACAAGCCCATTTGTTTTGAAAATTGTTCCCATCATAAACTCAGGTTAGGGAAGGTTTGAACCTTAAAATATTGGACTTAAGCCCATCTAACATTTAGATATATGTAAATGATATTGATAGGGTCTTTTATCATTGGATGATATTTTTTTATCGTGTAATGATATCTTGTATCATCTCACATTGTCCAATCCTTCAATCATCACAAAATTATAATTTTTACAAGGACAAACACCATCCCTCAAAATGATGCAATCAATTAGCACCTCTTATCATGATTGTTCTTCCAACTTTCAATGAACAAACATCACAATGTACTTGGCAGGATCTTGCAATCACCACATATATCCACAAATTTCTAAATGATAATGCAAAGTGAGAGTGCAATACCAAAAGGCATGTACATGAACCCAAATGCAATGATCAATCATCACAACATAAATGAACACTTTTTTGGTCACATATGTCATGCATAAAACTTCAGCCATTGAGTATGGTCTTTATCATACCAAAAATGTATGTGTGCCTCACTATTATTCATTTCAATCCAAATATTTCTCAAACCCTTTTCATTTCTAACCTCTCATATAATACTTGCATTTACAATATGCCAATTGCAAATAGCAATATGGCAAATGGCAAAACATAGCAAGGAAAATTTCTATGATGGTTCATTGCAAGAACTTGAGTTGTTATGATTTTTTCCATTTGACATAACAGGTCACAATTTTGCAACAGCAAGCAAGCCATCCATACAACAGCACTTAGGTTACAAGATATTGCCATGATCATAAAATGTGACTTGTAGAGGGCTAGCAAGACCAAGAAGGTTAGCCATGTGGAGTGTATAGTTCCATTGTTGCCAAAGTTTTATAAAATAAGTTAGTGAAATCAAAAGATTTCAGTATTCTTAGAGCATCTCCACCAATGCTCAGTCTGTGACCACGCACTGGAAATCTTGGATGAGGTTCATGAGTTAAATCCAGTGACTCCCCTGGAAGAATGCTGAGACCCTGAAAAAATACACCACTTTCAGAGCCCTGGACAACCATGGAAAAGACTAATACACACACCGAGATCATATTTATTGACTGCTCCTTGTTTTTGTTTGGTTAGATAGTTCGACTAATCCAAGTGTAGTCTCCCTCCTAATTTCCATTTTATATTTAATGGGTGGGGTTGGCAAAAGTTAGTAACTAAAACTTGGATGTGAGAAATATTATGCAGGGTCACATACTGAGTGTTGGTGGAGATGCTCTTACATCAAGCCCACATGGACACATGCTTTAAGAAGACATAAAAAATGAAGTTCCTAGTAGTTGAGATGTTCTTCAACATTGATTGACTAGTGCCCAATATGTATGCAAGGTCGTGATTAGAGAAGAATTGAGCATGCTGGGAATCTTGCCTTCAAATTGCAATTGCTGCAAAAGCTTTTTGTATTGTCTTGTATCTTTCTCAGCTTTTGACATGTCCTGAAAGCAATCATTGAAAACCACAAAATTTTTGACAATCCTTGGTGCCACTGGAAGTGTCTCTACCACAGCCACAGCAATGTTGTGTGGTTATTAGAAGGACCCTTGATGGTTATCAAGATGGTTCTTAGGATTCTAACTATTGTTCGAAAAAAATCAAAGACCCAGTTCTAGTATATAACCATGGTCTTCAAAATTTTGAAAAATCAAATAACCAGTCAGAAAACTGCCAGTTCTTTATCATTTTTTTGATGCTGGTTATTTCAACATTTTTGAAAGTAATATATTTAGTGTTGAATTGGCCCAGGTACTATGGTACAACAGTCTAGATTGTCATAACAACCCAGAAAGCTATACAAGAAAGAAAAGAAATGTAGGAATCACAAAACCTAATTTTGGGCTTCAATGGATGATCACTTATTCTACTCGTATACAAGTCTTAATGAAAATATTGCATAACTTGAATAAATTGTGTACTATAATATCAATGGATTCATAGTTCACCCAATTATTTCCTTTCTAAAAGATCAAATTGTTGCAATGCAATGGCTTCAATTAAAGTCTAAAAAACAATTTATACACATGTACGAATGGAAATAAACAAGATGGTGAAAACTATGAGGTGGTTCTATACATTTAATGAGCATGACATTAAGTGCAAAAAAATGTGTGTCCATAACATATTATCAAACATTCGTGTGGATAAATGAAAACAAAGTCTTGGGCAAATTGTTTGGAAGTTTGAATGCAATATGTATAGTTTTATGATAGTCGGGGTAATAAGTTTATGATACACATTCAAACAATCCAACATTGGGGACATTTGTCCAAATGTGATCAAGTTTTGAATGTTATAGTTGTGGAAGTTTGAATATGGAGTTTTAAGCTTGAACATGTAGTCACAAATTCTAACAATTGTTGTTGTTAAGGATTATCATTTTTATTGCAATGTTATGAATCTTAACAATTGTTTTGATAGTTTTCAAGGGTCTATGCATGTTTTTAATAAATGCCCAACATTGGTGTGGGTGGGGTAGAGACATTTCCAATGGCCCCAAGGATTGTTTCACTATACATTTATCATATATGAGTCATACACAAAACCTTATTGATTGTCAATTATAACATTGTCAAGTTTTTACATGTACTATTTTACACTTGTTTAACCCCCACTTCTTTTTTAATCTTGCATTCATATTCAT
>Ga0209611_10009320_pt1 | contig 14908 bp, 12 predicted proteins | sample S1TSphgellanicum_3_FD_187693 | JGI IMG/M metagenome (GOLD analysis project Ga0209611, IMG submission 187693) | Host-associated microbial communities from peat moss isolated from Minnesota, USA - S1T2_Fc - Sphagnum magellanicum MG (SPAdes) (version 2) | ecosystem: Host-associated > Plants > Peat... | reverse complement strand
GGGGGGGGGGGGGGGGGAGGAGGAGAGAGGTAGGATGGGGGGAGGTAGGTAGGAAGGGAAAATTTTGGGGCAAAGAAAGGGCTAAAAAATCCCTGGGCAGAGGAAAAAGAAGTTGGTAATTACCACTTGGCTGTGAGAATTTACTTTTACTGAGCGTTGGTGGAGATCTTCGTATAAAGTTTAATAACAAACCAAGTATCTAACCTTGTGTTCTGCATACGTACGTATATATGTACATACTCTATATTATCCAATTGTATTCTAATACGTATGTGCATGTGTATATTCGTACATATACACGAATACGTGCATTTCCGGTTGTTGTAGCTGCGAGCAAGCGAGTTTCGTGAGTAGTTCGGGACTTTTTCGAGGGATTTTGTGTGAAAGTGTCGGGAACAGAATCGTTAAGATTTGGGTATCGCGAATGCTTGCAGGAATAGAGAGACAATCATGAGAAAAGATTTGCCTCTTTTTCGCAAAATGTTTTAGAGAAGATTCGATCTTTCCTGAAGCTTTTTGGTTTTGGGAAAAGGGGGGGGGTGATTTAGGGTTTTGTTTTGGGGCTTTGCTGGTAGCAAGCTCAGAAAAATTCTTGCTGGTAGACGCTTTTGCTGGAAGCGTCTTCGTGCATCTAAAAAAGGCGCGCAGCAGTTGGTTTATATATCAGATCTTTATGATTGAAGAAAAGTGGATTCGAACTTTGGAAGCTGCTTTCTCCCACATGGTTGCAATTTATTTTTTGCAGTTTTGGTATGATTCTTGACTTGGAAGAAAGATGCAGAGTTACATTTGTTTTGAGCAATGTGGTTTGGATTTTTCCTGAATGTTTGTACGGGTTTGAGAGGCAGATCTGAAGAAGGACTGGAGATGTGAAGAAGAAGAAGATTTGGATGTTTTGGGGATAATAGCAATGGGAGTTAGTTGTGAAGCAAGCTCAATGTATTCTCCAATAAGGGTTTGAGAGGCGGATCTGAAGGACTGGAGATGTGAAGAAGAGGATTTGGATGTTTCGGGGATAGCAGCAAAGGGAGTTTGTGAAGCTCGGCTCAATGTATTCTCCAATCTGGGCCTCCACAATGTTTCCATCATCGCAACGCCATCAGAAGTCCAAGGGTTTGAAGGTGAAGCATTTGGTGCAGATTGCCATGATCACTCTGGTGTTGACATGGGTCATTTACCAACTTAACCATTCACAGAGACCTGCAAACACATCACATAATGTGGCTGCCGCCAACAACCATGTTGGTGCAGTTTGGGATTCCAGGAAAGAGGACCTCTTTGGTAGGAAGGAGTTGAAGCCCGATCTCCAAGTCATTAAGCAGCAGCAGCAGGAGGAAGAGGAAGAGCAGGAACAGGAGCAAGAGCAGGAGCAGGAGCAGGAGCAGGAAGTGGACAGGGATGAGCCAGCAGATGAAGAAAGAGATGAAGGAAATGCATTCAATGCTGTTGATGATGGTATGGCACACTTCACAACAGGAACTAGTTCTCCTTGCACATTTGCTGGGATGTGTGAAGGTTAATAGGTTTGCTGAGGATCATAAAACCCTTGCCTGCTATGCAACTTGCACAAGTAATGGTTGAGTGCATCCTGGTTTGTGGTTTTCATCCTTATGCCTCATGTTTGTGCAAGCCAGTCTTTTTTGCTGTTTCATGTTTGCACTTATTGGGAACATATCTTCTGAATCACATACAGGAGAGGGAGGAAGAGTAGCAAAAACCTAAATGTATTGTTTTTCTACTGTAGGGACTGAGAAGGAGACAGTCAGGGATGATTTGGATTCTGGAGAGCATGCGGCGGAGGAGGATGGTGGCCTGCAGGATGAGGAGGAAGACCAAGATGCAGAAGTTGCTGAAAACAAACAGAAAGCCATTGACCCAGATGACCGTGATCTAGGTTTTTCCAACTTTCTCTCAAACAGTCTTTCTTACTATTCATTTCAGAAATCTGGAAGTATGTGGGTGGGCCTTCCAGGATGACAGATCCAATGTGAGCTGTAGGAAACATTCCAGCAGAGAAGTGAATGTACAGACCAGAGTTGAACTTCTGTTTCTTTGAGTATAACAACCCCTTTCTCTTTTGCAAGATTATTGACTTGCTTTGCTGATTGCAGCTTGCACATATGTTGTTCTGATGTTTCTTTCTGTTTTGGTTGGCTACAGATCAGCAACGAGAAGATGCAGATTTGCAACAAGATGTGGGGATAGACTTAGAAGATATCAAGAATGAAGAAGAGAGGAACAATTGGGAGAAATCTAGAAAGGAATCTGGAGACGAGGACTTGGAATTCAATCATGGTTTTAGACATGGGATTACAACAGAGCAGAGTGGAGAAAAGACTGAGACAAAAACATCAGATTCTGTGGTTAATCTGGTGAGTGAGATGGATGGGGATGAGAAGGCAAAAGAGAATGAGGTTTCCTACATGGAAGTACTGGGAGAAGACACAGCTCTGAGGGCTAAGAGCACTAAAGACTCTGAGTCCATGGCAGAGAAAAAGTGGGAGGAGGACTCCACAGCAACTTCTGAGCCAGAACAGGGACACAGCTTGGAGTTGGGGAAACAACCAGAAACAGAGACCATGAATGAAGAGTCTGAATCAATGCAGGTGAAAGACAAGGTGGATCAGGATTTCAATGAAAGCAACCACCAAACCTCAAAAGAAGTAATAGAGCAAAAGGGTAGTCAGGCACAGGAGATTGCAGAGGTGAGAACAGGTGGTGATGGCTATCAAGAACAGGGAAATCATGAGCCTGAGAAGGAAACTGAAATGGAGAAGGTGGAGGATAGGTCTCAGGAAAGGAAGGAGGAGGATCAGAGAAGCAACGAGCAAAAAGATGGAACAGATGAGAAGAATGAGAACATTGTGTCCCAGCAACAGGCAGACACACTGAATCTAGAGAGTGTTACAGCCGGCAAGGAGGAGGAAGATAAGCCTGATGTCCAACCTCAACAAGGTACCAAGGATGAAGGTGCTTGGCATTCTCAAGAAACAAAGGAGGAAGAAAAGGGAGGTGTTGATCAGGGATCGGAGGGTGAAAAGTGGGATCACAATTCTGAAGAGGAGAAAGATGATAGAAGTTCTGATGTGAATGAATCATCAAACACTACAGGCAACAGTATTGGTGCTGAGGCAAAGGATTCACATGAAAATGAGTTGAAGACCTCTGAGACAAATAACAAGCAGGGCAGTAATGGTACTGTCTGGGACCAATACCTCAACCAACAATACAGATGTGCATGATGGTCAAGACCATACTGCAAAGTTGCAAGTTGCATCTCAGTCAGGGGTTTCTCAAAATATGTCATAATTCTTTCCATATGGATGTTTAAGGTTTCTCACAATTCACACTACATTGTTTGGGTGCAGATACATAACAGGAGACTGGGCACTTCCATATTGACTCAGAAATAGAGGAGGTTACAGGCAACAAATTTGGTGGGAATAAAGAGGAGGTAAGCACAGTGGGGGGTGATTCTGTGAATGTAAACAAAATTCATGGCTGGAAGTATTTTTCTTGGGCAAGACTACTGGAAAAATAAAGGAATTGCTTGTGTTGCAAGAGATCCTCAAGGCCTCTGGGTGTGGCTGTCCCACCTCTCGTGGGGGGCTTACTGCTCTACTTCATGAATCCAACTCATGAAGGGAAGCTCAAGCAGTCTGTGGTATTCTTTTCCTCCCTTTGTCCCTTGTCAGCTTCCTGCTCTACTTCATCAATCCAACTCCTAACGGGGACTCAGCTGACCACAGAGTTCTCTCCATTGATCCAAGTGGCCAAGTTGGGGTGCATTTGTAGAGTAAAGTCTTTGATATTTGGAATGAGACTCTCAAGCCTGTCATTCATGTGCACTTGATTTCCACTATATTTATGATGCTTTTGAAAGCTTTCTTGTAAAATACATTCCTTTTTAAGTTAAATAATTTTGATGACTTCACATTGTATTGACTCTGGGAGGGCAATTGGGTTATTTGAGATCTCTGTAGCATCCAACAAGTGCATTCTTTATCAGTGTGTTAGTTTGCTGTCAATCTATCTCTTAGTTGCTTAGTTTGCTTCTTGTGAATAACATCAGGAGCTTGCATTCAGAGGAGTTTCAGATGTATTATGTCTATGGGTTGCTTATATCAAAGTGCATGATGTCATAGTTATGCATCACAGTTCTGTTGAACCACTGCTTCTGCTAATAGGGTCGCTATAGTTAGAGATACTCTTCCACAGCCAATTGATGCTGGTTGCTTATGAATTCTACAAATAGTGTGAACTGTGAGCACAACTTTGGAGAGGTGGAAGCATTTTATGCTTGTCTGTATAATTTTGCTGTGGGATAGGTAGCTCCAATTGAGTGGAAATCAATTCAAAACATTGTGCCTATATGTTCTTGTCTTTTGGCTGGCAGGATGCTGGAACTTCAAGCAATTCCAAGCATTGTTGTTTGAGCATAATGAGGAGTTTGAAAAGCTCCAAAGATTGACATGGTAGGCTATTGACTCCTTCCTTTAGCTGGAAGGATTTCTGACTATTTCAGGTTGGAATGAAGTAGACAGGGCCACTTTCTGCTGGGAGTTTCAAGCACACTTTCAATTGCATTTTGGGGATCTGCCAATTCCTGGAACAGGTCTGTTTTGCAAAATCTGAATGTGGCAAATTCAATGTTGGTTTCTGCAAATATCACAACTTGCCACAAGGGTGGGTGTGCCAAACTCATTTGTTGGTGGAGTAAAACACACAAGAAGCCCTGAATTGAAGGTTAATCTCCTACCCATGGCTTGTACCAGAGTTGGGTGGTTGTTTTTTAATAGCCTCTGGTTCTGGTTTCTTGAAAAGTTTAAGAATGAGAGAATCTCTGGTTTTTTTCTTTCTTTTTTTTTTTTAGGGAAAACTTTCAGAATCAAAGAACTCTGGTCCTGGTTTTGTCAAGAAGACTCAAAGAACTGGCAGGGTTTATGAAATAACTAGAAAAAAATTGGCAGGTTTATAGAAGGTTATTTAATCAGTTCTTAGATTGTTTAAGGACTACGGTTACATATCAGTACCAGATCTTTTTGGTTCTTTTGAGAAAGATGGTCATATATCTTTGAGAGCCACCCAACACTGGTTTGTACTCATGTCTTTACTTGACTTTTGGTTCTTTTGAGAAAGATGGTCACATATCTTTGAGAGCCACCCAACACTGGTTTGTACTCTTGTCTTTACTTGACTGTGAAGAAGCTATGCAAGAATACCTATGCTTCTATCACATTATATTTATTTGTTGCAAATAGCTTGGATTTTCATCTCATAAACTAGTCTTGAGATAATTTTGTATGCACAAATATGAATAACAGCAAGGACGGATGGGTTTCAGCAACATTGAGAACTTTGGTGCTCACATTAGTACGCGGGGTATTACAATCATTGATCTATTTATTAAGTAAAAGTGTTGATACAATCATTGATATGATACGTGGTCCTTAGTGTGATTCATATTAATTAGTTCATGGATGTGCTCATAATTTTTGGTGGTTTTTTTTTTGAAAGAGCCATATTCATGAATATGGGGCTCATTCCCAAATGTGTTTGCATCAAGTTCCAAAGGGTTTTCCTTCAAGCTCCCAATGTGTTCCAAAGTTGTTCCCAATGACACCACACTTTTTATCTCATATGCTTTGGCCAAAGTTGAACTTTCATGTATATAAACTAGAAAAGGGGGGCCAAAGGGAAACACCCTTGTGCTTCTATTTGGGAGTGCCCAATGTTTCAAAAACAATTGTGATGGGTCAATCAAAGTGATTCCTTAAAAAAAGCTTTTTAATGCAACCTTCAATTAATTAATGAAAGATGACTAGGTATCCCACAAATGAATAACCCCCTAGTCAATTCTTCAACACCCATTGCTAGTTACAATGTGTGCAATATAGGTCAATAATCAATGATTCCTTGAATTTGAAGTTAGTACTATGCTAATAAGGCACATAACTTTCCACTATGCATGATTTTACTTTTGTTCTTGGGGGAACACTACAAAACAAATAAAAATAAAATATGTGAGTAAAAATGGAGGGTGCAATATATTGGTTGTTGAATAAAAAAAAAGTCAATTAGTTCAAAAATTGAGTTATGTATATTTTGAAAATAAAACTATAATTAATATAAAATAGGTGTAAAAATTTCAATATTAAAATTTTAAAATAAAAAATAGCATGTCCATTAAAGTTTTAGATATTAAAAGTTGTTAGTAGGTTCAATTATTGTGAAATAATGTTTTGATTAATTTGTGATGAATAAAATTTTGTAAATTGTAGTTTTTACATTTCCAAGGAGTTGTAATATAGTTGATCATGAGCAAATTTGCACATTTATATGAAACTTGTATTGCTATGTTGGTCATGGAAGAAGTTCAATGGAAGAAGTTCAATGCCCTCCTTTGGTAAGGAGAATGGTGGGAATGGAAAAGTGTGGAAGGAATGATGACATATGCATAACAAGCCTCAGTGCCCAATGGTGTTGGGCAATTCTATGGGTTTTAAGGAACTTTTGGTCCATCAATTGCTCTTTATTAAAACCTCCATGCAAAGTTTTGAAAATTTAGAAAATATATTAAAACATGTATTTAAGGGTTTTTGGGTATTAAGGTTTACTAGGTTTGTTGACAAGGGCTTGGTTCTAGTAGGGGTTACATTTAGGGTTATCAATTAGATTGTCACAAACAAAAATAAATTGTCATTGCAATTACAAGGCCAAATACATGTTAAAAATTGAATTTGTTTCAATTTGAAAACAATGAAGCTATAAATTTATCAATGTGAAAGTCTAACTTCCAAGACAATTACATGTTCATTCACAAATGCAACATACTTATTTAGAATTGGGCTTTTGAGCACATTTGACATTGAAAGATTTGAAGGGTCTAACCTTTTATAAATTCCATACAATTACATTACATCAAAAAGACCATCACTTCATCTCAACTAGCATATGACTTCAATATTGCACATGACAAATGACAACACAATTTACTTGACAAACCTTAAAAAATCACATCTCTAGCCACACATCCAACCACAAAATTGACAACTCGCCTCAAAACTCAAGGACAAATCCAACCATATATAGTTGACAAATCATTTCAAAATCTAGGGACAAATTTAGCCACAAAATCAATACATGATTGACCCACAAAAAATTAAAACTGAGCTTCAACATTTGATTCTAAAACATCAACAATTAGCACAAAAAATTGAATGTAGTTTGACCACATGACTTGTAAAACAAAACCAAATTGACCTCCTAGAACCCTACGCATGACAACAAATCTTAAAGAGGACAATACCTCCAATGTTTGACCAATAGAACTTACAAAACATTTCAACATGAAACTTACAACTCTTAGGAAAATTTACAAAAGACTTCCCACACTTAATTAAACTTTAATTAAAGACCATTTAAGGCCATATATGGGTTTTATGCATTTCACCACAAGAAATTGTAAAAAATGTGAGATAAAGAAATATCCTACATTATAAAACCAAGCAAGTTTTTAATTTTGACATATTAGGGCATCTAGATCCAACACTACAAACATGGCAAGATAAGAACAAAATTGGAATATGTCAAGGACAAAACAAAAATAGAAGAGGAAAAAAAAAATACAAACATGTCAAAATGAATAATTTGACAATGAACGTGAACTACAAGTTGTTATCGATGGAGCAAAACATGATACAAAACTAGACTTGACATGGAAGCGGAGTACATAGATTATAACTTGCATTAGCAAGATCAAAGGATGGTGATTTTGAGACATTTACTATATTATCCCATGAACCTTCCACCAATTAAACCTTTTATAATCTTATAATAGATAAGCTTATGGAATATTTTGCCAATAACATTTTTTAAAAGCTTTTATCAATTATCATTTAAAAAGTTTTTTTCAACTACATCACTTAAAAGCTTCTATCAACTATCCTTTTAAAAGGTTCCACCAATTAAATATTTTAGAAACTTTTAAACATGATCTTTTTTGAAATTTCCTTTAATGCTCAATTGTTTTAACAAAACATTTACACAAAAAGAAATGCCAACAAAAAAAACATTGGTTGGAAGAAAAAATAGAATTTGGAATCTCAATCGTGGCCACATGAAATCAAATCTTGAATCCTTTTCAAAGAGATCTTATTCCTCAATTAGTTTATAGTGTTCTTTAATCAAAGTTGCCGAACATGTCAAAATACCAAATATATTTTCAAGCTTCAAAGGCCCAACATGTGGCATTAGGTTTTTTTTTTATTATGAAAATTAACTAATTTGGATTTTCAATCTCTAGCTTAAATTGTTTTAGATAAGTGATGAACCGACAACACTAGAGTCCATTCTATTTCAATCTATGATCCTACAATACTAAAGACTTGATGAACCATGAAAAAGACATGGGGAAATTGCATAGCATGTTTTGGACCCGTCAAACCCATGGGATTTTAGGCTCTATTGGTCACATATTGGTCACATGTAAACAATTGTTCATACAAAATTACAATTCATTCTTCAAGCTGGACATGATTACATCATCACTTGATAAAATTTGCCCAAAAAACAAATTTTCATCTTCAACTATCACTAATTTTACTATTGCCTTAACAGGGTTCAAATGAAAGACACCATGTAATAAAAGAGAACACAAACATTTATTAATGTCAAACTTTGCAACAATTTGAACAATAATTGCATTGCCCATGAAGTTTCCTATAACCTTCATGTTTTGAAACAATGGTTGAACATGATAGCTAATATAGTATGGGCCTTGGTCTAAATGTAAGTTAAAAAAATGCCAAGAATGGAGTTATAATGTTGACAACTTGTGTCATCTTCAACTCAAGAACTCTATTAGTTTTGAATCAAAGCCCCCATGTACCAATGGTTGATTTAGAATTTGAGTCCTTGCCTTATAAGTCTTCATGGCCTTGCACAAAATGAACATATAATAAAGTGCATCGGACAACAACCTTGATAGCATTAATTTTAGTTTAGAACACAAAGTTTTCACAAACCATGTCTTCACCATAGTTCTCAACATCCTAGTTGGTAACCTTACATTCTACAATATTTTTCCCACTATTACCTCCCCTTTCCATATTTTTAATCCAAGCAATAGTCTTTTTTAATGGTGATTGAGTTGTTTTAGAATTAAAAACTTCCCAACATAAACTTTGGCATTATTAGTAGCATGTTGGGATGCCTTTGGCATGGCATGCATAAAACATGCATGTTAATTGAAAGGCATAACAAAAAAACCATGAAAATTAATGTAAAAGTTAAGGCATTAATTAGACCCCTCATCTTTGACACATGTAATTATTTTTCCAAGCAAACTAAAGGAATCTAACAAAGCTTTTAGTTGGTTTTCCATAGCTACACTTGTCATTTTGTGCATTTCAAAAATTCTAATAATCACACATGTGGGTTCTTATGAACTATTGATGAAGTTGACAATCATAGCAAAGGTTTTATTGGGGTATCATAATTAACACGAGACAACCAAAGTACAAAGTATAAGTAACATAAGAAGCAAAGGAAAGGGTGACACATTTTTTTTCGGTTTTGTCCAATCTTGTTTGGTTTTTTATTATGAAAAATACTTTTACTTTAGGTTTTGATTTTTTGTCCTTTTTTGAAAAATCTTTAATATGGTTATGAGAACAATTCCTTAGATTTATGAAACCTCTAGTTCTAGTGATTTCACAAAAATTGGAGCTTGGTCCATTGTATGACAAGATTTGGTTCCATGTATCTGTACATACAATATGTAAGATAATTATTTTGGTATAATATTAGTTTTTTCATATAGTACACAATGTTCAAAATAAAAAATTGTATATTATTAACTATGCATAACTAGTCTAATTTAAGGTCATTTGTTTAACAAGTAGGGTTTAACTTTCATTTTAATTTTTTGAATTATATTTGTCACTTAGAGAACATGGACTTGTTTTTAAAAATACTCAATAGATTGGTTTAGGTTCAAATTCTAGTTTCAAGACAAAGGTCATTTCGAACTTCAATTTTAGATTTAGTTCTAACAAATTATGGATTTATGGTTTGGGTACCCTAGAACCTAAACTTGAATTTGTTAAATACCCTAAACCTGACATATTTGGGAACACCTCAATCACCCTTTGGTGTTGATATGGAAATTGCACACACTTACATAAAACCAACCACCTTAGCCACACATTTTCAACAAAAGACATAGGTTGATAACTTGTTGCAACATATAACATTCGGTCTTCCAAACATGCATGTTGTGCAAGGCCTTCTTTGTTGTGAAGGTGTTGGTTACAAAAGAAGTCTATGATATGAGAAGGTGGGGCAATGTTCATTTTCTTTGCAACTTGCTTGCCACTTCCAATTTTTGACACCTTCTATAAAAAAATTAAAAAAACCCTACCTTTTTTTATATTGGTCTAATTGTTCATGAGAGACATGTTTTTTCAAAACACTTGTACCCCTTTTTTTGTTGTAACTCATAAGCCCTTCACTTTTCCCCCACATTAAAATCATGGCAACATGTTTTAGTGGAATGGGGTGACACACAACACACCACATCTATAGGTTGCAATAATTCACTCTTACACCATCATTCACAATGAAATATGCCCCATAGCCTAACATTCGATGAAAAAGGTACCATGTAATTTCTTAGTAAGGCATAGAACTTACCTTGTTTTAGCAAGTGCTAGATTGTTCAATAAACAAAAAAACATTCGAAAAAAAAACAACAACAAAGGAAATGATGATGGAGATGAATTATCAAGAAGATGATGAAGATGAGAAGATGACCATTGAATCAAAATTCTATAACAACTCAAAGATGAAACCTAAATTGTGACCATTACGATGATGATGATATTCTACACTTTGCACCAAACATGAAGCCCATAAAGACAATTAAAATGAAAACACAATTATTTTAATAAACATATAAATATATATCAACAATGAAAACTTGGAAAACATTTGCAAAGATGTTTGATGATGAAAAAGAAGATGACCATCATGATGTGGAACTTTACCAATGTGTTAGATGATTGCCATGAAAACCACAATGTTCTGCAAAAAAGAAAAAAAGAAAAACATGAAAATAAAATAATTACAAGAAAATGTGAAGACAAAAGAAAAAGAAAAAAACAAAGACAACCAAAAAGAGCGAGAAATTTGCACCATGAAGACCACTATGATGACAACCATCGTGACAATGTAGGAAAAACCTCAAAGATTTTTCACTTCTTGCTCCCCAACCATTACAACTAAAATGAAAAAACAAAACAAGCAAGTTGGATGCAAAAGGGAAAGTAAGAGGGAGAGGGTGACCCTAAGAATCATAGGTTATAATGTTCATATTTTGAGTGTTCAAAAAGGAAAATAATATCATATCTTTTAATTATTTTATAGAAACCCTCAATTTGCTAGTGCCCATGCAAATCAAGGAGCACCATTGAGCTTCAAACCATCTCATGTACCAGAGAGGACTCAGAAAAAGTCACAAGTCAATTCTAACCTTTCAAGCTCAAGCTCACTAAATAGTAATAATAATAAAAAACATATATACTTTTTTCCATGAACAAAAATCCTAGATACCCTTAAAAAAAATGGAACTCGGAGTCCAGGAGTACTTTTTCCTGAGCGCCTCCACTGCCTCTACATATATTTTCACTGCTCCTACCTGTACAGATGGGATAATAATGACCTAGTCTCGAACCTTGGGCATTAAATGCTAAAGTCTCAGCATTTCAAACCCGGATATAATAAAAATTTCCTTGCTTTGCAGATATCACTGAAACAAACAAGGGTGTGTGTGTGTGAAAGGAGGAGGTCCAAAGATAGGGTGAAGACAGGATGACTTTACAGATAGATAACTGTGTTATTAAGATCCCAAAGTCCATTCTTTGAAATGTGTAAAAGGCTCCATTGGATTCTGAGTTGAGGAGTACCACAAACAAAGCATCACAAACGTGCTGGCCCTGCCCATAGATAAGATGTTGGACATCTACCAAGGATAGGTCCTATGCTGTAAACCCTCCTTCCCTCTCACACTACCTACCTACGTGATTATTATCAGTAATTGGATAAGTAGGTAGTGAAAGTTAGTGGTTTCTATTGTAGTATAAAGGCAGACTCAACACATGTTTGTTGAATAATTTATTTTTGAGAATCCATTTCAAAAGAAAAAAAAATCATAAAACATTCTAAATTATTTTAATTTTCTTCACAAGTTTTTGTTCTTTGAAAAAAATTATATATATATATATATATATATAGATAGATAGAAAGTCTCAAAATTTCTGAAAATAATATAATTAGTGTGGAAGATACTATAATACCTTCAACACTACTTGTCGTTTTTAATATTTTCCTGTGATACATAGCAGGTATACGGCAACTACCCTCTAGGTATCACAAGGAAAAAAAAGCATGACAGATATTAACAAGGGGTGTGTCACACTTTGGCCTTCCCATTTACATTAAAAAGTATCTTAAGGCAAAAGAAGAATTATGAAAACTCTAATAATTTTCACCATGCAAAAATATAATCTTCAAAAATTCCTCTAAAAAGAAACCAAAATCCTTCAAGAGATTACAACCTCTATAACTAATCTCAAGGTTCAACACAAGCCAAAATATCATCTTTCAAAAATCCTCCTATAAAAATAGACCTATTAATCACCTAGGGACCAAAATCCCTTAAGCTACTCTACTCTATAATGAATCTAAATGCTGGAACATTGGCCCCAAGGGTTGGGAATTGGCTTCCCAAATTTGATGGTATCCTTTTTTTCAGCTTTGGGGCCAATACAAGGCCATAAAGTTCAGCATTTATTCGTAACTTTGGGCAGATTGAAAAGATGTTTTCTATTTCAGCCCTGAGTCCCAGTGTAAAGAACTTTGGGCCTGATTTCAATATTTGCACCAATAGGAATGCTTGATTTGAGTTGAAAATTGGCCTTGACACCTGGTGTGAAGTGGGCCTTAGAGTTCTACTTCTGCAGAGGGTTCGAAGAAAGGGACAATGTAATTTCTAACACTGAACTTGCTCTGAAAATGCTGTAGAGACTATAATCTATAAAAGAGACTACCTATAGAGGCAGAGAAGAATATTAAAAAAAAATCTGGCCTAGATATTTGTTTAGATTCATTATAGCATATAGTAGCCTAAGGGATTTTGGCCCCTAGGTAATTATAGGTCTATTTTTATATGAGGATTTTTGAAAAGATGATATTGTGGCTTGTGTTGAAACTTGAGATTAGTTATAGAGTTATAATATTTTGAAGGATTTTTGGTTTCTATTAGAGGATTTCTTGAAGATTATATTTTTGCTATGGTGAAATATTTGAGTTTCCATAATTCTTCTTTTGCCTTAAGATACTTGGTAATGTAAATGTCAAGGCCAGAGTATGACACTCCCCTTGTTTACTCTTGATTGTCTATTTCCAATGAAGTGCTAGTCTGTATTATGGAAACATGCTGGGCAAATGCCATTGTGCTCAGTGAGGTGCTTGCCAGGGTTTTGGGCAAGCCCAAATTTTGAATCAAGCAGCAAAACATGTACCATTATTATGTGACACACTCCATTTACGTAAGGTAGGTTTTTCATTTGGATTTGCATAATGTTTCATGTGGAGTTCCAGGACGCTTGTGTGTAATAATTTACAGGTAGTAAGAGCAGCTCCAACGGTGCTCAGTATGTGACTCCAGACATAGTAAAAATTAATGCGAAAAAGTCAAAATGTGCCTGTTCAGCTCAAGAAATTGGTTTTTCTGCACCAAATTCGTGCAGCTTGCAGTGGCTGGTAAAAGGCGCAACACAGTTGTGCACCTCCAAAAAAGAGTGTAAAAATGGGACCTAACTGCAGCTCAGTATTTCTGATTGGTCGATCATAATGATTGGTCCAGGTGGTTTGCTATTAGTAGTTCCCACATGTATGCAGTTGCAGTTTCATTGGTGGAGTTGCCAAAAAAAAAACAGCTAAACTTAAGACATTTAATTTTATTATCCAGCGTGACATACTGAGCACCGGTGGAGATGCTCTAATCAAGAGAGAGAGAGAGAGAAAAAAAACCCTACACATTAAACTCTGAAACGATTACTTTCTGTGCAATGAGAAACAAGTTGGTTGCTTGTGTACATGCGGTGAGAAGTTCCGTACATGGTATGTAGAGGGCATCAAGGCTTCACACCTGGAGTACAGAATCATGAAAAGCAAACTCCTACTTGCTTCTAGGCTATTGCAGCGTGGATACCATACTTGCTTCCAGGCTATTGCTGCGTGGATACCAAACTGGTCCATCAATCCCTGTTTATGTTTGCGTCCCAAAATAGAAACTTGTAGTCCACGTCTCTCGTTTTGCAACATTGGAAAGACATGTTCACCACATGTTGTAGTGATGGGATCCACATGTTTTAAATTTCCCCAAGTTGAAATGAACTTTTCATCTTCTATTATTTCATCCCTCCCCCTTTCATCTGCCTCATCGGATCCACATGTTTGAAACCAACATTAAAATATACAAAAAGTGTTTCAACAAGGAGTTTCCTTGGTGTAAATTTCCCCAAGTTGAAATGAACTTTTCATCCTTTATTATTTCATCCCTCCCCCTTTCATCTGCCTTATCGGATCCACATGTTTGAAACCGACATTAAAATACACAAAGTGTTTCAACAAGGAGTTTCCTTGGTGTAAATTTCCCCAAGTTGAAATGAACTTTTCATCCTTTATTATTTCATCCCTCCCCCTTTCATCTGCCTCATCGGATCCACATGTTTGAAACCGACATTAAAATACACAAAGTGTTTCAACAAGGAGTTTCCTTGGTGTAAATTTCCCCAAGTTGAAATGAACTTTTCATCCTTTATTATTTCATCCCTCCCCCTTT
>Ga0209611_10009318_pt1 | contig 14911 bp, 19 predicted proteins | sample S1TSphgellanicum_3_FD_187693 | JGI IMG/M metagenome (GOLD analysis project Ga0209611, IMG submission 187693) | Host-associated microbial communities from peat moss isolated from Minnesota, USA - S1T2_Fc - Sphagnum magellanicum MG (SPAdes) (version 2) | ecosystem: Host-associated > Plants > Peat... | reverse complement strand
TTGTGCTATGATGCCATCCTTAAACAGTGGGTTTTGTTTGAAAAGATTCTTAGAATCTTCAAAATCTTTGCCTTGGTCAATTTTATTTCAGAATGGTAGAATCATAATATCTCCACTAACCCAATTGTAAAACCATTGAAGTTGAAGGACATCAATTGTTGGTTGTACACCAACTTCCCATGAGTGTAGTTAGAGTGACATCTTTACTCTTTTATTTTTCTTTTGCAGATTTGTTATCTTTTTCCCTTCCTGCTTTGATTCTTTGGGAATTTTTTCTAAGACACAGTCTGGATCAAGCTTCTGTGTTGAGATTTTTGTGACTCTTCTTAATGCTTTTATGCAGGAAAACAAGTTCCTCAAGTTTCTGGGTTTCATGTGGAACCCATGTCATGGGTTATGGAAGTTGTCGCACTGATGGCTATTCTGTTGGCCAATGGACAAGTATGGTGATCTATCTTTTTTATTTGGTTCCTGCTTTGATGTTATCATTGGTTTTGTTTTGTTTGTGTTTTCTCTTGTCTTCTTCATTTTTGGCTTTGATTACAGTTTTGTGCGAAATACATATCCAGGGCCAACCACCAGATTGGGAGGATTTTTTGGGGATCCTATTCTTGCTGATTGTGAACTCTACTATAAGATTCATTGAGGAGAACAATGATGGCCATGCAGCAGCTGCCCTCATGGCTCATCGTGCACCAAAGACCAAGGTCTATTTTTAACACCTGTTTGATTTGTGCCAAAGTTGTTGCCAAGGGTTGCGAAGTGAGCTGAGCCATCTAGACATGGAGGACAAAGCTTAATGAGACTCTCTAATATCAAAAGCCTCCCGAAATTATGAGGATCCTTTTTCTAGATAGGATTTTTTCTTTAGGCTTTTTGATTAAGCCAAGAGTCTACAGCAGATCATCTTTTTTGCTTAGGTATTATCATCTTATTGGAAATGGTGCTTTTGGATGCAGAAGGTGTTACAGATTTTCAGAAGTAACTTCTGATGCTTTATAATTAAACCAATGAATGAAGAGGAAGAAGAGTCCCCTTTGGAAGGCCCGCGCATCTGCCGAAATTGTCTTGCCCGAGAGAGGCACGCTGCTCGATCTAAGGAGCAGCGTGCAGCGGATGCTAGCCGACGGGAAGGTCAATGGGCACGTAGTGCCCAGTGTGAACTAGATCGCGCAAACCAAGGTGGGAACCAAGTGATCCCTTTGGCGCACATATTTCTTATATAATATCCATGGGTGGTCGTCCTTTCCATCCATTCGTCCCGTCGTCATCCGTCTCATCCGTCCCATCATCCGTCCCCTCATCCGTCCCGATGATAGCCACCGTTGCTAGCCTTTCCTTGGCACTTAACACTGTCGCATTTTTTTCCTCACAAATTCCCTCTTTAAAATAAAAGATTCTCCCAATTTTGCCCAATATTTTTTTGCCTGAGGCCGTTGTCAAGTTCTCTCTACTAGCTACTACTGCTTTAATGGTCCTATACAAATGTGTCAACCACTTAAGGAAAATTCATTTTTTGGGATGCTGGTAGCTGTGGCTTACATCACAAAATTGAAAAAAAAAAGGAAAAAAAAGGACTGACTCTGAGAGTCTGTCACAAACATAACACTGGCCTAATGCTCCAAATGGCAAGTTCAAAGTTCAAATCTACAACAATAAAAAAAAAAGAAATATTCCATGAAATTCTACCCCCAAAAAAAAAAACATTCACACTCCATTCACACTAAAAGAACTAAGACACACCTAGTGAACATTTCTCAAAATGTGGCAAATTATAAAAGTTTCTAAAAAAAACTAAAACATGAACCAAGTTTAAAGAAACCGGGGGACTTACTTCACAGTGTCCGAAGGTCCTGAGTACCCACTAGTAGATAATAAGTAAGGGCTGTTTTTTTTTGCTATCTACCTACTAACAACCTACTTGTGGGTTGTTAGTAAGTAGGTAGTAAAAAAAGCACTGAGCTAACCACCATGGTTATCTAGGGAACTCAAACCGAAAGAAGAAGAAAGGGTGGATTGGATGAGAGTTGCGTTAAATGGATGAAAAGTGGTCCGGAAAATTAGGGTTTGAAGAATCGAAGAAACAGGGGTAGAAACAGTGCTCGGAGCTTCCGCATAGCTGTGGGGATTAGGGTTTGAAGCTTGGAAGAATCAGGCATTGAGAACGAGCAGAGGAGTAGGAGAAGGACGAGGAACACGAAGTGGAGTAGCAGCAGCAGCAGCAGGAGACTCGCTAGATCCAAGCTTCCTATGCTCCTACTGTCATCATGGATCAGGTGCCCTTCTCTCTCTTCTTTCTAGTTTTTTTTGTTGTTGTAACCAGGCCATGGCCTTTGGGCATTAGTGGATGAAACAATCTCTGGACTTCAGCGGCTGCAGATCTTTTACAGTTCTGGTTTGTTTACAAACAGTCTGATGCGGTGATTTCGGGGATGAATGTGTTTCGTTTCTACTATTGCATTTGTGGAGGCTGTTTTTTTGTCTTTGTTTTTTGTGTTACGTTAAGATGGGATGTGGAGGTAGTTTTCTTGGGAATAGACTTCTAGTTTTTAAAGTGCCTGTAAAATTAGCTTATTCCTGTGGAGATCGCTGCAGGATATGTGTGCAAATTGGGCATACTATTGAGTTGCATTTTTGTTAAGAAAGCTTTCATCGTTGTCAGGGCGACAAGTTTTGCCCATTTGAGTTTTCTGGTTACGGTGGAGATTGTGAATTATGTTGAATTCTATTCACTGTACGGTGGTGAGGTAGAGAGTATGTTTCTGAGATGGATATGCTCACAGATCTAGTATTTTTTTTTGGTTCTGATTAGTGTTGGGTTTATGTATGGTCCATCTTGAGAATTTCAATCACTATTGGTTTACTGGAAAAAAAAGAAGTCAAGGGAGGGATCTTTCTGACTTACAATTGAGGGGGTATGTTTAAGAGAGGACATGTAAACGATGATGGATGATGGAGAAGACTCTTTAAGGAGTGGAGATAACCTTCAGAACATGTACAGAAATTTAACAACTGATGCAGGAGAAGAAAAACATCCATTCACTATGAAAACGTTTTGACTTTAAGTTTTGATTTTCAGTACTTTGCTTGGAAGCCAAGAATTGTGGGATGCAGAAGTAGAGTTGAGGAGATTTATGTATGTAGGGCTGTTCTTTTTTCCTTTCTTTGTTTGTCTCTCGATAATGATTATAGCAGAGCTGCAGAGAAGCTGGGATTTTTTTGGTCTGATCAGGGTATTGTATGTGCAGGCTGCCAGGGATGAAGAAACCAGGAGCAGCCTTGATAAAATCAAGCAGCATCTCAATCGGGGTTCAGGACATGTGCTTCTTGAAGGATATCTCCTGAAGCGCTCAGAAACAGTAAGCTTTCTGCTTGTGCATGTGAAATATTACAGAATGGTGGACATGTGACCAAGCAAGATATAGTGGCATAATTGTCGTTTAGTTTTGAAATTGGTGTGGTTTCTGTAAGGTTTTGTTCATAATTTCATGCAACAATTGATCCTTAGCACTTCCACATGCTTTTCTTGTAACTGAAAGATTTGGGAACAGCTAAAGTGCCCTGAACATATACCTCAAAGCTGGCATCTGCAGAGTGATTTTGTACTAACTCACAGAGTTGTGATGCCTCTCAGCTCCGTAAATGGAATCGACGGTGGTTCACATTGGACCCATCAACTGGCAAGATGGAATATAGGTGAGAAATGTTTATGCCAAATTTTTGTATGCTTCACTCAGGGTTTCTATTAGGTATATGAAATCCACCCAATCAAAGTGTGCATCTGCCTTTGCTTTTCATTTCCTGCTGTATTATGGACTTTGTCTTTTGTTTACATCATGTGTGGTCTTCCTGGTACACCAGATTCTCTTCAAGTGAAGTCCCTGAGAATGTGTGAATTACAGTCTCTTAGAGGAGGGGCATGTTCTTGTCTTCAGCTGATTCATCTGCAACCCCATGCAGGTCTGAAAGAGGAGATATATCACCCAGGGGGTTGATCACCTTTGATGCTCAAAGCACCATCACTGTTTCTCCACTCAATTTCATGTAAGCATTGCCCAACAGAATTGTACTTTTTAATTCTAACCTTCATCCTTGTTTTCTTGTGCCATGATTGAGAACTTGTATAGTCTATTTTACTTGGACTATGTGCATAAGTACTGAAAGCAGTAGATTTGTGTAAGTTTCAAATGTCATTTGATTTCAAGCTGGTGCAAGGCATAGTGTGACCTCTGGTGATTCTTCAAGGGTTTAGGATATCTTGGATTCTCCAGGTCTAGATCTTTACAATGGTCTCTTGACCTTTGAATCTCAATTTCTTCTGCATTGATGACCATTATCTTCACACGTGAATGCCATGCATGGGGAGATTTGGAATCATGAGTGCTCACAGTTATAGTGTGATGGTTTTGGGGTTTCTTGGTTCCTGTGCAGGAAAGAGAGCAAATTTGACGGTTGTTGTTTCTGTATCCTTGTGAGTAGGCGAATTTCCAGGGATTTGGCTCTTAACTTTGGGGTAACAACATGGTAGACACTAGTGTTCAGACCTGGGTCCAGAAGTTTCTTACATCTAGTCAATTTCCTTTAGATATTGGTACCTCGCAGAAGAAGGAGTTTTTCTTCTGTGCAGAGACACCAGTTGCTGCAAGAGCTTGGGTAGCAACCTTGAGGTGAACAACCATGCCTCCAGGATCATTGGCTGTAATTTGCTGTGAATGTCAAGATAGTGCAAGTGAAATGTGTTTGTTCAACTTGCAAACATCCAGATTTATTTTAGGGTTGGATTTACAGTTCTCTAAAAATGATTGCTATGAGCTTGCAAGGGCTGCAGGGCTGCAGCACTAGTGTTGAAGGCTCACAAGGAGGCTGTGGAATCGCTCAGTGGCCATGGACATGCCAAACTTGGAGATGTGGCAGCTGTTGTTGCTGCTGCCAATGCCACTGCCCGGGAAGCTGCCAAAGACTTGCAGAGCCAGATGAAAATTCCTACTCTTGCTGCTACTGCTTCCCACCACAGTGGTGATGGTGGTATGGACAATGTGACTGTTATGAAGGTGTGTATGGTCATCCTGTAGAAGGCAGTCCATCTTCAGGTGATCCAACCAGTTTATATTATATCCCTTGGTGTACATGGTCACAGTGGATTTGACAATGATGATAGATTTAAGTTACATCTGCTGCTAGTTGAGATAATGTGAAACAAGTCTCTTGAATTTGTCAGATGAGGTGCAGTTTGTAGAGGTCAAGAAACTGAGTGTCAAATTATGCCCATATATTCTTATAGTGTTGTCGAGGTGAGCTCTCATGCCTTTCAAGTTTGTTTTGGTATGTCCACTGCTCACACAACAGTTTTTCTGTTAACTTAAAATGTTGTTTGTTGATTTTCTCTCTGCAATCAGGATGATCTCTAGTGGGGGGGTCTTGTGATTACTGCAGGAAACTTTGAGGGTTAAGGATGAAGAAATTCATCAACTTTCAAGGGATTTGAAAGCACGGGATCTCACTATCAAGGAACTGGCAGAGCGGCTTTCTCAGACTGCTCAAGCTGCAGAGTCAGCTGCATCAAGTGTGTATACAGTGGAGAAGCAGCGCAAGGAAGCTTTGTCTGAAGTAGATCATCTTCGCAATGAGCTGCTAAAAGTGGTTCGAAAGGTATGGCTATTGGTTCTTCAGTCTGCCTAGGGTGTGTTTCTTCAGTTCTTCCCTGGCCCATTGAAACATCATCCATTCAAAGGAGATCGCATTTTTCCTCAATTGCTGCAATTGTAGTCCTGCTAAGACAGCAGGGTCAAGCTTCTGCAGATAAGGGCTGCAGATGAACAAGCTACTGCTGCACTGAAAATCAAAGAGGCTGCACTGAAAGAGGCTCATCACTGGCGCTTGGAGCTTGGGAAGGTACGAGAGCGTGGTGTCATCTTGGAAGCTGCTCTTGTGCGTGCAGAGGAATATGTCCGACAGCTTAAGGCAGCCCGTGAGAATCAGCTGAGAGAGCAGTTACAAGCCCAAACTGCCAGGTTTCTGGTGCTCTTATGGATGTGATTGTTGTAGTTGCTTGTCTCATGTTCACAATAGCAGTATATACTCATTAAACAGGATACCACATTTACCCTAAAATTGTGGTTGCTCTTGGCAAATTGCCAAATACTTGAAGGCTTACCATTGCTTTAACTTTCAACACAACTTGGGTGTGCTCAATGTCAAGTTAATTTGGTTCACTGAAAAAGAGTCACCTTTACCACAGATGACTGGCCACTCTTTTAGGGCAGCAGCTCCATGGAGCTGATAGAGTTTTTTTGTGTGAACAGGGAACAGTCATCATTGCATGAGGGAACCCCTTCAGAGCCAACTGTGGCAGCACCTACAGCAGAGATGCATAAATTTGAAGCAAAACCTGTAGAAGCCTCGGTTGTACCAGCCTCTGCAGGGTCTTCTGCAGAAGTTCCTATCACTGAATCATCTTTGAAAACATGCTCAGGAGAAGCACCTTTGCTGGCATTAAAAGAGTCACCTTTGGTAGCAGCAGAGGGGGTTGGTACAGGTGGTTTGTTAGAAGATGGAGCTTACACTCAAGCTGTTAATTTATCGTCACCAGCTGTGTCAGAAGCTTTCATGTCTGAAGAACTTCCAGTGACATCAGAGGTGGAGGCTTCAAGAACTTCATGTGAATCAGCCAATGGCATAGACACAAGTGGAAGGACTGAGCATTCAATTGACATGAAGTCATCCTCTTCAAATGTGGAAGCTCAAGAACAGCAAGGAGATGTAACTGTGAGTGCTGAGAACCAAAATGACACAGCTGTGGTGTTTCTGGAAGAGGGGGCCTGCGCTGCACATGACATGAACATAAGCAGAAGCAGTCAGCAGCCAATGGACATGAAGATGCCTGCTATAAATGAGGCAGTTGAGAACATCAGCAAAATAGTGATTGCTGAGGATCCAAGTGGCAGGGGGGCAACCACATCACAAGAGGCATCTGATGTATTCTCGAGCACAATGGATGAGGATTCAAGTGATAAACAGGAATCATCTCTACAATCTGCTGCTGGAGCACCCAAAGACATGAGCAAAAGTGAGAGTGCTACAGAACCAAGTGACCTGGCATCAACTATGCAAGACTCTGCAGCAATTGAGGTCACAAGTGATGATTTGGCGAAGGTGGGGAACTCAACAAAGGAGCTAATGCCACACTCTTCAGCAAGGAGTGGGTTGGAGAACAGTCAAGCAGCAGGAAGGCTACTCTGGGCTACAATTGATCATGAGCATGAAGTGGAGGAACATGAAGGTATGCCAATACCTCCTGGGCAGTGACATGATGAAATGTAAAGACTCCCTATAGAGACAAAGCAGGTGGAATTCCAGGGAAAGAATCTAGTTCACTTACACTTCACAAGACATGGGCACTTGTATGCTGTGCATGTACATTGGTTGTTGAACAGCAGTGATTGTCTGATGGAACTTATCAGCGCAAACATTAACCCTAGGTCTGTGCTGAAAATAACAAAAGGAGTTCATAGGTGTGATGAGAATATCCTCCCATATTCATGAGTTGTTTCTTTCAGCTGTAGTGTCTAGTGTGCATCCCTACGAGTGTATTTGTGTGAACCATAAATAAGTTATGCTATCTTCGCTGAGAAATTCATTGTAGTCACTCCCAGATTCAGGTTCTTCACAGACATCATTGTTGGTGTTCTGTTTATTGGTTGACAGCACGTTTCAGACTTTGCTGTTGCTGAGGGCTGAAGCGATTCCAGATCAAAGGCTCTACAACAGCTCCAATTTGTTCCCTATACAAAGACCCAAATCTCGTCTTTGGTACTGTTAAAAAATGTCTGAGCACTGAGAAAATTGTATAGATTATACATGTTACAACTGCTTGGCTGCAACCAATGGATCAAAGTGGCATTTGATTTATCGTAACAAAGAAAGGATTTGATCTCTCAGTGTTGAGCATAGGACTCTGGAAGCATCTGGCTCTGTTTCTTTTGTGGCTTGAATCTGAGCCCACTGTTATTATGTCATTGCTTGATTCAAGGTTCAGCTTGACATGGTACCACTGCCTTGCAAATTTGAAAGTTGTAGAGAGTTTTACTCAGTATTGTAGGCTCTAGTTCACACTGCAACTAGTGCAATGTCAGACAAATAAGGTCTGTTTGAATTAGGGTACCTTGTGTGTAGACAAATTTGGATCACAAAAGTAGATATATACAGAACATTTTAGACATGCAATGTTACTATAACAAGAATTGGTATGAACATGCACGAACATGTTATCATTGAGTTGAATTTGTCTGGAGGCAGGAACTGATGGTTATTATTCAGGGTTGGAAGTTATTGCTTGTGATGGTATTCTTATGGTCATATAGCTGGAGACTTGTACCTGTAATAAACCAACTCAGATAACATGGGGTTTCATAGTAGATGAATGGCTGATTTGTTGCATTCAGGTTGGAAGATGGAACTCCAGGAATTATGTTGCATTGTTGAAAGGAACTTTTTTTGGTACAGGTTGGTTGGATTGCAACAAGGCAAGTTTGCAGGTTCCTTCGTAACACTATGGGGCTGTGGTTGTCACCTGTTTCTTGCTTCAGGTGATGATAATTATTCCTCGTCAAAGTTAACAGCAGTTTCATGTACTTCTGCTTTGAAGGGCTGAATCGCTCAATTATCATGACAATAATTACCTGCTTTGATCACTCCATTGCTTACAGACAGAGCTGTTGTCTCTATATTGACAAAGCCTTTTGAGTGTGACGCTCCTTGTTGTGACAATAGAGGCAAAGTCAAAATAACCATAATGAAACCCTTGTGCCTGAAAGCTTTTAACACCTGAAGACACTTTTAAGCATGTTTCCAACAAGATAAGAGTTGCCAACAAAAGATCTCGCAATTAGCATTCCTGTGTTCAGATTAAGGATTTATGAAATTACACAATACATGGAAGGCACTGGTTGGCTCTGTACCAAATGCAAATAATAGTGAATGGAAGAAGCTCATAAGACAACCCTAATCCGGGTTCTATCTTTCATCATATGTGTATATTTGTACTAACACACACACACACATTCAATAAAAATAACTCGCCTGAGAAAATCAAAATAAAAGTGATCATCTTTTAAGTAATATTGATGGTGTAGAAAGTTTGTTTATTTCCACCAATGTTGCTGGCTCACCCACACGCCCCAGTGGTTGCTTCCAGGGCTCCCCATCCATTTGCATGTAGCCCCTTGGCCGGTTTCCCCGCAACTCAAGTCGAACAGCTTCTGCCTGTGAGAACATGAGAAATGGGGGTGAGGCAACCAAGTGGAAAGATGTGAACAGAGGAGGCAATGTTGGGTTGCAACAACATGACACAAAAGATGGAAAAGTTGGGGGTGAAGATATATTTGAAAGTTGCAGAGATAACTTGATAACAATGCTTTGAAGGGAAGTGTTTATGTTAGCTCTGGCCAATCCAAAACAAACATGGCAAGGATCATATAGGTCATCACCTTGAGAGTGTCACTCACAAAGTATCAGACCATCACCTTTGTCATGAATTGCAGTGACAAACTGCCATGACTGCAAACTGAACTAATCAGCTCCCAACAGTGGGTGTAGACAAGTCTATAATAATCTGCCCAAAATTGCAGGCAAACCATTCTACAAAAACCTGCATTCTGAGTTTCTGTCACATTTCTGGAAGCAATGCGAAGACTAAGTAATGATATTGGCTAGTACTCAAGGGATGTAGCTTGTTTCAGCAAACCAAAACAAATGCAACAATAATGCAAACCAATCTAACCTTGTGGCAAGAAAATAGGACAGAATATCAGGAGTGGTAGAGGGGTGTTGCTGATAGAACATCCAATATAGGAGTGTACCATATTTTCCAATTACTCAAAACTTGTTCCCCTAGAAACAGAACTTTTGGAGCCAATGCAAGAAAGTGATGGATGGTGAACCAATGTGAAGTCTCAGATGCCTATAGGGTTTGCAAAGTCAAGCATCTTTTCTTCCAATCACTGTAACAAGCAATGAGGCAGGTGTGAGATGTACTTGGCAGAGACGAACAGCTGTGAGAACACTGATCATTACAAAAGCTGTATGCCAGCCATCCCGGAACCCCACGATTTCTAGTAGCCCATCGTCAGACTTTGCCTCTACAAATCCCTCCTGATCATGCACAGACCAGCTCAAACTTTTAGTTAATGCATGAAATTTGTGAATACAAATTTACCTGCAATCATTTGCTAGGTTGGCCTATTTAGCATCCTATCAATGTCATGCCCAAGTTTAGCCACTAATACTCAGCCTCCCAGAGTTGAGTAATGCAACATGAATAAGATCTCCTTGAGAAGGTAATTCCTGGGAATTGTTATGTGAATAATGCAGCAAAAATGATTGCTAATTTTCAAATGGATTGTACAGATGAATGAAAGAGGGATGATGCTACTAAACATGAGATTTACAAGATTAAGTTGGTCTTTAGACATAAACTTGCTCATTCAATAGACAAGCATTTAAAAAACAGATGTTCATGAAATGAACTGAACACCTTCTTCATAGTATTTTCTGAAGGATGACCCCATGGCTTCCGGCCACCTGCATAGCTCTGCAGATTTAAAACCACAATTGCCCGTATGCTGCACCATTGCAAACCACCAAACAGCTGTCAAAACCACTCAGAAACACATCCATCAGATCAAAGATTTTCGATCACTTCCTGATTTAGTGCTGAACAAGAAAGTACACTCAGGACAAGGAATAGGAACTCCATCGCTAACCATGGTTGACCAATCAGAACACATGAAAAATGTATGTAGAGCTTACTTGTGAGGGATTTCAATCTCCTCCCAATCATGCGTACTGCTTCCTGGCCTTTTGATTTGCAGGCGCACAATATTGTGAATTCCTCTGTCAGACACAAACATACATACTACTTGAATCACACAGCTTTGAAGAATAGCTTGGAGTTCATCTGGAACATAGCACTGTGACTTTCATGTACTTACAGTAACCCTTAGGGCCATAAAAATTGGAGGGATTCACCCTGTGAGTAGGGCCCCACCTGGCCCGAGGAGCTGCTGAGCATGCGGTGCAAAACCAGCCTTGAGTACAGCCATAGCCTGAATAAATCATCTGCAGATTCAACACTTGCATGTTCATCAGCCATTCCATATCCTGCACCTCTTGATTCAAAACAGCTAGAAAAAGCAACATCAAGGAAAACAATTATTCTTCTCAAGTCTACTGCAAATTTGTTGAAAACGCACAGCCTGAAGGCAAAGGAAGTACTTGATTAGTCACACGGCCTCGTGCAAGCCAAGGTTTCTCATCACGGAGATGGTGAAAACCATATGCTACCTGAGCATCCATTCCTACAACACAAACACCAATGTCATCCTATCTGCTTCTAGAATCCTTATGACAACTTCTCAGGAACTGGCTGGAGAACAATTCATCCGCAAAATGCTGTCAACAATATTGATAAAGACATGGTCAACCATTACAGATTGTTCTATGATAAATGCACAGTGTTCAGCCCACTTACCAATGCTGAAGTAATTCCAGAACAACCCCTCAAAGCATGGATCATTTTCATCTTTCTGGTCCTTTGTCCCTGAAACCTGCAGAGAATGCCAAGGTCATAAACAGAAAATGGCATACCAGAACATGGATTTGTACAGGAGATCCACAGAAGCCATGGATAACTACAGCATCACCATTGACAAAGAAGATAAAGGTAAAAAGCCCAGACACCTACAGTTCTTGGTAGTGGAACATGGTGTTGTGGGTGCAATGCATGTGGGAATCGGATGTCTGTGCTTGCAATGGCTGCTGTTGGTTTCACAACCACCTGCCAGCTGCATTCGCCTTCCTGTAAGAAACCCTGGAAAGATCACTTGATTCTGTATCCTGATTCTTGTCCACTGTGCAAATACAGTAGGACCCAAAAACTGGTCTAACTGTACAATTTTGACGGCCTCAAAATGCCTTCACCAGGTTTGATGACATTTTAGACACTCAATTGTATGTCTAGAATATCTTGGAGCAAATATGAAGTTAATACAAGATTGCATACGTGTCAACAGGTGCCAGAGATGCTGAGAGTGTTTTGATCAGCAACTTCCTAAGAGCTCCTTTACTTGCTGAAGAAAATCCTCCTCCCTGCATAATGAAAACTCCCTCATTCACCATCAGCCAGTCTCAACCAAAACCTGGTGTGGCTTAAGAAAAAAAAAATGGGAACAGAGAGGTGAAGTCTTCATACCCAGCCAAAGCTGCGTGAGAGATCATTGCCCGTTCCAAGAGGAATGATGCCAACTGGAGGAACATTGCCACTGGGTGATGATATCTGTAGCTCACCAAGACATGAGAGTACCCATCCAACTGTTCCATCCCCTCCTGCTACCTGCACATTGCACAAGCTAAGAAACCAAACCTTCAATAATTCTCCACTACAGGAGACTTATACACTCTGTTCACAACATATGAAACATTTTTACTTCTTCCAAAATGACAATGCCAAAGATAGACAAAATGATGGAAGCTCAGATTGCAGAAAAGGTCAAGAATGAAGAAGTGACATACAATGATACGGAGGTTGCTGCGAATTAACCGGGCACATTCATCCCCTGAAGTAGCCAACTTGTCAAGGCACCCAATACCATAGCGTATCACATCAGTTGGCTTTGTGCTTGATAGGTCATAAACCTGCAATATCCCACCACACAGAAATGCTTCTTTCAATGATATCTACTGTGTAAATTATTATTGAGTCTTTAATAACCAAAAGCCCCTTGGAGTTGCAAAGAGACCAAATCACACCTTGGCAACAAACAACACAAGAGCAATTGAATCTTGATTTCTTTCTAATCTCCTGGGAGCAGCATGTTTGAGTAAGCAAAACAGACACAGTTTCAACTCCTAACCTGGTTTGGGCTGATGAGATCAGAAAGATGTTGAGTAAGTGCAGGGCCTAGACGACCGCCACTTTTTGAGTTCACAAAAACTAAGAGAGGGCAGGGTGGCGCCTCAATTTTGTCTCCAAAAGGCGGACCATCAGGATATGCTGCTCCTGCAGATTGTATCGCACTTGCAATGTCCTTGGCCAAGTATTCAGGAATCATCACCATCTTCTTTAGCTCTTCATCACTTGGACCCTTCTTCCCTCTCTTTGTCACTGTCCTCCCTAAAGCTGGACCTGACACAGCAGCACAGAGTGATATACATTGTCACATTCTGGGTTTTGCATGCCACATATCCATTATATCTTTTGCAGGAGCATCAAGACCTGCACAGACCCATGGAGTAAAGATCCATCCTTCGACACTCTCCAGTTTTCATGAGTACCCAGGAGTGCCAATCCTTGGAAAGGTGCTTTCTTCCACAACAGAACTGCTCAGGTACAAATAATGGCCTGCATGCTCCATTCATCTTGCTATGAATTGTGGGATCTTTGATGAGATCACTACCTACCACAAAACAACAGAAGTGCTCCAGAGTGTATATAGGGTTACCTCCAGAGGACCCTGATGATGATCCCTTTACAATAATGCACCACCATGTCCGGACAGATGACTCATCGACTACACTCCCATGGGTGATCACAGAAGCCTCACAGATAGTCTCACAGGTGTATGATTGCAAGGGATGCAATGAGAAATGCAAGAGGGTAGAGAAACCCTTGCGTTATGATGTGTCTGGATTGTGAGAAAGTATATACTATGAGGAGCAGTTCCAGTTCTGGGATTGAATGGATTGGACATACCTGCATTGGGAAGAGGCAGCGCCGCTGAAGAAGAGGAGAGCTCCACTGCTGCTGCTGCTTCCTCTTCCTCCTCTGGATCCACCTTTTCCAGTCTTGTTGCACTCTCTACTGCTTGTACTGTGCCGGCCTGGGGTTTGCTCCTGCTGCTGGAGATTTTCTCCTCCTCGTCCTCTTCGGAAGTTTGTGGGAATTCAACCGATCTAGCAGCAGCAGTGCTCGATAGAGCCAAGTCCCGTTGAGGATACTCTTCGGCAGCAGCTTTAGAATCGGAAATAGTTTCAGCACCTTCAGAAGCGTTAGGTAGTAGCTCACCTTCTGAAGCTTGCTGATGCTGCGGCTGCGGCACTTCATCATGAGATTGTAGCAATCCCTCAGGAGGAGAAGTTTGTACTGCCAGCTTTGGAGGAGCTGCTGCTTCTTCTTCCTGTTCAACAGCTTCAGAACCCTGACGTGCAGCTTGAACAGACGAGTCTTCTCCTCCTCCTCCTCCTCCTCCTTCTTCATCTTCTTCCCGTACTTCATCAACAAATGAAGCTACACGATCTTCAGAAACCTCCAACGCTTCGCCATCTTGGGCAGCAAGATGATGATCTCCATTGGCTTTCGCATGATGATGATCATCATCATCTGCTGCTGCTGCTGCTGCTCCTCCTCCTCCTCCTTGTGAATGTTTTTCTTCTTCTTCTTCTTCTTCTTCTAAACCTTCCCTGAGAGGATGTGAAAAATCCAAAGACTCTCCTCCATCTCCAATACCTGCATCGGCATGAACTCCATTACGACGAATCTCCTCAGGAACCAGCACTTGTTGTTGTTTGCCCAGGTCACCGCCATCACCAGCTCCCTCATGAAAAGCTCCACCAGCAGTTTCTGCTGCCATTGAACCAAAAAAAAAAAAAAGCCTCACGAAAATTTCCTCTGTTTTTCCTTTAACCCCCGCAACCAGCTCTTCTTGTACAACAACAACAACAACAACAACAGAAGCTACGAACTCCTCCACTCCACCGATTGCAACAACAACAACAACAACAACAAATCGCACCAAAACAGAAAACCAAAAGAATACAAACAAACAAACAAAACTCCTTCACACCAAACTCGGGAGGACAAACTCCTTCGCACCAAACTCGGGAGGAAGAAGAAGGCGGAAAAAAATGAGGAAAATTA
>Ga0209611_10009317_pt1 | contig 14911 bp, 14 predicted proteins | sample S1TSphgellanicum_3_FD_187693 | JGI IMG/M metagenome (GOLD analysis project Ga0209611, IMG submission 187693) | Host-associated microbial communities from peat moss isolated from Minnesota, USA - S1T2_Fc - Sphagnum magellanicum MG (SPAdes) (version 2) | ecosystem: Host-associated > Plants > Peat... | reverse complement strand
CATTATATATCCACAATATTGGCTATAGCCCAACTTCGAGGACAACTTTGTCAAACACCTTAAAGCATTGAAGTTGTGGTGTTGTAAACCAAAAATATTGGAGGTGTGTTGAGTCAAGTTTTATAATTCCACCTTTGCTTGATCGTTGGCAACTTGATGCTCAACATGGCATACTCAAGTTGTGAATGAAAAACAATTCCAAGACTACTATGGAACCACTATTTGATCTCAATCCATTGACTTGCATTTGGAGGACAATTCACACATCTTGTGTTTTGACCCATTCCTTCTTAAGTACCTTAAGCTCCTAGAGATGGCCATAGTTCATGTTTTAGGAAGTAAAAAGGATGAACATTGTCTCTTATCTCTAGCATTTAAAAAAAAACAAGGTCCAAGGTAATTTAATCCTCACCTCCTTCTTGTAGCTGGCATGCATAGCTAGAAGTTCTTCAAGTTATAGAAATTTCCATATGCTGCCACATAATAGCCTTAAATCTGCTTTTAAATTTTGTTTGTAGCCATTAATGAAATGTCTCTATTTCTCTCTGATTTGGACTACACTTGATTTGCAATAGACTGAATTTCGCCACTTTTCTACCTACCTATATTTTTCTCAAAATATATTTCTCTATTTTCTTTCTTCAAAGAAGGTGGACAGTATCCATTGTCCAATAAGAAGAGGCCACGTGCCATAAAAGGCTTATCCATTCTAAACCCCCTCGACCAGGAGCAGCGAAAGCTGCCTTCTTTTGTGCACTTGAGGTCGCGGAGAGGAAGTTTTGGCTTGCGGGATTTGTCGCGCAAGCGGCGGGAATTTGGTGAAGAAACCGAGAGATATCGAGAGATTTGCGACATCCAGAGTAGATGGAGAGCTTCTCTTTTCGTTGCGGTTAAGAAGTAGCTGAGGAGGTCAACGCACATCCGTGGATTTTTTTTTGTCAAGAACAGCAGCAGCAACAGAAGATCCAAGACATGGTTTGTTTTCTAGCTTTTCAACTCAGGTTTTTCTTGCTCGATGTTATTTGCGATGTCTCCTTTGCAGACAGTCAGATTGTGACAAGAGAGTTCTGACAATGGAGTTGCATCGGAATGCTTCTCTGTTTGACACAACTTTTTTTTGTTTCTTTTTTTGAGGCGTTGGATTTTTGTAGAATTTTCTTTGGTTTTAAGCATTGTGAGGAATTGGAAAATGCAGGCTTCCTTTGCTGCTTTGAATGAGCGCGGCTTCTCGACGCGGATTTCAAAAGCGACGTCGTTTTGCTGTTTAGATCATGTGCGGGCTGAGCCTGCTTGTTCCAGGGTTGTTGTAATGTCGGCCTTGTGCAACGGTCTTGTTCACAGAACAAAGCTTGAAAGCTCCTTCGTGTCTGCGTCCTCTCGTGCCTTCTTGCGAAACGCTAGGCCCTCGTGGTCAAGGAGACTCTCTTCTGGTTCGTGTAAGCTTTGTGTTGTTGTCGCTACAGCCGCCACAGAGATAGGAGCTTTACCTAGCCTCAATGATTTGCCTCTCATTAACTACATCAGCCAGACAGGCCGAATCCAACCACCTGTTGAAGCTAAGACAGCAGCCAGCATCTTTGCAGTCTATGATAAGAACAAAAAGATTCAGGTAAAATCTTCTTCTGCCAATGTTCATCCTTCTTGTATGACTCACCTGACAGACCTTCACTTTAGGTCGTTTGAGGTCAATGCGGAATTGAGTTTCTGAACTAAAATTCCAACCCTGTCATATGCAGTACATTGGATTTTCCAAGGATGTTCGGAACTCATTGCGAACATTGATGGGGCGGCGGCCTGAGCTTTGCCATTACTACAAACTATACAATTTACCAACTCTTGATCAGGAAAAGATGCTTGCTGTTCGTAAACAGGTGTGTATCCTTTGTATAGCCTGCTGTCCTCGTATCTCCTCTCCTGTATTGTTTTGTCTGGCTTTTGATGCTGCAATCAATACTGGATTGCTCTGATCTCCATCCTTTTCGTAATTTATTTCTGAAAAGGGTCTGTTTTCATCCCTCTTCTAAGTGCAGATGGTTGATTAAAGGTCAGCTTCATAATGATCATGTCTGGTGCCACACAACATCTCAAATTCTTCTGCCACTGAAGTTGGTTGCAATTTCAGCTTGCTTCATCTCTGTTTTGATGTTTGTTCCAAAGAGTTGGTACATGGTTGTGAAGTTTGCAATGCCCATTTAAGAATAGGGTGCATTTTGCTGAAGCACTGGAATGGCTTGCACAGTGGATGTCAGAGCTTGGTCTGTCACCACCTGGTAATTCTGATCCAGTACAGAGAAACCAGTGGGAACAGCCTGGTGATGCTGGTTCTATTTCTGAAAGAGGGAAAAGTGCTGCTGCAACCGCCAAAGCCAAATCCTTTTTGCAGATTATGAAAGATCGAGGCCTAACAGAGGAGGTCAGAATTACTCTTCTGTGCACCACTCATTGGTACATGCACACTTCTTGTTGCAACAATTTGGTCTTCTCCTTAATTATGATTGTCACTTCTACAGTTTTGTATAATGTGGAATTTCTGTGATGCAGATGGTTTACAATCCTGAACTCTTACAAACTGGAAAGTGTGATGTTTTACCGGTGTGTACTTTTGTTCCTCCCCTTTCTTATTGTCCTGCCTTATCAATGATTATTGAACCAAACATAAGCAAGACTGACACATCAGGAAGGTGGAATCTGTGGCAGGGAGATGGGTACATTTTGGATTGTGGTTGAATAGCATGAACTTGGGAGGTCCAGAGTTCAGTTCCAGAAGTAAACTCATAACAGGGCATGCATTTGTCCATGTCATGCCAATTTATATCTTGTACATCATGTTTGTCCTAGGGTCTTCACATCTGGTTCACATACCATCCCTACAGAAGATCCAGTGAGGTTGCCTGTTTAGAGTGTTATACTCCAAAGTATTTGAAGGTGGTTTGAAAAAACGTTAACTGTTGTCATGTGAGTGCCACTTACCTTGGTAGTAGAGAAGTTTTGATGAATACTTTGTTGAATATCAGTCAGAGGAGCAATCACGTGAGGAAATAGCAGAAGCTGAAAAGACTCTTGCAGAGGCAGCAGCCAGGAGGAAATCTATTGTAGTTGCAACCCCAGCTGGTGATGAAGTGGCTTTTGAGGTGTTTTATGAAAATAAAATCAAGACAAATGGGGGATGGATGTACGATATTCTTGTGAGCAAAGATGACAAAGAGACAAGGTTTGCCATCTCTGTCTTCACCCTTGACTGCATATTGTTCCCAAAGGTGGATATAATTGTGGATCTTGGCATATGAGTGCACCACAGGTGTATTTACATCTGTATGACTGTTCACATGTGTGTCCATTTGCAATCAGAGATGTATGGTACTTATATGTGCCCTGGTTGCACATATTAAGTAGGGAAAAGAGAATGTGAAAGAACTTCACTGGTTAAGTTGCAACTAAGGGTGACGTTGGCTTGGGTGAAGAGTATTCTGGCACTCAACACTTATCATGAATTGGTAGGACACCAGGCCTGTTCTTTACCTGAAGATATATAAGGAGGCAAGAGCATGAGTACTCAATTCCCAATCTGAAATTGGTCAAAAAGTTTTATGGTGTGGGTGGTTCTGTGCAGGCATCGGGTGGTTTGTGGCCGAATATATCCTGAGGCAGTCAATATGCCAGAGGACATCTTCTTGGAAAGGGTCTTTGCCTTTTTGTTGGTTAGTGCTGATTTTGTCTCCTCCCAATGTTTTATCCTTTATTTTGCTCTTCAATCTCATTTAGGCCTGGCTTGTCAAGAGTGCCTAAAATGCAAATTCCATGGAGTTGAGAAGGTAGGTATCCTATTTATCAAACTGCTGGATCTGATCTACTAGCCATTGTGGTTGTACAGCACAAGAAGGTCCAAAGGCACACAGAGGGCTTGCTTACAGAAGAGTTCCCCATCAATTATTTTTCAGTTTCAGAGGTATCGCAGCGATATGATGACTTCAAGGACTGGTTCACAGCAGAGTTACCAGATAGTTATTGGCGATTCAACAAAATCCATAGCTATGGGGCTGAGAAACCACCATTACTTGGACCTGCTTTCAATGCCCTCCATGAATCCTAGGCATGATAAAGAGGGGCACCAGAAAGGGAGGTTTAGAGGTATGACTTTGGTTTTTGAGGGTCCTCTGCTCTCTTGACCAATTTGTAGACTAAGGGGAGGGAGACAGAAGAGTAGAGGCTGTATTCAAGACTTCACTTTTGTCATACACTGGTGGCCATAGACTGCAAGCTCAGTTTGCATCCAGAGCAAGAGGAATCCCAAGGACAGTATACATTTGATGCTGAGTTGTTAGAACTAGTTAATTATCCAGAAGGCTTTTGAGCTGGTTTGAGTTAAGACTGGACCTGCTTTTCTAATTTCACATCCATTCATTTCTTTTTAGAACTAATTTGAAGTCACATACCAAATGCCTGTAAATTTGTGGTCTTTTGGTCTTGTTACCCCTCCTGATTCCAGATGCACACTAGTGTTGAGAGGTCTTCTGCCATGTGAAGTGATGCCAAAGCCCATATCGTTGCCAATTATTGCAGCTCTACACGAGGCTGTTGAGCAAAGCATTACCAGTGAGTGTTGTGCGCAAAACATGGGCGAAACTTCACTTCTCAACATGGTTATGAATCCAGTTCTCTAGTCAACATGCTGCAGCAGTAAGTCTTTCAACAGAGCCTTCTGAGGTACCCTGACTTAACTGCTGGGTACATAGATTCCAAGATATATCCTACTAAAACCTCACTGAGGCCTGTATAATTTTTTTTGAGGTGGGGCTGAGACTTTGTAGGTAGATGTGCATCAACTCTTGTACAACTGAGTATCAATTCCATACAATGCTATCTCTCTATGAGTTCCAATGATGGTAGTTGCTAGTTACTGCTGTAGTATAGATTTCTAATGGTTAAGGTGAATGAAGTTTTTACTCATAGATAAGTCTTCTGAGATTGGACATCTTCAAGCAGTTCAGTCATTGGTTTGCTCTATGGAAATTTCATAGGATGTTCTTTCAGCTTGTTTTTTCTCAGTTGGAAGATAATTGTAACTGTTTTAATGACTTATGCCAGTATTATATGACAGAACTTTTAACTTGACTTTGAACAGACCTCTGGCAGTATTTTATGACATAACTTAGAACTTTACTTTGAACTGCACTCTCATGAAATATGTGATTCATGAGTACAGACTTAGGTGAAGAGTACAAAGCAATTGGCACCAGTTATGTCATGCCTATTACCATTAAACTATCCTCATCAAGGTTCAACATGAAACCAACCCCTGGTGGATAGCTTAGTTACCAGATCATCAATTCTTTGGGCAGCAAATCAAATCTTGCATATCTGCACAATGACCAAGTGTGCGGGGGTATATGAAACATCCTAGCATGTGTTTGAAGCAAATAGAAGCATGTGTTTGTGCTTCAGAAACACTGCAGATTCAGTAGTTGTCCTCTTTGGGTCACACTACTGAACAAACTGTGGAGTCCATCAGAGAATAAGTGGAGCTCAGGATCAGAGAAGAGGAGCTGTGGATAAAGGCAGAATTCAGCTCTTTAGTGGGAGCATTTGACTCAGGGTATGCTTGGTACTGAGTGAACTATACAGTAGTACTGGTACTGGCTCATGCATCTTATAATACTCCAGAGCTTTAAAAGTCTCTCCTTCATTTGATCCTCTACCAACTGCTCCCTCCACACTCATGAACTTGTTGGCAGCTAATTTTCCAGCCACACCCAAAGCCTCCTCCTATTGCTGGTTTAAAGACCTCTTCAGTCGAGGTGGAGTGTCTGTCCCAAGGCAAATCCCCAGTCAGCATATTGTGTTATGTACTAAGTGTTGATTTCTTAGTTGAAGACAGGAGAAGAAAAGGTAGAAAACAAGTCTTCTGAAGTACTGATGGTTGTTCAATCCAAGGTGCTGGATGGCCTCCTAGAATTTTGTGATTAGAAGGCTGCACTGAACCCTAAGACGGAGCAAGGCCATTTATATAAGCTGTGTACATCCTTATATGCCAACAAAAAATGCTAACAAAATGCATAACACGAATGGTGGACATACCTTCCAAAGTCCATCATTGAGGTAATGCATGTTGTCTACTCCTATTCCTTTGTTAATGCTCCTTCTGCAACATCCAGGAACAAACAAATCATGGGCACACATCCTTTCTCCTGCAGTTGTGAGAGCATCTCTACCAACAGTAGTATAATGCACTGTACAAAGTACTTAAGTGACAGCACATACATGTCCTGGGCTGACATTTTGGTGTAGCCTATAGCAAGAGCGTGCTGCTTCCCCTCAGCCATAATTGCCTGCGCAAACTCAGAAAGATTAGAAATGACTCAAAGACCCTCAAGCAAAAAACCATTCCATATTTAAGGACTGGTGCAACCCATCATGAACATGCCCTGGCAGAAGAAAAGATTGGGGTGCCCTCTCCTCCTCAACTCAAACAAAAATGAGAAAATTGGAGAGAGTGCACATACAACAGGAGCATCTGCTAGGACTTCCTCATCAAGTGCACCACCAGCAGATGTGAGACCTGGGCACATGATATTGGCACCTGACAGCACAAACTTTATTGCTCCTCTATCCACCCGGAACATCTTCATGATTCCTGGATCTGTACACATTGCCAGCTCCAACTCAATCACAGATGCTCAATCCTGGAGTCAGAATTGAGCTAAAAACTGGAGAGAGCACTCAAGATATGAGCAAATTAATTGTGGCAATTGCAATGGAGCTATTGCACCACCAAGGTTTCTGGCACCATGGAAAGAGAGTGTTCATATAGCTTCCATGACAGACACTTTTGCAATGACACATAATGTTCCTCATAATTAAGCTGGAGAGTGAAATCTACATTGGTGGAGAAGCCGCAAAGTTGGCATGTAAGGGCCATCCCGCACATTGAAGAAAAGAGGCACATTATTCACAACCACAAGATTGATGTGATTCTGGCTGCCACCACACAAACCCCCAAAAATATCATACAGCCAATTTCACAGCATCAGTTGAATCCATTCAGGTCCTTCAAATGCCTTAATGAATACAGTGCACAGTGCAAGTGTGACTATGCAAAAGGCACCAAATATGGCAGCACATCCATTGAGTGCTTTAGTGAACTGCTAGGGTTCTTTGAGCAAATACAAATCTGACATCCAACTCCAAGACCCTAACTGATCTTCAGCATCCTGCAGACCTCCTTCAGACATAGATAATTCAGGCTAGGGTTGAAGGAGAGTAATGGATGCACACCATTTGGCCACAATCAGGGGAGCTTTCTTGGGAAGCATATCCTCCAGCAACGGCTCAAGATCAGGGTACTGCACATAAACCGCTAGGGTTTTAGTGTCTTCAGGGATTGTAAGGTTGTGAAAAAGAAAAAATGAAAACAGCTTTCAATTCTACAGAAAAAGTCATCCTCTTCCTACTCCAAGAAAGCACGAGAAAGAAAATCCTCAAATCAAATAAAGAAATCAAATAAAGATGAGTTTTAGGGTTTCGTATCTCCGGTGAAGGACGGAGATCGTTGTTGCATTTACCTCATCGGCGATGCTCTGTCGAATTTTCCGCTGCACAGACGCTTTTACTTGATTCTGCCCCGTTACCTCCTCAGCCGTAAACCTGCAATTTCTCACCATTCCCATTATCACCACGACGCAGCCGGACAAGAATGTCAGCATATCTACTATTAAGAAACATGACTCAAAAGGCTCTACTATACCCTTAACCTTAGGAACTTATGGGCAAGACACTTAGAGCGCACACATGAGGGCTTGGAACCCACAACAGGTTGCAAACCCACAACAGGTTGCAAACTAGTCATGAGGCAAGCCAAGCAACTACGACTCTACTGCATACCAACAACAAGAATCAAGCCTTGCAAGCTGCAAAAACAAATCAAACTGAATCCAAGCTCGAGAATGATGCAGGAGAGAGAGAGAGAGAGAGAGAGAGAGAGAGAGAGAGAGAGAGAGAGAGAGAAATTTACTTCTTGAACATGGTTGTCAGAATGGACCATGAACAGGATTCACAATCCAGAGCCAGACAAGTTAGGAGAGCTGGAGAGGTCTCGCTATCTTGCAAATTGCAGAGCGGAAAGAGCAAGAAGGGGAAGAAGAGCTCGCAGTGAAGAGAATTAGCGCTGGACTGCAAGAGAATAAGGGTGGAATTAGGGTTTCCTGTTTTCAGGCAGGATTAGGGTTTCCACAGTTAGCCCAGGCCCCCCTCAAAAGAGTTCAGGAATTACCTCCTGGGAGTTGGTCAAACCCTAGGTGTTGTGGTTTGTTATAGAACTGCCCGCGGATCTGACTGACTGACCGCCCTCTAGAAATAGGATTGAGGGGCAAAAAAAAAAACAAAGCCAAAACAAAAAAGGCCAGTTTTTATATGACCCAAAGCCTGATCTTCTTAAGTGAGTGTTTTTTTTTTCCTGTTAATTTTCACCACTTGGTGACGGAAAAAAATTCCAGTGCACCTCATAAAAAAGAATTTTTTGTGGGAAAAAAAAATTTGCCAGAATCGTCAGCAGAATTAGAGGAAAAAAATTATGAAATCGCCATAATTAGATAATAGGTTCCAGCAGGTGGCCAAAATATAGCAGGGTTGCTAAAAAAAATTTATTTTCATCTTTGACCCTTATGTACAGCAAAAGTATAGTCACACTTAGTGTAAACTCTATCTAGTCTTAGGCTAGTGCTAAAGATGTTAAAATTAACGGCAAGTTCATACTTAAATGTTAAGTAACATTAAATTTTAGTTGGCATATGACATGACTTTGATGTTAAAATGATGTTAGTAATTATCATTAACTAAAATACTAAATATTTGAGAAGAGTAAAATTTTAGAACAAATATTGGTGTTAAAGTAAAGTTTTTAAAACTGACAAATTAACTCAATATTTAACATGCATTCTTGTTTGATTATTATTTTTCTTTCTTTAAAAAATGGGGACAAAAATTATCTTTGTATGTGTGAATTGGATTGCAAACTCCAAAAACATAACTCAATGTTATTTACTAATTAGCATTGTGTGTGGACATGTTTAAGTAATATTTTGTAACGTGCAACTTTAGTAGAAATTGTGGTATTGTGATTTGTGACAGTTTGTTGGGCTTAAACACCAAGTGTGGCCATATCTTAAGTAACTTTCAACTCCGTGCACTATCATTTTTTTTGTTGGAAAAATTTGTCAAAATATAAAATGTAAAAACTAAAAAAAAGACATTCTGTTATAATATTGTCTTTTCTCTTGAAATATTTTTAAATTTGAAAAAATATTATATATTTTTTCCCCCATCACATTTGGACTCTGAGTTTAGTTTGGTAACATTTTAAAAACTAGTTTTTTGTACAACTTATTAGACATGTTTTAAAAATCTGTCACCATTTAATACTAAATTCCTCAGACTGGGATGCTAGCCAATGACACAACATCAAAAAATTGAAAAACAAAATCACTGATGTGCACAGTAGGTACTTAAATCTCTGTTCAAAGACATTTTTGAAGAATGTCAAGTTTATCTTTGTTCACCACCTTTGTCTCCTCAAGGTTTGCATCTTGGGGTCCTGCAATTCTTGCGAAGAAAAACCAAACAACTTCTTCAAGAAACAAATTATTCTGTGACTGTAATAAAAGATTCATGTTTATTTATAGATTACAGTACTGCTTGCATGACACTGCAACGGAGGTACCCACTACTCACAAGATTAATGATATCTGATGGGTCTAGTGATTCTACACATCGTGATCATGTGGGCATTCGTCATGACATGGCCATGTATCATGAGACATTGCTGTATTAATCCTCACCTTTAGAGTTTAACAATCTTCTTTGGGGGCGGCGAATGGTGGGTGAACTTTTAAAATATTTTATGAAACACTTAAGATAAATGAGTATTGTTTAGTATGCTATGAAATAATGAGATATTTTAAATCTGTTTTAAAATAAATAAAATATATGTTTAGGTATATTTTTAGAATATATGAAATATATTGTCACTGCTCATAATGAATTATAGACAAACCCATCTATACTTAAACAAATTATAAATTATACTTTTTTTCAATAAGTTACCCTTTGTTTTTATTTTACATGAAATCTATGATGTCACTTTCTAGATCTCTTGTACTGTTTAATCCAGTCCTCACCCCTTGAATCTGTGATTGCCTGCAACTGATCATAAGGACTTGAAGGGATGATAATTGGCTCCCCTGATGCTGTGTAGCAAACTCCAGCTGCAGTAATAGCAAGGATCAGAACGTTCCTATGTGGTTGAAGACCCAGCTGCAGCTGGCTGGTAATACCTCAAGCTGGGTAGAAGAAAAATCCTGTAAATAAAAATCAAGGATGGGAACCCATCCAGCAAAAGTACAAGGCAAATGAGAACACAAAGTAGACGAGACCCAAAGAAAAAACAAAAACAAACAATAAACACAAATCAAGTAAAAACCCTATGCAAAGAGGATTCATGGTTATGAAATGTCAATCAACAATAAGAAAGAAGACCTAAGATGAAAGAGTTGTCATTTGTTACAAATTAGCTAGTGACGGAGATGCATTAGCTATGATGTGTGGAAGAGATTGGGAACCCTGACCAAGTGCAGTAGTTCACTGAAAAATTGTTATGGCTTACACATGTTGCAAGGCTATGGACATGTGTTGTTGATATTAAGAAACGAACATTTAGGGGACTAAAGAAGACCGTTGATGACATGCGATAGTGGTTTAGGCACAAGCAGTCAAAAATGAATAAAAAATGATATGTTTCAATAGCAAGGAAAATGAAGTCATCGCCTAATGCTCATTCAATGTATGATCATGTCTTTTCTTGAATACCCATCATCGTTGTATGTATGGTTGTTGTCAATGTTGGTTGTACCATATATATGTGAGTTGAATCAGCAATGATGATGTCCATCAAAGTTTGAAAGCTCTCTTTGGTGATAAGGATATTGATTCGTCATTGGGTGTGGTGAGGGAAAGTGGGAAACTTCCTTTTGAACATGTGTTCCATTTTCCAAAGCAATAGTTGCAATAACATCTCGAAGTGTATTATGTGTTGTTGTACATTCATTCCCATAGGGGCACTGAAGCAAATGGGTACCTAGGTTGTTAATGGTATGACCACATTGACACCATGAAAGGTGAGCCATCGTAGGATGTGGCAAACCAAAATGGGTATGTAATGATGTAAGGAAGTGGGTTGGGGATAAATGAAAGGTAGGTGTGGTAGGATGAATTAATAACCAAACGCCTGCCCTTAGACTTGCACATAAGTGGAGACATGTTCGCATGATATCTGAAGGAAAGTTTATTAAAAACGAGGCAAATTTTTGTTCATGTAGGTGATCCACCAAAGAAGCCTACAATTGGGATAAGATTAAACCATTAGGTTTTTAAAAGGTGGGACCTGAAAGTGGACAACCTAAGGTAACATGGCTTGTGTATTTCATAGCACCATCTAGAATGGGAAATTCCAATTTCAACATGTGTTATTACATCCAAAAAAATAGGGTGATAATTTTACTAGAAATGGGTGACAAATGTTAGAGTGATCAATGTCCAACATCCTAAAAATGCGAAGGCAGTAGTTCGAATTATAGAAGGGAGCCAAATTTGTTTGAAGAAATAGGAAGAATGGCTTGACAATGAACTAGGTGACTGATGGAACCACCAAAAGATTTCGTATTAAATAACTTCTTTAATGTAACTATGGTATGAGTATCAAACTTAGCATAATGCTTCAAAATACCTAGAGATGGAAACATTGTATGAAACAAGTAGCTAAGGCATTGGGCATAACACAAAGAAAATATTGCAAAAGTTGTTTGAGGATTTGTGAACATAAGGAGATTAGATATCGTCCCTAGATCTTCATGAAAAACCCTAACCACAAATGATTCCATGAATTATTTGGATCTAATTGGTGTACCCAAAATATGAAAACTTGGGTATAAAATAAGAAAGCCATGAAGAAGTGATATAGAATGGTCCAACCCGTGTGGAGACCAAATTACACATTTCGTTGAATACACTAAAAGTTCTAATGTTAAAAATTCCTCTTATAATTATAAAAAAACAGGAACCACATCGGATGAAGGACCTACTATATGCGTATCATTTGTTAACAAAGGGAAACCACAAGTAGAATGAGCTGCTACTATAGGGCAAAGAACATGAAAGTAAACTAGAACAAACAATGTTCCTCCTAATGGGTCCCCTTATTGTGCACCTAACTTGGACAAAATGACTATGAGATTTCCATGTCGAAAAGCTAGAGAAAAATACAATGGGGATGGGCATGCATAAAATTGTTGAACATATGGGAAAATTTGATTTAGAGATCTAGGTGAAGATTAAAACTCCTAAAAAATGATTGACTGTGATGTTGAATTGAAGGCATTACAAACATCCACCTATAGCACCACCTAATTTGGGTGCAAATTTAACATTGTTTGAACCCCATGAACCATTATTTCACACTTGCCATGAGTCATTATGCCAAATTGATGAGGACTAAATGTTCCATGACAATATCCTTAAATTAAAGAACTAATGTGTAAGTAATTGGATGATATGTCACCTCACTAATCATGGTGGGACATATGCCTCCATATTGTTTTTCTAACATTAGGAGTTAAGATGTAGAAAACAAACGCAATACTAAAGGTGGAACATGACTTTGAGCACTATGCCCACATATTTAAAAAAAAGGTCGAAGCCACTTGTAGAATCATCTAGAACAAAATAATCTCATAAAAGTTCACACACCATACTTGAAGGGCCATTGGAAGAAATATGTGGTGAATGAACCAATGTTGCAACCTTAACCTTGGGTTCATGACCAAGGCAAGGGCTTGCAAGGTTGCGGGCCAAGAGGGAAGCCCGAGAGTGAAGGAAAGTGTGAGGGAATGAACCCTCACACTCCCAAAGGAGCTTTCACTTTGGGAGTTGGAGTCCCAGTGGACTCCTGAATGTTGAAAGAGCAATTGCAAAGGTCAAAACCTAATGGCTCAATGAGATTTTTATACCATTGGAAAGTTATTGAAACGTAGATGTCTAAAATGGGCTCGCATGACCCATTTGGACATTTGAAACACAAGTTATGGCCAAAAGAAAGGGTCGGGAGTCAAATTGGCAATTTGACTCCCAACCACTAAAAGTCAAGAATCAACCCAATTTCCTTGTGTGTAGGTGACGTGCAACATATCGTTAGAAAGCTTTTGATGAGGGCTACAACTTTGTTTTAAACCTCATCTCAATTGGAGGTCTGCACACAAAGTTATGGGGCCCCAAAGTTGCAAAAGTCCCAACTTTGGCAATTTCGAGACTCCCACTGGGAGTCCTGGGACAAAAAGCCATTTGGATGTGGGTTTCATGGAGAGGCATAAAGTATACGATAAGGGGGAAGGTGGTGGCTTCCCCCAAGTCCGGGCTGTGGTGAGTCTTGTGAGTCTTATGAGTTCGAGTTGTTTGTGGTTCGTCCTAGCACCAAAAGTGCTCCAACTATGCACTAACCACTTTGTGTTGGTTTTGTGTAGGTCCGTGTGAATAGTTGATGCTTGTCACTTTTCCTAGTCCCATCCCGGAGCTTCAACATGCCCCTCTACCCCCTTCAAAGTGTTGTGAACCAAGGAGTGTGCCCCGACTTCTTACTTTTTCGTTGTTTTCAGTTTGGACTCACCTTTGAATCCATTAAAGAGCTTGGGGGTGTGTCAACCAACATAGAAATAAATGCCTTTCGATCTAAAGTAATATCTAATTTAGGATGAAAATCATCGATAAAAGGAAGGAGATCAACCTCAGTAAGTGGATGGAGAAGGCGAAAGATTCCAATGGTCTCATTAGATGAGGTTACATGTGTGTTTGGAATTAGTGCATCTATTGTTTTAACATACTCCCCTACATGAGCAAAGGTTTGTGCATAGACATTACTAGAAATCGTGTCGTTTGCAACTGGTTATCATTTGCAACTATCTTGGTCATGTTTACAACTATAAATTTGGTATTGTATAAATTTCCAACCATATGGTTTTGTATGCAACTAACATTCAATTAAATGTGTACAACATGGACACATGTCAAAAAAATGATGGCCTAAATTTATACATATTTAAATCATTATATTTAATATATCTACATAGGTTATGTACAATAATATTATGTGCCTCTAATACTAAGGTTAACCACATGATAACTTATGCTAACCTAAACTAACTTAAGCTAAAATAACCATGGCTAAATTAACCTAGGCTAAATAAACAAAAAAATTAAACTAACCATGGCTAAATTAAATTAGGTTAAGACTAACCATGGTTAAATTTATTAGGCTACACTAATTATGGCTAAATTAAATCATGTTAAATTAATTATGGCTAAATTAAATTAGGCCAAATAATTATGGATAAATTAGTTATGACTAAAATAAATTACACTATATTATTTGTGGTTAAAATACATATGGTTAAATTAAATTAGGCCAAATTAATTATGGCTAAATTAAATTAGGCTAAATTATTTATGGCTAAAAAATGGAAATTAAGTTAGGCCAAACTAATTATGGCTAAATTAAGTTAGGCTAAATTATTTATGGCTAAAATAAATTAAACTAAATTAAATTAAGATGAAATAAATATGGCTAAAATAGAATATACTAAATTAAATTAAGCTAAATTAAACCATGATTTAAATATATATTACAAGTTTTTAAATTTTATTTGTCAAATATATTTAAATATTAGTTTTGGCAAATAATTTTTTTTTATTTGGAATCTTTTTCAGGAAAATGTAAATTTGATTAAACAAAAAACTTATTCAGAATTAATTAATATGATATTATTAAAATTTATTATAAATATTCATAATTATCAATTAATTTTTATTATAATTA
>Ga0209611_10009316_pt1 | contig 14911 bp, 11 predicted proteins | sample S1TSphgellanicum_3_FD_187693 | JGI IMG/M metagenome (GOLD analysis project Ga0209611, IMG submission 187693) | Host-associated microbial communities from peat moss isolated from Minnesota, USA - S1T2_Fc - Sphagnum magellanicum MG (SPAdes) (version 2) | ecosystem: Host-associated > Plants > Peat... | reverse complement strand
TGAATTCAGCCGAATATGCAAACTTCAGCGCTTTATTGATCTTCGACAACCTTACCCTCCGTCGCTATCCGTCCTCGCCCGCATTTCTCGTGGATCAAGGAAGCCATTGAAGTCAGACAAAATCATAATCGCTTGCGGCATCAACTACAAAGCCAAATGTAGCAGCAACGCGACGCGGTTCTGCGTATAATTGCCACCTGCCAGACGCAACGTTCCGAGGTCCTGATCCTCGGGGGGGAGCAGGCCGTAGCGGTTCAGGGGGCCGCGTTCACTGGAAAAGTCGTAGTTCAGGGTGAGGTGGATGTTGCGGTTGAGCAGCCAGGTGATGCCGGCGCCGGCGGAGGCGAGGGTTTGGTTGGTGGCGCCCTGGAGATATTCGGCGTCCTGAAAGCCCAGGCGGGCCTGGAGCAGGATGTTGCGGCGGAATTCATAGTCGGCGACCAGGCGGGCGATGTCGTAGGTGTAGCCGTTGGTGCCGGCGGATTGGGGCTGCTGGACGCTGCGGCTGAGCGTGCCGGTGAGGGTGAGGGTGCGGCTTGGGGTCCAGATGAGGGTGGCCTCGACCACGGGTTCGGTGCGCGGCCGGTATTGCGGGGCGGTGAAGGATTGGTATTGGGCGCCGGCGAGCAGCCGGAGGCGCCATACGCGGTTGGGGTCGGTGTCCAGGCCGACCAGGGCCAGGGCGCCGCGCGTGTCCAGGGATGGCTGGCCGGCGGGCGGTCGGGTGTAATGCACGTCGACGCCCTGGAGCACCAGGATCAGGCCCGGGCCGAAACGGTCGCTGCGCGCGGTGACGCCGCCGGTGGCGGCGACGCGGTTGAGATAGGATTGGCTGATGGACTGGCCGGCGAGCTCGGCGTTGCCGAAGCGGAATGACGACAGGTCGAAATTGGGGGTGATGGCGAGCGTGCCGGTGGAGAGGGTGAGCTGGCCGCGCAGGTCATCGACGCTGTAGGCGATGGGGGTTTGCGCGGCGATGGCGCCGATGTCGGTGCCGTTTTCGTGCTCGGCGAGGTGGGTGTAGCCGAGGCTCGTGTCGCCGAGGCCGACCGCGTAGCTGCCACCGAGGCCGATGCTGCCGTCGGTGTGGGACTGCGAGGGGGCGTTGAGGTCGTCGATGTTGTCGAGGGCGGCGTGCAGGCCGATGCGGTCGCGGGCCCAGTCGGAGGCGACGTCGATGACGGGGTTGGTTTCGAGGAAGGCGCTGCCGAGGGCGTTCTGGGTGCCGAGCAGGTTGGAGTTGTAGCCGAAGCTCTCGTTCAGGGCGGGCTGGAGGATGAAGTCGCCGGCGTGGAGGCCGATTGGTTCGTAGGCGGGGCGGGGCTGGGATAGGACGGTGACGCCCTGCGCCTGGTCGAAGCCGGGGACGGTGGTTGGCAGATAGGTGTCGATATACTGGGCGCGGGCGGGGCGATCGGCGGCGGCGGCGAAGATCAATACGAGAAGCAGGCGGTGCAGGCAGGTTTGCCGCGAACCTGGGCGGCGCGCGGGGCGGGGATGGCGCCGCTGGCAGAAGCGGAGTCGGGGATTGCGCACTATGCTCACCGTTTAGGCCGGCCCCGCATACTCGTTGTTCACCTTGAGAGCCGACCATAACGCGCCGCGCGCTGCAAACGGTTCGTTACGTCGGGGTGTGCAACACCCGTGCCAACGGTCCGGGGGGCGATCACGCGCGCTGCGGCGCCGGCCTGGACCGGCGCCAGGCCAAAAAGTGCGACGCTCCATCATCAGTAATTTTTAGGAGAAATAGCAATTTTTGACTTGGCCAGAGAAATTAATCTTGCACGCCATGGTCTGTTTACACTATTATGTTACTAGTCCCACATAGAGGTATTATTTCTAATAAATAGACTTCAGTTTAAGATTTTTACGCGCCGTCTCGGATTATGACTTGCAGTGGTTGCGCCTTCGGGGCGCGATGTCCGAAGCAATGGCTGGGCGTCGTGCTGGAGGTGACAGGCGGGGGTGTGTCCGAGGCCCAGATAAGGACCAACCGACATGATCCGCTCAGTAATCCTCGCAAGCACGATGCTTGCGTGCACGGCGGCGCACGCCGCGCCGCTGACGTCCCAGGCGTTTCTGCAAACCATCGGCGTCAACACGCACATGCCCTATACCGATGGGCTGTATTCGAACGTTGCGCAGGTGATTAAAGATCTGCACTATCTCGATATTCGTTTCGTGCGCGACGGGATTAGCGACGGTTATAATCCGATCACCGGGCAATGGGATGGTTCGGCGCCCATCAGCACGTACCAGGATTTGGCCGCTGCGGGCATAAAGTTCACGTTCCTGGCGGTAGGCGGCGGCGCGATTACGCCGGCTGTGCTGAGTACGCAACTTTCCATGATGCAGCAGGTGGCCGCGTCCACGCCCACCGGCGTGGTCGGTATCGAGGGGCCAAACGAGATCAACAATTTCCCGGTCACCTGGAATGCGGCGCCGGACTCCACCTGTGCCGAGGAGAGCACCGCTGCCGACAATCTGCAGGCAGCGCTCTATGCCGACGTGTATCAGATTGCGGCGTTTTCCCACGTCAAAGTGGTCATGCTAACCGGCGCGGGGGCCTACATGAATCAGGATTCCTGCCTGCTCGACAACCATCCCGACGTCGGGGCGGTGCCGGGGTATGCGTTCTATGACAACCAGCATCCGTATCCGCGAAATGGTTCCGCACCCGATCCCTTCGTCAACCCTGCCAACGCCTTGTCTGGCAACACCGCCGAATTTGTCTATACCGAGACCGGCTACAGCACGAATGGTGGGGAGTATGCCGGGGTAAATCCCTATGTGCAGGGCATGTACGGCCTCGACCTGTTTTTCGACTGCGCTTATTACGGCTCGGTGCGGACCTACTGGTACGATCTCCTCGATGCCTATGCGCCCAATTCGCCGCAGGGGGATGATGGGTATGGGATGTTCGACTATCTCGGTCATCCGAAGCCGCTCGCGATCAACCTGCGCAACCTGCATCTCATTATGGCCGACCACGGCACCGGGCCGATCCTAACACCCGGCTTCACTGTCGAAAGTGGCCTTCCATCCGACGGCAAAGTGATGGCGCTGGGACGGCGCGACGGCTCAAGCGGCGATTTCTTGATCTGGGCCGAGCCGGTGATTTGGAATCCGGCGACGGGCAGCCAGGTCGCACCTGCGTCGGAGAATGTGGTTGTTGATCTCGGGCAGACCTACAATCAGGTTCAAGTGTTCGACCCGACGATCGGGACCGCGGCGGTGCAGACCGCGTCCGGCGTCAACCAGGTGCAGGTCGAGTTGGTGGACCATCCACTAATCATACGGGCTAGGTAATGTTGGCTTGGTAATCTCGTTCAATTCATTTTCACCTTGCGTGTCCGTGGTGGGTCCGCGCCTTTCCGCTGGATCATCAATGGCAGGCCGGTGCCGGGTCATGACGCTGAACTGCGTTGGGCGCCGGATGGTCCTGGTGCCGCGGTGATTACCGTGATCGGGGCCGATGACCTGGCCGTGCATTGCAGCCTCCGTATGGCACTTGATTGAAGGCTGGCAGGTCCGGCGGGCGTGCGGTGCGTTCCAACGGCGCGCCACCCGGGGCGCCGGGATGCACCCCGCTGGCAGGCGATATGGGGGAAATTTTGGGAGGCGATTTGGCGGACGGGCCGCCGAACAACCGGTAACCTGTTGAAAACGGCTGGCGTCCCGGGGTCGATGATGATGAGGAATATGTTTACGCTATAGCGCTCTCGTAACTGGCACGGAGCGCTTGACCTCCGCTACGGAATTTCCGTAGTATTAGGAATGGACTATGAGTGGGACGACGCTAAAGCTGCGGCCAACCTGGCCAAGCATGGGGTCGACTTCATTGATGCCATTGGCGCTTTGGCCGACCCGAACCGGATCGAAGACATCGATGATAGCGTAACCTACGGCGAGGAGCGGACACGCACCATCGGCATGACGCGGGGTAACATTCTATTCGTTGTCACCGCGATGCGTGACGAGGATCTTTGCCGAATTATTTCAGCCCGGAGGGCTACACGACATGAGCAAAACAGGGATTACGCGACACCACACTGAACCGGGGCTGCCGGCCCCGGAGGGCCGCACCGACTGGGAGCGGGTGCGCGCCATGACCGATGAGGAGGTGGTGGCCGCGGCGGTGTCGGATCCCGACGCGCAGCCGATGACGCCGGAGCAATTGGCGCGGATGCGCCGGCTGCCGGATGTTAAGGCGCTGCGGGCTCGCCTTGGCATGACCCAAGAGCAATTCGCCAGCACCTACTGCTTACCGCTCGGTACTGTGCGGGATTGGGAGCAGGGACGAACCCGGCCGGATGCGCCTGCATTGGCTTTGCTGGCTGTGATCGATCGCGAACCGGAGATCGTTCGGCGTGCGCTGCACTGATACAGTTTGTCCGAACGGCTCGGAATTTACGGGCTGTGTGGGCGCATTACCGGACGCAAGAGAATAGTTTTGGCGTCCCGTACGGGATTCGAACCCGTGTTACCAACGTGAAAGGCTAGTGTCCTGGGCCTCTAGACGAACGGGACGGCGCGAGTTGGGGTAGCTTTCCCGCGCCCCATGGTCAAGATGAGGGGCGAGGTGAGGGTCAAGGTCCGGCCGACGCCTGCACCTATTGACCTGCCGCCCTAAATACCGTCCCACACGGCCCGCCGCCGCGCGCGGGCGAGCGGCATGGGTGGAGGTTCATGGTGCGTCAACTGGTCAAAGTCGGGTTCGTGTGCGCGGTTTCCTGCTTCGCGCTCGCCGCCGCGTCGCCGGCCCGGGCGGACGCGCGGTCGGCCACAGCGCTGCCCGACCCGGCCACCGTGCGCGACGCGGTGCTGCGCGCCACCTTGCCGAACGGGCTGCGCGTGGTGATTGTGCCGAACCGGCTGGCCCCCGTCGTGACCACGGAAATCAACTACCTGGCCGGGTCTGACGACGCGCCGCCGGGGTTTCCGGGCACCGCCCATGCGCTGGAGCATATGATGTTCCGCGGCAGCCAGGGGCTGGATCGCGACCAGCTTGCCGAGCTGGGGGCGGCGCTCGGCGGCTCCTACAACGCCGACACCACCGAAACCGTGACCCAATATTTCTACACCGTCCCGTCCGACGACCTCGCCGTCGCATTGCGCACCGAGGGCCTGCGGATGCGCGGCCTCAGCCTCAACGAGGCCGACTGGGACAAAGAACGCGGCGCGATCGAACAGGAGGTTTCGCGCGACCTCTCCAGCCCGATCTACGCCTATTTGTCGCAGTTGCAGGCCATCATGTTCAGCGGCACGCCCTATGAACACGACGCGCTTGGCACCCGGCCCTCGTTCGACAAAACCGACGCCAAGCTGCTGCGCGCTTTCTATGAGCGCTGGTATGCGCCGAACAACGCCATTTTGGTGATCGCCGGCGACGTGGACGCGGCCGAGGCGCTCGCGCAGGTCAAGCAGATCCTCGGCGACATTCCGCGCCGCGACATCCCACCGCACCAGCCGGTGACGTTGCAGCCGGTGCAGGCCAAAACCCTGGCACTGCCGACCGACTTCCCGATTGGCCTGGCCACCATCGCGTGGCGCATGCCGGGCCTGAAGGACCACGATTTCGCCGCCGCCGATATCCTGTCCGACATCGTCGGCAGCCAGCGTGCCGACCTGTACGGCCTGGTGCCCGCCGGCCGCGCGCTGTTCAGCGAGTTCGTCTATTTGCCGAAGCCCGATGCCGGCTATGCCGTCGCCGCCGCCGGCTTTCCCAAGGGCGGCGACGCTGCGCCGTTACTGGCCGATATGCGGCGGGTGATTGCCGACACCGCGGCGCATGGCGTGTCGCCGGACTTGCTGGAGGCGGCGCGGCGGCAGGAGCTCGCCCAGCTCGCTTTCAAGAACGATAGCATTACGGGGCTGGCCGAAAGCTGGTCCAAGGCGCTGGCCTTCGAAGGCGCGCAATCGCCGGACGACGTGGCCCACGCGTATCAGGCGGTCACGCTGGAGGACGTCAACCGGCTCGCCCGCACGCTGCTGACGCCAGATCACGCGGTCACCGCCATTCTGACGCCGGAGAACGCCGGTGCGCCGATCGCCGGGCGCGGCTTCGGCGGCGCGGAATCGTTCGGCGCTCCGCCGGAAAAGCCGGTGCCGTTGCCGGAATGGGCGTCGCAGGCGCTGGACGCTTTGCAATTGCCGCCGCCGCCCGAGCCGCCCACCGTCAGCATGATGTCCAACGGCCTGCGCCTGATCGTCCAGCCCGAGCATGTCAGCCACACCATTTCGGTGTACGGGCACGTTCGCCAGGATACCGACATGCAGGAGGCGGCGGGCAAGGAGGGGATCGGCCAGGTCGCCGGCGAATTGTTCAGTTACGGCACGCAATCGCAGGATCGCCTGGCGTTCCAGAAGTCGCTCGACGACATTGCCGCGCAGGAAGAGGCCGGGTCGAATTTCTCGCTGAAGGTTCTGACGGCACAGTTCGAGCCCGGCATGAAATTGCTGGCCGACAACGAATTGCGGCCGGCGTTTCCGCAGCAGGCCTTCGCGGTGGTGCGGCGGCAGGTGGCGCAGGGGCTGGCGGGATTGTTGCAATCGCCGGATTATCGTTTCAAGCGCGCGGTGGCTCGCTCGCTGGCGCCGGCGGGCGATCCGTCGTTGCGCGAGGCGACGCCCAAGACCGTGATGGCGCTGACACCGGACGACCTGCACGCCTTCTACCATGCGGCCTACCGCCCAGACCTCACCACCATCGTGGTGGCCGGCGACGTCACCGCTTCCGAGGCACAGCGCGTGGTAAGCGCAACGTTTGGCGCCTGGCACGCCGAGGGTCCAACGCCGGTGGTGGATTTGCCGCCGGTCGGCCCCAGCCACACCGCCTCCGCCCAGGTGCCCGATCCCACCAGCGTGCAGGACGAGGTGGCGCTGACCGAAACCATTCCGCTGTTGGTAACGAACCCGGATCGGTTCACCCTGATGCTGGGCAACACGGTGCTGGGCGGCGGCTTTTTCTCCCGCCTGTTCCGCGACCTGCGGATCAAATCGGGCTACGTCTATAACGTGGACAGCGAATTGAACTGGAACCGCACGCGGAGCGATTATTCCGCCGATTTCGGCTGCGATCCACAAAACGTGCCGCGGGCCCGCGCGCTTCTGGTGCGCGACATCAAGGACATGCAGACCACGCCTGTGAGTGACCTGGAACTGACCCGCGCCAAGGCGCAAATGCTGCGCCGGCTGCCGATGCAGCGCGACAGCATTTCGGGGATTGCGGGGCTGTATTTGCGGCTGGTGGATCTGGGGCTGCCGCTGAATACGCCGCAGGTCGGGGCGAAACGGATATTTGATACGACGGCGCTGGAAATTCAGGATGCGTTCAAGTCGTTCTTGCGGCCGGATGAGTTGGCGCAGGTGGTCAAGGGGCCGCCGCCGGGGCAGTAGATAAGGAAGGAAGCAGTTCTTTTTTGAAAAAAGGAACCAAAAAACTTTTGTCTGTTGCGGGTTGCACCAAACGCGCACATTCGCCTCCATGCCCGACTTCGCGCGCGACATCTTCGAATCTATGGCGTCGGCATGGTGGTATATCGACAACGCTTCATCATATCGTCCCGCGCAATAAAGCTCGGTCGCCAGGCGCCGGAACGCGGCCGCGTTGAGCGGGTCGAGCGATACGGCGCGCCGCAGTGCATCGAGCAGGTTCGTGACACGGCCGAACAGTCCATGTATCTGACCATAGCTCGCCAGGATGGAGGCATTGTCCGGAGCGAGGTCCCTCGCCTGGCCGATTTCCCGCAGCGCGCCCGAAAAATCCCATGCCGTTATAGCAACGACGGCCCTGACGCTGTGCGCTGCCGCAAGTGAAGGCGCCAAGGCAATCGCACGATCGGCGTCGCTATGGTGACCGGGCTGGCCGGCGCCGCGCACGCCAAAAGTGGTGGGGTGGGCTGGCAGGGTGTTTACACTTACACGGTGCCGACGGGCTGGCCCAACGGGTTCTTTACTTATGACTGCCCCGCCGGCCTGGTTGCCCGCAGCGGTGCGTTCTTTCCCAATCCGACGTTCCAGGCACGGGGTATCAATCTTGGGGTGAACGGACCCCGGATCGACGGTGGCAACTACAACGCCTGGGGCCTTGAATACAATATCCCGGGCGGCGCGCCGGCTGGCCAGACGATCCTGTTCGACGTGTATTGCACCAAGGGGCCGGTGTAATCGGCGCCTGACTGAAGCACGGTATGTGAAGCCGGCCGCTGCAGCGGCCGGCTCAAAACTTCTTGACACGCGCACATGGCAGGACGAAAGCTCCAAGCCCGCGGCTTGCGAATTTCGCGCCCAATATCGGGAGACTGTGGTCATGCGCACCACTTGGCTCGCCCTGTTCACCGCGTTGCTGGCGCCTGTGGCGTTAGTTGCTCATGCGGCGCCGGCGTTCAAACATATTGTGATCGTTTATCAGGAAAACCGAACGCCGGATAATATCTTCGGCAGCAATCCCGGCTTCGAACCGGGTGTCGATATTCAGACCTACGGGGTAAATTCCCTAGGCCAGACGATTCAGTTCACGCCGGTGGCGCTCGACGGGTGTTACGATATCGCCCACACTCATACTGCATTCGAGGCAATGCTGACGCAAGGGGCCGATCAGGAGAAAACCAAACTCGACAAGAAATGCACATTGCCGCCCAACCCGCAATTCAAGTACATCGACAACTCTACGGGCGCGGTGCAGCCGTATTTCGATATCGCCACCAACTATGGCTTTGCCAACCGGATGTATCAGACCAACCAGGGTCCGAGTTTTCCGTCGCATCAATTCATTTTTGGCGGCACTTCGTCTCCCACCATCGAGAGCCCATTATTCGCATCGGAGAATATGGGCCTGAATACATCCGCCGCGGGGTGCATTGGGCCCACCGGACAGACGGTTGCGCTGATCGACAGTTTCGGAAACGAACACAGCAACGCGCCGATCTTTCCTTGTTTTGAGCGGCCGACAATGGGCGATCTGCTCGGCAACTCAGGGATCAGCTGGCGTTACTATGCCCCCACGCCGGGGTCGATCTGGACCGCGCCGGACGCCATATCGCACATTTGCGTGGCCGCCCTGAAGCACGGCAAGCTGAAATGTACCGGCAGTGAATGGACCGACCACGTGGTGCCGAGAAACTCGGCGCAAGTGCTGACCGATATCGAAAACTGCGATCTGCGCGCCGTCAGTTGGGTGATACCCAATGCCGAGGAGTCGGATCACGCCGCCATCAATAAGGGCCTGGGGCCGGCCTGGGTGGCAACGATCGTCAACACGATCGGTCAACAGGCGACCTGCCCCGATGGTGAAAATTATTGGAACGATACGGCGATCCTGATCTCGTGGGACGATTGGGGCGGCTGGTACGATCATGTCGCTCCGCTTGCGGTGAATGTCCAGGTGCAGGGCGGGCAGCCGCAATGGGGCGACGGCTACACCTTCGGGTTCCGCGTTCCGTTGCTGGTGGTATCCGCCTATACCCAGGCCGGCACGGTCAGCAACACGCCGTATGATTTCGGCAGCGTGCTGTACTTCATCGAGCAGAATTTCGGGCTCGGCTTTATCGGCCCGTGCGACACAATTTTCAGTTGTTATGCGGACTACCAGGCACAAAGCCGCGGGCCACTGTCGGATTTCTTCAACCTGGGCGCCGCCCGCAGCTTCGTTCCCATTCCGACCAAAATGAAGGCGAAGGATTTCATCGACGCGCCGCCTTCCAACCTGCCGCCGGACGACGACTGAGCAAAAGTTTTTTGGTGCTTTTTTTCAAAAAAGAACTACTTCCTTCCTTACGCTGCCGCCACGTCCTGCACGATGAAGCTGACGCTTTCAGCACCGTTCCAGCTTTCAGCGCGCAAGTGGCCGGCGAGATGCAACAATCCCCCCGCGCGGTCGGTGAGCGCGCGCGCCACCGGGCCGTCGCCGGCGCGGAACAGCAACGTTTTCACCCGGCCGCCGCCGGCTTCCACGAAAGCGCGCACGGTGTTGCCATCGTTGCCGAGGCGATCGACACGTGAGACGCGCACATCGGGCAGCACCAGCACGGGCTCGGGATTGCCGGCGCCGAACGGGGCGAGGCGGGTTAGGGTGCGGGCCAGATCCAGCGTGGCGCCGGGGGCAGTGACGGTGGCCTCGATGTCGAGATGGGGGCGCGGCGGCAGGTCGAGCACGGCGGCCAGCCGATCGTTGAGGAAGGCGTGCAATCCGGGTTGGGCGGCGACTTCGTAGGAAAAGCCGGCCGCCATGGCATGGCCGCCGCCGCTGACGAGAAATCCCGACTGGCGCGCGGCGATGATGGCGGCGCCCAAATCTATGCCGGGAACGGAACGGCCTGACCCTTTCACCAGCCCCTCCGCGTGGCCGCCGACGCAGGCGGGCCGGTTGAATTTTTCCCTGAGCCGGCCGGCGACAATGCCGACCACGCCGGGGTGCCAGGTGACGCCGCTGACCACCAGCACGGCGTGGCCGCATTGCATTTGCGCCGCGGCCTCCGACATCGCCGCCTCCAGCACGTTCGATTCGACGTGCTGGCGCTGGCGGTTGACGGCGTCGAGGCGCTCGGCCAGGGCGCGCGCCTCGAGCGGGTCCTCGCAGAGCAGCAGGCGCAGGCCGAGATCGGCTTCGCTGATGCGGCCGCCGGCATTGATACGCGGTCCGAGCGCGAAACCACATGTCATGGCGCTGGGGCGATCGCGCACCGCGGCGACGTCGAGCAACGCAGCCACGCCGGGGCGCAGCCGGGTGGCCATGAGCTTGAGGCCCTGGGTGACGAAGGCGCGGTTGAGGCCGATCAGCGGCATGACGTCGCACACCGTGGCCAGGGCGACCAGATCGAGCAGGGAACGAAGATCCGGCTCCGCGCGGCCGGCGAAGAAATTGCGGCGGCGCAACGTGCGCAAGGTGGCTATGGCGGTCATGAAGGCAACGCCTGCGGCGCACAAATTGCGCAAGCCGCTGGTGTCGTCGAGACGGTTTGGATTGACGGTGGCGTGGACCGGCGGCGGCGGACCCTCGGCCTTGTGGTGGTCGAGGATGATGATGTCGGCGCGGCCGTGCAGCGCGGCGAGCGGAACGGCGGCTGCGGTGCCGCAATCGACGCAAACGACCAACGTGGCGCCGCGGTCCGACAGCGAAACGAGCGCGCCGGCGTTCGGGCCGTAGCCTTCGGCCAGGCGATCGGGAATGTGGGTGTGCACGGTGCAGCCGAGCATGCGCAGGAAGGTGGCGAGCAGCGCGGTGCCGCAGGCGCCGTCCACGTCGTAATCGCCGAAAATGGCGACCGTTTCGGCGCCGGCGATGGCGGCGGCAAGCCTTTCGGCGGCAACCTCCATGTCGATCATCACGGCGGGGTCGGGCAGCAGGGCGCGTAGTGTGGGATTGAGGAAGTCGGCGGCATCTTCAGGGGAGATGCCGCGGGCGGCCATGATGCGGCCGACAATTTCGGGCACGCCCAGGCGCTGGGCAAGGGCAAAGCCCAGGCGGTCCTCGGCGGTGCGCCAGCGCCAGTAGCGGCCACCCAGGCTTTCGGTGACGGAGAGGACGGCGGGCATTTGGGCCATGCCGTCCATCAGGAAGAAGCAGGTCTTGTCTGAAAAAAAGAACCAAAAAACTGTTGTCTGTCACGCGTCATGACGCGGCCCATGTTTTGGTGTTGAAATCATGGTGCGCCTCGATATAGCGGACAGTGCCGCTCTTGCTGCGCATGACAATGGAATGTGTAACGGCGCCCTGGCCGGCGCGCTGCACGCCGCGCAGCATGGCACCGGTGGTGACGCCGGTGGCGGCAAACATGACGTTGCCGCCGGCAAGGTCCTCGATTTCGAAAATCTTGTGCGGATCGGTAATGCCCATGCTCTCCGCGCGCGCGATTTGCGCCGTGTCGTCGTATTTCAGCCGGCCCTGCATCTGGCCGCCGGTGCAGCGCAGAGCCGCGGCGGACAGCACGCCCTCGGGCGCGCCGCCGGTGCCGATGAAGATATCAACGCCGGAATTCGGCAGCGTGGTGGCAATAATGGCGGCGACATCGCCGTCCGGCAGCAACATGACCCGGGCGCCGACGTCGCGGGTGGCGCGAATGATTTCGGCGTGGCGGTCGCGGTCCAGCGTGCACAGAACGATGTCGGACACATCGACCTTCTTGGCCTTGGCCAGATTACGCAAATTTTCCGCCACCGGCGCGTCCAGATGCACGAGATCCGGCGGCAGGCCACCGCCGATGCCGATTTTCTCCATGTAAATGTCGGGCGCGTGCAGAAAATTGCCGTGCTCGGCGAGCGCAATGACGGTGAGGGCATTCGGGCCACCCTTGGCCGTCAAACTGGTGCCTTCCAGCGGATCGACCGCAATGTCCATCGCGGGACCGCCGGCGCCAACCCGTTCGCCGATATACATCATCGGCGCCTCGTCCATCTCGCCTTCGCCGATCACCACCAGGCCATCGATGGCCACCGTATCGAAGGCGCGGCGCATGGCTTCCGTCGCCGCGCCGTCCGCCGCATTCTTGTTGCCTTTGCCGACCCAATGCCACGCTGCCAGCGCCGCGGCTTCGGTGACGCGCACCAGGTCCAGCGCCAGGTTCCGGTCGGATTGATAGGCCATTGCCGTTGCTCCCTAAGAAAGAGGGCCGAGGCTCTGCCCCTGGACCCCGCGTCACGCGCCCGCGTGCATTTGCACGCCGGACACGTCCTTAGAACCTGTTTTTTCAGCCGTGCTCTATGCGAATTACCGAGGGTCTTTCCAGCACGGACTCGAGGCGCTCGATTTTATCTACCGCTATCCGCATCTGGCTTTCCCTGGTTTCGTGGGTCACCAGCACGATCGGCACGGCCTCGCCGGGGGCTCGGCCGTGCTGCAACATGCTTTCCAGCGACACGCCGGAGTCGCGCAAGGCGCCGGCAACGTCCGCGATCACGCCCGGCCTGTCCAGCACCATCAGCCGCAAATAATACGCGCCGACATACGCCGTCATCGGCACCGACGGTTCGTCCGACAACGTATCCGCCGCGGCGCCCCACACCGGCGCGGTACGGCCGCGCGCCAGATCGATCAGATCCGCCACCACCGCGCTGGCGGTCGGCCCCGCGCCGGCGCCACGGCCCTCCAGCATCACACGGCCAACGAAATCGCCCTCCGCCACCACCGCATTATACACGCCATCCACCCGCGCGAGCGGCGCGTTTTCGGGCACCATGCACGGATGGACGCGGCTTTCGATCCCCGCCTCGGTCCGCCTAGCAATGCCCAGCAACTTGATGCGATAGCCGAGCTCGCGCGCAAATGCGATGTCGAGCGCGGAGACCTGCCTGATGCCCTCGATATGGACGTCATCGAACCGCACCGCGCGCCCGAACGCCAGCGCGGTGAGAATCGCCAGTTTATGGGCTGCATCCACGCCGTCGATATCGAAACTCGGATCGGCCTCGGCATAACCGAGTTTTTGCGCCTCGGCCAGAACATCGGCGAATTCACGGCCGCGCTCGCGCATGCTGGTGAGAATGAAATTGCACGTGCCGTTCAGAATCCCCGCCACCCGGCGAATGCGGTTGGCCGCCAATCCTTCACGCAGCGCCTTGATGATCGGAATGCCGCCGGCTACCGACGCCTCGAACGCCAGCGGCGCGCCGGATTTTTCGGCGGCCTGCGCCAGCGCCACGCCATGCCGCGCCAGCAGCGCCTTGTTCGCCGTCACGACCGACTTGCCGGCGCGCAACGCGGCGAACACCAGCGCGTGGGCAGGATCGTCGCTGCCGCCGATCAATTCGACAACCGCGTCCACGCCGGAGTCTGTCGCCAGCGCCACCGGGTCCTGATACCAGCGCATGCCATCGAGCTTCACGCCGCGGTCGCGGGCACGGTCGCGCGCCGATATCGCGGTGACGGTAATGGGGCGGCCGGCGTGCGCCGTCACAATGTCCGCATTGTCGCGCAACACGCGCAGGACGCCGCCGCCGACGGTGCCCAGACCCGCGATGCCAACCGAGAGCGGCCGTGTCACGCGGCCGGGGCTCCCGCGGCCGCCAGGATCGGCGCGGCAACATTGCTGTCGGCGGCGAGGAATCCGCGAATATTGCGAATCGCCTGGCGCAGCCGGTGGGTATTTTCCACCAGCCCGATACGCACATGCGTGTCGCCGTGCTCGCCAAAGCCGAGGCCGGGCGCCACGGCAACCTGTGCGCGCTCGAGCAGAAGTTTTGCAAATGCAACGCTGCCGAGATGCGCATAGCGGGGGGGGATCGGCGCCCAGGCGAACATGGACCCTTCCGGGCTGGGAATGTCCCACCCGGCCTGCGCCAGGCCGCGGATCAGCACGTCGCGCCGGTCCTTGTACAGCGCGCGAACCTCGGCGACGCAGTCCTGCGGGCCATTCAGGGCGGCGACCGCGGCAACCTGGATCGGGGTGAAGGCGCCATAATCCAGATAGGATTTCATCCTCGCCAAAGCCGCCACCAGGCGCGGATTGCCGGCGGCAAAACCGATGCGCCAGCCTGGCATGGAATAGGTTTTCGACATGCTGGTGAATTCGACCGCAATATCTTTCGCGCCCGGCACCTGCAATATGCTGGGCGGCACCAGCGAACCGAAATATATTTCGGCGTAGGCGAGATCCGACAACACCCATATTTCATGGCGGCGGGCGAAGGCGACGATTTCGCGGTAGAAATCGAGGTCCGCCAGCCATGCGGTGGGGTTGCTGGGGAAGTTGACGATCAGCGCGGTCGGTTTCGGCACCGAATGGCGCACCGCGCGGTCCAGCGCCGCCAGCATATCGGGCCCCGGATGCGCCGGCACGCTGCGCACCGACGCGCCGGCGATGATGAAGCCGAATTGATGGATCGGATAGGATGGATTCGGGACCAGAATGGTGTCGCCGGGGCTGGTAATGGCCGAGGCGAGGTTGGCCAACCCCTCCTTGGAGCCCAAGGTGGC
>Ga0209611_10009314_pt1 | contig 14913 bp, 3 predicted proteins | sample S1TSphgellanicum_3_FD_187693 | JGI IMG/M metagenome (GOLD analysis project Ga0209611, IMG submission 187693) | Host-associated microbial communities from peat moss isolated from Minnesota, USA - S1T2_Fc - Sphagnum magellanicum MG (SPAdes) (version 2) | ecosystem: Host-associated > Plants > Peat... | reverse complement strand
CGCAATCCCTCATCAAATTCGCCGTCAAAGAGCCATGCATTCCATGCAAAGGAAATACCATCAACACAAAATCAGAGATCCGCCGTCACTCTCCATTAGAGGCGGCCAAACCGTCCCCTCGTTCACATGTCAAGTCCAGTCTAGAGAGTTTTCTGGAACGGTCACCCATTGTCCGGCTACACTTTTGTTTTGGCAAAGGAATATTTTTGTTTAAATAATTTGGGTAATATTTATAAATTTATAATCAAATTATATTTTAATAAAATTGAGCATGGGTTTTTTGTAATGCATTTTCCAATCTTGAATGTTAATGCATAAATTTTTAATTCATTTCATGTTTGTATACAATGATGGAATGCAATTTTGCACTATCTATCATAATTTGGACAATGATAATGTGTGTGCAAGGTTTATACATTTGTACTATAAGTTGCAATTTAGTTATCTAGTACAATTAAAATCAACTACCATACAACTACATTGGAACCCACAACTAAACACTTAGTTATAAAGGATATTAATAGATTTTGTTTGTTAAAGTATGAATGAGAAATTGTGTAAAAGGTTTGTTGATGGATGATTGAAACAAACAAATTCATCCAACATTAAGTTTGTCAACGGAAGAATAAAAAACCATACAAGCATTAACTTCATCAATGGATGAACCTACTATTAGTTATTCCATAGTAGTCATTAGTTGCCATTTGCAAATTTTACAATTTTGAGGAAACTAAGGTGAAGTTGCCAAATTTTGCCCAAGTAGTTTGGGGAAAGTGTTGCAATAGGTTTGTCTATTAGTTATGCTTTTAATGGTCATGTACAAAATTGTTGTCAATGAGGTCAAAATTTGTCTTGGAGACTTACTACTATTGTTACACTACAAAATTGAAGGAAAAAAAAGTCAATCAATGTTCCAATGTAAGGTCAATTGTGTTGCACATGGTTATTTGTTTTTGAGTTTTCATTCTTTTGGGTAAGGTTATTTGAATAGCCATTTCATAGATGAATAATGACAATTTCCCTGAATGGGAATTTGACACCATGACATGTTTGGTAGATCAATTTGGATGAAATAAGGATAATATGGGATATTTTGTATCCCAATTGTTATCAAAATTAATAATTGTATTGACAATAATGTCAATTGATTAAGATTAATCATTACAACAAATCGTGGTTAATTTGATTAGAAAATTAGACCAAAAACTAATCATTTTGACATTCGGTCAATTTGACCACTTAGTCACATTAGATAAATCAATTTGAACATGTCCAATTTGATTAGTGATTTTTTTGATTAATCAAATTGGACAAAAAATTAAGTAGACCAAAAAATTTTAATTAAAAAACTCAATTTTTAAATATAAAGATGTAATAAATAAATAAATAATAATAACCTACCCACCCACCTACCTACCTATCCACAACCCACCTATATACTATACATTTACACACATGTACAAGGTATATATACAAATATACATATTCCACATAATATATGTTAATATGAGGGATTGAACTTTGATTTTTTTGGCTCCACACCAATGTCATAACCATCAAACCATCACACCATTTTATAAAACAATATGATATCAAATGCATTTACCATGTTTATTTGAACTTTAATGAATTTTATTGTCAACATGTATAACAACATTTGAACTTCAATTTTTTTCATAAATAGGTAAATAAGTACCTAACTATGTATATAAGTAAATAAACATGCCTACCTAACTATGTTTTTAGATGTACATACCTACTTATGTAAAATATAAATAGGTATGTACATAAATAGTATGTAGGTAGATAAATAGGTAACGAGGTAGGTATATATAGGTATGTAGGTACATAAATAAATAAGTAGGTAGCACCTAGGTAGGTAGGTAGGTTTAAGTAAGACATATTTTTGTAAGTATGTAAGAAGGATGTAAGTAGGTATATGTTAGGTAAGTAGGTAGGTAGCACATAGGTAGGTAAGTAGGTCTAAATAAGATATATTTTGGTAAGTATGTAAGAAGGATGTAAATAGGTATATGTTAGGTAAGTAGGTAGGTAGGTAGCCTAATAGGCATAACATGTAGGTTAAATAATTAAATTAATATGGCTAATTTGATTAAACATGGCCATTCAATATGGTTGATTTGATTAAACCATGGGAATATTGATGGACCATTTAAAAATTTGTCCCTCTTGATTAAATGTACAATTTAACACTTGGTCAAAATGGTCACCTTAATAAAAAAATCAAGCAAAAGAACCATTTGTCTTTCATGCCCCATGTGTTTAATCAAAACATACATCTTTTTAGTCAATGCCGACACTTTAGTTAAGTTGAAACTTTTGAAAAGCCATGATTTGTTGTAATGAATCTTTTAAAAGCATTTTGCAACTAATCAATAAAGGTTAAGCCATTTTGATATTCATTTGCACTTAAATTATATTGTGATGAATAAACAATTCTAAACTGAAAATTTATTTTGTTTAATCATGTTGTAATAAAAATAAAAATAATCCTAATTATTAACCATAAAAATAAACCACAACATTGATCACCTATTCTTTAAACGCTGAAAACTCATATATTCAACAACTAATATGTTTTGTGTAAGAACTTCATTAATAACCTTAATCAAAGGTTCTAATTTTTCTTGCAATGAAATGATGTCAAATTGTGTTAGAATTTGACATCATCACTTCATGCACATGCTTTTGTAAATGCCAATGCATCACACTACACATGTTGAATCTTAGATGGAATTGGATCAATTTTTATTTCTTGTCAAAAAAAATTGATTAAATATTTATTTTAACCTTTGGTTTTTAACATTTTTTCAAATGTCAACACTCCTCCCTTGTTACATGTTCAATTTTCAAAGAACACAAAAAAACCAAAAGTCATGATGGATTAAGCAACTAGAATCAAGTAAATATAATTCATCAATGTTTTTCATCTTCAATCAAACCAACCTAAAATAAGCAAAACCATAACAACGTGCCTAACAAAATAGCTACACAACATATATATCCCAATACTCATGGATACATCACAAACTTGCCCCCTACAAGGTTTAGTGTTTTTACAACACTCCATCAATGTGTTCAAGGTTAAATGTTAATTAAGTGTTAATACAATAACTGATATGATGTTATGATTGCATTGTAACACATTGTGATGATCAAACATTGTGTTATAATGCCATGAGAACATTATGTCAATAATTTATCAACACTTAACTAACATTGAACCTTGAACACATTGTTAAAATGTTGTAAAGGCATAAATACATGGTGGGGGAAAATTTGTGATGTAAAACATAATCCATATTGTCATGTAACATATTTATATAGTTGTCGAAGTCCCTAATTGTGGGATAATTCCTAAATTGTTCTACCACACTCCATCCCACTTGTTAAATTTACTTAGGTCCAATACACAATTCATAAATAAATCATTTTTTAGACAATCAAGTTATTCTAATTGTTAGTTGTTGAATATATATTCAAACTGGCACAAAACTCGCCAATTTGGGTTTTAAATTACCAATTCCTTTACAATAGCCCACAAATTTTAACCAAAATGGTGTGGAGAAAAACACTACCTTTGTTTAAATCAAAAATGAAAAACCATAATTTCCTTTTCAAATGGAATTCATTAAGTACTAAACATAGGGAATGGCACATATGCCAAATGGTAAATAAAATCCTCTTTCCTTATAGGTTTATGGAATGAAACACACTTTTAAAAAAATTACAATCATTCATTTTTTTATTAATATACATTTTAATTAATTATTTAATAGTTTTAATAACAAAAAATGAACATTAATGAATTAGGCATAAATGATTTCACCCATGGTGAAATCACACTAAGTTAAAACACCAATTAGTGAACCCATTTCACTTTTAAAGCCTTGTAATGTTTAATGGGTTAATGAATTTGACCCATATTTCCTAGTAATTTCAATTGTTTCCTTTCAATTTGAATTCAAAATGTAGTCAACCATTTACACATCATCCATTCATTGTGTTAATAGAAAATTCACATCGTAACTTGAGTATAAATTTCTTACATGTTTTGACCAACATGTAAGTAGTGTATTTTTTTTGAAAATAATATCCTGCTAGCAAGGTATTTTTTAATATCAATTTTTCTATTATTAATATAATCATTCTGTTCCACTACTAATTGAAATAATTCATTATAGTCATTTTCATTTTTATTTTGTTTTAAATAACTTATAATACCCTAAAGTATTTCAAGTTATTCTACCCTAGGTTAAATTATTCCACCTTAGGTTATTCTAGGTTATTTTAATTTATTTTAGATTAATGCATCATAAATTATTCTAAATTGTTCCACCTTAGGTTATTTTAGGTTGTTTTAAGCTATCTACTTTAGGCTAATTCTTTGGTTATTTTATGTTATTCCACTTTAGGTAAATACTTTAAAATAATATAAAAAGGTTTAAATAATTTAAATATAACCTACAATCTTAACCTATGATAGTTTTAAAATAGATTAAGGTAGCATACATTATCCTAGGAATAGCCTAGAGTAACTTACATCACTAAAAATATAAAAAAAAATTGCAACTATAATTTCCAACAATAAATAAGTTACAATCAACACTTATCACTAAAAATCCATTAGTTGAAGTTGCATCTAGTTTCTAGTCACAAATGATGATTCATCTTGATATTAACACATTCCACATGGATGATGTATACAATTGACATATATGATTTCATTCGTTGATCATTCATATGCAATTTGCAACTAATCCTTATTTTTGTAATAAAAATATAGCCCATTCACATATTGTCATGGTGCGATCAAAATTTGTCTTTTGGCATAATTGAAATTGCCATATGGCATTTTAAAAAAAATTAAAAATCAATTTATGTTGATAGGTGGGTGGGTAAGTTAAAAATATGTAAGTAAGTATGTTGGTAGATATGGAGTAGGTAGGTAAATAGTTTTTAAAATTTTGTTTTATGTTTAGTTTCTTGGGTCAAACCTTTTTATTGGTTCATCCCAAATGACATTTTTAAAAAATGTTGTTTGTGTGGTTTCAATTCTTCAAGTGCATCTTTTTGTGTAATTTACAAGATTGAAATGGAGGAAAAAAAATATGCAATAAATTTTATAATCAGAACCTAGTTGTAAATTATATAACTAAATGTGCAAAATAAAATTTAATCCCAAATTAAAATTTGATCATCTTAGAAAAAAAAACCTACTTACCTTGACCTTACCTATTTACCCACTCTAAGCCTATTTTACTAACCATTTACTTACTTAATTAACATACATACATAATTACCTACATATTTATTTAAATACCCACGTATGCACCCAACCTATTAACTCACTTTCCTAACCTACTACCTATTATCCTAACTTATTACTTATTAACAAACCTTAATCTATTAATGAAAGTAACTTATGTCACACCTAAGTTAGGCCCACCTAATTATTAATGTATAATTAATAACAATTATTACATATTAAGTATAGTATGTAGTTAATAACTAATGGGTGCAAATGAGATACAGTGAGCCAATGGAATTACTTTAGAAAAAGATTGCATGTCCTTTTGCCCAAAAATAGCTTTTCATATTAATGAAGTTTGGAACAATTGTTTTTGCAATTTGTTATAATAAATGATTTTAGTTATCCTAATACATGTCATGTTTTTTTGTTTATCATTTTTGAATAAATATGAAATTTTGAAATGTGTTAATTCCTTGTAAATTTAATGTTTTATTTTTTGAAATGGTAACAATTTCAAATCATAACCAAAAATTTACATTTTTTTGTTTTCTTTTATAATAAGCCACAACTTTTCTTGACACATCTTGTAAAGTATATCCCATTTATATGTGGTAAAGGACTTTTCAAATTAAAAAAATTTGGATCAATTTTGGAAAGTTATTTGAAGTCTTAAAGTTTTAGAATTCCACATATTTTAGGGTATGAGTCCTTTTTGAATTTGGTTAATAGTTTTTTTATCCTTTTAATTTTTTTTATCAAAATATTTTTATTATATGAGTCCTTTTGATAGTCCTTTTTAAAATTGATTCTTCTAATATAATAGGTGTTCATTTTCAAAGGTTTTAAATCAAAACTTCAACTTAAAATTTCATCAAATGGATTTTTGGTTTTAATTCCTTGACATTCATATGAATAAAAGAATAATTTTCCATGATTTCCATGGTTTTAAATGGTAAGACATAAATATTTTCTAGTTTTGATTTTTTTCTTTATAGTCTGACATTTTTTTTAATTTGTTGGATTATGACTACACCTTAATGCTCTATTTCATTATGAATTCATTTGTTTATCAAATAATTAACCTAGTTTAACTACCTATTTATATATTTATGTACGTATTTACCTATTCATCTATTATTTATTTAATTATTTTCTTAACCTATTTAACCCACCCACAATATTGCAAAATGTATACTTGACATGCTTTAAACATAACATTGTTTATAAATATACCCTAATATATTTAAAAACATTGTAATGTACATCAAAAGTGTGAGTACATCGCACATAGGTAACCATGTTAGAACTATTTTTGCAACTAATTTGATATGGAGGCTTCGTCTTTGATGAAAAGCTCAAAAGTTAGTCAACATGGAAAGATGAAAATTTCAATAATTGCAAATTAATTGCATTATATTTATAAACAATTAAATAGATTGAAAAGGATGGAGACTAGTTGGCAAAATGACAAAACATGGTTGTAAATGAAAATTAGTTGCATATCGATCCAAATTGAATAGTTGCATAATATAAATATTTCTTTTAATGCATTAACCTAGGAATCATCTATGATTAACATAGGAATTTAACCTATGGTAGCCTACACATAGGTTAGGAAAAAAATGTGCATAATAATATACAATGATAAATCATTTCAATCATGTGAATAGTGGTCCAAGGACTTGTTCTTTAAACATGGAGGTGAACAAATGTGAGAGGTTCAAACCTTCACACTTGCGCCTTAAATTTGATGAATTAAGTGACCTAAGTTAACCTAGGTTCTTAGGTGTTTAATTTATAGGTTTTTAATTTAGTATAATTATGAACAAGGAGGTTAATTAGTGAATTAACTATTATTGAATTTTTTGAAATATTATTGAATGAATTATTAATCAATTTGATTACATATTAATGAATTCACTTATCTATAGTAACTTGTCCCCATCTACTAAGGGGTTGGCCACTTTTGCCATGATAAATTGTCCAAATTCACTCAAGATCTAATGAAATAAAAAATGAACTAAGATACATATTTTTGCAATAACTTTCCAAAATTTGTTTAAAAGATTTCATTTCACATGGAAAACATTTCCTTTCCCCCCAAAAGGTGTCAAGTTTAGATTAAATTGAGAACCAAAAAAATCCAATGTGAACATGGGGGTATTGGGGAGCAGAATTCATACCAACAATTGTTTTATGGGCTCATGTTGTAATGGACTTGTGCAAGGCCCACCTATTTGTGCCAACCTTGGCTCACCTCAAACATATGGACCTAGTGCAAAGTCTATTAACCATCAAACATTATTCAAAATGCATTTAATATCCATTTTTCATCCATTCACATTTCCTTAGTCCTTTAAGCCTTCAATATTTGTGTAAAGTGAAATTGTACCTTAACAAATCTTTTGTTCCTTTTTTAAAAACTCAAATTTGATGGCCATGGGCTTTTAGGTTTTAGTGTAATAGTTGCCTAAGACTATGTTTTAAGCCTTGGACAAGGTCTTTAAAAAGGAAAAGGAAAAGAAAAATACTTTGGGCAAACCCCTTTCCCCTCCAAAAAGATTTTTTTTTTCCATACCTATTGTCATCACAAGAAATTGCCCTTTTTCCAACTCTATGTTTTGCAACTAGTTGTCACATGCTTTTAAATTGCAATTAAACCATTTTATTTTATTTTTGAAATTCCACATTAAAAAGATAGTTGTGACTATGAATACATCATAACCAACATAATTTTGATTGCATGTTCAAATATTCAAAATACTCTTTCATTGGTTACTATGTAGTTGGATTATAGTGGATTCTTGAATGATGTGTTATAGTTTAAATTTGACTTTCAACTAGATCGGTGAATTCCATTGTAAAAAAAATGCTTACATCCTAACTTGGATGAGTGAAAAACACCATTTTCAAATCTAGTTGATTTGTCCAACCTAATTGCTTTTGGCTAATTACCAACCAACAAAACAAAACTAGTCAAGATGAATTTTAGTCCACCTTGGATGACCCATATCAAATCTAGTTGGCTTGACTTGTCCACCACATTCACTTCTGATTGGTCATTTGAAAAAATAAAATGGAATGGTTATGATCAATTTTAATTAACCTTGGACAACCCATATCAAATTTAATGGTTTGCTTTACCCAACCCCATCACACTAGTCAGTTTGCCAAAAAAGTGGCCACAATTAATTCCAATCAACCTTAGATGATCAAATTTAATTAGATTGGCATGTCAACCCTCATTATATCCAAACAATCACCCAAAAAAAGAAGCCATAATCAATTATAGTCGACCTTGAATTTAGCTTACATTAGTTCAACATGCCCACCGTAATTGCGTTTGGTCAATTCTCCACCTCTAAGAACTGAAATAATGTTTGAGACATGTATGGTTTTATAAAATTGACAACATTGCATCAAAATGAGAATTGAATGTCATGTTGGTGTAATCATGACGTTTGAAGGTGGAGGGAAGGCTTGCACAAACAATTGCAAAACCTGTGATTGACATCAAGGTCTTTGCATTTTAGCACACATGCATCCTTGAATTGGTTTTTGTACATGGGTGATAGCACTTTGGACCAAATAGTTGATATCAATGGGCAAGCAATTGTTAGTTCTTATCAACCACCCAATAGTCCTTTTGTCTAGCATTGGAGGTCCTTGTAATTAATTCAAATAATTGGGAACAATTATGTGCATAACTTTAACACATTTTTAAAATAGGAAGATTTATTTTCTTGTAATTTCAAGTGTTTTGAGCATTTTTGCATGGAGATCTTAAATCTAGTATATTTTTTTTCATTAAAATTAAATATAGCCATGTGGTGTTATTGTTAAAGGTAAAATTATCAAACCCTTGGCTAATAGCTACATTTTATTGCATCAATACAATAATCCAAAATTACTAGGGACTAGTAGGAGTGGTTATAGGGTAAGCCGCCTACCTAATCCACTATTTAAACACATTTAGTTGACTTTTAACCTCCATTACTTTAAGGAGTGTTAGGTTATTGATTACCTTGCCCAACTATCTTTTTTAATGAAAGAAGTGTTGCCATAAATTAAGGAGGTAGGTAGGAAAGTCAATGGGGTATACAAATTAGGGAAGAAATTGATGGATTTAAACTTGTTGTAATGGCCATTTTGGGTAGGAGGTAGGCAAGATCACCTCACCTATTTAAGGGGCTAATTCCAAGTGTGTGGAAATAGGTGTGTGTGAGAGAAAATAAGACAAGATGAGTAGAGCAAAACTATAGTAAGGTAGTTCTAGTAGGAGAACATATTCTAATAGTGAAGGTTACTGGTACTTGAATTTGGTTTAAGTCATGGTTTTGTTTAGGCTTGAATGGAAAAACATTTTCTTTTTATCCCCTATTAGATTTATTGGTACCTTGTGTTTTTTATTTTAAATGTTTTTTTTATTGTTGTAGGAAGTCATTATTTTGTTTGATCTTCTTTCACAAATTATAATAGTCACTTCAAGAGTGCATAATTCTTTCATTGTACATTGAAGCGAAGTATTGTTTGTTCCACTAGGTTCTTAGTTGAGTTAGGTAACTAGTGAAAGAATTAACCCTTGGGATGATAATAATGGGATAATAATAATAACCCTTTCTTGATAATAATAATGATTATGTTTTTTTCAAACACTACTACAAAAATGAGGTGCAATTCACTAGCCTAAATCACTATGGGACCTTAAAAGTGAAATAAGTTCATTACATTTTAGTGATTTCACCATGATTAAAGTTATTTACTATAATATCATTATATAAACATCGTGTTTCACTACTAATTGACATAATTCACTATTATAATTTACTGTAATAAATAGGTTTATTTATATATTATTTTAAATACCTTATATATGTTATTTTATGATATAATTTATATTATTTTAGGCTACTTTAATTATTTTAATTTATACCTTATTTTATTATAAGTTATTATAGGCTATTATAAATTATTATACGTTATTCTACCTTAAAATATCCTAGTTAACTTATTATAGGTTTTAAAGTTATTTTAAATTAAATTATTCAATTAACCTTAGGTTATACCTTAAGTTATTTTATTTTAAGTTAATATATGTTATTTCAAGTTATGCTTTAGGTTATTCAAGGTCATTCTACTTTATGTTATTATAAATTATTTTATCATAAGTATAATAATTTAAAATAATCTAAAATATAATATAATGACCGAAGGTAAAATAACCTATAATATCTAATAATAACATATGAAAAATAATTTAAAATAACCTACAATAAAATAATTATCGATAACCTATGATAATATAGCCTAGAATATCCAACAATAACTTATAATATAATAACCATTAATAGTTGTAATATAACAAATAATAACCAATAATAACTTATAATACAATAACCACCAATAGTCATAATATAACGTATAATAACCATTAATAGAATAACCACCAATAACCATTAATAAAATAGCCACCAGAAATCACTAATAGAATAACCACTAATAGCCATTAATAGAATAGCCACCAAAAATCACTAATAGAATAACCACTAATAGCCATTAATAGAATAGCCACCAAAAATCACTAATAGAATAACCACTAATAGCCATTAATAGAATAGCCACCAAAAATCACTAATAGAATAACCACCAATAACCATTAATAAAATAACCACCAATAACTATTAATAAAATAACCACCAATAGTTATTAATAAAATAGTCGCTAATAACCATTAATAAAATTGTCACCAATAGCCATTAATAAAACAACCACGAATAACCATTAATAAAATAGGCACCAATAGCCATTAATAAAATAGTCACAAATAACCATTAATAAAATAGCCACTAATAACCATTAATAAAATAGCCACTAATAACCATTAATAAAATAGCCACCAATAGCCATTAATAAAACATCCACCAATAGCCATTAATAAAATAGCCACCACTAACCATTAATAAAATAACCATTAATAACCATTAATAAAATAACCACCAATAACCACTAATAAAATAATCACTAATAGGCATTAATAAAATAACCATTAATAGTCACCAATAAAATAACCACCAATAGTTTAGGTAATTTAACCACCAATAGGCACTAATAGAATAGTCATCAATAATCACTAATATAATAACCATTAATAACCACTAATATCCACCAATATGCATTAGTAAAATAGTCACCAATAGCCACTAATATAATAGGCATCAATAGAATAGTCACCAATAGCCACTAATATAATAGGCACCAATAGAATAGTCACTAATAGCCACTAATATAATAGTCACCAATAGTCACTAATATAATAACCACTAATATTCACTAATAGAATATCCATTAATAACCATTAATAATTTATGGTAATTTGACTTAAAATAACCACCAATAGAATAACTACTAATAACCATTAATAAAATAACCATTTATAAAATAATCATTAATAACCATTAATAGCCACCAATAACCTTAATAAAATAACAACCAATGTCCATCAATGGAATAGCCACCAATAACCATATATTAGAATTGCTTAGAATTGCTAAAAATAATCTAGGGTGAAATAAAAAACGTAATTTAAGGTGAACTAACCTACAATAGCCTAGAATTGTTAGTAATAACATAAGGTGAAATAACTTTCAATAGCCAAAAGTAATTTATAATAGCTATAGGTAGCCTAAAATGAAATAATTTACAATAGCCAAAAATAACATAAAATAACCAAAAATAACTTGTAATAATCGAAAATAACCTACGGTGAAATAAGTTAAAATAACTAAAAGTTTCATAAAATAAACAAAAATAATGTACAATAACCAAAAGTAGCCTAACATGAAAAAATCAAAAATAGCCAAAAATAATTGAAAATAACCATAAATAGCCGTAAATAATGTAGGGTGAAATAATTCAGATGAATGAAAAATAACCCTATAATAGTTAAAAGTAACTTAACATAGGTAATATTATTATATTAGCAAAAATCTTATCCATTTATTAGTCATTGAAATGTTATTGAATTATATATATATATAGTTCAAATGATTTTACATTTTTAAAAAAAATTTAATTTTGTACATTATTGAAATTAAAAAAAAGTAAACTCGAATGATTTCATTTGGACAAAATCTCAATAAAATATGAATTTTCAAAGTTTAAGTTTTTATAATGTTTAAAATGAAGTATTTGATAAATAAAATGCAATGTAGCATATTATTACAACAAGTGGGGTGGTTTGATGGTAGGAGTGTTTGCCTCCATTTTAAATGTTAAGGGATCAAACCTCATAAGTGATGTGTGCGTGGTCAATAGTGGTGAATTAACCAAATATTTTCCTATGTAGATGTTTAGGTTGATTATGTGGCCCATGTTACCTAAGTTAAATTTTTAACCTAACCTAAGTAATGACATGTATCAATAATTCATAGGCTGAAAATCATGAAATTATCAATAATATTATATATTAAATAATTTAAATTTAATTGATTTTTATGTTACTTAGTTAATTAACTAGCAAGTGAGTGGTTTGGTAAGTTTTATTTCATTTGAGAGTAACTTTGTTTCATTAAGTACTAATGAACCAATTCACTATTTGTAACAATTGGTCCTTGTTCACTAGGGGGTTGTTTAGTTTCATCATGGTAAAAATGTCCAAATTCATTCAAAATCTAACGAAACCCAAAATGAATTCAAACGCATTTTGTATAGTGAAATCTTATTGAAGTGTAAATCTTTGTGTTTTTTTCTCCAAAAGCTTTATGCTTATTTAATGTTTTTTATGTTGGACTTGTTTTTGGCATTGTTCAAAGATGTTTATTAGTGTTGGTGGCATGAAAGTGAATTTTTTATAAGTGACACTGCCATGGTTTTGGATTTTAAAAAATAGTTGTAGTTAAAGCAAGGCAAAGAAAAAAAAGGTAAAACTACACCACAAAATTCTTTAGAGAATAACAAACATTTGTTTATATTTATTTTCTTACTTGAAAAATTCAATAAATGGATCAAGGATTGAATTTTTAATTTTGATGTGAATAATTAATCATATTCAAAAGTCAATTTGGAAGTTGTTTTGAAGGAAGGTATTTCTTAAAGCTATGTGTTTTCAAAAGTTCAAGCATGTTGCTTGTTGGCATTAACAACAAAGGTGAATTTGGTTGCCATGATTTTGGATCTTTTGAAGAATCTATAATTGAACCAAAACAAAATTGTGGTGTGGCATTATAGAATGTTTCAACAAAATAATAAACACTTGCATATATCCTTTCAACAAAAGTGATGAATTTTAATACATAGGCATTGTGATATGAATAATCCATCACAATTTTTTTTATTAAAATGTGTAGTTATGTACTTGTAATAATCATAGTAATGTTATTTTGAAGATATTTCTTTGTTGATGTTTTGTGTTGTAGAATTAAAATTTCTGGTTATAGGTGTTAACAACAAGGTTAATTTGCAAGTGAAATTGTTATTTTTTTGGATTTTCTTAAAAAATCATAGTATCAAATCACTATTAGAATTCCAAGTTTTTCAAACTGGGTTTTTTCGTAAAAAAGAACCCCAAAGTGACAGGCATAACAAAAAACCCCTAGTTTTCTAAAACAAGTCAATTTTAACAAGTTCATAATGATTGAAATGGTTTTTTTTCCCAACCATAGCATGGTGCCTTTGATTGGTGGTCAAATGTTACTAAGTAAAATATAACCAACAAAAATGGATTTTTTTACTAATGATTTACTTGAAACATGGCATCATTTGATGTTAACACATGGCACCATTGGAATGTTAACCATGTGGCAACATTCCTATGGCACCACATGTCAACACATTATTGTGTGATACAATGGTAGGTTGGTATGTACCTACCTATGCCCTCCTTACACCATATGTACACACATACACATACATCAAAATATGCATTGTATACACCACCAAGTATACATATTCATGTATTTATATACATGAATTACATGAGTTTGAACCCAAGACCTCATGGAGGCATCCAAATGCCTTTGCCACCAAGTTACACAACTCTTTGTTAGTGAAGCACATGCAATATTTTGTTTTTATCTTGTTAACTATGAAACAATTTGGAAATCCCAACTTTGGCATATTTTTTCCATTTTAATTTTTGTTCAAATGAAGCAAATAAAGGCATAATCTTGTAGCTTATTCAAAGATCTAATCAATAAAATCCCTATATTTTGTAAATGTTCACGTGAGTTGTGAGAAAATATTTTTGAAAATAGCAAATTGATGACAAATTTCAAAACTTGTTAAAATTTGATTCTTCCATTTCAAATTCCATTCATTAAACTAGGTAGGGTACATGGCATAGTAGGTTGGGTAGGTAAATAAAAAGGTAGAAGAGGTAGGTAGGTTGTAGGGTGGGAAGGAGGTGGGAGTTCGGAGGAAGGTAAATAGATAGGTTAAAATACAATTGTAACTAGGTAGGTTGTACAATGTTAAAGAAATAGGTAGATAACTTGTAGGGCCATGGTAAATGGGAGGTAAGAGGTAGAAGGTAGGAGGTACATGTTATAGGTAGGTAAGATACAATTATTTAGTAAGATGTTAATCAACTAGGTAGGTATGTTATAGGACATGGTAGTTGGGTGGGTGGGTGGGTAGGTAGG
>Ga0209611_10009313_pt1 | contig 14917 bp, 18 predicted proteins | sample S1TSphgellanicum_3_FD_187693 | JGI IMG/M metagenome (GOLD analysis project Ga0209611, IMG submission 187693) | Host-associated microbial communities from peat moss isolated from Minnesota, USA - S1T2_Fc - Sphagnum magellanicum MG (SPAdes) (version 2) | ecosystem: Host-associated > Plants > Peat... | reverse complement strand
CTTTTACCTTTGAATTTTTAATAGTAGTCAACTTCCTTTTATTCAACATTCATTTGTATATTTGAAAACTCTTAAGGATAGGTTTTTTGGAATGTTTGGAAGCTTCCTTAGTTCATTAGTAAGTTTCTTTTCCCATCTCTAAAGGTGGGATAAGTATTGTTTTTGTGGATGTTATCACCCCAATAACATACTTGGGGAGTTAGGGGCTTGTCAACCTAATCATAACATTTAGATTTTTGCAGAATGGTCACCCAATTTTTATTGGGGGTTATAAGGGCTAATAGTTCAAATTCACTTCCAATCCAAGTTCACATTAAGGTGGGTTCGTGACCTTCTACTTCAAGCTGTTCAAGCATCCATCATCCATTTGAACAGTTGTTAGAAAAAGGAACATGTGGTATTAAAAAACACCTTGGAAAACATGCATGAACACTCATTTTCTAACATCATTTCAAAATTGTTTTAAAATTGCCATTGCACTTAGTTGAAATCTTGTGTAGGCTTAGGTGATTGGCTTTTTGCCCACCCAATCATTTCATCTTTTAAGATAACCTTTGACATTTTTTCTTTAACATTACACATTAGATTGGGCCTCCCCCATCCTTCAATTCATGGTTTTTCTCAATGCATATGCAGTTAGCCTATAAATTCAGTAGGGATACACCTATTATGTTATGTTCATGGGGGAGAATGCGTTGCCACACATGATGTAGTTTAGGATTCTTTCGCTTCCATTGTTAGGGATGCTGGGTTCCATGTTTTGTGTAAGCAAACTCATGTTCTATTGAGACCATTTTTTCTAGTCATCTTGACAATGAATGGATATTGCTTTTACAATAATTGGTATTTGCATTTTGGTAGATGTAATCATTTTTTACTCAATTCATGCAAATCTTATTTCATGAGTTGATTTTTTTAGGGAGTGGTTGTGATGATTGTAGCTTAGGAAAAGGTTGTGTCATATTTAGACCAACACTCTAAAGATGATTTCATTTGTCTAATACTAGAGATATTCGAATGTTTACAACAATAGGCTAACGATTTTCTTCATTGATGTGCCAACATGGCATGGTCGACAAAGGGCTTTGGAGGTCCTCTTTTTTCGATTTTATGTTCATTTTATAAGTAGAAGGTTTTGGTGGCTCTTAAGAGAATTAAAATCATCACTATCGTGTAATGGGCAATTATGGTAATAGGAAAGGCATCTTTTAGGCTTGGGGCCATTCCAAGTTTTTCGCCCATCTTCTTACATGACTTGTTTTGTGCCGTTGTTGATGGGTTTAGGTTTGAGGTTTTTTTATTTCTCCTCTTTGGGCTCCCCATTGTGCACTATGTGATTGGTGTGGTCTTTTGTTTAAACTTCGATTCTTTTTTCTTTTCTTTTCTTGTTCTCTTGTGGGATGTTTTTCATTTATTTATTTATGAAGGTGTTCTACAAGATAACAATGTATTTAATGAAAGTTCTACCAATAACAGATCCCCCAAATTGATTTTACCAAAAAAACCCAACAAACCTAAAAACAACTCAGGAGGAGAAGATACAATTGCGATTTTCGCAAATCCTACCAAGACCTAGTTAGAGTTGTGTTGTGTGGATGCATTGATGGAAAACATTTGAAACTCAAAACCCTATCTAGAAGAGCAAAAGATAAGTTGCACCCTTCTCTCATCATGAATTTAGAATGAGTTATAAAAGGTTTTTTATTCAATAAAGATCTTTGTAACGTGAAAGAAACACAATATCAATATCCTAAGTTTGGTAATTAAGGGGATGACATTATAAAATAATAATAATTATGTTTGAATGGGGAATGAAAACAAAGTGAAATTCATATTACAATGAATTTTGGGTAATTTGAGTTTCACTCCTGGTGGGTTTTACCATGAAGACTCTCTCCCCCTTACTTTGGTGTTTTTCCCCTTCATTTCTCATTCTTTCCTTATGATTTTATTTATTCATTCTCATTTCTCATTTCCTCTATGTCTCAACATGGAAATTAGAGACTGAATCATTCTTTGAATCTTATTTATTTGGAGGACAATGAGAGTATGTCTTAGAATCAAGAAACCAAAGAAGTATTAGTTGAGACCTCCCCAACGACCCAACTTCGCAGCTCCAGCATTTAGGTGTAGGGGTAAAACTTGAGGCTACAGGCTTGCTGGATAAGGGCTTGTGTGAGGTGGAGCCAAGAGTGAACCCAGTTGTAGTAAAGCCCCTAAACAAGGGCTTTACTGAGTACATTATTTTTTCAAGCATTTCTTCCCATGATACTCGAGGGGTATCATGGAAAAAATCAACACTGGGCATTTCATGAAATAGAACGCAAGTTTTTCCCTCTGTTATTTAAGAGAAATTACCTCGTTCCCACCCTTGTTCGCATGATGTAAGAGCATTTCCACTGGTGCTCAGTATGTCACTTTGGATAATATAATTAAATGTCTAAGTTTAGCTGTCTTTTTTTGGCAACCCCACCAATAAAATTGTACCTGGAACTCCATATACGTGGGAACTACTAATAGCAAACCACATGGACCAATCATTATGATCAACCAATCAGAAATAGTGAGCCGCAATCAGGTCCAATTTATTACACTCTTTTTTGGAGGTGCACAACTGTGTTGTGCCTTTTACCAGTTGCGGCAAGCTGCACGAATTTGATGGAGAAAAACCAATTTCCTGAGCTAAACCGGCATATTTTGACTTTTTCACAATAAATTGTACAGTCAAATATTGAGCACCGGTGGAGATGCTCTGATATATATCGTTATTGGAGTGCCTACCTCTCTATACATAGAACGCTCTCAGGTTTTTTCTTTGTATTTGAAAGCACCTCACCGCACACGAATCCTTCACACTTTTGCCTGCATGCTAGAACTCTAGAACGCGATAGAGAAACCTGGCAATTTTGGCAAAAGACCTTCTTGAAATCTGGCAACGAAAAGACCAAAATAAAATTTAAAGATCGCCATTTTGGAAAAAAAAAGGAAAAAAGCCAACTGGCTAAATGTAGACCAAAAAAAACGCCGAATATTTTGAAACCAAGGATGATTAACCGGGCGTTCGACTAACCGAACGTTCGTTCATAGGGAAGCCTATTTGTGTTGAGTCTGTGCGCGTGTTCTGTGTTATCCTCTTTCGCTTTACTCTCGCTGCGCTCATCTGCCATCCTTGCCTTGATCGGAGAGAGAGAGCGCGCGTGCGGGGAAGGGATTGGAGCAGGAGGGAGGGAGGAAGAAGCATGGCGACGATGGCACTAGCATCATCGCGTTCTGCTGCAGCAGCACCAGCGACAATAAGAACATCTTCATTTACCTGCAGCAGAGGCCAGCACATATCCCACAGCGTCTCGGTTTTCCTTCCATCATCAGGTGGTTCAGCATCTTTGGCTGTGTCTTGCGGGCTTGGCAACAAGGTGTGAGTTCCTAACTCTCCGCATTTTTCTCTTCTTTCTTTCAGCAATTTCTGAGTTTTTTTAGTCGCAGCTGGTCAAATTTTGGTAGAAGTTGAAAAGACTTAATAACAGCCTTTGCTTTCTTTTTTGCGCAATTGTGATGATGGAAATTTGGTAACATGTTCCTCGCAAATTCTTTCTGTTCACATTTGTTTTCCATCTGTAGAACTCTTTCTGAAAAACATACAAGAGCAGGGCTTTAGGTTTAAGAAAAATTCCGAGGTTTTGAACTTTTGGTTTGCAGACAAGAGTAATACAGTGTTGATATCTGCAATCAGGATATCTCTCTCCGAGCAAGATTTTTCACCATCGGTTGCTAATTAAGCAATCTCCAGAACCTCACAATTGAAGCAAAAGTAGAGAATTTTTTGAGAAAAGTGATTGAATTCTATTTTTATGATATTGTGGAGGAAGAGTAGAACATGTGATACAGAGCCATGGAGAGGAAATGTTTATTTGTCTCGACTTTTGTACAGAGCTTGGGAAGGTCACAGTTATGGTCAGCTGCATGCGGTGCTGCTTTTGGAGACCTGTTGTCTTTTCAGTCTCCAAGACAGGCTACTATGCATGGAGTGAGGGCGATGGCAGTAGCTGTCAAGGAGGAGGCTGGCAAAACTCCTCTTGGCCTTGAAGTAGTGGAAACTGTGGAGCCTAATTCTCGAGTAATGTTTCTTGTTTTCCTATATGTTTCTGGATTTGTGGCTCTAATTCTTTTCTGAAAAATGCCTCACTGTAGGGACTAGTTCTCTGTGATGATACAATTATCTGCATTGTTGGAGTGTTGCCATTAGAAGTGTTGTGGTAAATGGTCCATTTTGACATTTTGAGTCATGGTTCAGAGGCTTACTCCAGAACTGTTGCTGTAGGCAGGATGGAATTTCCTTTGGCAACTGTTTCTTTTGACACATGCTAGTTTCTTGGACTTGAACAGGTGCGATTGAACATCAAGGTACCTCCAAGTGTATGTCAAGATAGCTATGACCAAGTCCTGAAAGAGTTCAGCAAGCAAGCCAAGGTAGGGAGTAATCCTTGAACTTAACAAGTTGATTGGGCCTTCTAATCAGGGTTTATTATTGTCATCTTGTGGCTTTAAGTTTTGAAGGGCTTTGACACTCCTGAAATGATTTCATTATTGTTGGATATGAAAGATTCCAGGGTTCCGACCAGGAAAGACTGTGCCAGATGCAGTGTTGATCAACTACATTGGCCCACAGCAGATCCGTGCTTCAGCTGTGGAAGCTGTTTTGAAGCGCACACTTCCTGAGGCTATGTCATCTGTGTGTATTCTCATCCCAGAACTTCTAAGAAATCTGTGCTTTTGTTTCAGTCACTACCAATTTCATACTTGACCAAAGAAGTTTTGGCCATATTTTAGCAGCTGGCTGAAATGAAAGCTCTTGCAGGTGGCTGGAAGAGCATTGAAGGAGTCAGAGCACATATTGACAAAATTTGATGACCTGCAGGCCTCCTTCTCTCCATCCTTGGGTCTTAGGTACACTTTCTTGGGCATGCTCTTTGTTACTATGCTCAATTATATATTGATGTTCCACCTAGTTTTGTTTCCATGCTTATAGATGGAGGTGAGAAAGTGATTCACGAGCCAAGTCTATTCAGATAAGGAGCTCCTGAAGTTTTTGCTGGGATAGTTATGATGTGGCAGTTGATGTGGCACCTGAAGTGAAATGGTCTTCAACAAGCAGCTACAAGAATCTCAGAGTAACTGTTGAAGCTCCTGATGACTTAGCAGCACAGAAAGCAGCTGATGCAGAGCTTCTGTCCCGACTGAAAGACCTTGGGTCTCTTCAGGTGGTTGTAGGCCGGGGTATTGAGGTAATAGCATGTTTCTGGACCATTCATTTGCATTAGGATTCATTTTCATTTTCTTTTCTTTCTTAACCTTTTTCACTTATTCCTTTCTCTCCTTTCTGAGTTCCTAATGAATATGTATGCATGATCAGATGGGGGATGTGACAATTGTGGACATCTCCGCCACAAGGCTGAATGAGGATGGCACTCCTGGTGATGAGATCCTCTCCTGCAACCAGAAAGGTGAGGATTATCTGGGTGATAACCTTCCACGTACTTCAGCACATCTTGATGATGTTAGTGAGGAAGATGCTGAGGTGGGGCCTCATGTAGAAGATGAGTGCTGATTTTCAATGGGCTTGGCCTGTAGGTTTTCAGCTTGACACAGAAGAGGGAGCCAGCTACTTGCCAGGGTTTGTGGAGGCATTGATTGGACTGAAGCGGGGCCAAACACATTCATTTGACCTAACGTTTCCTCAGACATGGCAACAAGAAGCCCTTCGTGGATTGTTAGCTCGATTCACTGTAAGCTATCTCTCTTCTGGTGACCATAAGTGGCAACACCATGTGCATTTAGCTAATGACAAAGCAAAGTGAGGAAGTGCTAGCTAAATGTTGAAGAATTGCCCATGGCAAGAAATGTGGGCACATTTGAGTTTATGAAGGCATCTCAAAATATCAATTTATTTCATTTTTCTCTGACCTTGCAGGCAGAGGTTCAAGAAGTGTTTGTGAGAGTGTTACCTGAAATAGATGATTCTATAGCCTCCCAGCTTTGCCCAAACTGCTCCACCATATCTGAGGTTAGTTGCTGACTGGGAAAAAATTTCTGTCAATTGAAGGCAATTCCTTTGTGGTTCATGTCACCTTGTTAGGTTTTATGGAGAATTGAGCCTTCTTGGTGTTGGATGGTCCAAGTTCTACCACATGGCTTCAATGCTTGCCATACAAGCTGGTTGTAGAAGTACTCATATTGGCAACATTCTATTTGTGGGGACAGGTGAAAGATACTCTCCTGAAAAAGCATGCTGAGCAAATAGAACAGGTTAAGAGGCAAGCTACCCAGTTTGCCATCACCCAAGAGCTCTCCAAGGTTTGTTACTGATTCTCTTCTAATGCTTGTTTCACAATACAAGAAGTGTCAACAAGATGATCAATCCGGTTCACTAACCTTGTGATCTTGCCTTGACACTGGTAACCAAATAAACAAATAAAATATTTTGCCAACTAGGAGTGAGTGAGTGAGTGAGCGACTCTTGACCCTACAGGGCACTGCATCAGGCTACTTGCTCCTTTTGGATCGGAGGTGGTCACTTTCTAACCATCATAATGGGTGGGTGCACTGTGATTGCTCAACACTCACCCAGGGTTTGACTCCTGGGTACTCACATGGTTCTTTCACTGGGCAGTTGACCCAGTGACCCCTATTACAGCTGTGTGGGCTATAGTAGGCAACCACTCATGATTTGAAACCTCAACCAATAACATACTTTGATGAGGGAGGGAGAATTCATCAAAGTTTTTGCAGATATGATAGGCTGATGTGATCATCTTTCTGTTTGGTTTACTGAAGCAGATTATGGATGTGGAGATTCCACACTCATTGTTAGAAGAGCAAGGGCGCCAAATGTATGCAGCAAAGCTTATTGAGCTTCAAGTACGTCCCTGACATCCTTTATATATTTGGTTGCATTGCCAGTGCTTCTGAAACTTATTAGGACATGCTGCAGGACGCAATACATACTGCTTTTAGTGCCAGCTTGTTTAGTAGCCCGACTTGCCTGGTAAAACTTGTAACACTTGCCACTGTGCAGGCAAGTATGAAGCTAAGTAAGGAGCAGGTGGTTTCCTTGTCAAGTCAGGAGATGGTCCAGAACTTCCTTGTTTCTCAAAAGCACAGGATATCTGACTCTGTGAAACAGACACTGGCTGTGGCAGAAATTTTCAAGCTTGAAGACCTTAAGGTTGCCCTTTCATCCCATTCAAAAGCCATCTTTTCCAAACTCAGCTATTTCAGATGTTCATCAAAGAGAAAGAGGGATGACCTTGACTTTGTTATTTGTAAAGGTATTGAAGGAGGAACTTGAAACAGAGGTTGAGAATGCAATCGCTGAATTTAAGCGTTACAACCAAGAGTATGATGAAGAACGGGTGAAAGAACAGGTACTGTGTCCCATGATCTTTTATTTGCTATTTCACTGTGGCTATTCAACCAAAGAGATGAACAAATCTTTACTCCATGCAGGCCTGGTGATGAGCTATCATCTATATGACCTTTGATTGTAGGTATTCAAGCAATGCCTCTCAAGTGCTAGCTAACACCATGACTGAGTCTTTACCTGTTGCTTCTGGAAATGTAACAGAAAGCTCAGGATCCAAGTTTTAGTACAATGTTTGCCTGAAAGTTTGAGCAGATCACACTAAAATTATCTACAGCTACCACCAGGAGCTGGTTAAGTCAGTTGGTAGTAATGGCAGCTAGTCACTGCCATTCACAATGGTCTGATACTTTCCAAGTGAAGGTTATGACTGAACTCATTCTTTGTTTGGTTTGGCTGCAACTGACATAATACTTATGTTCAAAGTAGTATTGTGGAGTTTTCTCTGCAATCTCATTGATATGTTAGTGAAAGAAGCAGGTTCAAAGAGTTTCACATTTAAGTTTCAACCACTTAAGCAAAGGTATGTTCTCAGTAGAAGTTGCTGTCCTATTGAACCAATGGCTCTGTTATCTGTCACCAATGTGGTCAGCCATCATATCATTGTGACTTGCGAAATTTATTGCCACTTTGTCATTGGTATGTTATGTTGTTGCCTGCAGGCACAGGAGCTATTGGAAGGTCAAAAAGTGCTGGACTGGCTTAAGGAACATGCAGAGATTACATATGTGACACCACAATAGGTATGGATAGTCTAAATTTTGAGATATGATCACCAGTTCAATTATGGGAGATCATAATTACCACTGGAATTTTTGGAGATCCTGACTTAATTAGGATGAGTCAGTATGAGAAAGGATTTCTTACACTGCAGAAAAATCCCTGCATCTTCTTGAAGGTGGATTCATGCCATCCATGAGCTAACTTGCTACTGACAATATTGCAGTATTCCAGAAAAAGTTTGATGGACTAGGAATAAAAGGCTAAATTCTATTCTTTTAGTGCATTGATCGGTGATTGCCAAAGGGGCAATTGTTACTCAACAATATGATCTACAGTTGAAGGCAGCAACCATACTAGTGACTGATTTTATTTCCAGAAATGGCACAATATTTTCATACTAAATGATTGGTGGACAATGGGGATCTGGATTTTAGTGCAGCCTCTTTCTGGCGCTGGTCTGTTCTAAAGGTGGCAGGCAAGTACAGTAGCAACCAACAATCAATCAGAAGCATTATCCCCATGTTGACAGGACATGCAGAATCAAGAATTTTCTTAAGGATTGATCTACAACATGACGTCGATATGCAGACCTACCTTAATAACTTATGAGACTGTGGAGAAAACTCCACAATCACACTTTGTATGTGACTGTTGTGTCAGTTACAGCAAAGCCAAAACTAACACAAAAAGAATGAGACTGATCAGAACTGGTGATAACCAGTAGGTTGGTTTCAGCTTTGGGGCAGGTTCTCATGTGCCTGGATCACAAGGTCTGCACATTGAAAAAACTTGAATTGGACTTGGAATCAGCCTCCTGTAGAAACTGGTTCCAGACCTTGGGGAATCAACCCCTGAACTAGAACCATTGAAAATACATAAACTGGACGTGGAATCAGCCTTCTGTCAACGCTGGTTCTGGACCTAGGAACCAACCCCTGAACCAGAACCATTGAAAAAACATGAACTTGACTTGGAATGTGCCTCCTGTTGAAACTGGTTCTACACCTTGGAAAGAACACCTGGACCAGAACCTAGCTGCATATTTGACAATGCCGTTTTTAATTCTCTAATCAAGCATGTCGTACTGATCTTAGACCCAAACTTGAGGTTGGAGGCTCCATTAAATTCAAAATACCTAGTCAGAACCCAAACTGAAGGTTCCATCAAATCTCTTAAGAATCTCACATTGTTACAAGAGGTTCTCATCAAAACCAAGAACCAGGCAGCACTGGTCATAACTCACAACCTTAGAAGTGTCAGGAAGTATGAGACCATCACTTTCATCTTGAATAACAATGCCAAGTTGGTATGGCCTCCCACTGACTTTCATCATCTCCCAACAATGGGCATAGTTAAGCATATAGCAACCTGCCTAACCTTTTGGGAAAACAATTTTACAAACACCAGCATCCTGAGTTTCAGTCGCATTTCCAGAGGCAACAGAAACACTTGGTCCTAATGTCGGCTAGCACTCATGAGATTATAGCCAACATACAAAGTCAATAGCCTCTTTGAAGTGAAACAAGCTTATGAGGGTAAGCTTCATTTCATCTTAAAATGTCCCTGTACAAATAAGCAAGCAAGGACCTAAGCACAAGAAGGCACTGAGAGGCCTACATAGAGGAACAGAAAGCCTAACTCCCAAACATCTCCTTGCAAACATGAGATTCCAAAGCCAAAAGAGACTTGCGCTGTGCCACAAAAGCACACTAATGCAAGAAGTTGGCAATTGTGCAGGAAAATGCTGCTTCAGTAGCCATCTAGACATGATAAGAAGAAATTCTTTCAGTGCTTTTTGTCCATTGCTCAGCTACTATTTCCAGAAAAAAGTAGAAGCTGCTTGAAAGCATTGGACATACAAAATTCTCAGAAAATTTGGCACCATCTTGAAGCCATTCTACCAAGCTCCTCATTATGTTACTACACCATTGCGCGATATTTAGTATGTAATCTTTTGCACCACCAACACGCCTGAGTGAAGATCTGTTGTCCATTCAATCCACTGTCCTGAGACACTCCCCACAACTTTTCTGCAACTTGTGGGAAGGCCTTGGACCTTGTGGGAAGGCCTTGTGGGAAGCCAATAAAGAGCAAATGCCAAAGCCAAGGACCTTTCCCTGCATCTTGGCATGGCCTGTGGCTTTCATTTGCAGCCATAGATTGCAAGAAGGTACTGAGTACCATGAATTGCACCTGAAAATTAAACTAAAAGTGCACTAGCTGGCTAACCAGCACTATCTCCCATATGGAGCTCTTGGAGAGATAAGACTTGGGTCTCAGGTTGCCCTGTTCTTTGAGAAGGAAATACTGAGGGAAAGACTATGTCACGAAGAATAAGGAGGTCTAAGGTTCTGGGAGCTTGAAGCCAATCACGCACTACATGGCCAGCACAAACAAGCCTCCCTTCATTATACCTTCCCACATGGAATGGAGCCCTCATCTGCAGGAGACGTGACTCCACCGCACGCTTGAGAGTGCTGTCTCCTGCTACCTTGCTGTGCTTGCCCCAACCTGTCAAGATACTGTTTCCACAACCAACAACCCGTCATAAGTCTGTTGCGGAATCAATAGACATGCACCTGTGACCCATATTTGCCAGTTCTGCATAGTTACGTGCCATGAACCCTCACAAGGAGATCAGTGAATGATTTACCTGAGAACACGGGGCAGGTCATGGCCTTCCCACAACAAGGCCCTGAGATCAAGAAGCCAAACATGAAGCATGGCTTGTGCTGCACCAACAGACATAAGATGTAGGTCCAGACAAAACTGCTGCTCTGAACGCCAAAAGGCATTCTCCCATACTTGCCGGCGCTTGGCAGCCACCACAACCTTTTGGGCTCCTTCTCTCTACAGCACACAAACCATACCAACAATTATGTACCCCTGACTGGAAGACTACACATGATGACAGGATGGACATGTTAAAGGCAAAAGTTAGTCATTCGTGACCCCAAACTAAACTTAAGGTACGGTCCACACCTGGCCAAAGTGCCAAAGCACATCAGTGAGTGCATTGTAGAAGGCAGCCCCAGTCGCATAGTCCATACGGGCTATCTGATCAAATAGCGCTTCAGCCTCTCCCCACACCTGCTGGCGGGATCCCATCAGCAAACCGTGGGCCACACCATACACCCGAGTATCAAACAGACGCATTTCCTCCAATAAAACTGATGCCTCCTGCAACGAGGCACACCGGCTGCAGACCAAAAGTGAGCAATCTGATAGGTAACTTTACCTCTCACTGCAATTCATAATCTTGAAAGAACTGTACAAAGGCAAATGATCCACCTTACAGTAAAGTCAAGGAGCTGCAATTACATAACTGCATTCAGACAATAAGCACCACGGACTTGCTCAAATAGTGAGTCAAGAATACCTGTGAGGAGACTGCTTAAAGTGACTAATTCTCTTTCAAACGTGACCCATTAAATATAAAGCCGTTATCATGCTCAGAATGAGGCTTTTGTAGTACAAACCATTGCAATAGCACCAAGTGATGCACACAGCCAATGCAGACAAGTCAGAGGATAAGGACCGAAGACAAGTGCTCACCTGCATGCATTAAGTATTGCTGAAAATGTCACAACATTTGGTTTCAGACCCAACTGCTGCATTTCATGGAAGACACTGACAGCCGCAAGTATATTAGCATGCTCTCCACTACTGTCCTGAAGGTGCTGAATTTTGTTTGTGGGCTCTGACACTAGAGGACCATCCTTTGGATGCTTGAAGATGGTGGGATTGATGGCATTCCCCCTCAACAATTCTGTACTATCCCCCTGCATGAACAACAGGAATTTCTAAGAGTCTTAAATCGGTCTGGACAACATGTCAGAATGAAAAACTCCAAATGAGGAGGTCTGCATCACTTGACAGTAAATACCTGGTTGTTTCGCCCATATGCATCAATGAGTGAGTTATAAGTTACAATATTTGGCTGTATACCCGCCTGCATCATCTCCTGCAGCAGCTCCACTGCATCGTCCACAAAGCCACACTTGCAATAGGAGTCAATCAGTGCACTATAGAGAACCACATCAGGCTTCAGCCCAGCGCTTTTGAACTCCTGGAAGACCTGTTTTGCCTCAAGATGCATGCCACCCTTGGAATATGCATCAATTATGGCCGAGTAAGTGAGAACATTAGGAATTAGCCCCTCGGCCTTCATCTTCACAAACAGACCTGCCGCATCCTCATGCTTCCCCTGTTTCCCATATGCATCTATTAGTGCATTGTAGGTGACCACATCTGCCTTCAAGCCTGCCCTTTCCATGTCCTTGCAAGTAGTGAGTGCCTCCTCAAACCTGCCTAGCTTGGCATATATGTCTACAAGTGTGTTGTATGAAACTCGATCAGGCCGTATGCCTGCATTTTTCATCTCATGATACAAGCTAATGGCTTCCTCAAAACAGCCCAGCTTCCCATAGCCATCGATCATGGTACTGTAGGTGACCACATTGGGACTGATCGATTTGTGACGCATTGACATCATGATGGTGGCAGCAAGTTCCATCTGTCCCCCCTTGCAAACAGCATCAATGAGCGTATTGTAAGTAAAAATGTCCTGTTCAATTCCACGCCGCTGCATTTCCGAGAAAACTCTTTGAGACTCCTCCCAGAGACTGCCTCGACTGCACACGGCAATGAGTGAGTTGAAAGTGATTCTGTCTGGTTCTACACCCTCCCTTTGCATCTCTTCAAAGATGTCTAGCGCCTTCTTCAAGTCAACACCTCCCTTACCACATGCATCAATAATGGTATTGTAGGTTATGAGGTTAGGTTTGCAGCCAGCCTTTTTCATGGCTTGAAAAACCTTCAGAGCCTCACTACACCTGCCACTGCGGCCATAAGCACTAACCAAAGCGGAATAGGCATACACGTTGTTCCCAAACCCTGCCTTCTGCGACCTGAGAAAAACCTCCTGCGCAATCTCCACTTTCCCCAGTCGCCCTAGAGTGCTAATCATGATGCTGGCCAGCTTGCTCCACTCGCTCCGTATCTGCTCCTGTCGCACCATCCATTCGTAGCTCTGTAACGCCCGCTCCCATTCCCCTCGGTTTCCCAGCTCCCGCAGAAGGTAAGGGAAATCCTCCAGTCCAACAAGCTGGTGTGACCATTTCTCCAGCAACGCCGCCGTGCTTCTTACAGATGATGGCGCCTGCAGAATCTCCTGTGCGGCCATATCCGCTTCCGGACTATGCTTTCCGAGATACAGCTTTTGTCTTCCATGGTGGAACTTGGAGACTAACCTTGTAGATCTGCGGCCACAGAACTCGGAATTCAACCCTCCTTGCACCTGCACGTTGCCGCCGCTACTGGTACTGCTGCTGCTGCCACTACTCTGAGTCGTCCCATTCCATACCCAACCGGAAGCAGGTCGGGGGCCTGTTCCCGTCCCGACTGCCACTCTCTGCGCCGCCGCTCCGCTCCATGACTCCGCTGTCCGCTGCTGCTGCTGGCTTGTAGGTCTTAATCTTCCCCCTCTTCTCGTCGCGCTCCCACTTTGTCCTACCGCTGCCCCTAGGCCTGCTCCTGCGCTTCCTCCTACTCCTGCCGCCTCCGCAGACCAGAAGGACGCCCGGCTCGCCATCGCTGGCTCGCTTCGACGCTGGCTGGCTCTCTCGCTCGCTCGCCCTCCCGCGCACTCGAGCTTTCTCTTATCGCGTGAGCGTCTCGCTTTCGTCTCTTGCCACCCGGGCCGCCGCGCGAACGCCTGGCGACCGACGTGTCAAACCACGGGCCCGTCATTCAGGACCTCGAACCACGACCCGTGTCTGACTATTTTGGATACCGCCGTCATTCAGGACCTCGAGCCACGTCCCGTCGATCCAAGTTCCGTCCCGTCTCTGCCTATCGACTGCGGAGATCTGAAGCCGTACAGTCGGTAGCAGTAGTAATGGAGCGAATCCAAGGGCTCCTAGGTGAATCCAACGGCTTGTAGTAATCCATAGCAAAAGAAAGCTAGGGTTGCGGTCGTTTCTTTGGACCGGAAAATTGGCAAATGGACCCGTTTGGGACCTCGACTGTTTGCCTTTTCCGAGTTCCGGAGAACTGCGAAGAACTCGGAAGAAGCAGACGAAGGGACTGAACAAGGGAGTTCCGGAGAACTGCGAAGAACTCGGAAGAAGCCGACGAAGGGACTGAACAAGGGAATTCCGCAGAACTGCGAAGAACTCGGAAGAAGAAGCAGACGAAAAGACTTCACAAGGGGGTTCCAGAGAATTGCTAAGAACTCGCATGAAGCAGACGAAGGACTCAACAAGGGAAGGAAGAAGGAAAGAAAGAAATATTAGTAAGAAGAAGACGGTTTGGCGTGCGGCGCTGGGTCCTCGAGATGCGCTCTCTATTGGGAAGTCGAATTGGGTGGGCACGAATTTTCAGAACGGAATGATCGATCTCTTCCCTATCTACTTAACAAAACGCTGCGCTTTGGACACGACCGCAATTGGCAGGAGATCAATCAATCCGGTCGCCTCCAATCTTCCTGTCTGCCTGATGTGCACTTTTCTGTTTCGTGTAGGGTGGTGTAAAGCCCTCCACCACTGGGCTTCCCCGGGATAGGGGCCCGCCCTTGGCTCCGCCTCACATGGAGCCGATTCCAGGAAAGCCCGTAGCCAAGGGCTTTTAGCAAGAGTCAACATCTGTGTCTATTTCTTCTTCTGTTTCCTGTGATAACCGGCGGGTATCACACAACAACCAAAACAATTTAACAGGTCTGCATTTTTTAAAAAAAAAATTGTTGAGTGGGTTGTTTGTAGGTAGGTAGTAGCTTAA
>Ga0209611_10009312_pt1 | contig 14920 bp, 12 predicted proteins | sample S1TSphgellanicum_3_FD_187693 | JGI IMG/M metagenome (GOLD analysis project Ga0209611, IMG submission 187693) | Host-associated microbial communities from peat moss isolated from Minnesota, USA - S1T2_Fc - Sphagnum magellanicum MG (SPAdes) (version 2) | ecosystem: Host-associated > Plants > Peat... | reverse complement strand
TAAATGCCTTGAAGTTCATTTGTTAAATGAGTTAGTTTGCACTTTGTATATTTCACTAACCTTGTTTTGAACTTTAGCAAGAAGTTCTTCCAAACCAATTTCTTGTGTGGCCTCATTTGAGATATTAGCAATCTCAGCCTTAAAATCCATGACCCTCAACTCCAATAATTTCCCAAGTGTAAATTGTGCATTCCTTTCAATCTAAAAATCCCACCAATCGTGAGTTAAGAATACATTAACATTTATTAATATTAGTAAAATTCTTCATTCAAACCTATACAAGTTAAGTTGTAAAAAATGGGGTGGGTTATTCAAGTTTGTGCATGATCTCAACATCCCAAGTTTGGCTTTAAATTTTGTTTCATGATCAAACATTGGGGCTACCATACAAACAAATTAAGCAATCAAAGGCATAATAGGGCCTTGAAAAACAATTTGAAATCAATGTTTTTTTTTTCCCCTAGTGAATCACCATTTTCAACATAGAAATTGGGAATTTTTTGTTTTTCTAGTGTAAAATTGACTAAATTTTCTTTTCTTTTCTTTTTTTGAAAATTTGCTAGTTTTTTTGGTTAATTTGCTAGATTTTTTGGATAACTTTCACAAAAAATATATATCAAGTAAAACACTTACATGCATTAGGTTGATTATGTATTGTAGTTAAACTAAATGAAATGGCAAATGTCATGTGTATATATACCCTTCGACTAATCACAATTTCAATCTTTTTCCAATGCCGTTCTTTGAGAGCTTCATTCCTCATGTTTTGAAGAACCGGGACCGTGGAAGCAAGCTCCTCCACCATGTTTTTCAAGCGTTTAACAACAGGGTTTGCCATAATGCTTCGCTCGAGCTTTACCGCCAACTTCGAATACCTACAACAACATCATGTATACTAACGTTATACTCTTGTTGAACTCTTGAATTCTCCACAAGAAGTATAAGAAAATTGTAACCATGACAACATATAAAATGGGTTTTGAGTAATTAAAAGGACAAAGAAATTTTTTGGAATACTTAAGCATATTTTTAATGGATGCACTTTAACACTAAAACCAACAATAGTGTAAATAAAAGAATCATACATTTGAATTCAAAATTATAGGGCATGAGTAGAAAGTTGCCAAAATAAAAAGGATTTGATAAATAAAATACTCAATTAATGAAGTTAAAAAACCTTCCATGAGTATTAAGAATAGGTATATAAATTAATTTGTATTATTATTAAGTTCTTACAATAAGAAATATGGATTTGCAAGTGTTTGAGTTTAGTTCAAAAAGCAAGGGAATGATTTTTATTGGACTCAATCTATACTTCGTGATAAAATACATACAAAACCCTAAACCCTATAGCCAAATATTTATAGACGAACTTTATGCATCACATTTTTCATATATAGCATTAGCCCTACATAAGGGTTGTATAATTAATAATGCTACATTTTTGTAAAATATATAATTCCTTGCATGCATGAGCATAGTATAGTTGAACATCGATGCCTAGTAAATGACGTATGTCACAAATTTATACATGACCTATGTCTAGACCATCAAGCGAATAAGATTGAAGCTTAACGATGTCAAGGATTGTCTTGTGTGTGCACAAACATACAAATTCAAACAAACAAAAATGTAAAATAGGTGGTAGAAACGTACGTTATAAATTTAATTATAATTATAACTATTTTTTAATTATAATATAGTTAAAATTATAAAAATATATTTTAATTATAAAATTTATGCTAGTTACAAAATATAATTTGCACTTGTATAATAAGGATAATATGAATGAATATAGAGGTATGGAGGGGCAAATTATGCATTGTTCAAAAAATGAATAATATATACATATATATAACATCTTTTGGAGATTTTTTTTTAATTTTTTAATTTTCTTTGGGTGTAGAAATGATTGTTGGGCTACAATATGGATGAATTCTTACTTGGTAACAATCTCCTCAACATTATCAATGTCTAGGCTATCAAAATGTGTGGCTGTCCAAATGGATGATTTTGTGGCCACCTCTTTGAGGCCTAACCAAAGGTTATAACGTAAATCCACCTCTTCAGCAGCTTGCATTAGATCATCAAACCGCGACTCATCTGTCTTCAATTTAACCAATAAAATTGACAATAATTGCCAAAAAAAATTTTAAAATTTAAAAATTTGACATACATAGCCCAATCTTTAGAAATTTAAAGGTAAAAATACACATGTATCTATTATCTATATGACGATATGAATAATAACACAAAATTAATTTTGGACGTATGTACAAAGTGTTGGTGAAAACCTCAAAAAGGTGTTGATATTCGACTATCCGTATTGCTTGAGCCTTTTCTTTAGCAACATCTGCTGATAGGTTTGATAAGTAAGCCAAGATCGTCTCTTCATTTGAATCTGCAATTTATGTTAAAGAATTACATGTATTACAAAATCACTAATTAATTAATTAATTAATTAATTATGGGTTGTTGGTGATCATAATTAAACCCACCATAATTAAACCCTAAACCCACCATAATTAAGTATCCATATGATATGGTCACCAACAACTTGTGTCTTGTAAGGGCATTAGCCTACTATGGTTAGGAACATAGTTACAAGTTCTTTTAACTTAACCCATCATGGACAAGACATATATTATTTATTTATTTATTTATTTACCAACAATATAACAATTGTCAATTAAACATTTATTCTCACCTTTATATATTTTTTTATTATTTTAATTTTATTTTTATTTTTTTGACAATTTTTTTCAATATCCGAAACTTGAAACCCTTGCTATAAAGAATGTGCCTTCATTACATGGGGATTGGGTAAATTAGGTTGTTACCGGCACTTAAAATCATTGGGTTTTGGGCAGCCGCTCGAATTTGGATGATGTTGTTCCGTAGGATTTGGACTTCTTTGACAAGGTCGGAGCTAAACGCTTTGATGTTTTCGGCTTTGCCTTCATTAACGATATCCATGGCCTCTTTACATGAACCATACTCGAAATTCATCATTTGGAAGGAGGCCAACTCGAGATCGGGAATAGGAACGCTGTAGTCTTTCATAAGTGAATAATAGTCGGTTATAGTGTCAAATTGTTTTTCCAAAACCGACATTTTTGCAAACAATGCCTACAATTAAAATTATCGATCAAAAATTGCAATTTAATTTTATTATTATAAAATAATTAAAATCATTATTTATTATCAAATATTATTATCGATCAAAAATCTTTCCACACCCAATTAAATAATAATAATAATAACCAACTATGGTGAACCTACTATGTTAATAATTATTTTATTTTGAAGATTTTGACACATAAAATATTCCTGAATATTTCCCCCAAAAAAATGCTTCATTTTTTTTCACAAAATAATACTTTGAGTTTTTTTTTTTTTTTTTTTTTTTTTTGGTGAAAATTTTAGCATGTCTAAAAAAATAATTTAATTTTTTGTTGAATTTGCTATTTAAGTACGATATTTGAAAACAATAACTTAACACAAGCACAATTGAAAGCTTCCCATGCTATATAGTTCCAAAAGGTTCACTATTACCTACATTTTAGTGTTGGGAAGAGGCTTCTTGTTAAAGGCTAGCTTTATCTAGCATCAATTTCCTATTAAAACATCTAGGCTTTGCCCTAAACCCTAAACCCTATAAACCCTAACCCACTTAACTAAATGAGGAAATACTTACATGATGGGAAAATGGTTCTTACATTAGGCTACTAGACTAATGTTTTTCTTTTAAGCTTTAACCCTAATTTGAGTAAACATTTTTTTTTAAAGGGGTCATTTGGCTACCATGGTTTGGCAAGCCCTTCTTAATTTGTGCCATGTTTGTTGATCAATGAGCTAATGTTGATCAATTAAGACTTGCGGAGTTCAATAGCAGACATTGATAAAAAATAATTTTGTGATTTTGCTACAATAAATACCTCATTAAAATTTGCAATATTGACAAATTCTTCCACCTTTTCTGGCTTGATCCGAAGTTTTTTCTCGGCTTCATGAATTTCATTGATAAATTCCTAAATATGTGACACAACCCCCCTATCAATAATGGTTTGTTTAGAAAAAGAAAATTTATAAATTTAAAATAACTACTATTTTTTTTTTGCCATTGCCAAACTAGGGTCAAGTTTCTAAACTAGGGTCACATTTTAAAAGAACAACACGAGTTTTTGGGGGCACATATATTATATTGTCTTCATATCATAAATTATATATTTCAAATATGTTAAGATTGTGATAAGAAAAGATCAAAATGTGTGTATATGTGTGTGTGTATGTGGTGGTTTTTTTTTTTTAATAATTTTTAAGTTAACATTTTTTCAACAATTTGTTTTGTTAGGTTTAGAATGAATTACACACATGATACATTTCGGATCCCAACATTGGCAAAAGTTGGAAAATGCATGCTAAAGCTTTGTCTGGCAATGGCAATAAGGAAGTCTTCACAGGCACATTGTTTACATATAGAATACCCTAGATCGGCAATTCCCATTTTGCCATTAAAAATATTGGAATATGGAATATGTACGTAAATTGTAATTTTAACATCGTACAATTTTATTTCAGTTTGGTAACAAAATTAGTTTTCCGTGTTAGGAGGCATTTTATATCCTACCTACATAAACTATTTTTTGCATTAAAACATCAAGACAAAATAATGAAAAAACATTAGATCATAGGTACAATTTAATATGGTATTTATTATTATCATTTTCATTATTTGGGAGCGCAAATGAGGGATCGATTTATTTTATCACCAACATATATGCACATTTCGATTTGGCTTTAAAAACCGAATATATTTGAAAGGCTAAATTGAGTTAGCACAACAATTTGCTTCTTGTACTAAATTTACGTAAAGTTTGATGCATCAACGAATCAAATACTTGGTTTAGATCTTAAACAAGTTTCTTTTCAAAATGGGAGTAATTAACAAATTAATTACCTACCACTTCATTATTATCGGGCAAGATCTTGATGGCTTCTGATTGAGAAATGAATTTATTCATGTCATCACGAAATGAGAATAAATCTCTTTTCCCGTCTTTTAGCTGCTCAAAAATTGGACATTCTAAACTTTAAAAATATAATTTATTTGTGCAAACCAACATATTCACATATTCCAAGCAACAAAATCAAAACTTTCAAACAAAAAACTTGTAAATACAACATAGGGTTGATCTCAAGTTGTCGACAACTTTTGTGTCAATAAGGCCATGACAACAATTGAATGTTTAATCCACCAAAAGAAAAAAAGTTTAAACAATTATTATTATATATATCAAGTAGTTTAATGTTGAATCCCATGATAATCTTATGTATATAAGTATTGGGTGTTTGAGTTTTTGACATCCTAAAGTTGTGTGTATGGCATGAAGCAAAAAGATGAAGAAATCAAATACATTTTCTCAAAACTACATATTATACTAGTTGTAGGACAAACATGATGTGGGATCTAACAATTGTGTATTCTTTATAGGCTTTTTTGTAGGTTCCTAATACGGAATTAACGATTAACATTATGGAGGTTGCAATTGATCTAGTTGTCTACTTTCCTCACTAAACTTGCCCACCTTTATGTGAACTAAATATCAAGTGGGACAATTAGTATTGAATTTTATCAAGTAGCTTTGAAAGCCCGGAGAAATATATAGATTTTTTTAGAGCATGTGAAGAATATTTGAATATATTATGAATTGAGGTGCAAAAATCAACTTATCATTAAAACTTGTTATTTGTATTATTGTGTTAAAATGTGGTCATCAAACATTGAATCCATAACATAATAAGACGGTTCATTAATTGTGTGTATTAGAGTCCAAGAAAATGTAAAAGGAGTGAAATGCAAAGGTATTAAATAGAAGGATGAAAGTCTATATTTTTTTAAAAAGGAAAAACAACAAACAAATAGGTGATTTTGTAACTTTTTCATGTTGTTATGGTTATTAACTTTTGTTATGGAGCTAGTCACTTTCTAACCATCATAAGTGAGGCCATGTCCTAATACACCACCATACTTTTCAACAATCACTTTACCCAACCACCTTTTCTATTTTTGAGTTTGTTATACTAAGTAGCATCTAACATGGCCCAAGTAGTTGATTGAATCCACAAGCACTTTCAAGTTGGCCATGTTTCCAATCATTTTGTGTACCTATTGGCTTATTCGGGTCTAGGCAAGATCATGTAAGAAGAAAGGAAAGCTTTCTTGAGAACAAATACAATGACATGCATGTTGGTATGATGTTTGTGGCCTTGACTTCACAAATTATTGAAATCGTCGCATTGTGCTCATTATTGGAGCAATGGCCCCCACAACCATTGATTGGATCACAAGGCAATGTGAAAGCCAAAGATTCAAAATGACATCATGCAAAATTGATGTCTGAACAAGTAAAAAACATGGCCTAGATTGTTGAAATAACCTTGATTAACATGCACTTTGCAAAAACCATAGTAAATATGGAGTGTGCACAATGATTCAACATGAAATAGAACATACCATAGTACCTTGGCCAGCTTTATTTTCAGAAATGATGAAATTTTTCACTAAAAAAATAAATTACAAAGAACATTTTTTTGTGAAGGAAAATATTGAATCTTCAAGAATATTATGTTTGTCAAAATGAAAGTTTTTAAATGAATTAATTGTTTGACAAACATGTGTCAAAGTTGCCAAGGTACTAGGGTAAGTGTCAAGTTCATCTCCATTCCAAGTTAGGCAATGATGGAAAAAAATGTTGGTAGCTCAATTGACAAGTTGGTGGTAATTAGTGGGAGGATGAAACACACACACACACACACACACAAAAGGGGTGTGCAAAACCACACTACCTTGCAAAAGAGGATGCAATATAAGAGGTTTCATGGAGGATGACAAGCCTTTGAACCACCAAAGGTGACCAAACCCATGAAGGACAAATTTCGATGGGCCTTTTTATTCAATAGATGCCAAGCTTAAGCAATTTGCAAACATTTGGTATTTTCAATATTACTTGGTAAAAAGATTTGTGAAAAGACAATGGATTAAGCCTGCAATAATTACAACAACTAATGCACTTCTTGTCAATAATTATAAGTTTGAATTGGGCTCATTTTCTAATTTGCAAAACCCTAACATAATTTTGTGATTTGAATTTTCCAATTTTTTTTCTTCCCATATCAAGTATAAACATAGAAAAACTTGTTTTTGATGTTGTTAAAGTTCCCAAATTCCAAAACAAATTTCCCAATTAGGTTCCCGTGCATAAAGTTCTCATTTTTATGTTCCAATATGTCCCAATTAATGTTATGTTTCCAAAAATCCCAAAATTTATATCACTTGATGTGACTATTAGAGTTATCAATAATGGTTTTTGAAAATGTCCCAGAATTTGCTGTCTATTATAAATTTCCAAACTTCCAAATTATGTTCCAATATTGTTATGAAGATATTTCTTTGATGGAATTACAGCTCCCAATAATTTCCCAAAATCTTATAGAAATATAATCTTCATATTTTCAATGTTTCCAAATTATAGGTTTGTCAAAAAGAAACCCAAAAAGCCACTAGTTTAAGAGGGCAAGGGGCTATCCAATATTGATGCTCATCCAAAAAAAACATTTGGGCACACCAAGTCTAATCCACAATTTTTTAATTGGGAAAATAGATTTTGTAAATAAAACTTTTATTTTGAGTTTTACCATAATCTCTCTCCCCCCCCCCCCCACCCCCACAAATATGCCATTTTTATGTAGCCAAAATATAGAAATGTATTTAAGGTTTTTTACTTTCCTATATTGTTTATTTGGCTAAATCTTCCTATGGATGATAGTGTCCCAGTGCAAAGTTGTTAACAATTAACCATCATCGCCTAAAACCTCACAAATCTATCTATTAAAGATTGATTGTTCGTTTTTGTTTGTCATGTTGAGATCTTCCAAACCATGGCATTCATTGTCATGCTCTTGGTGCCATTCAAAAGCCCTTGATGAGTGAAGGTGCATCAAGGTGATCTCATAGTGTTTAGACATATGGTGCTAAAGTTATTGAAGATTGGATAATTGTGTCAAAGAAAAATCAAGAAAATTAAAACAAAATATTTTAGAGAAATTGCAGCAAGTTCTCAATATTTTTGGAAAGCCCTAGGGTTTCATGGAAATTGTTTCATAATGTTTAGACAAAGGTAAGGGAGATATTGAACTTCGAATCATTTTTGTCACTAGAAAACATTGTAAATAATTTGTGCACAATTGAGCTTTATCATAAGGTCTTGTTCACACTTGAACAATTACATAATCATGTTCATACTTTGGCCATTGGCACATGCCACACTAGTTCACTCTAATTTACCATTTTATGGGAAACTCGGGGAAATAGTATTAGTAATTTATCAAGGCATTTTGTGAATATTTTATAATCATCCTTTCAATGCACAAAGACTACAATTTGAAACAATTTTCAAATACACCTAGTGATATGTATCCTAATCCTTGCTAATTAAAAAAATATATACACCTAGCATAACATGTTGGATCTATAATATCAATCATTTATAGTGTTGATTTACACTTAACATAACAGAAGAGTGCCCATCAAAGACCTACTAGAATGAAAATTTAAGTGTCTACCACTTTGGTCATAATTTAAGGTGCATAAAATTGCAAAACATGAACCTTATTCTTCATGTCAATTGTGCTACACCATTTTAAATCATAATTACTTGATGTGTCTATTGAAATCTTGAAAAAAATAAACACATTTCTTCAATTTGAATGGCAATGTCCTAATATATATGGGCATGGTATTCATAATGATTTGTAAATTTTGATTTTTATAGTGCTAGATTTTAAAGGGTGGGAAGGTGGGGATGAAGTTGGAGGGTGGGTGGGAAGGGGGGGAATAGGGAGGGGTTTAAAGCAACCTCTTTCCTCATAGTATCCATTGTAATCTCACGATTTTGAATGCAAGTTTCCAAATGTGGTGAAAATGGGTCCTTTACATGTTCTGCAAACTAGCCATTGGGTTGAAACAAGCAAGAAAGTTAGACTTGTGAATTCTAGAAATCCATTATACTTTTGAAACAATTTGACACAAGTAATAAAAAGTTGCAATAAACTCAAAGAAAACTTAAACCGCCCAAATTAATTCATGAGATTTGGTAACTTTTTACTAAAAACATAATTCATTCTTTCCAACTAGAAAAATCAAACCAAACGAGTTCAATAAAAAATAATGGCCGTTGTTTCAAGTGAATATTTTCACCTATAATTCATTTACCAAAAAATGAAATGACCATTAATATTAATTTTGAAAATTTTCCCCAAACAATCACATATTAAGAAATATTAATAAAATTTCAAATGATCTAGAATCATTTAATTGTTGCTTGTGTGAAAAGAAAACTAACTAAAAATCAAACTTTGAATTGTTTTCTTATTTTAAGCTTGAAAGATATTTCACTTACTTGATATGCAACAAATAATGCTTGTTTGATTTTTGAAATTATGGATGCAAATTGACTTTCGCCAATGAGATCCATATATGGCACAAGATTATCTATATCAATGTCTCCTTTTTCAATTATGCCATCCAATAATGGATGATATAATAATCTACGTAACATTCGTACAATTTCAAACATGTTTTGTACCAAGACCTCCATCTGCAATCCATTTATATTTCACATAATATTTGACAAATGCTTGTTAATTGCATGTAAAATTCAACAATTTGCCTTTAAGATCTTTATGAGCCTAAATGACAAAGGTTTCTTAAACCATTCAACTATGCAATATGTTTGAGAATTAAAAGGATTGAATGTCAATGAGGACATGAATGAAGGGACAATTGTCTTGGGGCATTCAATCCAAAATCTAATTTACATCCCTTGTTATTTGCATCATGGAATTGGAATCCAATTTATTTGTCAAAGTTTTAAATTTTTGTTGTATGGGTTTATTTTTGCCAATTTTTTGGTTTCAAAAGTTTGATGGATTTTTCTGAGATTTTAGCAATTTTTTAAAAAATTATACCTTTTATCCCCTAAAAAATTCCAAATGATTTTTTTGGCCCAATGCAAAAATTCACCCTAAAGAAGAGCACTAAGTTGTTAAGGGGAATAAAGTTTCCCAACACCGATGTTTCCAAAGTCTCTCATGGTGCTCAAAGACCCCCCAAGAGTGTAAAACATTTTGTCAATGTCATTTCCCAAGTGGTGTATCGACGACTCTAAATTAGGATCCTAACATTTTTCAATCATGGTTATCCATAGTAAATTCATAATTTATTTTAATTTTCCTAAATTCTGAATGTACCAATTATATGCTCTAAATGGTGTTCCAAACCCTCGATGTAGTTTTTCAAGGTTCCCAATATTTCAAATACCATATTGGAAGATAAGTCTTTATGATTGATAACTATTGGCATTCAAAAATAATCTTGCCTTATGCCATGCTTCTCAAAACAAGATCAAGATGGTGAGATTTAGAATTTGTTTACTTTCATTGTATGCATAACCTCTTGTTTAGCTTGTCACATCTTTGCAATGTTGTTACCTTTGGAGGTCACCCATTTTCTTTTTGTTTCATCCTAGTGTGGTTAATTTGGAGTTCACATGCAATTGGGTGTTTCACTATAATTATCTATGGATGGATGGATGGATGGATTTGACATTTCATTAATATAGATGAATGGATGAACTTAGCATTTCATTAGTATGAAACCTCTACTATATGGAATTTTCAACAATAAATGTTTGAATATTGCAAAGTGTACTAATTGAAAGCAAATCATAATCTCATACCTTTCCATGATGATATGATAAGAAGTATATAAAGTCCCACATTAATGACCTTTAAAAAAAATAGAATTCCAAGGTCATGCCGATTTCTAAATAGTTACATCTATATTGTCCATTCACATTGTTTTATAAATTTTTCTACACCCAATTATACTCTTTAATCATGCAAATCATTTATATGTAAATTTAACATTTCAAATTGCGTAAATTAATCACATATTCACGACAATTTATGTTTTGGAAATCATTAGAGATATTTGCTTGTATAGTCATCTAATTTTTTTGTATTAGAATGTTATAAATCAATAATAGAGAATATTAGACATAAGTAATGAATCTTTCGATGTTCTCAATTTGGATCAAAATTTCATAGTCCCATCATGTGGGAGCATTTCAACCCATTTACATTGTCTTGTTCTTTATTAATAATTACTTTGACATGTGAAGAAGCCATCCATTCCCTAGGGTATATTATTCCATCATCACATCATTAATCATCATTTAGAGGATTTTCATCCATGCATTTCATATCTATTTTAATGTGTGATTTGGATAAGTAGTAAAATTGTTACACATTCCATAATTATTCCAAAATATTTCTCTTAGATTAAAACATAAATCAAAATTGGAATACAATTCCAATCAAACTCACATGTAATGTGACCATTAACATGCCCAATTACTTGTAACCCAATAGTTTTTTATCACATGTGTGATGCTAGTAAGTTGAAATTTAATTTGTAATGTTGTGTAAATTTTTGTTTTCAAAACTTGATTAATTGTAGAAGGCATTCAAAGTAATAATAAAAAACTAAAATCACTCATGTGTAGACTAAGTTTTTTTGCTAACAATAGATTGAATTTCACTCTTTAAAATATGTTGGTTTAATGAAAAAAAATTAAAGTTAAAATTAATCAATAGTTATATGGATGATTTATATTGCAATTTCATCCTCATTTATCAATTGAACACACAACGATCCCATTCTAATGCTCAATTGAAACCATATTCAATCCATCTAGTTAAATACATGGCTTTCAAACATTTCATTTTTAATCATTTCATCAATATAAGGAGAATATCGAGCATATGAGGCATATAATCCAATCATCACATTATGAATTATTTCATCATTTAGGAGCATATTAATCCAATTCACCCTTCATTTTTTAATCTTATTCAGATAACTTACAAGTTTTTGCAAATTAAAAAGGAAGAAACAATTTCAAAAGGATCCTTCATTCATATTATGAAAGCTACATTATAGCTTAGAATGAGAACATGGTAAGAAAAAATGAATAAAAATTGGTGGAGAATTTTTTGCATTTTGTAAACTTGAAAAATATGATTTTGATGCATACAAAGGATTTTTGTGAAAAACGTTCGCCAAATTATTATACAAATTGTTAATAAATTGTATTTTGGCAATATTATTGATCAAACCAAATAATTCCCATTTAGTGGCTACCCTTAAATTGCCTATTAAAATTTCCATGATGTTTTGGGGTTAATGTGTCTCCGATAACAATGCCATGAACAACAACAATGTACTAAATATTCAATTCATCAACTATTGAGATGACACCATGAGTTTTGATATTAAATGAAAACTATTAGCAAACCCTAATTTTCATATTGTATATGCATAATGAATTATTTTGAGGCTCTTTGAATGATTATTTGCTAATAAAGTTAGCACCAACACTTTTATTCAATAATCTTTTTGACAAATTGATTAGCATCACCATATAAATAATAAATTTTTAAAGAATTTAAAAAAAAAAAACCTTCGACTTGGCTATAAAAGGTACCATGAGATGTATTAAAATATGTAGAGTGTTGGTGTAATCCCATTTCACTTACATCATGTCCAATTAAATATGTTAATTTGGAATTTTTAAGAACTCTTAGAATTAGAATATATTTTATATTTTAAATTTTAAATAATTTTTAAATAATTTTTTTTCTTTTTTTTCTTTTTTTTGAGGAGGTGCAAAAAAAGAACCTCGTTTTCGAAATCATGATAGGTGGGCTTGAAACAAAGCATGTCCGATTCTACAATTAGTGTGACTTCGAATACTTGAGGGCGCAATGCTTTCGTGTTTTCGAACGCAAAGGCGGCGACCGATGCGTCTCCTTCTAAATCCGTTGGGTGATTTTGTAATTGTTGTTGTTGTTTAGCCGATTCTTCGTTGTATGTGACTTTGAGAAGCAAGTCGTCGAGCGTGTTGCTTATTAAAATCCGAAGTCCGTCCGTCAAGAGATAATCGGCAAGTCTCACAAAGCGAAGAAGCCGAATTTGCTCCGACCGCTTAGCGGCAGCTATTAGATACATGTACCTATCCTGGCCTCCAACAAACAAATATTAAAATTACACTTCTCAACTTCATTCATTCATCCATCACCCAAAATGAAATTTTGTGACCAACTTCATTCATTCATCCATTACCCAAAATGTGTCTCTAAACTATAATAACAAAAATGAGGATCTTGCCAATTGGTTTTTTTTTTAAATAATTTTTTTTAATGACCAAAAAAAATGGGGACATTTTTGGATAAATGGGTTTTAACTAGTGTAAATTTGACTAATTTTTGCTATTTTTTGGAAAAATAATAGATACACATGGAAAATATACTATAATATGATTTCTCCCTACCCAATGAAATGACATGAGTCAAATGAAGTCCCAACCAAAGTAAAGAATTTGGGATAAGGTTTTTTTAATACAAGGCTAGCTTCAACACATGTTTGTTAAATAATTAATTAAAATTGAAGATTCCATGTTGAAATATACAATATTTCAATAGATTATTTATTTATTTATTTATTTATTTATTTGCAAAAAAAAAACATCTGAAAAAAAATAGTTTTTGAAATTTTCAACATTTCTAAAAAATAATTTAATTAGTGTCAAAGCTACCAAGGTACCATAATGGTATATGGATAGTCTCCCATACCAAGTTTCCAAATGTAGAATGCACCCAACAAAACTAATTGTCATGTAATTTGATCCCACTTTTGAACATGAAATGGCAAGTTTGTGAATAATATTTCGTGTCATATTTCATTATAATTTGTTCATAGAATCTTTGTGAACACTTCACACATTACAATTATCAAGATTTGTAAAACACAAAAAACATATAATATTGATAAAAAGATACATTCCAAGTATTGAAAAATTGAAGTACTTTGTGACAATCCGAAATTAATTGGGAAGCACAAATAGAGGCTTTCTTGTTAAGGAATATAAGGACACAACTAAAACATAACTCAATAGTGCAAAATTGGATGTTGGATTGGTGGTTGAATAATTCCAAAAGCAAAACTCGATAGAAACATAGTATATACAAAAAGTGAACGTTTTTAGTTTTATCTTGTATAATGCATATAAACCCAAAGAAGTAGAATAAAAATGAATGGAAATATAATTGAAAAATCTCTTGCATGTCTATTTTTCCTATAAGAATTTACTTCCAAAAAATTAAGACCAAACAAATTCTAAAATTGAAACCAAAAGTATCCCTATATGTTGGGTGATAAATTTGTAAATGAAAGTTACTCAGGATTTAGTCTAAAATTTTATTTACTCTTTTAATTTGGGGAGATAGCTATCATTATTTTTTGAACGTTCACTTTTATTTTTAAAAAAGACTTTGAAACTACTTGCATTTTGAATTAGTAAACAAAAAGTTAATTAAAATTGATTTGAAAGTCAAAATTTAATGCATAATAATAAATAACTAATTTTCTTTATTCCATTAAATACATTCAATGTACAACAAGTTTTTGATGGGTCTTATTGATATTTTACATTTATTTCCATCCAACCTTGACAAGGTAATTTTTTTCACATTTTATTGTGCATACTCCCAGATCTAATTACTTATAAACATAGACATGATCAAAATTTTCCAAACAATAAACAATCAATTGGCAAGCTCATACCCATAGCACCTTTGAAGCTTTTACTACATGATTATATTATTTGTATAAAAATGTTGAATTATTTAAAAAGAAACTCCAACTCTTTTTTTTTTTTGGTGAAGGAAAATAAAAAATCTTTTGAGATCTTCATTCGACATGGTATCTTCAAAATTAATTAATTAATTAATTGATTAT
>Ga0209611_10009311_pt1 | contig 14921 bp, 11 predicted proteins | sample S1TSphgellanicum_3_FD_187693 | JGI IMG/M metagenome (GOLD analysis project Ga0209611, IMG submission 187693) | Host-associated microbial communities from peat moss isolated from Minnesota, USA - S1T2_Fc - Sphagnum magellanicum MG (SPAdes) (version 2) | ecosystem: Host-associated > Plants > Peat... | reverse complement strand
CCACCTGGATTTGAGTGATGTTTCGACCAAATAAGTGTGTGCATAAGCCTCCAACTGGTCAACCCAACTCCCTTAGAGTCAGGAGTGCACCAACAAAGGCAATGGGGATTGCAGATTGGTAATGAGGAGTGAACTTTGGAAACTCGTTTATGAGCTGACTTAAGACTTCAAGCAACAGGATCAACCTGGCTTCCTTTTGTTCAGTTGCTGTCAGTTTTCAAAGTTCCTCACATTCACAATTTGGAAAGTTGTAACGCTCTCTTCCTTTTCACTTGAAGAATCAGTTTTTTATTTATGAGTAGGTGCACAACTTGGTCGTTGTGAGTGTCAGAGAGGCTGCAAGGAATTAGTGTTATCTCTGAAGTCCTTTTTTGGCCAATGAAACTTTGGATCCAACCTTGAGCAACACCTGGCTGATCCCGCATGAGCTCATTCACAATTTGGAAAATTGTAAGGCTTCCCTTTTGCTTGAAGAATTGTATTTTAGCCAGTGCATAACTTGGTCATTGTGAGTGTCATATTAGGATGCGTGTAATTAGTGTCATCTCTGAAGTCTGTTTTTGGCTAATGAAAACTTTGGATCCAACCTTGAGGAACACCTAGCTGACGCCACATGAGTTCAAATAAGGCTTTGCTAGCCTTCCATGCCTTGTCTGATTTTGGTTAAATGTTTTCTATCAAAAACTTACAAAATTTGTAAATTTTGAAGTCCAATGGCTAATATTGTAATCTCATTTGTGGATGCGTAGATATGGCCAGATTTCTAACTCGTGCTCAGAGTGAGGTAAAATTGATGTAGAAAGGGCTTAGTCTCTGAGTGTTGCTTGGGAGCAATATCTTCTATGTAGAAGACATCTTGGGATGAGGTATTATTGTGGAAGGCCTTTTTATGTGATTTATTGTCCTAAAATGCCTTGGTGGTAGACAAATTTGGTGTTTGGAAATCAATTTTGACATGCTTTAAACCAAGGGTGTTGAAGTCTCAAATGGATTTTGTGGATCTAGATACTTGGTTTATTTTCAAATTTTCCTTATTCCACAATTATGCTTATTCCATATTATGTTTAAATCAAGTTGAAATAACTTAGGCAAAATGAAAAGCCTTTCAAAATCTCATTGCAATAAATGACAAATTGGTGCTCATGTTGAACTTTGCGTTACATATAATTGGTTTGAATACCATTTCTAGCATATTATTCTAGTACAATTTGTTTAAATGTTTAGAGCAAATTTTCTTTTATTTTAGATATGAGCTGTTTAAAATTTATAGCAACCTAATCAACAGCACAACTAGTTTTTAAAATATGTCATTTTCATATTCATTTTTCAAGTTCTTTTGGATAAAGATAAGCAGCAAAAACACTCATTGCATGATCTTAAAAAGTGTTTTTAGGTATCCAATATGTATTGAATTCATTTCAATTTATTTAAATTCTCGCAAAGTGTATTAGAAACATTGTTATATAAAAGCATCCAACATTCTTACCATTAACTTAGCTTACCATTTACCTGATAAATCATTTGAAATTAAATGATAGGTGGCTCTTATTAACTTGGTCAGACCCAAATACAATATCTATAGAATAATTAAGGTCTTTCATTAATTACTGAGTCAATTTAAATGAACTCGATTAAGTTGTGAAAATCAAGTCTTGGATATAGCTTTTCATTTTTCATTGTATTTTTATTTTAATATAATAGGATCTAATTTCATTGACAAAATTTTGAGAAATTAGTATATAGATGATTTTGCATAATTTTTCATAAGGTTGTCCTTAGACAATTTTTGAAACTATTTTTAAAACAATTCATACCTACCTTGTTTCTAAACTTACCTACCTCACTATCTTTCCCTAATCTCCCGCATGGATATGAAAACATAAATTAACATGTGCCTTTTCATATCAACGATATTTATATTAATTCAAATTAAATTTGACATTGACATAAATAATGATAAACTATTGAAACCCATAAAGGAACATAAGAAAAGAAGAAAGAAAAAAAAAGTTGATTGTCACTCATAATGTGCAAGCCTAGAGCCCAAGTCTTTAGGTTTAGGGTTAGTAACAAGATCAACATATATATATTTCAACATATAATTTTTGTTGACACATGGAAAAGAGGCACGAGCCTTTATTATAATATGTAATATTATTACTTCTAAGCAATTTGAGTCTTTTAACACAATTGCATGAAAAAGTAATGATCGACGTGCACAAATTGTTTGAGGTTCTGAATAATGGTTTTGTTTTATATAACTAATTTAGATAGGTTCTAGGAGGCATTCAACTACATATATCAATCTTAGGAAGGTCCAACCCAAAAGCTTTTGTATATTGGATGTTGGGAAGATTTGATTTTTAGATTGAATGATATGTTACACGTTTGACAACTTCTTCATAAATAAAAATTGATTTGGGAAACTTTAGGGTTTTCAACCTCGAGGCTATATAGCCTCGTTTCAGAAGTAGGTGCACTTTAGCCATTTGAACAAGCACAACAACATGGGTGCATGTTCTTCTCCAATGTTCAGCCCTTTGGTACCTAAAATAGTTTGTTTTTTGGTGAACAATTAATTGATTCACCTGGGGGATTGTTCACTATAGCAAAGTCGAATATTGTTCAATATTGTATATAACATGTAACATGGCTTAGTGGTGAAGTTGAACACACATGACTAGGTGTATGTTGGCCATGAATTTGGATCCCAGCCCGGACATCCCCACTCACTCATGTTATTGGATTGTTTGATGAAAAGGAAATATACATTTGGCAATTATTTGAGCTTTAAAAAAAAGTCTTTCTTTTAATTAATAATTTAAAAAATGACAATGGCTGTCTCAGACCAGTGTTAGTTGGGTGGTTCTTAGAATCAGGGATAGATACCCACTCATTACCAACCTGAGTATATACCCCTTTACTTCTCACTTCTCAAAAAAAATTTAAAAACTGATTATTGTATTATAACTGTGGTCGTCAAAAAAATAATATGAAATTTTACTTTTAAAGAATTGGAGTTGGAAATGAGTTCCGAGTTTTATTGACATAATAAAATTTTGAAAACAACCCTCCGCCCCACCCAAAACATGGGTATACACCAAAGTGGGTCATGTATTAATATTTGCACCAAACCTTGCTGGGCATCAAACCAGATATGAAAGTTGACCGTCACGACTATCAAATGTCCAGTTTTGATATATAACCATGGTTGTCCAAAACAAAACAAAAAATCAAATATTCAATTAACATGTGTAACCATGGTTCTCACATTTGTTTTGAAAGGAAATCGTATCGCCGGGGTCGTTGCCAGTTCTTGCTTTCATGAAACCCAGTGGTTCTTTGAAGTATTTGAGATACCCGAAATGAAATGAACGGTGGTTTGATTCTGAAATTTTTTATTAAAAAAACCACATACGACCGACCAACAATGACGGGTATTACAAAAATCAAATACCTCCCCTCCCCAACTGGTGGGTATATACTAGAGAGAAAGCTTATGCACAAAAATGGCTTGTACCATGCACCAACTTCCACTTGTGTTGCGGACGTCTTACTGCGCTGCGAAGCTCTCTCTCCCCGCACCCCCCTTCTCTCTCTCTCTCTCTCTCTCTCTCTCCTTTGTTTTGTCTTTCACACACGCAGCAAATTGGCTGCTTTGCAATTGCAGCGCAGCGATCACTACATTTTTTTTGGTTGTGCAGTCAGTCAGTCAGCTCATTCAGTTGTCGATTTCATGATTTCATCAAAATCCAAATTAATTCCCGGAGTAGAAATTCGTATCTGACTTTCAGTGCTATTGTTGGTTGCCGGCGAAGAAGAAGTTTTGTCATGTGTGCGATAGATAAATGTATCACTGAAGTGTGCTTCTACGTTCTCCTTGTGTTAGCTGCTCTCGTGCTAGCTGGTCTCGTCCTAGAACTAGTGGCTTTGCTGCAGTGATAGGTAATCACCAGCTGAAGAAGAAGAAGAAGAAGAAGCAGCAGCAGCAGAAGAATAAGAAACAGTGATCATGAGGAAAGCCCCGGAGTTCTATCAATCTCAAGTGGAACTTCGGAGCGTTTGGTGAATGAATTCATCAACAAAATCGACAACCTCACAAGTCTGAAAAATATATTTAGCAAGCAAGTGCGGACATTGCAGGTGTTGTTCATTGCACTCCCATTTTCCCCATGCATTAGAGAAATCTGTAAAGTGACTGTCTTTGCGCCCTCGTTTCACCCCCTAGCCTCTATTTCAACCTCGAACCTTGCTATCCGCAAAGTGAATTTTTTATATGAAATCAAGCTTGAAACTCAGTACCATAACATGTTTTCTTCACTTTGTGGATATCTGTATTGCACTGAAGAAATCTATGATGATCATCCACATTGATGCTATAGCACCGGTGTTTTCAGATTCTATAGAAGTGGATCAGATGGTCTACAAGAGGATCAAAGTACAAGAGAACATTCGAGGAAGTGTGATCATGCAAAGTCTGGCATTGTTCAGAGATCTGAGATATGGCTAAAAGAAGAAGACATTGCTTACCAACATTGTTGTTTGTTCTCAGATCAGAGTTTTCCAAGAGGAAGAATGGCCAGGTCTTCTTTGCTCTTTGGCTGCTGCATTGTTTTCCTTTTTCTTCTTCTGCTGTGTGGTGAGAGCCCTGTTGCAGCAGCTGATGCAGCACTTAGGCCTCGCAAGTATGGGCCTGCAGCACTTGGAGAACTTGGATACATGCAGGTGGCAGCAGCAGATGATGTGTTTGGAAGCATGGTGAGGCAACAAGGTAGATTCCTTCTAGAGGCCATGAATGAGATCAATGTCCAAAGGGAGGCTGAGTTGTTGAAGGACCCACATGAGAAGAATGTTGATCAGGAGCCAAAATTGCTGCAGCAGTTGGATCATGATGTCACAGTGACATCAAACCCTACTGATCAACATCTGGCGAAGATAGAAGGAGCTCAGGAGGTTCAGAGAGAGGAAGCAATCCTTGAGGGGGTGAAACCAGAGATCAAAGCTGGGATAGGGCTGAAGCCCAACCTGGCAGGGATGCATTTGAAGACAAAGGGACCTGAGCTGAAGACAGAGGAGAAGGAGCTTTCAAAATCTGAGCTTGGGGAGGATATGCTGAAAACAGAGGACAAAGAATCAGCTGATCCTGTGAAGAAGAAGGTGGGGAGTGAAACTGAGTTGAAGGCAGCGGAGGAGAAAGAGTTGAAATTGGAGGAAGCTGAGGAGAGGAGTGAGAAGTCTAAAGAGGAGGTATCAAAATCTGTGAAGAAGAAAGTGGGGAGAAAAAATAAGGTGAAGTCAAAGGAGGAGGAGAAGGAATTGTCAACACCTGATGATGATGCTCAGCAGCAGGCTGGGGAGGAGGTGGATGAGGAGAAAGCAAGTGTTGCAAAGAAGAATCCAGGGAGCCAAGCTGAGATGGAGGAGGCAGCAGAGGAGAAGACATTCTCAAAATCTGAAGCTCATCAAGTGGTGGAGGAAGAACAACAACAACAACAACAAGAGAAGGAGTCAATTCCTGTGAAGAAGAAAGTGGGGAATGAAAACATTGAGCAGAAGGTAGCCGCAGCAGCAGCAGAGGAGAAGGAATCGTCACAAGTTCCTGGATCTCAAGAGGTGGCTCAGGAGAAGGAAATAGTAGCTGTGGAGAACAACAAAATGGTATCGATTTCTGCAGAGAATGAAAATACCATGTCTGGAGAAAGAGATGGTATGAAGCAAACAAACAAACATAACACCACATCCCCAGAACTGAAGCCAGAGAATCAAGAGCTTGTGAAGTTGGGGGAAGGGGTTAAAGAACAGAAGCAGCAGGAGGGAAGTGTAACAGCAATGGAGAAGCTGCCTGAGGAGCTAATGAAAATAAAAGGTGCTGCCTCCAATCCTGGAGAAGGAAGTCAGGAAGAGCTGTCAAAGGACTTAGTAGCTACAGATTCAAAAGTGCAGCAAGAGGGAGGAGGACAGCTTCCAGACAAGGAGAAATCTGCTGCTGGGGAACTCACACCTGTTGAACAAGAAGCTGTTGACGCAGAACAGAAGGGAGATTTCAAGGTGAATGGACAAAATGAGGCGGCAAAATCAGATAATGTAGAAAAGAAGAAAGAAGGTAGTGATGACAGTGAAGCCAAATCAGAGGAGAACTTGATGAGCAAAGCTGCTACAAAATTGCAGCAAGATAGAGGACAGCTTCCAGACAAGGAGAAATCTGCTGGGGAACTCAGATCTGTTGAACAAGAAGCTGGCTCAGGACAGAAGGACAATGTCAATGTGAATGGACAAAATAAGGCAACAAAATTAGACAATGTGGAAAAGAAGAAAGAAGGTACCAATGAAAGTGAAGCCAAATCTCAGTCTGAGAAGACGAGCAAAACTGCCTCAACAGTAGCAGCTGAAGAAGAGGCTGATCCAGCAATAGACGTTGACTCCAGTGGCATCACTCTGCTGCAAGACCTTCCTACCAACTTCCAGCAAACAGTCGGAGCAGTAGCAAGCCATGTAATTCCACAAATTCAGCAAATCTCTGACCAATCCATGAACTCATTTGACAAGATCAACAGAAATCTAGCTAGCAGCTTCTTACCTTGGATTGGAGAAAAGTATGCACCCATCATTGCAACTCTAATTTCCTATTGTCTTCTGTTGCCACCTTTGGCATTGGTATTGTTTCTCTGTGAGAGAATACGTGCCATTCTAACATTACAGAAGGTGCTTCTCTTCATCAACATCTACCTGGTTACATATTTTGCAATCCTTCTCATAGTTGCCTTGGGATTGGGTTCTGAACCCACTGCTTTCTTGGACCAATACTCACCATTTGGTTATATGATCTTGCAATTGCTACAAGCATTTGGGTACATGATCTACATGTTGCTCCAGACAGCAGATGTCATCATCACCTGCGCCACAGGAAGTCCTATTGGAAAAACTTCAGCTGTAATTCAATGGTTGCTGGCATCAATGGTGGGCCTGCACTACTATGTCACCGTGTTCCGTAGAGCTATGGCTAAGCAACATCCACACATCAGCTGGAAATTCTATGGTTTCTACAGCTTAAGCTTCTTGGTGTGTTGTCTTCTGGCCCGCACCCAGCAGAGCAAAAAGGAGTACATTCCATTGGGAGATGAGACCACAGACAAGAAAAACTGACAAAACTCCATCTCAAACAACTACTTTAAAACATGAAAATGTTTTCACCCATGTTTCACATTCTACATTCTATTATAATTTATCCTATGCTTTCACACATTAGATGATGTTGTATAAAGTTCTGGTTTTATTGGCATCAATGGATAACTTCTAATAAACAATGTATGCATGCAAGCACAGAGAAGGGTACTGGTTCCATTACTGCAAAGTCTCATGTGATGAAAAAACAATGAACTATGTACTATGGCAAGGCCAAGCCCCTGCCCATTATTTTGTGTAAGGCACCAGGCAAAACCCATCAGGTCAAGCTCAGTGATGCACCCAACATAATGGGCAAAGGGATGACATAAGGTCTGGGATGGCAGATTCAATGATTTTCAAGAAAAATCATGTTCAATGGAAACATTTTGGACACTATTTGAGTGTAAGATCACACCAGAAAGATTATTTCATACAATGATTTCAAGAAAATGACATAATCTACCACCCCAGACCTTAATGACTCTTCTTGAACAGACATGTAGCTGGCGGTTTGCTTGGACCTTATCATGAAGTTTCTTTCGAAGTCACTTTTTAAGCAAATTTCACTGTCCAAGGGTTTAGGGTTTAGAGTATAGGGAAGGTTTAGAAAATTGAAGAGAGTCCATAGTATATAGACTTGCTTGATAGGGAGGGAGGTAGGTACATAAAAGGAAGGAAGCAAGTACAACTTTCAATTAGCTTGCATGGACATAAAGTTCAGAGAGGGGGGCAAGTGGGTAGGTGCATAAGCTTCACACACAGAAATTATTAGTTTTATTGTATACATGTGGCCAATGATTCCAGGAGGAAACTATTTGTGACAACTGACTACTTCCTGTTATGTCTACACATAGCTACTAGTATAACATATGTGTACATGACTTCTCCACCAACTTCTTGATGGAGAAGTTGCGAGAGTACTACTTGCACACACACCCTAAGATCAGTAGTGTTAGAATTGGCTACATTGTAACAGGAGGATGCAAAGACGGAAACTCTAAAATCGTTCCTCTGCAACATAGTTGACCACCACTATCAGCATATCAAACAGGAATATTAAACAAAGGTGTGGATCTACAGGATCAGTGAACAGATTTCAAATTAGCATTGAAGCAAACCAGGCCTTCATCACATCTGCCCTTGCTGCCGCCACACACAAGGCTCCATGTCTTTGGAGGCATTAGGCACAGCATACCCGTGATTCTCATGTTCTGCATTGGTCTGCCAAGCAAATGTACAGCTTAGAGATAGTCCATGTTCATGATAAATAGGTGCACAATGAAGGAATTGGGTCCTGTCAGTGATGCTGATCTTGAGCTCTCTTCCCATCATAGAACAATCTTGAGTTTTTCATGCCTGCATTAACCCAAAAAAGAGCATGGACTGTTTAGCTTATGTTCATCCTTACTTCACTTGGAGAATTCACAACCCATTTGCACTACATCAACTCTCCATATCAAACCAAGGCAATAATTTTCCTGTGGCTCTGTAGGGCTCTGCCTTGAGATGTACAAGAGAACAGGCTGTCCACAGCCCATTCCCTGTAAAGTAGGGGGTCTACAAGAAGAATCAGCAGCACTTGCTGATTGGTGGCAAGTGCTGATTCTGCCTCTCAATGAGCAGCAGGGGAGGCTGGATAGGCAATCCCTGCTTTCTCCCTTCACCATCAAAAGGTTGATTTGTTAAGTCATATAAGAAAGAATCTTGGACTGTGACCAGCATTTTTCACAATTGAAGTACACTGGTACAGATGACTTTTCTACCTGCAAGGACAGTTCAGTGGCTGCAGAGTTGCCTTCCAGGTTACTTGAAGAGTGTGTCAGTTGCAATCCCAATATGTCCTGAACTTTGGAGGGACAATGAGCCTGCACTGTGTTGGCAAATTGTTGATTTGGGGAGACTGGTGCAACTGGGCCTTGATCAAATGCTGATCTGGGCCCACCTTCATTTGCTATCTTGGATTGAATGGCTGCGAGATTTTCTCCCACTGCTTCTGCCCTCTGTTGCAATAGGATAAGTGCTAATGGTGAGGATCCTTTTTTGCATAAAGGATTTTTTTGCAAGGAGAGCTCTGATGTGACAGAGGCTTGGATGGATGCCACTTCTTTTTCCTGGTTGGCAACTGGGTACTCTAAGTTTGACCCTGTATTTGTCAAGCCCTGCAGACAATCCATGCACAAGACACTCAGAACAGACAGGTCACTCTCAGCATCAACTCAAACAACAGCCATGGAGGATTTATCCGTTCACATATGCTTTCTTTAGAGCATAAAAACTGCTGTATTCTCTCCCCCAAGGAGATTGGTGTTCAATGAGATAGAAGGCTTGCTTTGGAAGAGCCTCTGACATTGCATTCAGAGGGGCAGGATAGCATACTCACAATCTGTTTCGCAAGTTGGCTTACTCTCCCTGCAAGAGCAGCATATCCCCTGCTGAGTTTGTTAGGAGTCGAAAATCTTGTCGAACGTGAAATTTGCACATCTGAAGGTTGAATCTCCACCTCTGTGTTGCAAGATGCTCCAGTTATGTTCATACCCGCAAGCTGCTGCTCAATCCTCTTCACCTCCAATGCCAGACTCAAAACCTGGATCTTGGCTCTTGTTTGAGGATCATTCCTGTAGAATTACCTGGCACTCAGTAAGTATTCTTTGCAACCCATCTTCAAACACACTTCTATGCTGCTACTCTCAGCCTGGTGGTGCATATTCAGCCCTGCTAAAAACAGATTCTAGATGTGTTCAGATGGATAACTACCCATTTTGACTTTTGTGCCTTCGAACAGTAAGAGCTGGGAGGTTTCACCAGTCTCATGGTCACAACCACAAATTCCTTGCCTTACTGCCACACTGACCTGCTGACAGTTGACCCTGTGAATTTAGAAGATGGAGGACCTTGGAGTGTTTCTCCGATATCCAAAAGAACATGTTGGCTCTGCTTCTTGTCAAAATTTGTGTTCTTCTTCAGCATCCGAAATATGTCAAACTTACTGTTCTTCAAGCTTTCAGTATGAACAACCTGCAAAACCACCATTTGTGAGAACATTCATCTAGAATAAATCCTCCCATTTAGCCAGAGACACCCACTGTTTGTACTCATACCTGTCCCAAGCTGGAATTGTCCAAGGTTGTCTGGTCAGTCTTTGAAGTCAGAGAATCCGAGACAGAGAGTGACCTCAGAGGCTGTTTGTTTGAGCTCCATCTCCTTTTAGTGTGCAAATTACTATTCTTGATTGTCTTTGTATCCAGCTTGGAAAGGGTTGTGGAAGAAGGTTGTCCAGGTTGTTCTTTGATCTGTGCTGAGTGTGATAATGCCAAGTCTCCCTGGTCACCTTGCATTTGAGAGCCATCTGGTAAAGGTTGGATGAACTTGTAAGTGGTCTCTTGGTCCAGTGGCAACCAGCATGCAAGCTCTGAGGAGGGGAAATCATTCACAGCCTTGGATGCATTGGTTTGATCTGACAGAAGCATCAAATTTGTGTTATCTTCATGCAGAAGCAGGTCTTGAAGCTTGAGACTGTCTGACTTTGAAACTGTGCTTGCCTCCTCTTGTACAAGCTCTCCTAATCTCTTTCTGCTTTGAACTTCCAACCCACTCTGTGTCCAATTGTCAGTTCTCAAGTCACAAGTTTGTGCTGTGACCTCAAGACAGGTATCCATGGCTGCTTTCTCAGAAGTAGGGTCTTGACTGTCAACATGCACTTTCACCTAGGAATAACACAAACAACACAAGAACACATACTGATTAGAAGTGTATTATGATATTGGTAGCCAGCAACATAAGCAAGCTCACCTTCACAAAAGGTTTGATCTCTGCTACTGATGACAATGTGCATCCTCCTGTAAGAATAAAACCTAAATCCTCCAAATAGCTCACAAGAGTGATCATTTCCATACAACATTTGTTCATCACAGTGTAAATTCACTTTGGCCTTTGAAGGCCAAACAAATGGGAAGATATACAATGTGGGTCCGCCTACTTTCTCATGACTGTTGTGTGCAAATGATTCTTCGGCAGGCTTGGCCTTTCTTCCATTCTCATACTGCATCTGACATAACCCATCTTCCACCATAATCAGGTTCATGTCATTTTGTTGGATCTCTATCTCTGCATTCACCATGATGCTTTGAAGACCGCTCGGATGTTGTTCATCCAGTTCCTTCTCCCTCAATGGCTTCCCAAGATTGGAACTGCCAACCACTCACCCAATTCAATGGGTCACCTGCTCCTGTATGCACACATCTCCTAACCCTACAAAGAGAAAACTTACATGTGCAAAAAAGGCAATTGTGCAGCTTGAATTGCAACTGTAACTTACTTGGTGATCATCACATCTGCCTTCCATGATTCCACTGGCTCTTGCAGTTCAACATCATTGCTGTTGTTGTCATTGCTGTCACATTCCTCTTGTGTCATGACCTGACCCAAGAGCTGAATCTCCTCCTTCTTGGGGGACTGAACCACCACCTTGGAAGAATTTTCCTCCTCCTGCTGCTTCTGAATGGTGTTCTCAATTTCAATTTGCAATGCCTCCATCTCTGATTTCATTTTGCTGGACTCCAACTCCATGGCCAACAACTGTGAGCGAAAAGCTGCAATTCTCTCATCTTTTGCACGCATCTGTCTCTCAAAGGCTTCTATCTCACGCCAATGCTTGTCCTCCAGCTGTGCTGCATGTCTGCTCTTCACCAGCTCAACCCATTCATTGAATGCACGCGTGGGTTGAAGCTGAAGCTCCTCCTCCTCTGCAGCGCTGCAAGAACAATCTCTCTTATGTGAATGTCCAAGAACCTCATCATCCAATTCGCTTCTGCTGCCAAGACTGCGATGGTGAAACCTGTTTGCGGTCCTCTTGTGAGGAGTCGTCATCATCCTCGGACGACGACGACCTCCCTCCTCCTCCTCTGCTGCTGCTACGCTCTTCCACCGATGCATCAGACTCTCAGCGTGTTTTCTCTTGACTTCGGAAAGCGCAAGCTCTTTGGCAAGAAGGTCTTTCTCCTCTTTCTCTCTGCTGGCTCGCCTGAGCATCGCTGATATCACCTCCTCCTTATCCTCCACTTCTTTCCGCACGACTGCAATGTGGGTGAGCTCTGTTCTCGCATTCTGAATCTCCTCCAGAGCCTTGATGAGCTCGCGCTCGGTTTCTTGTTGCTTGGTCTTGAGATCCTGGAGAACGACTCTTTGCCGCATTGCATCTGCGAGCTCAGAAGAGAGTTTCTCGCTCAACTCCGCTGCAATTGACTCAGCGATGGCAAGCTTTGCCGCAAGAGCGTTGCGCTCATGTTCTTCGGATTGCGCTTCCTCCATAGCCGTCATCATGAAAAACTCCTTCTCGCTAAGACTTTCTTGCAATGCACTCACATGCCGTTCTTTGGCTTCGCATTCTTCGCAATGGGTGTTTCTCCCGCGAGGACTCATGTTACAAAGCTCTCCTACTTCTTTTCTCAGCAAATCTCTTCGCAGCAAATCTATCTCATGTCGGAGCTTCTTCCTCTCGCTCTTCCAGTTCTGTTCGTGACTTGCATATATGAGCGCAACTTTCTCATTTGCTTTGGCATCTTCGCCTCTTCTCATTCTCAGTTCTCCCACTTCTGCCTCCGCTTCTGCCAGTTTCAGTGAGAGCTTGGCCTTCTCCATCTCCCAAGTTTTCCTTTCTTCAAGGAAAGCTGCAGTGGCTTCATTTTTGTTTTCCTTCACTCTCTTGTCTGAGTCTAACGCACTTTGCGCTAGACAATGCAAGCGATCCATCGCTCCTTCTAGGACCACCTGCAAAGCCATTCTCTGGAACTTGCGGCTACTAAACCCATTCGCTGATTTCGCTTTGTTGGTGCTGCTGTTGAGACCTCGGATCATTGCTCCCAGTGCTGCAAACGCCAATGCAACACCGAAATACTCACACAAGAGCGGCGATGGCTCTTCTTCCTTGAAGGGGAAGTACTTGCTCATGAGCTCTCTTCGCCCTCTTGTCATCATCTCCACCCGCGAGTTTGAAGAATCGTAGAGCTCCAGGCAGCTGCTGCTGCTTGTGGACGTATTATCATCATCGTCTTCGTCACTATTGCAACATTTCTCCTCCATAGCTACTACGTTTGCTGCAGCGAGAATCATACTCCCAGCTGCAGCACGCATGAAGAAAAAGCTTGAACAGCAACACTGCCCGAAAGTTCAATCCGAATTCTCACAACCACTGCTGCATGCTAGCTCCAGTTTCTCAATCTTGCTAGTAATGTTAAAAACCAGTTCAAAACCCCATTGCAACTCGGCACTGTTGCAACAGCAACAAAAACACAGATGATCAAGAAACAAAGAGACACATCACAAACAGTAGTGCTACTACAATATGTTCACTTCTGATTTATTTTCTGGTGTACAGAAAAGAAGAAATGCTGCGATGCCCATTGCTAGTAATATATTCACATACAGATTGAAGCAATCAGATGTTGTATGAATCAACAACATCAGGCCTGCAAAGAGTTTTCTCTCAGAGATTGGAGGAAGTGCAGCCAAAGGGACGGAAAAAAAAAATACCTTGTTTCATCACTCAGACAATGATATAGGTATGGCAAAAGAGAGAAAATGGGTCGTCCGTTTTTCTCTCGTCAGTTGCAGTAATGCAAACACAAGAAACCACAACCCAGAAACAAATGCGCAGCACTGCAACTGCCGAGAACAATCGCGTGCAACAACCGTGCAGGCAGCAGCAGAAGCAGCAGAAAAGCGCGAGAGCTGCGAGAGAGAGAGCGAGAAGAGAGAGAGATGAGGCTCTGTCTTTTACTGACACCCACCACATCTTTCCATATCCACGGTCCTTGTGTTTCTCTTTTGTGGATCTGACGGATGAGAACACACGAGATAGGACATGGCCGGGAAAGATGGCGCTTTCGGCAGTTTATCAATGACGGCTGCGATCTACCAAGAGACCCACGACGGTCACGATTGATTCTTTCTTTTGTTATTTGAATCCGTCAACCCGCTTTGGCATTTTGTTGTTTGTTACCAAGTGGGCAACGGATGGTCCAGATTTTATAGGCGTCAAATGCGTATCTGACGGCCCAAAACCAACTGTCAGTGTGGTCATTTCAGCCAACCTTGGTAGGTACATGTGTGGAAAGAAATGTGTAGGGTAAGGCCCGAGGCCGCCGGCCTTACGAGAATAAGGGCCCATAAGGGCCCACATTGGGCCCTTATTCCCTGAAATGCTCCCTGCCTCGAGCGTTACCCTTTGCAAAAATCCACCACTTTTGTTTCCACTTTTTTTTTTGTCCTCGTGGTACCCGATGGGTATCTGGTGGGTACCTTCCGGGTATCATGAGAAAACAAAGTAATGGGACTAGTAGTGCATTCAAGCTGGTTATCAGTGAGATTCAAAAGTGACATCTTAACTAGTGTTGGGCAGTTCTCACTTTTTTCCTGAAAATTGTTGGTTCCAGTTCTTTGAGAGGGTCGAGAGAATCGCCCTTGTTCTTTTATAAATTTCAGATTTTTATTTTTTAATAATCACCCAAGTTTTCAGAAATTTCAAAAAAATGAAACTTGGTGGTTCTCAGGGTAGTCAGCTCTCACAAGTTTTTGAACCGCTGGTGTCTTCAGAGGCCGTTCTCGCAAAATGATTATCACAATTGTTATTTCAAAAAAAAAAAAAAAAAACTTAAAAATTGATAATTTTAATAAGTAAAATCCATAAAAGAAGTATGGTTTTCAATGTCTCACATTTATCATTCACAATTTTCAATCTCTTCTCTAAATCACATTCTTCT
>Ga0209611_10009309_pt1 | contig 14924 bp, 11 predicted proteins | sample S1TSphgellanicum_3_FD_187693 | JGI IMG/M metagenome (GOLD analysis project Ga0209611, IMG submission 187693) | Host-associated microbial communities from peat moss isolated from Minnesota, USA - S1T2_Fc - Sphagnum magellanicum MG (SPAdes) (version 2) | ecosystem: Host-associated > Plants > Peat... | reverse complement strand
CTCTTTCTGTCGTTTTGGATTTTCTTTTTTCGAATTCTCAATCCCGTCCCTAGCACAGGGCAAGCAAGCTGTGATTTGATCCGTTTAGAAGCTTTTTAGCCTTCAGAGAACGTAACGGTGGTTGTGTTTTTCGTTGTTTCATTCACCGACTCTAGCGTTTTTTGGTCGGTGCTTTGTCTTCTCCCTTGTCCCTTCCTAATTTAAATATACGGTTTTTTCCCTTCTTGCATGGGAACTGCAATTGGCTAGTTCCAGATTTCCATTTACATCAATTCTCCCTGTAGTTCTGGAGTCATTTTTGCTTTTCGGCTTTTTCCCGGTCAGGCGCTTTGATTGTTAAGCTTTTCGATTTTTGGCGCTTCTTTTCTGGGGCATCGTAGTTGTCTTCCTGCTTCAGTTCAGACAGGTACACAGATCTACAGATATACCTGAGCTGTGCTGTTCAAAGTTTGGATGCCACGGTTTCCGTTTCTTATTCGGGCTTTTGCTTATGCTTGTTCTTCTGTTTGTCATAGTAACCAAACTGGATGTATACTAGTTTGACGTCAGTTTGACATGCTTGTTCTGAAAATTTGCACAGGATGTTAATGTATTGATGTCTATGAATTTGAGCTTCGAGTTTTTTTTTTTCACAAAAAGTTGTAGCCACTGCTGAGGAGCTTAGAGAGCCTGGATTGAATCCTGGATGTGGTTATTAGATATGGTGTCAAGCTTTCTCAATTCAGCAACTTAATTGTGCATCTTGCCAATTACTAATTCTCCTTCACTTCTGTCATTATACGGGGCAACATCCCAAGTAGCCACTTGACAAGGTTTTGTGTCAGGATGTGTGCACTGGAGTGCAAGTAGAGGTGCAGTACAAAAGTAGGAAGATTTGTAAGTCATCAAAGGTTATTTTCATAGAGTTTTCAGGTGCCTATCTTCTTTCTACAATACTGGTTGTCTCAGCAGATGCTGCTGAAGACAACTTGAATTTTACATGATTTTAGGGTCTCTTCTAAGGTAGTATCCTGATCTCTGTCTCAAAAAGTGGGTACATTTTTCTGCGCCTCTCTCAAAGATCTGTGACTTGCACAAGTGTGTAGCTCTGCAAAGGACTGAGATCTTGTAGGATTTCAACCATGGAAGGCCTAAATGAAGCCTTTGGAAGGACTTGCATTGGCCTAATTGTATGTGCATAGGATTGAAATTTGGAGTATGAAGGATTTGTAAGGGGGATTGCGAGACCTCCCTCATCACCATGTAACCATTATTTTCATGGAAGCTGAAAAACTATTTGAGTAGGCATACATGCTGAGCTCAATCCATAAAAATTGAATACTAATTTGCTCCATACCCTAGGTACAAACCTCCTCTAGAAATGGTCTCACCTCAACATGCACCTGAATGTACTCTCCATATGAACTGGATCTGTCCATTTCCATAACTGTGCTCAATAGTGTGATGTACAGACCACCTACAAAGGGCTTCTACTGAGTGTCATGAATGGGGGAGGATATGCTTCAGGACCCTAGATGAAGTTGTGTGTAATCATGTGCTGAAAACCCTAATTGGCTCTGTTCGTTAATGCAAATATGTTTGTTGGCTTTTGTGCAGGAGTCTGATCCTTAATACTTGCTGTCCACTTAAATTGATTGAGGGACTCCACTAATAGGACAATTCCAAGAGCAGCAGGGAGATAGAGAAAGAGCAAAGGAATATGCTCATGCACATGTTACTGTGTCTCCAGTTATATCTGCTGTGAATTTTTGTGGTTGCTGTCCATTGGCTATCTGCTTCAAGTCACCTTTGGTGGTGATTTTTCTTTGATCCTATTTGTCAAGATGCCGAATAAGCAGGAAAGCAAGTCTGAAGGAGATGGAAATACTGCAGCTGAGCCTCCTGATAATGATGGTGATGATGATGACTCAGAATTTGTTGAAGTTGATCCTACAGGTCGCTATGGTCGGGTCAGTGTTGGCATGGCCCTTCTCTCTGGTGCTTCTTGTTATGTTCTCCTTTTTCTCTGTCCAATACTTTTCTATTGGGCCTGCCTTTTTGAGGATCTTTGAATCTCTAACATAGGTTTGGGGTGTGGTGATGCAGTATGATGACGTTCTGGGCAAAGGGGCTTTCAAGACTGTGTATCCTATTTCAGCTCTTTCTTAGGTTCTTCCTAGTCTTGAAATGGAATGAATGTGTTACTTACTGTGAATACATCACAAGAACTTGGGCACAATGTTTCTGGCATGATGTTATAATGTGTTCTTCATTGCACAGTGTACCCTTAACTCCTTTGCAGTTACAGAGCATTTGATGAAGTGGATGGAATTGAAGTGGCATGGAACCAAGTGAAAGTTCAAGATGTTTTGAAGAGTCCTGAGGATCTGGAGCGCCTTTATTCAGAAGTTCACTTGTTGAAGACACTGAAACACAAGAACATCATCAAGTTCTACAATTCATGGGTGGACACCAAGACCAAAAATGTGAACTTCATCACTGAGATCTTTACCTCTGGCACTTTGAGGCAGTAAGTACTCAATTTCTTATCCAGTTGCTTTAGCTTCAGCTGAGGCACAACTCACTATCATCTCAGTCGAAATAGGTGAGAATCTAGGAGGAGAGGTTGGTGAGTTTCAGAAGCTTCTTTGAAACTTTGGACACTACTGGGTTGCCCAGAAACTTTATTGTCATGAGAACTCTTGTATGTTTGGAAGTCTTACATGTCAGAGCAAATCCTTTTCATTGACCCCTCTACATGACTGGAAGTTGGCTGATTCCTACTTTCTGGTTTTTAATGTCCTTGCATTTAATTTGTGCTGGATATATGACATAATTTATTTACCTGACTGATGATGCCTGCCCAAGAATTGCATCTCACTAGAAGTTAGCAAGATTATCAGTATGAGGGGGTAAGACATGACAAAAGGCTTCTCATATTGTGCAACTTCAATTACAATCTTAATGGTGTTCAGTACGAGGGAAGATATTGACTCTACAGAATAGGCTCCATGTCCTTTGTTGAAATGAAACACAAGCTATGCATGCAGACAAATTGGGGTGAGGTTTGCTGGCAGGGGAGGTAAATGGATGTCTATTGACCAATTGAGTATTGTGATTCAGGTACCGCAAAAAACACAAGCATGTTGACATTAAGGCAGTTAAGAATTGGTCACGCCAGATATTGCGTGGGCTTCTTTACCTGCATAGTCATGATCCACCTATCATACACCGGGACCTTAAGTGTGACAACATTTTTGTGAATGGCAATCAAGGGGAGGTCAAGATTGGAGACCTTGGACTTGCAGCCATTTTGCGCCAGGCACATGCAGCTCACAGTGTGATTGGTGGGTATTCTATTGTGCATTCCTTATGTGCTGCTCACTGGGCAGCTCACTTTCTGAGAGGGGGCATTACTTAGGGATCTACTGGGATAAAGCCTCAGTTATACAGGTTTTTGCTGTCAACTCTTCTTGGGCCTCTTTTTCCGTCTTTCTTTATCTGTTTTGCATACATGTCTGTTTTCTCTCTGTAGTGTGCAATGTGCCTTGTGGACATGGATCTGCTTGCAATGACTTGAAAGGAATCAAACCTGCAGCCAGAGTATGCTAAAGTGCTCAGCTTTCGTGCAGTGTCTATTGTACATGAGGTAGAGTCTTCACTTAGCAAGAATGAAGAACTTAGTCCTGGCATGTGTTGATGCCAACCCTGCAATCCCCAAGATTACAGCTTGCCTTTTTGGGTGTAGCTACTGAGTAATCCATGGGCAGTGACTGATGATTGTCAGAAGGTTGTCACAGGAAATTTGGAAGTCTTGTGCAATTTGTGTGGCCTTAAGGTCAGCTAGTGGTGTGAACCACATATAATGTGGAGTTCTTTTTGCAAAAGCTGGTCACTCTTGTAACTTTTTTCTCATCTAATGCACAATAAGTTGTTTTTGCAGGGACACCTGAGTTCATGGCTCCTGAACTCTATGAAGAAGAGTACAATGAACTTGTTGACATTTATTCTTTTGGAATGTGCCTTTTGGAGATGGTTACCTTTGAGTATCCTTATAGTGAGTGCACTAATGCTGCACAGATCTACAAGAAGGTGACATCGGTAAGAAGCTCTGCCTTTTTGCTTGTTCCCTTAGTGTTTCTCCAGTCTTTTCAGCTAAATTCTTTCTTTTTTCTGTTTCATGTTAGATATCTCTCTGCATATGGAGTACCTTGCTTACTAACTGTGTTCTTTCATGAGGCATACATTGAAAGGAGGGTGGAAATGTGTTTCTTTGATGTCTTGCAGGGAAAGAAGCCAGCTGCTCTTGAGAAACTGAAGGACCCTGAGGTTCGTGCATTTGTTGACAAGTGCCTGGCTGCAGCATCAGTAAGGCTACCTGCAAGAGAGCTCTTAATGGATCCATTTCTCCAATGTGAAGGTGATCGTGAAGCCGTAGAATGTGGACCATCTTTACTGATTGCAAAGAGCCGGACAGATGACATGGAAGAGCTTGGTGTGATTTTTGAAGACCAAGCACCATCAATGCCTACCTCATTGGACTCCTACTCCAAACGGAAGGGGGTGGGAAATTCTAGTGAAGACAAAGCAGATGTTGCCAGCACATCAAGAAGACCACCGCTGTTGTCAGTGGGTCAGGAGCCTCAAACAGAGGATGACCTTCAACCCAGAAGCACTCGCTTTGAGACTGAAAAACTCTCAGGGGAGAAGGAACGGGCACGCAGGAGTAGCAGAGACTTTCGAGTAAAGGGAAAAAGAGGAGATGATGACACCATTTTCTTGAGACTCCGCATTGCTGATCATGATGGTGAGTAGTAATTACAAGCTGCTTGCTCAAAATGATCTTTTTCAATGAGAAGTTTCCCACTTTATATTTGCTTTTGCTGGAATACAAGCCCACTCATTGGACAAGTAGTGATATAAGCTTCAGAGAATATATACTGGTTGCACCATGGTGCCAGAGAAAGGTAACATTGTGGGATTCTTCTTTGGCAGGTCACAGCCGTAACATCCACTTCCCTTTTAATGTCGAGACAGACACAGCAATGAGTGTTGCAAGTGAGATGGTGGCAGAGCTTGACCTGTCTGACCAAGATGTTACCACCATTGCTGAGATGATTGATGTGGAGATCCTTGCGTTGGTTCCTGAATGGAAACCAGGGGTTGCTATTGATGACACTGGTGCCACTGATGGTGAAACAGGTGGACCCAATGAGGATGGTCTTGCAATACTACAAGATGAGTCTGATCCAATGGCCACAGTATCTTCAGAGGACTCTTTAACTGAACTACTGGCATCTAGTTGGAAACCGCGCTCTTTTTCCCCCAAAATCAGCTCCATAGCTGTAACCTCTCCTCCAAGGGTGGTTGAGGGGACTATGCATGGACGCTTTGAAGAAGTCAAGTACAGTCATCGACCTGATCTCCCTCAGTGTGGACCTGAAAGTTCTTTAGTCTTCTCCAGTGATTCTTCTGAAGGACACATGAGAGGTGGAGGAGATTGGGAACGTAGCAGACCTAAGTCTGAAGCTTCTGTAGCAGACAGTGTGTCACCTACTAATAGATCTTTCTCATCTGGCCTAAAGCACACACATCTTGCTGAGGAGGATTGTGATAGTGATGCAGGGTCTTTTGATCAGCTTAGTGAGGTGAGAAGTAGAGATAGTGCCCACTTCCCATGCCGGCCTCAGGAGGAAGGATCTTTTGAAGATAATGAAAGTTTCTACAGGAGCAATGATCATATTGAAGACAGGGGCCTCTCAGATTGGAGCAACCATAGTGAAGAGGAAGAAGCCATCACAAATCGTGAACTGGAGAGATTGGCATTACAACAGCAGGAAGAGCTTTCTGACCTCCAACGCCGCCATGAGCAAGCCTTGCTTGCAATCAAAAGTCGGATGTGGCAGAAATCTTCACGGTTAGAAGATTTGCACCCAATCACACCAAATTCATGCCGCACCCATTCATCCAATGAAGACTTCCATCAGAAAAAAGTAAGGAACCAGAGCTTTCAATCGGTACAGCCTCACTCAGCCTCATACACAGAACTTGACAGCAAGCATTTTCATGAAACTCAGCATGGCAAGCTTCCTGTGGAGGAGATGGAAGAGTTAAGCAGGTTTGGTTCAAGAAAAGGTGAAGTTATGGTTGCAAGTGATGTCAGGTTTGTGGGTGAAGCAAGAGGATTTGGGCTGGGGCACAACTTGCAAGGCCATTTTGCTCAAGAATCATCATCTGATAGGAGGTCTAATAAACGACGCTCACGGAAGCCAGATGCAGAAGCAAGAGAGCATGGGAAATTCAAAGAGTCGCACTTCTATTAGAAGTTCCTCATTCTTGGGTTGATCACAAGGCTTACACTGGGAATCACAGCTTCCTGTCTCAAGGGAATGAATACTCTGCTGCACTGACTACTTCAAAGGTTTAATAATACCTAGTTCAATCTCTTAGTTATTATCATGTTGCAGCTGTTATCTCCATAGCATTGGGATCACGGTCACAGAGGAATGGTTTGTGAGCTGCAATCTTCTGGTTTTTACGTACAAAAGTATGTCATTGTATTCTTTGGGTGCATAATTCAGGGCAGAAATTTATCTGCTGCTTGTGTTATGTCCTTTGTCTGATTTTCTTTTGTACATCTTTCCTCCATAGTTGCAGTTCCTTTGTTTTGGTTTCGCTGCAATAGTTTTGCTTTTGTACAGAGCTGGAGCTTCAGATGATGCAGGTGGACCACATCAAAAGAGGTAACTTCATCAGAACAACTTCAAGAGGGTGTTGGTGTTATTAAACACCATGGAAAGTTCAGGGATTCAAGCACTGGTGAATTTAGTGACTGCTTTTATTCACTCAGAGACACCATGCTTAACAAACTTGCCTGGCTATCTCAAACTGACTGCTGTTTGAATCTCCCTTGATGTAACTGTTGGCGTCTTGTTGTAGTGAGTGAGAATTGCTGCCTCATGTGGGAAGTACTCAAAGATGCTGGTGAAGAAGGAATTCATGATAAGAAAGAAAAGAGAGATGATGAATAAAATGACTTGGGAAAGAAAGTAACAATTAACATTTTGTGAAACATAGGAGTTTGAACATAATCAAAGCTGTAGTGCGTCTTTTTAGAATACCAAGTCATGTATGGGTTGAATTATCAAAATTGGAGTGACTGGATAAACAATGGTAATCTTTGAGTGGCAATTTGTGCAATTGCAACATTCAATCATCTCTGCTCAAAATTGCAGTCCATCTTGAGGAATTCAAATCATAGATGAGAGCATCGTAGCCAGAAAGATTGTAATCTTTATCTTATTGAGCAGAGTTTTGATATGATTTTGTTGGCAACTTTGACAGCAATTTCCAGTTTGTGCTGTTTGATAGTGATTTGTAACCATTGCATTTCATATATATATTGTTCATTTAATTGTTATTGAATGAATGAATTTACTCAGGTTCTAATATTGCGAAAGGACCCAAAACAAAAAATTGCCTCATGATTGTCATTGTGAGACCCTGGGTGTCTTTCAATAAACTTCGAAAAACCTTAGAACCAGCAAAGCTTTTGTGACTGTTGTCAAATCCTTTTGTATCCTGGATGGCACTGAAGAGAAGTGAGAGTGTGGGAAGTCACTGATGTAGACATTGTCAATTCACCCTATAAATGCTAAGCCTGCCACCTGACTAGTAATGTCCTAGCTGCTTGACGGCTCCAAGCTTCTTCTCCATTGATCTGGTGATCCACTTTTTGAGTTTTCTGAGGGATTAGGTTTTGCATTTTTGCATTTCTTTGGATCATCTGATTCTCTCCTCCAGTCTCAAGTGGAAAGGCTGCTGCTATAGGTGTATGTGGTGCATGGGTATAAGTAGCCTGCATAGTATATAGCAGTCAATTATGTTTTGAGGGCTTTTGCATGGTGGGTATCTCAGTGTGAAGTTATGTCAGCTCTTTCTGACACCCATCTCTGACATATTGATATCAAATGGCTGTTTGTTTGCACATCTAGTAATTCTCCTGCACATCTATTAGTTCCATAGGTGGGGCTGCCTCAATGATGGCACAACACAACTTGGCTTACGAGAACACTTTCATGTCCTGATCTAATCTGATGCCTGTCATGGAATCATGGACAGCTTCAGGAGAAGCTAGAGAAGCTGTCATCATGACTACATTGATGGGTTTGTAAGGCAAAAGAGGACTTCCAAATTGGCACCTGAGGTTCTCTTCTTTAGAATCTCTTGAATGCAAAGCTTGCTTCTTTGCAAGCCCAGGGGTCCTTCAACTGCAAGCTTTTCCCAAATATTTGGTGTTTATTTCACTGTTGTCCTGTTGGCCCTCATCTACATGGATTGAATGAGCTGCCCATCAGTATGTCCCCTCCACCTCTTGCCTGTTTCTAGGGAATATGATGAGGGGGGGAGGGGAAATAGTTTTGCAACTCCCTTGTTAGACACAATTATTGACAGAAAGCTGGATGCTGGAGATACTTGGACCAGGTTGTGGTTGTAACTGTGAAGCAGGATAGTGTTTGCAGCTCTGGCCTTCAGTCTATACCCATGTGTGCCACCTCCTCACACAACAACTCATCATAGAAGCCTTTTCATCAAGAGCACCATCTCTTTTGTGTGTATTTGATGATCCTTGCACTCAATGTGACATATGTGTACTGCGACTTTTTTCCACAAATGTTCATATTTAGTGGTTGAGGTAGAACATGGTGTAGATTCTCTGTGACAGTGTTAGGCTATGTCTTGGCTCTTGTTTCTTGCATAGGAGTTTGTAGATGCAGGTTCAGGTTTCAGAAATCTTCTATCTGGTGTGCAGCATCCTTCATCAGAGAACCTGCTGTGATTTTACTTGCTTTCAAGCATGCACACACTGAAGTACAATAACCCCCAATATTATCATCTGGTGCTGTTTGCATATAGTGTGAGGTTGGGAGAGCCATTCCATGGAGCAAGGCCAAGAGGACCAGAGCCCAGGACATTGCTAGCAAGCACTAATCAGGGCCATTGTTTATGTGAAATGCATGGCAACTGCTTGGTGTTGGATTGTTCAGGATGATCCTCTTGGTGCATGTAACATTTGTAAAGCATCTTTGGGGATTCACATTGGAGGCATGAAGAAGGATCTGAGCAAGCTTGCTCAAAAGGCTGATGTTGGGTTGCAATATTTGGCAGTGTTGCAATGATGCCATAGCTTTTCAAGTGTCACTAGAGCAAGAGTGCCAGCACCTCAAGCTACCTCATTGTACTGGGAAACATTTGGCTTCTGTCTGAAGATGCAGTCTGATTCCTGTGCTAGAAGACGATTCCCAGTTTCTCATTCACAGTTACAGATGAGAATGTGAACACTGATAAGAAGAATATTTGATCAACTCACATTCATAAGGGGGCCCAGGGCTTTGCTACAGTTTGTGGAGCTTTGAAAACAGCATCTGAGATTCAAAAAGAGAGCACTAGTATGGGAGACAGTACCAGTTTGCTATTGAGAGGTTTGTAAAAAATACCTATCCCGAAGGCAACTGAACCAATGGGATTTTTCTCATTGCATATAAAATGTTTTTCTCATTACATATAATATGCACATTCCTGAATGAAAGTGCATTCTCCAGACCACATAAAGGGTTCTTTCAACAGGAAACCACAAACTACCTAACCCGCAAACTAGTTGACCACATTAAAATCACCTTCATTGATTTTGACTCAAAATATGTGACGATTACATGGATTTCCAATTTTCCTGTCATAGGATTCTTGGACAGTACTTGAAAGCAGATTGTCTATGGACATTTATTATTTCTTTCAGGGCATGACTCTCATTTCCACTAATTTTGCTAGCAACTGATGTGCTATCCAACAATGTATAGCTATTGTACATGTGTCTCTTAACATCAGCGCTTTGTCTACTGATACGATAAGAAAATAGGCTGATCTTCAGTTCTTCAATTTGGGTTCCTGGGCTTGATCCGATCTTTTTTGCATTGCTTCAACCTTCGTGCCCATTTCATCCACTAGTTTAGTAAGGACTTCAACGAGGCCTCGAGCTTGCTCTTTCCAGAGTTCTCGGTCTAGACCGAGATGTCGTTGCAAGTCTTTGGTACTTTTATCGAACATCGAGATCGACTGCCCTTCAATCGATTCTGTTTGTTGCTTCCTTTTCTTTTTCCCCACAGGATAGACTCTCACCTCCTGATCAGCATCCACAGAAAGCAAAATCATCTGACACACTTGTTGAAAATTCTCATATGTTTCTTATCATAGTTATACATAATTCATTGGAGCCATAACCTAAAACCTGTAAGGTATAATTGGGTATCTGCACAACAACACAAATCCACTACCAAACTGTAGGAACGTAACTTACTGCCGCCCCAGCTTTCAAGATTTGAGGGTCTCGGGGTTCTAGAGGGTTTTGGGGCAAATTACAACCTCCGGATGACGTTCAGTCTGGAACTGTCCGACTAAGAAATGCCCAGGTGGTGGTGCTGGGAAGGAAATTGGAATTGAGTCCACTTGGGAAGCTCGAGAGGGATTTGCATTTGGGTCTACGTCGGAGGCTCGCTCTTCTCCTGTACCGGATAGTGAGGAGCGAGAGCACTTGCCAAGGCTTTTGCGAAGGTGCGAATGTTTTCATCATCAGAGCAGCAAGTGCAATTGTCCTGTGCGGGATGCAACTTGTTTGTAGACCACAAAAGCTGCAGCTCCATCACCACATGGGGAAGAGGCAGGTCGACCAGCAGGAACTGGCTCAATGTGTCTGTGTGCACCCGCAATCGCACTATTCTCATCGACAACTTTCGCAACACAACGCACTTCTTTCCAGAGCGTACCGGATAGAAACAAAGGCGGTACTGAGAGATCAAGAAAGATGTAAGCCATTTTTGTGTTGGTCCTCTCTCTTTGTGTACTGCCTTCTTCTCAGAACGTGTGTTTTATTTGCCGAAAATCTTGCCCTGATCGTACTGATATCTTCCGAAACAAATCGAAAGATTGGACACAATCTATGCAGGATGCAATATCTCATCGTGGCTTCTATGTGATGAGATGTCATGATTAGATGGGAAGTTTTTCTGAGGCCAGCAAAAGAAAGTGTGGCGTGAATTCTTTTTGGATAATTCGCAATGGTGGGATCACAGTTCAGAGAAGGTAACTGTACATCAACCTTGTCACAGTTCACATGGGCCAATGGAGCCATAGCTCTTGTTGGTATCAATCTTGTTTGTCTCTCTCGGTTGCTATCTTACTATGGTCTAGACTTTGGCAGAAATTCTTTAAAGATCTTTTGCAGTGGTTGGGTTGTAGTAATAGGCTGGAGAAGGTGAGTAATGCAATGTCCTGTGACAAAATTCTCTCACTGATGGAGAAGGTCAGTGCAGCCTCTGTATTCTTATGGGAGCATGTATGCCTGGGATGCAGAGATTACATGGCTGATCAGCTTGATCTGGACTTCTGGTTGTAGGCAAATGAGAGGTACCCAGATTTCAAACATAAGAAGACACAATAAGCACTCTTGGCTGAAGACTGATGAAACCCACCATGGGTGGCAGCAGAGCTGGCTGCAATGACACCAGGCACAGTGCAATTGAACATTTTTGCATCAAATAAAAGGATTTCAAAATGTGCGAAGGCTGGGCAACCTGAGAAGGTGATGCAGATTTTCCGACAAATGAAACAAGAAGGAATGATTCCTGACAAATACACTTGCATTCAGGTGATTAATGCATGTGCTGGTTTAGGATCACTTCAGGATGGAAGGCATGTTCACAAACAGATGATTCAAAGTGGTTGCCAGTTCAATGTCTTTGCGGCAAATAGCTTGGTTGACATGTATGCAAAATGTGGGAGCATGGAGGATGCTTGGAGAGTGTTCAACAAAATGCCATTATGTGATATGGTCTCTTGGAATGCCATGCTTGGAGCACGTGCCCTGAATGATGGTAAGGAAGCTCTTACACATTTTGAACAGATGTGTGAAGAAGGTGTACTGCCGAATGATATCACTTCTGTTTGTCTTCTGTCAGCTTGGAGCCATGCAGGTATGGTGGATGAAGGAATGCACTGTTATGCTTCAATGATCACAGTTTATATAATTTCTGCAAAATTGGAACATTACACCTGCATGATTGACCTTCTTGGCTGTGCTGGCCATACACAGGAGGCAGAGAATATGATCAAGGTGATGCCCTGTAAACCACAGGTGGCTGCATGGAGGGCTTTGCTTGGCGCTTCCAGAATTCATGGTAATGTGGAAATGGAATGCATTGCTAAACAAGTTCCTCAATTGGAGCCTGAAAATGCTGCTGGTTATGTGCTGCTATCAAACATCTATGCCGCTGTTGGCAACAAGCATCTTTGTGAGAATGTTGAACGGCAGAGAAAGGAAAGAGGTGTGAAGAAACAGCTGGAATGCACCTGGATTGAAGTGAATAATGAGGTGCATTCATTTGTAGTAGACAATCAAGACCAGCCTCAGATGATTGAAATCTGTGCAGAACTGAAGAAATTGTCAGGACTCAGGGCTCATGCATGATGCTGGGTATGTGCATTATAATAAAATTTGTTTTGCATGATGTGGAAGAAGAAAAGGTCTTTCATATGTGTGACCGTATTGAGAAACTGGCTATTGCATTGGGGCTCATAAACACAACTCCAAATTGTAAAAAATCTTCAGGTTTGTGAAGATTGCCACACTGCCATAAAGTTCATTTCAAATAGTTCAGAGATCAATCGTGGTGAGAGATGCACATCACTTTCATCATTTTGAGGATGTTTATTCTTGCATGGACTATTGGTGATGCCAGTAGTCTGTTTTGTAGGATTGAATTATTATATATGCATCCCTATAAGGAATATGGATTCCAAAATGGCCTTCATGATGTTTCCCTCATTGGTTCTCCATTTGCTGGTGGAAGCAGCGAAAATGTTTTATGGTAGGCAGTCAGCACTATACATTTTGCTGTTGAAGGTCCCTGAACATGCATGACTGTCACCGTTGATCAAACCTCTCTGTTTTTGGTTTTGTTTTCTCTGTTCTGAAGGGTCTGGATTCCTCTTCTTCATGCTCACTGATTTGTTCCTATTACATTTTCATTCTAAGTCTCTTGTACTCTGTAACCTTATTAGTTGGTCATCTCACAATTCTACTTATGGTACCTTTGATCCTTTTGAGAAATTGTCAATACTCATGGAGACATGCTTTAGCGAAGACATTATGCCTGCAGTTAAAGAGGGATCTGTCATCAACAACACTATAATGTGCTTGGATTTTGCTTGATGCCAATTCTGCATGCAAGTTGTCACTAAAAAAGACTAGTAAGCATCACCAATTTTGGTCACAGTTGATTTCCTGTTAGAATGAACTAATAGGAATCAGGATCACTGCGTATTTGTTGACAGCAGCTCCTAGACAACTTTGAGTTTTTTCTGAGTGTTTCTAGTGAAAACAAACAAACAAACAAACAAACAACGACTGATTGAGGGATCGAATACTAAGTATAGTGTTACTGGTTCTTTGAGTACTAATTGCTGCATAACATCAACCAAACAGAGAATAGATTGGGACATTTTTGCATAATGATGCAGGTAAGGTTTCAAATGAATCTGCCCATTCTGGGAGCCTTTCAATCTCACGAGGAAGGATAAGAATTAGGGTTGGATGCTCTCTTTCTGTGCTCTCACAAGCAGTCTTTCACAACGCAGCAAGCATGCACACAAACTCTGTCTCTCTGTGTCTCTCTCTCACTCATCCCTAATTGCAAGCAAAATTGAATTACTAGGGGAGGGAAGCACCCAAACTGTGTACTATGAGGGATCAATTGAAATTATTACATTTTGACAGCAGGTTTACAGTTTGGTGGTTGTTTGCATTGTGTCAGATGTTTAAAATGCCCAAATGACATTAGTTTACATGACTACATCTTCAACAAAATCTACAGAAGGTAATCCTTCCCAGCTTTTAGCAATCATTATCCTACATTACTTTATTTACACATAGAATATGGAATTGAGTCCATACTTTTCTATAGGGGAGGCCCCTTACTGCGGGACTTCCATGGGTTGAGGTCAAGGACACGAGGGTGTTAGCCCCCAGGGTCTGTCACCTCAATACAAGGAAGTTCCCAGGTAAGTGGCCTTCCTGTCCACAAAGGACTGGTGACTTACTGTGAAATTTCATGCAAGATTATCTCACTGGGGAATCCCTGTAAGACCCTGTTGCAGGCCTTCGGGATTTTCGACCTCTCTCAGCCTACTGGCCTCAGGGATCTCAAATCTGGAAGGCCCGCATAGCAGGACCTTCTCCTATACTAAAAATAATCTACCAGTGCTTTATGTACTGTAAAAATCAGTAGCCAACTTTTATTTGTACACTGGGATTGTTAGATTATTACTTAACAGCCAGAAATAAAATTACTCAAAGCCAAAAAATGTTCTACCTTTGGTAGAAAGAACAAAAGAAGATTGTGCTTTATCACGCAAGCAAACATAAAGGTTAAAAAGCCTCTTGTGGCTAAGCTACTCATTCAGTTCCTAAGCAAACCTTTGCCCCATATTGTCATTGCATATTTCAAAAGTTCAATCTCAAGCATTAACTACCCAAATTCAAGGGTATCCGTGGGGTAAAATAATGCTAACCTTATCTTTATTATATTCTTGCTTTTAGGGTATTGTTCAACACCAAATACCTCAGTAGTTTTAAGGTCCTTGCACACTCTCTGGATTGATTAAGTTGGTTCCTATGTTACCTTAGAGTAAAATGCTAACAATACTTGGATATACCCTTGACTTGAGAGTTTGATAAAAAAATCATACACACCCAGAATAATTTCTTTTAAAAAAATCCTACATACCATTACCAGGTGAAGTTACGAAAAAACATTACACCCTCCCATTGTCGGTAAAGAAGGCAGGCATGCGGGTGCTTCAGAAAGTCCTTAGCATAAAGTATGGTACGTAGG
>Ga0209611_10009307_pt1 | contig 14928 bp, 11 predicted proteins | sample S1TSphgellanicum_3_FD_187693 | JGI IMG/M metagenome (GOLD analysis project Ga0209611, IMG submission 187693) | Host-associated microbial communities from peat moss isolated from Minnesota, USA - S1T2_Fc - Sphagnum magellanicum MG (SPAdes) (version 2) | ecosystem: Host-associated > Plants > Peat... | reverse complement strand
TCCCCCGAGTCCGGGCCGTGGTGAGTCTTGTGTGTCCAAGTGCCCGTGGCAAGTCCCAACACCAAAGGGTGTCCCGAATGCTAAACTAACCTCGTGGGGTTGGTTTTTGGATGCAGAATCACACAAGTTAAGCTAGTCCCTCTTCCTAGTCTAATCCCGGGGCTCCCAACCCGACCCTCTACCCCTTTCTAGAGTTGGAAGCCGGGAGCGTGCTACCAAGTTCAACTTTCCGCAACTTGACTTTGTGAAACCCTCAAGTGGATTTCACCCCGTGACTTGGGAGCGCGTCATTACATATAAGTAAAGGTTTAGTTATACATGAGACACATGCATAGGGAACACATAGGGTTCCACCATGGGTGGGAGTTGACGTTGGAAATTGACCATCCAAAATCCATTTTCATCTTGTTAAGTCGTTCTTGTGTTTCCATGACCATTTGTTGGAATCCAAGAATATTTGAATAAAACTAATCAAAGTCCCAAATAGTTCACCACAACAATCTCCTTCAACATTCCCACATATTGTAAATATGCAACTATTATGTTTTGGGTCTCAAGCTAAACTATGGCTTGCTTGAATGAATATGCATGCCACCCTAGAATTGTACATGGCATGTGATGGATATCCATCATATGGGTCAACCCAATAATGGTTGCCATATGCCCACATGCTATCATAGGTGTAAGCCTTGTGGCTTGGTGGGTGAGATAGTTGCACAAGCTCTTTGGACACCTCCATTAGTCCTACATGGAGTTGTCGCTTCACATAATCTTGAAGCCATGTTATAAATGTGGGAAAATCTACTTGTAAATGTAGATGAAAAGGAGTAGGGTTTACATTTCAATGAGGACCATGAGCCCTTCCATGTGCCATGTGTTCGCACCTTCTCGTTTCACGACGTTTTTAAAAAAATACATATTCCATGTAATGCCCAATTGACATGTTTAAAAACCTTTATTTTGTAATAATGGACTGCAAATATAACCACAACATAAACACATTCAATGAAACCATACAAAAAACACCATTTAATGACAAAAAATAGCCCACTAAAACATAACATATATAACCAACAACATTGTTGCATAAAAATGTAAAGTTCACAACCCAATTAAATTCAAGGGAAATATAATTGAATATTATCACCCAAAATTAACGATAATAAGAACTGTTGAAACCACTAAAGGAAACCACCATAAGATACAAGGTTTTAAAAAGAAAATTTAACAGCATGTAAAGTTCACAATTAATAAACTTTGAAGGTTATAGAAGCTTATATCACCATCTTCAATTAGCTAAAACAGAAACCATTACATTTGATCCCTTTTATTTTGGCCTTTACACCGTTGGATGATGATACCATTAAAATTCGTATGGTGGGATTTCCACAACCACTATAGTGAGATTTCCTACCACTATAAACATGGTGGTTTCAAAGTGATGTTTAGTAAGTGGTCTATAAACATTAGGATTATGATGTCATTTATGGTGGGATTTCCACAACCATTGTAATGAAATTTCCTTCCACTATAAACATGGTGGTTTCAAAATGGTGTTTAATGAGTGGTACATAAACATTAGGATTATGATGTCAACATTTAAGGTTTACGATTTAAAACTATTACAATGGATTTGTATAAAAGATTGAATTTAAATTACATGTATGCAACCTTAGTGGTTATGGAGTTTGTAATGATGTATTTATAAATTGCCTTTATTTTTTCAACTGTTAGTTTCTTGTGTTTTCCCTTGCCAACTAATACCTCCCGAACATCTGCCTCTTCTTCTTTGACATCCCACATCTGACGCCTAGTGTGAAGGTACCATCTAAAATACTTATTACAAAACCCAAATGCAATGCATCCTTTCGTGTTTGCTTTGTTATGAACATTTTTTTTCAACATGTTCAAATACCTTTCAATTGGGTAACACCAACAAGCTAATCTAGGCTTGCATATCTCCAATTCATCCACCAAATGGATGACAAGGTGGGAACCAAACTTTAAGCATGCATAATGTTTTAGCCACGAAAATGTGAAAGGCATTAATCTCATTTTGATTCACCACTTTTGTGCATATGTGTTGGAACATTGTACCTAAATGTATAAGTGTTTTGCATGGCCCAAGTTGTAGTAAATTCCAAATGCTCGTTGGCATTATTTGTTGCATCATCACATGGTGGTCATGGCTTTTCATGTGTTGTAACCTTTAATTGCCCACATGTTTTTTGAATGCTACTACATACCTTGTTGGTGCTTGCACTTCAGCCACAAAATCATAAATGCCTTTGCTTCATTTGGTGTGAAAACATATCGGGCTTGTGGTTTTTTGTATGATCCACCCCCTTGTTGGTGAAGCCACAAGTGTTGCATCACCCCAACCTCTTCTAGGTCTTTATGTATTTCAATTATGTCCCTATCCCTAAATAGGTATTTCAAAATGTTTTCTGAAACATTTTTCTCAATGTGCATGACATCCACAATGTTTCGTATGGGTAACTCTTGCAAAAGCACCACCTACATCATTAAATTTATAGGTTGAACTTTGCCTTGGATGCATGGCTCATTAAAAGATTAACTAACAAATTACCTATTATTACAACAAATTTCCTTCTCTTTTCTCTCACCATTGCATGATTAGATCCCATCCATATGTCAAACTTTTCAGCACTGGGCAATAACTACATGCCCAACATAATCCCACTAATGCCCACTAGACACCTACCACATACCAATCCCACTAATTGGCCATTATACTCCCACTCCTACAATAAAACCCAAAAGGATATAATGTGTATGTGATCCATGTTAACAAAATTTCTTACCTTCCAATACTCAAGCTAAAATAGTGCACTCAACCTTTTGATTCTAGTTTGTGTAGTGGGGTTAGCTTGTAGTACAAAACCCTTTTGTGGTGCAACCCATAGTAATCCCATGTGCGAGCAAATCATGGATCGTCCATAAGAGTACTGCATGAAGCCTAAATGTTGATTCCCCATTTGATTGCCTAGCATCTCGCAAATCTATGCCAACCTCCCATAACATCTTAAGCTCATCCAATAGAAATTCTAGATAAACATCAAAATGTTCACCCATTATGAACCAAGGTCTTGGTATGATCAAGGATAACGTCACAAAATGTTTTTTTGTGGTTAACCATGGAAGGATGTTATAATTCAACATAACCACTAGCCATATGGACCAATTAGACCTTTGGACTCCAAATGGGTTCACCCCATCCGTTGCTAATCCCAACCGTACATTGTGAGGCTCCATGGTAAAATATGGCCAACAGGCTTCCACAAAATTCCATTGGTGCAAATTTGTTGCATGTCGTATGAACTCATCTTGGTTGCGATTGTGGTGATGCCACACCATCAACTCTACTTGGTCAAGAGTGTTGTACATTTGTACTAGTCGAAGTGCGAGTGGGAATTAGTGAAGCACCTTCCTTGCTACCTTCGACTTCTTGGCCCATCTATACCGAGGCTTAGCACAATGTACACAATGCTCCACATTTGCATGGACTCCCTTAAACAACAAACATCCTTTGATGCACACATCAATCACATTATATGCCAATCCCAATTTCTTTAACATGTGTGAGGCTTCATACTCAAAATTTGGGGATGTATTAGGGGTTGGTAGCATGTTATTGTTTTAACAACCTCAACAATTCAAATATGAAAGCATTTGATATGCCATGTGTTTGACAACAATTCAAAATTAGCAATGTTGCACACAAGTTTGATAGTTTAGAATTTTCATATAAACGAATTTTCTATGCCTCTTCAAATTCAACTTCACTGGGCCCAACATTCTCATCATGGTCATTAAACATGGCAGCTACGTCTTCTTGCTCTATGCCCGCCCCAATTCCTGGCATGTTGGAATATGCATCCACTTGATCTTCTTCAATGGCTTGTTCAAGATGTCCACCCACATTTGGGTGATCTAATATTATAGGTTCATCATTCAACACGGGGTTGTGTTGGGCACTTATTGCTATTTGGTCTGCCATTATAAATGCATCATTCACCAATCTTGCCATGTCCACATTTGCGAATAGTTTAGGAGCTTCCATCAAATGGTCTATTATGTGGCTATCTACTTGATAGATCATTGCTACCCATTCTTCATCAAATGATTCCCATGCCATAAACATGCAAATTAAATTGATCAAACCCTTCCAATTAGTTAAGTTCAAAGTATACATGAAAGCAATTGATTTTCATGCATCACTCATTATGAACCATAGAATTAAAATTTTATTGGAGTAAGGAAAATGATGCATGTACCTCTATCCAACTTCGGTTGTGAGGGTGTTGTCCAAAATCCAACAAATGTTTCTGAATTGTGGTGCACTTAAAAGGTCAAACACCTAGGCATATGCGACAAACACATTTATATTGCTCCAACCTAGCAGCATTCACATGAGCTTCATCACGCTTCCATAATTTGAAATCTCGGGCCTTTGTTTTTTTTTTTGGATCTATTAATGGGAATTGTCAATTTGTAAAGAATTCCATGCAGCCTACACACATATAAGGCCCCATCAAAAACACATTTCCATGACCTATGGCAACTTTAAACAATGAATTTGAACAATAACCACCACATGCGTTATGAATACCATTATGTCCCCACTAACTTCCCACCACATGCCCATTGAACTACCATTATGTCCCCAACACGTGCACATTGTACTACCATTATTTCCCCATTAAGTTTCCACCACATGCCAATTGGACCTCCATTCACTCCACGCTAATTCCCATTATGATAAACCATTATGTTGATATGCACCTTGGAATAAGAACTCAACTACAATATTATGTACATTATATAACATCATAACTACATTATTTATTGTGCATAGTGTTTTTTCAATTATGAAGTTTACCCACATGGGATAATAGCATACCCACTAGTAAGAGAACAAAACTCAATATGATAAATCTAGCAATCCAACGCACATGATTATCAACAATCTTCATGGATAATTTATGCTGCTACAAATGTTTCAAGTTCACCATCAACTAGTATTCATTGTCTGCATCATGTGAAAAACATATAACATACAAGTTATGGTCAAGAACATTATATCAATAGTAGTTTAAATTTTTGAACATTACAAAGGTACCAAAGCATTTTACACCACTAAAGACATCCAACTTTGCTTGGTTCCTCCAAATGTCCAAGTTTTTATTAGAAGGAATTAACTACCATGCATGACTTGAATTGGTCATGCTTTGACCAATTCAATTAATCAACCAATTCAAAAATGTCAAAATGGCGCCTTTCACAAACAATCATGATTCCTAGGCACATTTTCATGATAGTTATAAGTTCATTAATTGTTTCCTTGAAATTAGTGGCATCTAGGTTGGAAAGTTTTCAAAATTTTGATTCCTCAAAAAACATAGGTACCATATATGGTGGTTTGAGCCTTGTTTAATACACCAACATTGAGTATCAACTATAAGTAATTGTCCCCTTTTGTTTGCATACAAAACACACCATGTTCATATTACATTCATGGCGCAACACTTGTCCCCAAATGCATTTATGCAACGTCTTCAAACAGGATTGCACCTTCTCAAAATTCACTAAGAATATGTAATGTCCTATCCATTTGCCAATACAACCCATCATCCTAGAACCCAACTTTGGTCCCATTGGGCTCCCATTATGTCCCCACCATATTTCCACTTTGGCCCCATTAGACTCCCACTATGGCCCCACCAAACTTCCACTTTGGGCCCACTAGATTCCCACTCAAAATTACCATTAGGAGTGAACTTTGCATGCTTTGTTTGCCACTACATTAAAATGTTCCTATGAGAAGTAAGGTGATAGAATGTGGATAGATCTATATTAAACTAGACTAATAATGCCAAAATAGCATGGATTTTAATTACATGTACTAATCTTCCCAAAAGAATAGCAATGTCTCATATTGGTTTCATCCCGTTAAGAAGATTTGATGGTAATGTTTGTTACTCTGGCTAGTTGCATGTAACTCTTGGTTGCACAAAGCCAATGCAAAAAATGTTGTGCAGTCATTTTAAAGTAGACTCCTTGAATCTAATTTGGAACCTAACCAATTCAAGAAGACAATAACAACCTTGTTGCCATACACATACACTATCTCTCCAACATGTCCCAACATTAACATCCATGTATAGTTTAAATACCAGAACTCTATTAGTCTTGCATTGCTCCTTATGTGCATTATATTAAAATCAATTCACTAAGTTCTGTTGAATGTTACATAACCTATGCACAACATGTGTATGAATTACAAAAATGCACCTAATGTTTACATTTGCAGAATGTTGCAATCCAAAATGTAATAATCATGTATACCCTTGTTGTACCTACCATGCATTACATGTTTAGGGAATGGAACACCTCTTGGCCTAGTGCCGCTCCTTATGTGCATTCATGAAAAAAATGTCACCTGGACAATCAATGAACCACTTACACAAATGCCACCATATCATATGATAATCCACCAAAAGAGATTACATTGTTATCTAAAATTCACACATTTCTTACCTACCTACCACAACACACACTTGAATACGGTCAGGTTGTGAGCCAACACAACTAGACATCGATATTCTCTAGTTGGCATTCCTTAAGCAATCGTTGAAGATGGAACAACACCTACCAATCTAACATTGTCGACCAACATGTCGACCAACTAGGTAACCATAAACCTTTGCTTACCTAGGTTTCACACACATGACTGCATATACTAATGCAAATCAACCATTAAAGCCAATGGTCAATGAACTAATGAGATTTCAAATGAACCACAAACGTAACAATGCCTAGTAACAAATATGTCCATAATGTGAAAAAAAGAAGAAAGTAAAGTAGTTTATTACACATAATTTAATCATTTCAACTCGTTGTCCAAGTGGATCAACATGGTAGGTGCTTCAATTGTGGTCAAATTCACACCTCTAAAGCTAAACAAAACACCATTTGTTAGATTGCATACATTGGCTACATTAGACATTGCCCTTAAATCCAACCCTAAAAATAAAATTCGGCCTTAAATTAATGTAGTATTTGGGACTGCAATGACCAAAAACCAATATTGCCACAATACATATTACAATGTGCAATACATTAGGCTCATGTGCAATTGTTTCAATGGTCAGATAAAATTAAGTTGTAGCCAAATGGGATTACACGGTCAAAATTAATTTGAACTTTTTGAAAACTCAATAGCCCTACTTAACAGGTGGTCTTTAAAGGCAAATCCTTTAATGAACCCCCCCCCCACCCTCCCCCTTTACAAAAAACTTGAAATCTAGGATTCCTACAATATTCCACGAACAATGATCGAGGAAGGGATGTAGGCAAGGAATACACATGTACTTGATTATACCTCTAGTGTAGTTACATGCACATTGTGTTTTGGTGGAATTCCCAACCTCACAACCTCCATGAACGTTCTCGTCTACTCAAATTATGAGAGAATCAAATCTTGGCTATTAGCATTCAAATTAGAACTAGTAGCTCCATGACGAACTAATTATTGCACTTGATCCTCCTTCGGCTTTAATCTTGCATCTTTGGCATTGAAACTATAGGTGCACATTACAAAGCTCACGCTTTACTAGGTGTTCAAGGTGAAGGTGGAGTGTATGTGACAAGGTGACAAAATCACACTATAGTGTCTATGGTGACAACTATGTATCATATTAGGGTTAATATAGTTGGTGAAAATATTTGTGGCAATTACGATTAGGGTTGATAGAATTGGATGGACGTGAATGGTGCATTCTACATGTCCATACAAAGGTTAAGATTCATACAACACCATTTTTGGAACTTCCATGGATTTGCTCCTACCCAAACACAAAAGGTAACACCTTTTCATAATTATTTGTTGCCATTTTTTTGTTTTCAATTTTGTTTTCAATATGAATTTTCAGCCCGCCATCTTCCCCTTCTTGTAGATTTTTTTTTTTGAATGTCATTATCCATAAATCCATGTAGTAGCATGATGTCAAAGCCAAGCGATGATTTAATATTTTCACATATTGAAGGCGAAGACAATCAAATTGCTTCAACAAGTTCATTGTCTGGAGATGGAGAGGAGTCTAAGTATTAGCCTTCTTACCCCCCCACCTAGCAGCCCTTCATATAAAAACAAGTCATGTGGTGCATCTATATTTAATATCACACCATGCCCATGTACAAGGATGAAGGTGGTTGTAAACAAATTGATGATTACTAGCTCGATGTTTATGCAATCGGGTGTTGACAAGATGCATGTAAGTTTCCTTACCTTAAGGGAATTGTAGTCCATGAGTGCATTTTTGGGTTGGCAAGTTTGAAACCAATCTTGCTCCTTTGAATTCTGTTTGAATTTTACAACATTTAATTAGGGTTTAAATAAACTTAATTGTCAGATTTTTATTTGTTGTTTCTCCATGCCTGGTGTTGGAATGGTTGCCTATATCTAATCAATATGAAATGAGGTGAAAGCTTATCTCGACATGCCTACAAACCTAGTTTGAATGAAGATTAATACCCATGGGTTTTTTATTAGTAGTTTCCTTTTTGAGTGCTAGCCACCTCGTGCTTGAAGTTACATGTTTGCTGCTAGAAATGCATTAAAATTTGATATGCAAACTCAACATAATGGTTTGCTGAAGTTTTGGGTAGAATGATGTATATAGAGTATCTACATTGTCCACTGTTGGGAGATGCAATAGTTAGGATTGGGTGGCATGTGGTCATGGCTATCCATTGAAACCTAACTCATCAAAGTAACATGGATATTTATTGAAAAGCCCAAGCTTGGATGTTTAGGTCCCAAATTATTTGTTCAACCATGCATTGATTTGCTCCTTACATGCAATCCATATTATCGGTAGGAGCAACAATCCCCATCCCTAGCTGTGTCATTAGCATTGGAAGCATTCCCACGGTTCCTTACTTCATTTTGTGCCCTACACCCTACACCTATTCTCTCCCATCCATCAACCTCCAACCTTGCCATATACCCCCCCATTAAAGGCGCCCCTAAAATGCCTCCTTTAACCTAATTGACATTGTAGACATTCTTGGCATCATGCTTCATGCACTTGGCATTTGAGCCACCAAGTAAAATAACTATCATGCTAATGTTACAAACTTGTAAGTTTATTCTAATGGGTTTATGCAATCCATCTTCCTTTTGATCATTAGATTTTTTCAGGAATCAAACAAAAACATCTTTAATTTCAACAAACTTATAGAGTCCCATTTCCCCTTTTAGATTCTAGGCAACAATATCTTAATGGATTTTTATTTTTTTGGTGTAGAAGAGGTATTCTAAGTGCCAAGAAAACCTTGGTAGGTTTTTCTTGGGCAAGGACAAAAAAAATTCAGAAGTTTTTTTTTGGCAAAAGAAAACATGTCGAGATACTCTTGGTAAGTGTTAGCGCAATTAGGTTCAAAAATGAACTTGTGCTTAATAGAAATTGTGTTCACAATTTAGGGTTTCTTCATATATTAGTTTAACAATGTTTATACATCAATTTAGGATTACATTTGTGAAGGTTGGATAAGTCCAAATAGATTAGTATTTGTGGAACTTAATTCAATTTGATGTTTGCTCCAAGACATGATGTTCTATTGCGGATTTATCTACATCCACAAGTATGTGTTCTTCTTCAAAAAATTCATTCACAATCTTTGCATAAAAAAAATCTTTGACCATTTTTCACTTTACAAGCAACACTATTAGGGCTACCAAAGCCTTGGACGCCAAATCTTGACTTTGGAATCGAATATGGAGGTATTTATGGAGGTGCTAGAGCTTCTCATTGAAATGGCCATGTTCGAGCTTGACGTTGAGCATGTTCACAGCTTCGATATTAACTACCCTGTCAAGAAACGTTCCATGAGGTTGCTTGATTGTGAGTAAGTTGTCCACTTGCATCAATATTATGCATTCCTTCAATTATTTATGTTGTATGCCTCACATTTTCCTCTCTTTATTTGCAGAGTGTTGTCTCCATTGAGGAGCTTCCTTTCATTTGGGGACGATGAAATGCTCTAAGATCCTACCATTTCTTTTCTAGCTACCATCCTATGATGAGGTTCAAGCCCTGGCTCTCAAGTCCTTGGCTTCACCTCCTTCATGAAAGCTTCCTGCAGTTATTATCCAAGAGTTAAAACTTTCATCAGTGAAGAAGCATTATAACATGTTTAGGATTTTTTTAAAGCTTAAGGGTGTTTCATCGAGTTTATGAACCCGTTGGGTGGTCCTAAGGTTGGGTGGAGAACTCTAATGGTGTTTTTATGTTTTTCCCCAAACTTTCTTTTTATATTAGTTTTCATTCAAAGCTCCTTTTAAGTCATCTTCCTACAACACTTGTAGTGTCTATGTCGAAGCTTATACATACCACAATGTTGGAAATTTTTTTGTCAAACAAGATTGACAGTATACTGCTACTTGTTGGAATGCCCTTTCCAATTCAAATCTTAATTATAGGATCAATTGTTTATTCTTCCATTAGTAGAAAACCCCCCTTTTGCAACTACATTTTTTATTATTGTTCAACTATAAACCAAATCGAAAACTACACATATAGTTGCAATTTATTTTTTACAACTAGGAAATATTTTTTGCAATTGCTAACTAGTAATGTCGAAAAGTACAAGTCGAGAGTGAAATTACAATCAAAAGTGTATGCCACGTGTCAACACCACAACAATAGCCATTACTTATTGATTTAGTTGAAAATTACTTTACTAATATAATCGAGGGATGTTGTCAACTGCATTTGATTAATGGATGAACTTCATCCACTAACTAAGCATGACACTAGCCAAAAATATAATTACAATTTCAACTAGGTTGCAACTATGTAAGTTGAACATTTCGACTATGTTGCAATTATGTAAATTGAACATTTGGCCAGTGGTTTGGCAACACATGGCACATTCATAAAATGTAGGGTCAACGCATAGTTAAATGACATGTGACACATCCACATCAATAGTTTAGGCCACATGGTGCTTAATAATAAGTTAGGTCTAAACCTAGGCACCTAGGTTAAACCTAACATAGGTCATTTAATCTAGGCTTAAATTAGGGCTAGACCTAGGCACCTATGTTATGCCTATACCTAAACCACATGGCAATTAATAAATGAACTCTTATTTCATTTGGTTTAGCCTTTTAAAGTTGAACCTTTTTTATTGGCTCATCCCAAATGGCTATTAGATTTTTATGTTTATTTTGTTCTTTAATAATCCTAGTGCACTCCTTTATATAGTTTGGATTCATGGAATGGAAACCAAATAATATGGGATAAAAGTTTTAATTGTAACCTAGGGAAAACACACTTATCATCGAACACTTAACAATATTGGATCATTATAACTTTTTTGTCCATGGTCTATTCCTTTTGAAACTTAAATTTTTTTTGTAATCCTCCACTTGGCGTATCCAAATCTGTAAAAAATGCTACAATCTAATGGAATATGAGCAAGATATGCCTTTTCAAAGTGAAGGTGGTTGTGCTTTGGATTTTTTCATAAGTGTTCAGTATGATTTTGAAGCTTTAACTCTTCAATTATTATTTTTTTAACTTTTCACTTTGAACATTTTTTATATATTTTGAGATAGCACATTTGTAGCCTTTGAAATCATTCAAAATGAATGAGAAATAAACAAGATATAGTTGTTGGAAGTAAAGGGGGTCTAGAAACAAAATTTGAGACAAAATATCACTTTTTCTTTTCTTGTGTTCTTTGTTTTGTTCCTTTGTTTTTGAGGTTCAAAGAACATTTGTAGCTCTTTATTTTGCACTTCCAATGACATTAAAAAAATTCAATTTAATGTTGAAATGAAGGAAAACTTGAAAGTGGTTGGTGATAGAATACCATTTGCTGTCCACCCTAGTTGTAACTTAGTTGTAATTCAAATAATTATAATCTAGTTGTACAAGCTAGTCTAAGTTAATTAGGCCTAGACCTAAACTGATAATCTACCTAGCCTAGGTTTAGGTACTTACCTTAATTACTTATAATAATTATTCATCAACTATTTTTAACCATAGAGTTGTATAATTAAATAATTAAACATATTATCATCATTTATTAAATAATATGTTGATTTTTTTTGAAAAATCAAATGTATTTATCTATTAAATAATTAATTACCACCAAATATTTTTGAAAATTCGAAATTCATTATAAATTCTGATTAACATTTCATAAAACAAAGAATTAATTCAAATATAAATATTTAGTAATAGGCTTTATATGATATTTTAATTACAGTAATCATTATGATGTTGTGATAATTAATAATTGACTACAATTACAAAAATAACATTAATAATAATATTGTAGCTAGTAATTAGGTTAGGCTAGTTATTTAATTATTTTTATTCATATTTTTATTTAACTTGTTGGAACTATTCAATGACCTAGTATAATAAATATTAAATAAAAAAACATATATAGTATAATAGTGTTAAATAAAATAATTTCAGAAATTATATGATAAATTATTAAATATATTTACTACTTATTCAAAAAAATATTATAATTTAATCATAAATAAATACTTTTAATAGATGAAAATTTTATTGGAACTAATTGCAAAAATTAGAATAAAAATAATAATAATTATTATTATTATGTCTCATTACATGATATGTTCTAAACCAAAATTGAATCTACATGAAAATAATAAATTACACATGTATTGAACATATATTTTTTAAAAAAACCTAAATATCCTTACTTGATATATTGTAAACTAAAATTGAATTACATGGAAATTATAAATCATGCATGTATTGAACATACACATTATTAAGTTGACTTATATTGCAAAATTTATTTAAAATTTATTTTCAGATTAAAGTGTAATATTTATATGCACACAAAAATTCATCATACATGTAATTAGTCATGTATACAAAAGCAATTTGCATGTACCTTAATAATTAATGAATATTTACTGCAATTTTAAAAGTATATTAAGACATCATACGTATAAAAATGTATAAACATTAAAGTTCCAAAATTTTATGAATTATGTATCATTACTTGATTTGTTGTAAATTAACATTTGATTTTCAAAGAAATAATAAATTACATATATTGAATTTACATTATTACAAACCTATATTTCAAAAATTCCTTAAATTTTATTTTGAAATTAAAATTTAATATTTATATGCACCAACAAAATTGCATCATACATAAGCATTCATTTCCATAAATAAAATTTACATGTAATTTAATGTTTAATGAAATTTTATTGCAATTTTTTTAAATGTTGAGATATCATGTCTATAAAGATTAATAAACATTAAAGTTCCACAAAAATATATTAATTATGTATCATTATTTGATATGTTGTAAACTAAAATCCAATTTACATATAAATAATAATTAAGTGTATTGAACATGCATATTATTACAAATTTATATTTCAGAATTTCCTTAAATTTCCTTCAATCAAATTTTATTATTTGTGTGCACAAAAAAAATTGCATCATACATAGCCATTCATTTTATACAAAGATAATTTACACATAATGTAATCTATTAATGAAGGTAGATTTTTTGTTTATTGTTTTATTCTGTCATGTTGAAATTTCTTAAACCAAATTACTTCATATAATGCTATTGATATCTTTGAGAACCTAACAATGAATAAGGGTGCACTGACTTGGGTTGAAATGTTTTGGAGCTACAATGCAAAGGTTATTGATTATTGAACCATTTAAAAATAAACATTAATAAAATCATAAATAAATTTTTTACTCAAATCCAAAAGTAACTTGGTGTTGTTGGAAAGTAATTGCTAAGCTAGATTTAATGAAATTTATTTCATAATTTTCATATTTAAGGTGTGGAAGATATTGAATTTTGAATGAATTTTATTGTTGAAAATTTGAACAAATTACAACAAATTGGGTTTAGAAAGGAAAATGAGTTGAATGTGTTAACATTTGGGGCCAACAACACATGTTACCTTATTTATCCATGAAGGAAGGTAGTTTGTTTTGTTTTGTCATAATGATATTTCCCAAACCACGGTGTTTTAAGTTATGCTATGGAATTTGTCATCAAAAAGTTCTCAATGAGTAGGGGTGCAACAACTTGATTTAGAATGTTTGGAGTTACAGTGTGGAATCTATTGATTATTGAGCCATTTTTTCATTGAATTTTTTGAAAAACCAAGATTGAAAACTATATTGGAACTTGGGGGCATTATTAGTATTCTTGGATAGCCCTCACCAAGTTTGATTTAATAAAGTTTATTTCGTAATTTTGAGACCTAAAATGTGAACAATATTATTGAATTTTTGGTGGGTAAGTATTGTTGTTAGAAATTCAAACAAATTACAAACAAGGGGTTTGGGAGGAAAATTCAGTTGAATGCATTCAAACTTAGCCCAATGACATAGGGTACATTATTTTTTAATGAATTTTTATCATAATTTTAAATAAATATTAAGATATCATGTGTATAAAAATGAATAAACATTAGTACTAACATATTTTTTAAAAATTCTTAAACTTTATTTTGAAATTAAAGCTTAATATTTATATGCACAAAAAAAATCATTCATTTATACAAATAAAATTTACACCTAATTTAATGTTATCATAATTAAATAAATATTACAATATTATATGTACAAAATTAAAGTTGCCTATTAGTTGTTTAACTTAGTTGAAAAAGATAGTTGCAAACAAGATTGTATTTCATGCATCTTTTAGTACATTTTATCATCCAAAATAGTTGAACACTAGTCCATATTTTGATTGTGTGCCAGGTATAGAACTTTAGATGCCAAGAATATTTCAAAAATGACTAGTTGAAACATGTTTTGCATTGTTTAACAACATAGTAATTGGAAGTTCCACTTGGAGACATTGTTG
>Ga0209611_10009305_pt1 | contig 14928 bp, 13 predicted proteins | sample S1TSphgellanicum_3_FD_187693 | JGI IMG/M metagenome (GOLD analysis project Ga0209611, IMG submission 187693) | Host-associated microbial communities from peat moss isolated from Minnesota, USA - S1T2_Fc - Sphagnum magellanicum MG (SPAdes) (version 2) | ecosystem: Host-associated > Plants > Peat... | reverse complement strand
TGTGACATTTTGTTGTTGGCTCTGTCCTACAGAGACATTGTGGGAACACCTTTTGAGCGGGTATAGGGGCTGGAGAATCAAAGGTAGGCTGAATGGATACGTTTAGGTGTAAGTTTTTAAAAAAAAGTTGTGTGAGGAGAGCATACGGGTTAAAATATATAAATTTGTTTCTTCTATCAAAGGGCTTTTTTTAGATGTGGGGTTTTAGTGAACTTGGAAAATGAAAGAGTTTTATTAAGTGGTGTTGGGAGGGGCAAGGAGTTATTTTATTAAAGGAGTTATTTCTTGGGTGGGGAAAAAAGGGGGGTATTCCCTTTTTCTCCCTTTTTTTTCCTTTCTCATAATATGGTGACTTAACAAGGATATTTTCCCAAGAAAATATTTTTAAAAAATCAATGTCATTTTTTGGTGGTACCAAACATGGCAAAATTTCAACACAAAAAAAAAAAAAAAAATTTTTAAAGAAAAAATAACAAAATCTTGTTTGAAATCAAACATTGAATACATTTAACCACAAATTGAAAAAAAATTCAATTTCAACTTTTTGACCAAAATTTTCATGCAAGTGACCAAAAAACTGATGTTTATCAATATATATATATATATATAGTCACATGTTTACCAAATAGATATATGTTGAATTGAAAATGAAAAGAATGGTTTAAACAATGGAAAAAAGTTTAGGGTTGTGTTGTATCTCATATTTGAGTTGAGACAATCAAAGTTTTGATGTACCCAAAATTCGTAAGATACCTTGTTCATTATTAGACCATAATTTAACCGTCGAAATAGGAATATGATTTTTTTATTGTTAAGTTGCAATCAACCATGTAGTCAAAATTAATTAAAGCCAAAGAACATTACTTAGTAAAAGGTTTAGGTAAGGTAACAAGTTTAAGGTTTTAGTCATGTTTTTTTGTCCCATACTAAAGACTACATTGTATGTTTGTTATTTCTTTTTTTAATTAACACAAACATTGTGCTTGACTCAAACTTTCATTATGTATTGATGTTTTTTGCAAGCTTGAGTTTTTTCAAGTGTGTGTTTGCTAAGTCCCATTTTTTTGCTACTTCGTTTGTTGGTTGTCAAATTCATTTTGGTAAGTTTTATTTTTCTTTTTGCACAACAGTTGTTGTTCCAGTGAAAGAAGCTTGATTAGTTGTTGCGATTGATGATTTGGATTTTGGAATCAAAGATGTTATGTTTGAAAAAAAGGTGTTCAATAGGCATGGCATTTTTGATCGAATTGCAAATATAAGCATGGAAGATCTAATCTATGCATATTTGTATTGTGATTTGTTGAGCATGGTAGTTTGATCACAATTAGTTTTAAAGTCAAATCATTTCATATAGATATGTATGAACAATATTTGCAAAATGCATGTTTGTGAAGGTCGAAAATTTTGGTTTTGAGAAAGGTGACATGCATGTTGTCATTACAGTTGAATCAATGACCATTGTGCCACTAATCACTATTTTTGAACAAAGTTCCATGTTTTTCCACATGGATTCCATTAAATAATTTTAAATTTTTCTTTAAGGTTGAAGTTTTGTTACTATTGCTATCATCATTGTTGGTGTAAGGGGAGGAGGGAATAACAAAGGTCAAAACAATTATTGATTGAAAATGGAGAAGGTGAATTTGACCAAGATGTTATTGCTTTTGGCAATAATTTCAGAACATAATATGAATAGCTTCTTGAAGCATATAATGGAGGCCAATGTGCTATGGTCTTGATCAAGAATGTGGCTACAACATCCATAAAAGATTGATAATTGAGAGTATAATAGTTACAATTTTCACAAAGGTTGTTGATGAGGTTACTTGAGTTTGTTTTCTCAAATTGCACAACAAACTATCAACTATTCGACTTGCACTAAAAGAGGTAAATTCCTTCTCATTTTTTTCAAAGACATTTTGAAAGTTTTTTTCAAGGAAAAACAAATCAATGGTGCCAAATGTTCATCTATAGGTCATTTATACTTAAAAAATAATGAAAAATGTTAAGATAATTAAATTTGGAAAATTATATAATATTTAAAATAATTGAAAATTAATAATACTCTATGGGCATTTGATTGGGCCCTAGGAAAAAAATTGCTTTCTTTTCTAATAATTGAATGGCCACTTGATTGCGCCTAAAGGGCCACCTCGTTGTGTCCTTAGGGAAAACAAATATTTTGTTTTTTGTTTTTTTTTTAAAAACTGGGTGCCCAATCAATTATGTCCCTATACCACAATCAGGTGGTCACCCAGTTGTGTACCTAGGGAAATAAGTATACACACACACACAATTGGGTGGCCACCCGACTACACCTTAAGGACACAACTAGGTAGCCACCCAATTAAGTCCTTACGGCCTAATCAAGTGCCCACCCAATTGTGTTTTTAAGGAAAAAAAACCTTTTTTTCAAAAATAATGAGGTGGCATCCAATTGTGTCCCTCCCAAGGGGGGAAAAACCATTTTTTATTTAAAAAAATTTCTTAATAATCAGGTGGCCACCTGATTGTGTCTTTCCTAAGGTTTTTTTTTTTTCCTCAAATTTTTTATTATAATTTTTTGTAAAACTTTCTTTTTTCACATTCTTTAAATTCACATTCTTGTTTTAACATAATTTGGTTTTATTTTTAAGGTGATTGAGGTGTTGTCCATAATTAATCCTATTGCACCTCCATTCTAAAAAGTTTGTGAAAATTGTCATGTAGTAGATGTCATCATTTGCTAAATGAGCGATGTTCATTATAATGCTTATTGTTCAAAACCAAAGGTTCACAAATCAAGTTTCCTTTGGGGTTCCATTGCAACCAATGATGGACCTATATTATTGACCATTGAGAGAAATTGGTTTGAAGCAATTGTGCATATGATAGAGTTTGGATTCATGAATTTGGTTCATTTAAAACAAGTTCAATTCCTCGTTTCAATTTGTGTTTGTGGTAAATTTCAATTGTCACGCACATCTACCCTTTTTGGTTTCCAAAAAAACATACAATAATTTATCCCAAAAGTGGAAAGAAATTTGAGTGTTGAGGGGTTGGTTGCTCCTTTGGTAATTATTTCTAGTGATGATGTCCAGCATAATGTGAAATGCAAGCTTCACCTTGATGAGTTGAAGTAAGTTTCTAAATAGAAACCTTCTTAAACACTATGGTTGTTGATTATAGTTTTTGTGCAACCTTTCTATAATTACCTTTAGTATACAAATATTGGACATATATGTGAAAATTTCCTATACCATAATTTTTGTGATTTTTTCTTTTTGGATGTTTGGTGTGATTTTTTAATATAAGTAGTTTTTAAATACAACTAGTTTTTGAATCCAAACAAATTTTCAATTCAAATAGTTGTAAATACCAATAGTTTTGCATTGTAAGCAAATTTTTCAATATAATAAGTTTTTCTATGCAAGTAATTTTTCAGCATAAGAAATTATTTGATATAATCGATTTTTGAATTCAAGAAGTTTTAAAATGTAAGTAGTTTTTTCATCCAATCAATTTTTGAATTTAAACAATTTTCAATACAATCAACTTTTTAATACAAATAATTTTTCAATTTAATCAATTATATATATTATATTAAAATATATAGTTTTTTAATCAAAGTAGTTTTTAAAAAAAAATTCAATGTAATAGTTTTCTAATGAATTGTTGATTATTTGTCATTTTGAATGTGTATGTGTGAGGAAGGGGATTTTTATTATTTATATATTTGGATTAAAGTGAAGTTCATAATAATGGAAACAATTTTATCAAATGTTAAGTCATCATTTGAACATGTATTACATTCATATGGTTTTCATTTGGTTTCAACGTACAAATATGAAATATGCAATTGTTTTTTTGATTTTATATTTTATTTATTGGATAATCATTTGTCATCTCTTCAATTGAGGCAAAATAACATGGCACATTTAAATGAATGTTTATTATTGAATATAGAAAAAACCAACAATGTCATATTCAAGAATTAAATCTTAGTTTTTTGTTTGATTTACATCAAGGTATGGTGATAAATGAACATCAATATGTGACAAAAATGACATTATGTTCTATGATGGGAGGTTTGTAGGGAGATTTCATTGCAATATTTTAGATAGTTGAGTATTTACAAAGGCTAATTTACATTTAGAGTAAAATATCAAAACACATTATTTTTCGATGTGGAATGGATTTTCAATCTATCCCTTTACATATAGTTTACAACTTTCAACATTTTGAGCCAATTGAATATGTTAATGGTCTATTTTTGTTTTCACCTATTTTTCAGGGGAATGATCCCAAAGTTCATATAGATTTGGATAATTTTCCATCTTTTTTGAAATTAGTGATGCAAAAACCTCAAATTTAGTTCTCATAACCAATTACGCATTTCTATTAAAATGAAAAACTTGACTTTACATCAATGGAAATTTTGAAAAATAATTGGGATTCACAATTGTAATATGTTGTTTCCTTGTTTAACACTTCTTACAATACAAATATTATTTTTAAAAAAGAAAAATCATATTCAATATTTACCAAAAAAATTGAATTTTTTTCCCTATCAATTATGAGATTTTGTCTAGTCCATCCACTTTAATGCTTAAAACCAAAGTTCAAAAAATACCTAAAGTTCAAATGGAACATTTCCAAGATTTGATTATTGATCTTAATATAACACGTAAAAGAAAAGAAAGAAAAGAAAAGAAATTTCATTGGACACTTTATAACAATAATATTTTTGAACTATTAAATGTTAATCCAAATCTTATTTATTTTGAAAAAACATCGAAATTCATTAACAATGTGTTTTTAAATATTAAGAAAACAAGATCACAAATGAATCAGATGAAATATATATATACTAAAAAATTAGATGGATCTTCCATAAATGACAAAGTTCAATCATCATATAATGAATGCACTCCAAAGGAAACCAAATAACCAAATCTTAAACAATGGTTTTTTTTGGAACATGATGTTTAATCAGATAAAGTAAAACATAATGTTAATATAAAGGAAAATGCAAAAAATCAATATACATTGAGATTTATAATAAACAAATGTAAGATGTTCCCATAATTCCATGTTTTAGTTCTGAAAGTTATGTTTTTAAAAACAACTTAAATGGTTTTCAAACACATTATCAAAACAACTTTCTACATACTTTCAAATTCAAATATAATTAACTCCACATCATACATATGTACAAGTTGTTAACATAATATCAATGAAAATATACCTCGTATTGAATAGAATTTCCAAAAACAAAATCATTCCATTAGTCCAAAAATTAACACAATTAGAAGAATGTATTATTTTATCATGTTTTGCTTTTGCTCAAATTTATAAATTATATGGGTATGGGCAATATAAGATGCATGGTAATTTTATTAATGTTTTTGCACATGTGAATAAAACTTAATCAATACTACCATGTCAATCACATAATGATGCAATAATAAGTGTGTTTCTTAAGTGACATTTTGAATACAAATCACCTTATATATTAGGAAATGTTTGTCTAAATAAGGTGATGATTACTTTACAAGATTTAATTGAAACACCATTATACAAAGATTTGAATGTTACCATTCATCATCAATGGACAAGTTTGTTTACTTTGCATGTGGATTTAGAATATTAAAATTTTAATTTTAGTGATGCATCATTTGATAATTTTGATTTCAATAATGAAAAATTCCATTGTACATGAATAGACTTGATGATACATAAACTAATAGATTATGAAAATATTATATATTCTGTTGCCCCAAATCAACATTTTCACCCTTTAAGTTTATTTAAAGATAAACATTTAAAGGAATTAAAATTTTCAACATTGTTTTATGGCCAACCTTGATAATTTCCAGAAGGTTTTTCATATTAACAAATAGCTCAATGGGAATTATTTCATAAATCCAAGGATTTTTCAACCAATAATTCTAACCTTTTTTAAAAAGCTATTAAAGTTTCCATACAAAAAGTCATAGGTTCAAGTTGGGTGTAGATATATATATATTTTTTGGTGGTAGAATCTTAAAAGCTTTTCAAGTAAAAAATTAAAAAAATTTAAATAATATTTTCAAATAATATTTAGGTTATTGTGATTTATAAGGCTTACATAATTCATTTAATTATTTTGAGAAGTTATGAAAGAATTTTTTTGTAATGATCAGGCAACTTGGTTTTTGAACATTTTTTGTCATTTTTACATTTGTTGAAAGATTATGGGATCCTCTCATTAAAGCTTTGCACACATTACATGTTTCAAGATTAAATCTCCCAAATACATTAAATTAAAAACTTACAATCTTTTCATATAACAAAATTGTACAAAACAACCTTGTCATGTGCAAAATATTACGATTATAAAACATTTTATTTCTACAAACTTATGACAAAATACCATTATTTCTTTGGGCATATTTCTAATTTTTATTTTGTCATTGAATTCCAAAACCATGGGAGTGAAGATGACCATGGACTTTTATAGATTAAAAATGCGCCTATGTGTATAAAGTGCACACAAATGAAAAAATTGAATGGTTTGTAAACATATATATTTCTTGTGTTGTATCATTATTATCAAATCCATTACAAAATGCATAACAACATTAACATATGCGTACATGTAAATAGATTTCATTATCCATTTCCACCCATGCGTGAAACAAAAAATTTAAAACCATTTCAAATAGATGGGAATAAGCCATTTTCACAACGATTCCTCCATACACAAGTAAAAAATATATTTCAATCTTTGAAAAATTTAAAAAGAAATCAAGATATATCATTTTCAAAATTTCAAAATTCTTTGAACTTTGATGAGAATACATATATATTAAGTTTGAAAAGCAAATTAACAAAATCACACATTTTTAAAAAACAAACTTCTAGAAATATAAAACTAATGCATTTAGTACACATGTTGCTCATTTGTGGTTTGTAAATATATATATTTAATTTATCTTAGACCCATATGTGGCTACAACATATTGCACACAATATATGATAGAAATAGACAAATCAATAACATAAGAATTACATTTTATCATACAAAAATGCATCGCAAATAATATAGATGCAAATACAATAATTCAAAAGTTGGGTAATGTTCAATGTTCAACAAATAATTGTTCAATTTATTATTTATCTTGTGTTTTTTTTTACCATTATATCATTCATTTTGAACATTTTAATTTATCAATATTTCTCCTTTTGAAGAATGTGCTTTTGTATTAAAACCACAAGTTGCATGAAATGAATTAGAACTTGATTCAATTGATATAATGTGTTCATAAATCATAAACAAATATATTAATTGTCCTAATCAATATGAATATTTTTCACTAGCAAAACTTAACTTTTTTTATAACATTAAAAAAAAAATTCAAAACATCACAAACCCAAAACTATCAAGTTTCTAAATTATAATAAATATAAAGATATTAAGAATTGGTCAATTTTTTTTTTAATATTCACCATTTCGAATTAAAAAAAATCTACAACTTGGAATTAATGTAACATGGTATGATGCATATTGTCAACAACATGATGTAATTTCTAAAATTAAATCTATTTTTAATTATCAAATGTTATATCCAAATAAAAAAGAAATGAATGATTCAATATATTCAAAATCAAAACCATTCCATCTAGTTAACATTTGGAATAATGACATAAATAATGAAATAAATGATTCACATCTTACAATTCATATTACAAACATAATCAATGTTGAACATAATCATTTATTTTGTGATTCAATCATGTAATGTGTCAAACCAAAAATCACAAACTTTAGAAGTTGAAAATTTCATAAAATTTTCATATTTTATGATGATAGAAGAATTTGAATATTGTAGTTTGCTTAGACAATTAAATGAAAAAAAAAGATTAATATTTGATGATGATATGCATAGAAAATAATTATACCTTGATATACTAATTTGTTTTTTTTTGACAAAGGGTGTTGGAATTGGTAAAACTTTTACATTAAAGTTTATAATTCAAGGATTATTACAATTATACAATAAAAACCAAGGTTTTACTTATGGCATCAATAAGTAAAGATGTTTTCACTATTGATGGTTTAACAATATATTCAACATTGAACATATTTGTCCAATAATCCTTATTTAGTTTACCAAACGTATCAACACGCTCATTAAATAGGTTTACATGCTAATAAGAATAATTACAACTTGTTCTAAATGAAATATCACTTGTTGATGCTAAAATGTTGAATGTTATAGATAATATATTAAGGTCTATAAAACATATTCACAACAAATTCTTCAGTGGTGTGAATGTTATCATGACAAATGATTTTTTTCAAAAACCTCTTATAAAAGATAATTGGATTTTTCAAAATATCAAAGACAATGTTAATGCATTAGCACCAAGTTTTTGGCAAACATATGTTGAATGTTATGAATTAAATATAGTTATGCGACAATCTGATATGGTTTTCATACAAACTTTGAATAAATTTCACATTACAATAGAAAATACAAAGGATATTCAAATTATGAATTCTATTTATTAATAATAACCACCTAACAATTTTACTATTCCATATTTATTTCATACAAATAAACTTGTGTAAAAACACAATGAACATGTGTTCATTAATACATTGGGTCCCACATTTATTTTCAAAGCAATGGAAATTAATAATCAGTCATGCCCACCATTCTACAAACTCTCAAATGATCTAAGTACAATTGTAGGTTTGCATTATACAATTCAAAAAAAATAAAAATATGTTGGTTGAATTATGTGTTGGTAACAATACAATGTATGATGGTCTTGTGGATGGAGTTGATGGCATTTAAAAATCATCAACAACTTATTGTGACAAAACCAACATATGGATAATGTTTCAAAATTTTAAAATTGGAACATTGACAAGAGAAAATACAATCATTATTACAATAACATTGAATCAAAATGGACACCAATTGAACCTATCATCAAAGATATAAGAGTTGATAAATCTCAATCATTTATAATAACAAATATTTAATTTCCAATTCAATTTGTAACAACAAAAACCATCCATCGTTCTCAAGGATTGACACTAGATGAATTAACTTTTGATCCTAGTAATGTTAAAAAAATGGGTTAATGTATATAACATTATCTTGCGTTTGAACGAAAGAAAACAATTATAACTTGGATACCATTTAATTTTTCAATTAAAAATTTTACATAATTATCATGTATTTATACAAGCTTTGAATATAAATTTTTTTGCCCACTACCATAAAAATAAGCTATTTCGAGTAAAGAATCCAGTAAAAAAGGACCCCACCCGGACAAATGTCAAAAAGACCATCCTATCAATTTGGACAAGTTGATTTGGACTTGTCTTGTGTGATTGGGGTGGTCATTTTGACTATTATATAGTGGACCATTTGATTGGTTAAGTATCTACCCAATTTATTTTTTGGACAATTACCAAAAAACCAAATTTGTGTAGGTAAATCTAGGTAGGTAAGTAGGTTGTATATATGTTTAGGTAGGTCGTAAAAAGGCAAGTAAGTAGGTGGTAGCCTAACTTAACCTACTTAACCTAGCCTACCTAACCTAACCTTTTAAACACATATATAGGTTATAAGTATTAAAATTTGAACCCTTCACCTGTCTAATGATAAACCAAGTCCTTATCAATGGACTACACCTTTCAAAGTTGACAAAACTTGCCAAGTTTTTTATTTCATTTGTTCATTAATTCACATCACTAATTATGTAGGTAAACAAGAAAAGATAGGAGATTAACTTAGGTAGGTTGCATGATGCTTAATAGGTAGAGGGTAGGTAAGTAGGTAGCTTGTAATCCATAGGAGGTAGGTAGCTAGGTAAGTAAGTGCGTAGGTAGGTAGGAATTTCAAATGGTAGGTAGGATGCAGGATGGTAAGTGGGAAATAGGAGGTAGGTGGGTACGTAAAGATGTAGGATGGTAGGTGGGAAATAAAAGGTAGGTAGGTATGTATGATGGTAGGTGAGAATTAGGAGGTAGGTAGGTAGGTAAGGATGTAAAATGGTAGGTGGGAAATAGGAGGTAGGTAGGTAGGGTTGTATGATGCTAGGTGGGAAATAGGAGGTAAGTAGTAGGATGGTGGGTGGGAAGTACAAAGTAGGTAGGTAGGTAGGTGGGTAGGATGGTAGGATGGTAGGTGGGAAACACGAGGTAAATAGGTAGATAGGTTTGTAAGAAGGTAGGTGGGTATGTATGTAGGCAAATAAGTTGGTATGTGGGTGTAGTCATATTAACATGTACCAAAAGCAATCATAACCATTATTTAATTTTTTGAATTTTGGATTGTAAAAATAAATATATATATATATTTTTTGGGCAAAATTTTATTGTGAATACATTATGTACATATCATAAAAATTTGGAATCAATCTAATGAGTGAAATACGTATATGGATTTAAAACCTTTTGTAACCATTGCTTAAAAGCTACATAAAAACAATTAAAAAAAAAATGACACTAAAAGTACAGTTTGAAAATATTTTTAATATACACCTTAACATAATAGTATTAATAAAAATTAAAAATTTTAAAATAATCTTTTTGAAAGACGTATTAAAAAGATTCTAAAAATATTTTAAGAATAAAACAACAGTCTAAGGGGGCACATGTGGCTCCTAATAGTGTGGTTGGACCCATGTAAGTACGCCTATGCTATTGCCTAATTTATTTAATATTTATTTTGACCTATTAGGTAGCATAGGTTGTTGTAGTTGACTAGAACACCATTGTCCATCTTGACTAAAACTGTTATTTATATTGTTTAATTTGATTTAGAGGTCCCAATTGACTACAAACCATTGGTCATTTTGACCAAGGTGGTCATTTTTTGTCCAATTTGACCAGATGTTGAATTTAACATAAATAGGTCATTTTAGTCAAGTTCACCAATAAAAAATACACATGTCATTGAAGTCTCAAGCATGTAGTTAAAATGTACATGTCCATTAGTTAAAAAATACTTGTTAATAAATTTGAACCTTTTGAAAAACTATGAATTGTAATAGTGGTGAACATTATGAAAACATCAACCATGATCATAACTTTCAAATGTTTCATATTTTATGTCTTGTAGAAACAAAAATACACCATGCATCAATATATGTGCATAAATTTATAAGTTCATCAAAGTATTCATGAACAAAAGCACATTAGGGTGTCACAATTTTGGTGGATTAGAGTCCCTTTTCAAAGTTTTTTTCTAATGTAGTTGAAAATTGGCTTAAAATATGAATATTTAAATGATATTGAAAGTAACATTTTCTTTCATTTCCAATTTCAAATCATGATGCTATAAGACATATAAAAAATATCACAAAATAATTATTTAAAAATGCTTTAAAGGCCTTTTAAAGTAATTACAGTTTTTGGGATTTTAAAAAGTCAATAAAATAATAAATTAGAATCACATTCTATTCATTCAATGGATCTATAGTTTCTTAAACATGATTCATCCAATATCCCAAAGTTTCAAACACATAAGATCAACACATTGTAAGATAAAAGTCCATATCCATGAATTTTGCAGGTGTGACAAAAAGTGTGGGCAAATTCAAAAGTCCATTACTTATTGGCTATCCATGATTTTATTTGATTTTTTCATTCTGGGAAGGTTCATTATGATAGCTTGAGATAAATGAATCCCTTTTTTTATTATTTCAATGCATTTTATTGTATTTAATTTCTTATATATAGGGAATATAGGAAAAACTGCCATTGTGATGCCCATATAAGGTTCCCATAGTGTGCAAACACTCTCATATATTTCAATCCATGATGATCATGGGGGAATGATGTTGTATGACATAACATGCACTTAGATTATTTTAATACAATAATTAATGACAGTTTAGAATATATAGTAGCAACTTTTTACATTGATACACAAAAGTAATATGTATTGTATGTGTGTATACAACTCATTCATGTTCAATTTCTACAATCCTAAACAAGTTTCAAATTATAATTCAACATTCTTCTGAACATTGTCCAATCATCATAATGGGAGATTTTAATGTTGACAATCTAAAAGACAACAACCATGGAAAAAATAAACAAGAAATATTAGATTTCATGGTAAGTTCAAATTAAAATCACAATTTAGTGAAAGCACCACAAAAGTTGGATTTCAACTAAACCATATATGGGCAAGTATCCTTGGAAATGAATGTAAATATGGTGTAATATATAGAAGCATATTGATTAGATTTTCACAAATCGATTTATATATTGCATTCAAATTACCAAACACACTTCTTATGTGTAACAAAAAATCATTATCGTCTCCATTTCTTCAAAGTGTAACGTATGAATGTTGCATTTTCCATCTGATTAATGACACACAAAAAGGTGGCACCTTATGGCCTAAATTTATTTATTTTTATCAATTTTCATGGACCATGTGTAAACATAAAACCATAATTATCAACCACAAGATGACAAAAAATTTGGATGGTTTTTTATCCACATGTACACCCATTAAGCACAACAACAAAACACCTTTCATGGAAAATCATAAAGCTAAAATGTGACAACAAAAATTACAAGAGATGTCAAATTCTTAAACTTGAAAGTGAAATGAAATTAAAAATTAAGTGGATAACTTTTCCAATTCTTTGCATCTAAATGATATCCATTTATTATTAATTTTTGTTTCAAAAATTTAAGTACTTAGATTTACCTAGTGCACATTATGAAGAATTGTTTATGCTTTTTTTTTGGAAAAACCTAGATTGAATTTTGATACAATATTGTTATTTACAACTTTATATTCATTTGTATAGTTAAGGAAAAAGAAATGGAACTATGGTTGGAATTTTCAAGAATGCAAAACGAATTTTAAGAGGGTTAGAAAAAAAATTTCTTGATACAAATGTAAAAAAAATAAAATTCAAAATCCTTTGTAAAGCCAACAAACTCTTATCCCATGAGTTCATAATATAATTTTAAATGTAATATTTTTTTTAAGATAGAACCTTTTGTGACAAAGCTATTTGTTGTTTAAGGACTCATGTTCTTGTATATTTTGCTACAATCATGTTGTTGTACCCTAGTAAATCAATGTGGTTAAAATGCATAAACTACCTTCGCAAAAACATCAAATTATGGGCATTATTAATCGACCACAACTTTTGAGTTTTTTTGAATTTATAAACCTTCAATGCATGTGAGCTACTTGAATGAGACACATCATTTAATTTTAGTATTCCATAAGAGGTATGGGTGAAAGCACATTAAATATTATAGTCTCTAGTATTTAATGTTTTTAAAATTAAAAGTTTTTGGTAATGTATGGACATTAGTTTTCGGATTCGTTTTTTGGTGTTCTAACTATATTTGATTAGTTTTAAACTTAATCTAGTCAATGTTTTTTTAAAAAATTCAACAAAAATTGAAAATTTTGAATATGTGGAATATATTTGTGATGAAATTTAATATTTGGCATAAAGTTTGAAAAATTGCACACATATATTAAACTAGAGTTGTGAGAGGAAGTTTTTGGGGTTGAATGATGTTGATATACATCAACGGTCCAATTTAAAATAAGTTAGAAGTTTAAAAAATTTGGTTTAAAATCAATTCAAAAAATATGTTTTAAACATTTTTAAACAATAAATGTATGACAATTTTTTCTTTTTAAGAAAAAATTCACTACCTTATGGAAGAAGAGAAGATTTTATAGTTCGACATTACATTTTTAAAAAAAAATTCTTTTGTTTGTTAATGTTTCATGAATCATAGACATTAGGCTCTATGGTCATTGTATTATATATTTTATGTACATTGACAAAATCCTATCCTATTCATCTAATTATTGAATCAAATATTAATTTTAATTTAAAATGAAATTTAAAATAAACTTTGAGTTCTAAAATGTTGTCATGCACATTCCAAAACTTTTTACTTGTGTTTAGAATTGTTAAAAGATGTCAAAATTTCAGCTTATTGCGTATTATGATATTAATTATATGTCACCATTTTTGACAAAAAATGGGTCACCCATAGTATGCTTTCACCCTTCTCATGAATTTTGTATTATAATGACACTTGAACATAATGAGTTTACACTTTTACATTTATTTAAAAAAAAATTTCAATAAATTGATAGACTTCATTTTTATGTTGTTATATTACCCTTTAAAACTGGGTTCTAAGAGCATCTCCATAGTGTGCTACCATATCAATGCCTACACATTATCATGGTTAAACAAGACTCTTAACTTCTCCGCTTCCAGTAGTAAAATGGCATGCACACACTATTTTGAATAAAATACAACTTTTGTGTAGTGTGAAACTTGGTTTAGGCTTGTAAACATACTCACAATGCAATGCAACCAAGAGGCCAACCAGTAAAAGGTAATGACTATTTTTCACTGGGTTGCTGTAATTGTTGGTCCAGATGGTGACATTCAAATTGTATCTTTCTTTGTATTGTCCACTCCATCATTTTTATGGGTGGGGATGGGAGTATAATTAATCCTGAATGTTGAATGTGGTAAATATTGATAGAGGTCAAAATAGGGGGTGTGGGTGCAAATGCTTTAAGTTAGATGCACAATACGTACAAATTGTAATTTTTTGATGTTAATTCATTTTAAAGTTGCCAAAATATGAGAATTTCAAAAATCATAAAAGTGAAATACTCATTGAGATATAAACAATTTAGAGTTGATAACTTGGAAGCATTCATGGTTGTTCATCATGCATTATAATATTTTTTGGACCAATTACAATGTTAATATGTTTCAACCCATCAATCAACGCACCAATAATATGAATATATATCTAAACCTTCAAATTTTCCTATCTTGCGCAAAGGTTGTTTTGTGTGATCGTATTCATGTTTGACACCACTTCATGGGGTCCACCAAGAGTAGCTCATTTCATATTTGGCAATT
>Ga0209611_10009301_pt1 | contig 14932 bp, 3 predicted proteins | sample S1TSphgellanicum_3_FD_187693 | JGI IMG/M metagenome (GOLD analysis project Ga0209611, IMG submission 187693) | Host-associated microbial communities from peat moss isolated from Minnesota, USA - S1T2_Fc - Sphagnum magellanicum MG (SPAdes) (version 2) | ecosystem: Host-associated > Plants > Peat... | reverse complement strand
GGGTTGCATTGAGAGAGGTATGAATGTCATTCATAAAACATCATTTTAAAATCCCATAGGCTATTTGGGTATCACTCAACCTAGCACAATGTGTGACTAACGAAACAATCTATCATGCTTCTCCCATTGTGATAGGTTGTCATTATGAGGAAAAACAATGTTTTGCAACTAGCCTTGCAATTCAAATTTTGAGTTGCAAAGGACACTTGCAACCCATTGTATTTATACGTTGTGAATGTTAATAGACAAGTTGTATGATTACAAAGTTGCAATTCACCATATATATGGTGTAACTCATTGCAACTCAATCAAAACAACTCATTTTCAACTATTATGCAATTCCATTATAATTACACCCATGATGTTATGTTGACATCATTGATTATCATCCATCTATTTAAATCTAACACATGGCATTATGAAAACTTTTGGACATAAAAATGATTTTTTTTTCAAAATATCAATCTCCATTGTCCATTATGGTTGTTAATGGTGGTCAAAGATTGTGACATGTGGCACAATACAAATTTGTGACATGGCATATTAATTATATTTTGGAATAAATAAATAAATAAAAATATCTATTTTAATAGCTAAGTAGGTCATACATAACGATAGGTAAATATGTTAATAGATCTTAAGACCTACATACCTACATATTTACTTAGGACCTCCCTACCTACCTACCTATTGACATAGGTAAGTAGAAAAATAGGACCTACTTACTTACATAGGTAGGTAAGTAGGTAGGAAATCACAAGACTAAGTGAATGAAAAAATAACCATGGAATTTTATTTTTTTATTATATGTTTTGCCTTTAGGTTTAACTTTTTTGAGTTCATCTCAAAATAACATTTGTATTTTAATGTGAGAATATGATAAAATAAACCTTTTTTTATATAGTTTATAACATGGGATTTAAAGACAAAACATATGGGTTAAATATTTTAATTGTTCCTTAGTTGTAAATTAAGTTGTAATCGAATTGCAATTATAATACTTAAGCGTTTAAGGCAAGTTGGATCCAAGGGGAGGGCTTCATTGTTTTTGGTGTTTAAACAAAACTTGAACCCCTTTTAGTGGCATCTTTGGGGCATTAAAAAAGGTCAAAAACATAATATAATTGAAAAAGTTATGACACTTCAAAGTAGAGGGGATCAAAAACTCAAAAAAACAAACCACCAAATGTTACAAAAGCTAGTTCCCAAACACTTAAAAAATCCTTCTATGTTGTTATGTTACTATTAGAGTTGAAAGGTGATTTGTATACCTTCAAGTGCTACTTTTATAACATTCTAAATCGTTTTAAATGAATAAGAAATAATAAAGTTATGAGGTTTGAAAGTAAGAGGGGTCCAAAGCAAAAATAATAATAATTTGTGTATTGTAAGTTGGAAAGCTTATTTCTTTTCTTGTTATTTTTTCATTATTCCTTTTCCTTTACATTTCAAAGATGAATTTTAAATCTTGAGGTAACATTCCCATGACATTTTAAATCATTCAAAATGAAACACATGTTCCATGAAAATATAAATAATTAATGAATATATACATTTATTAAATTATAGTTAGTTGTATTAACATAGTTGAATAATAGTATTCTAGTAATGGCTATACTAATTGTATCAATGAGTAATTATTAGAAACTAGTTGCAAATGTATTCCATAATGGGTGGTGGAAATGTGAACATGTGGCATGATCACATGTATGTACATTATATTTAGTTACAACATAATTGTTGTTTTAATGGCACATTTACAACAATTCTAAAGTAATTGCCACATGCAACTACAATATAACTCATGAAAAATTAAACATGGTTGACTACATATGTATGTACAATGTGTATAAATTATCATATAGAGTATTCATTTTCAATTCACTTGCAATTATAATACAACTAATTGATTTTTTGACATGACAATTTATTTATTAATACACCATATTTCTAGGATGATAATTACACATTAACTGTAATACCCAAGAAATAGTTGCACAATAGTTGTATATGAGTTATTTTTTGAATGTTAGTGCAAGGTAGTGTGGTTTTGACGGACACAATTTTTCATAGTGTGTAATTTTGCTTGAAGGTTTGGCCATTTCCAAGAGACACAACATTACCAAGACACATGTAGTTTAATGAGGAATATGATTTCGTGTGATGTAGGAATAAACCTAAAATAATTGCAAAAAACTACTTGTGAAATCTTCTAGGTGGAAATGATTATGAAGGTGATTGAAAACCATGTCTAATGGACCATTAACAAACAAATGAGCCATAGGTTTGAATGCCACTTTAAATGATTAAAAAAAAAACTCAAAATCCTTTTCATGTTAAAAATCTTCTAGAAATAGAAATGCATCATCATGGTTAGAGGGGGATGTGGTGGTGAAGGTTGAAATGGTGTTGGATGAAAGGGGGGAAAGGGAGAAGGGTACTAATTTGGTTTGGTTGAGAATATTTACTTTTGCAATTGAAAGCCAAATTATGATGGAGGTGTTTATGGGGGGTGGGGTCATGTCACATCACGTGTGAAAATGAATTATTGTAATGGATTTATAGAAAATACTTAGGTAATCATAGCTTTTCTGTGTCATGTACACATGTCAACTTTTTTTTTCCAATGACGATGATTTCATTGGAGCTGGTTTAGGTGGGATGAGCTATAGTTGTAGGTTGTACAAAAAAACAATTCCAAACTACAAATTTATTAGAGGTCAATTTCAAACCGGATTTTTTAAAAAATAAACATTTTACAAGTTGTAATGTTTCAAAATGTCCTTATTGATCCTAAGATATCAAAAGTGAAACAAATCTCTTTCTATAGAAATGCATGTATCTAGATGAGAAGTTCTAGGTTCAATAAGTGAAGTTTCCAGTTTGAACCTATTATAGAGGACACTATCATTCAGGGATTAGTTATTTATTATTTCATCACAATCATAAAATTTAGTCTGTTATTGTGTGATATTGTTAGCCACATGCATAAATACATGCACAATATATATATAGAATCAAGGTTGATGATGGGCGACAAAAATTTCACCTCAGCAACATATTGGTTGTCAAAGTCAGCCTAACTCATTGATGGACATCACTTCAATCAATCATCCTCTAGCCAAAAAATCAAAGATTTGCTTCATTTCCTTCAAGTTTTCTTCATTTATGTAAATTTAGATCATTATGCATATAAATTCATCATCATTTGTTATTACATAGTTTAGAGTCATGGTTAGCATGCTACATAGATACAAATACAAAAATGGTCTTCTACGATACAATTATCACCTTTAAGGAATAGGCGGACAAAACATCCTTCCTCTTCCCTAGGAGGGATATTCATGGATATAAGGTGCCCTCGATTCCATTAGAAAATTTTGACAAGTGGTTTAAACCATGAGTCTTCATCTTATTTCTTGAGCATGAAAATGGCAACTTGGCATCCATCATAAGAAGTTGCAAATAACATGATATATTAAACCAAAAACACTAGGGTTATGATAACGGGCCAGAGTAAACACATGAACTGGCAACCCACAAGGAATTCAACAACCCCCAATCAGTTGGTGATGCAGGACAGCAGAATTAATGTTTGAAACACTAGAGTGAGCTCACCAGCCCCTTGGGGATGGAGCTGGCATTTGCAAAAACACCATCCAGAATCAAAAGGATACGAGGTTACTCATGATATGAAAAGGGGGTTTGATTGCCTGCTTCGACATAAGAGACTTGGCCCATGCAATGTTTTTTTTTGGTGCCTTTAGAAACACCCTCTGCCCTTAGTCCATACCCAAGACCCTAAATGAAACCAAACCAAGCATTTTGTTGTTGGGCATCCCTATGTCTGTCCAAAAAGACTCCATGATTCCCCTGACTAGCACAAAATAACAAGTTGTGTTAGACCTATGGCAAACCACATGGGACATCAAGGCTTGTGAGAACCTATTTTCTGACACACCATCATAGACCCAAAAGATACCTCTATTCCGAGAATGTGTTGGGTTCATTATCATGGATTATGTGATCCCTGCACTCAGCAGTGCACCATCATCCATTTGAAACCCCTTAGAATCTTGGTTGTCCATGAATCACAACGTGAGTTACCAAGGTTCCAATTTGATAACATATCATGTAAACCCTCTTACTTCACCCTAACCCTAACTAGGTAACTAAAAGTATGTAAATGGGGTTAGTATCATAACTCTCTCCCCCCTTTCAGTGGTATCCGCAAAGTAAAGACGTTGTCATAAATCTCAGTATGAAATGCTGATACTCAGCATTTTTTTCAATGTCTTTTGGAATCTTTGTATCTTTTCAATTTTAAAAAAAAATCTTTGTGTCTTTCCAATTTCATACAAATGTAAATATGTGTTATTTCATTTGAATATGTTGAGAATATTTCAAATGATTAACATGCTTTTTTTTTTGAAATTAAGTTAGTTTCCAATAAAAAATTCTCCTTTAATTACCTAATTCAAGGATTTAATCCCCCCTTGCTTAGCTGATCTCCCCTTGGATATAATTGGGCAGTATTTGGTATAATTTGAATCCTATATATATCTGAAAATAACAAAATTTTCAAATGTAAACTGTTATTTCTTTTTTTCATTTCATCGTCATTGGTAGTGCATAACAACACAAAAGCCCAAGTAGTTAATACATAATTACATGGTTTTGGATTATAACTTATTTGTTTACATGATTGTAACATCTCTACAATGGTACAAAAATGTTGTTTAACCATCTTCTTTCATTGGAATAACATTTAGTGAAATCACACATTTCCTTCTTCCATATATACATGGCCAAATCCATTACATGTCTACAAAACCCAATGATGGACTAACACACCAAATTAGTGAGGTTATAAATGATGAATTTGAACTTGTTCATATAGAGATTGAAAGTTATATAAAATTGACGGCTACTAATTCTTGGTAGATTTTGAATTTTCAGATCTAGTTTCATCTACAAATCAATTCAAAATTATAAAAACTTTAGGTTTTTCAAAACATTTTAATAATTGGGATGAGTTCCACATCTCAACCTTCCAAAACCCAAACCTTGGAAAGCATTAAACATGTTGGATCCTTGTCGGTTGAATAGTTTTAGATTAGTCGTGTGGATCTAATCACAGACATGACACTCAAAGCATTCATGAACAGAACAAAGAACACGACAATAAAATTCTACAATACCTAAAATAGAATGGAGTGAAATTTTTGCAATTAATACGAGGTTTTTGTCACTCTAGGGCTTATGAAACGACTGTGCTTCATTGTTCATGAATTTCTCTAAGTCTCATGATGATGAGAAATTCCATTGAACAAGAATGAAGATGAGTGACTACATGAGATATTTCAATGTATGATTTCCCCAAAAAATAATTAGATTGGTCATTAAATGAATTCTAAATGGCTTTACTTGGACCTGAGATGTCGATGCTCAAACATGTAATAGAATTAAATTGACATCGAATCATAGTTGAAAAGAAATGCAATTTTTATTATGAAAAACCAGAAATGTATGGAAATGGAAACACATGAAGTGAATCTCTTTTTTAAGGAAATAGGAAAGGAAATCTAGAAAAAGAAGTGCCTTGGTCTGACTAGCGGCTAGCCATTCTTTGTTTGGTCTTCTTGAGCTTTGCACCAGTGTTGGGGAGCTTATTAGAAACAGGAACAGACAACAGACTCCCCCCCACTTTGACATGGCGGTTCTTAGGATTCATAACTGTGATTTCTCAAACAAATCAAAGAACCCATTCTGATACATAACCACAGTTTTCAAGTTTTTGAAAAAGGTTAAATAATCGCCCAAAAAATCCATTGTTTCTTTACTGGTTCTTTCATGAAAGTCACAAGTTCATTAAGGGTTTTCATATAACCGGGAACAATGGCTTATTGATTCTGATTTTAGAGGACTGGAACTAGTGGTTCTCTGATTTCTAACATTTTGAAAATCAGAAACGGGCAGTTCTTTAGAAATTCAAATACCCGCATTCACGAAACACTTCTTTTAACTCTTCTTTGGTGGTCCCTCCAGTTCAATTTCTGCTGAGCTATAACTTTATTAAGCAGCTTGGTCTAATGCTGAAATTTGGAGAGCAACAACTTTGCATTCTTTGCATAAAGGTTGAGATTCTATTGTTTTGCCAACTTTCTTTTCTTGCTTATAAATAGTCTCTATTATGTTGTTATGTATCTTCAACTAAGTGTAAATCACCAGGCAACCAGCAATTGTATTGTTTGGTGATTTTTCACCACTTTGCAAAAAAAAGAAAATCCAGTGCAACAACTCATACTAAGGATTTTTAGAGAAAAAAAATGTACCCAAGAAATCATTTGTCTCAAAAAGTGGTTCATCAGATCTTATTGCAAACAAAATTTTACTTTATGATTCTATCATTTCCAAAACATTTTAAATTGTTTTCAAAACTGTGTTTTAAAAGACTCCATTGTAACTATGCGTAGAACACACCATTTGATTTTCACTTTTTCCAAATTGAACGCTGTTGCACAACTAGAATTGGCAATGGTATTTATACAAAATGGCATTTCACATTATCTTAATGCCACATGACTTAGAGCTTGTTTAATTGACCATAAATTATGGTTCTATGACTCTTTGTAGCATAGTTTTAGTGTGTCTCTTTCAACACACTAAAACTATGCTGCAAACTCTTTCAAACCAATGCACAATGTCGATCCAGGAGTTTCACATTATCAATACAACTTTGCATTACTATGGATAGGTGCCTATTATCAAACCCTATCTGACAGAGAAAGAAAAGTAAGGTGTTTCTGACCTTGATGTTGCTGCCTTTTGTTGAGCCTCAATAGCAAGTCTTGTGCCAAGAAACACCTGGTATCTGATTAAACAGCAGTTCATTAACCAAGATTTTCAATAAGCACACCAATGCTATCCCAGTCTTTACAAAATAGAGAAACTAGCTACAAAAACCAAGAGAGAACTCTTCCCTCAGTACCATTCAATATTGGCCAATGATCTATCATCCACACAGACCAACGATTTTCCTGGGGTTCTGGGAGGAGCTTCCACGTGGATGCTTGTTCTCAAATCAGAATCTGGACTTCAGTAGTACTTCAGCCAGACTTTGACATTCTCTGTAATGAAAACCATAATCTGCATTGTACACTGTATGAGAAGCAGACTCATGCTGGCAAAAGACTGTAACATCCTCATTTTTGAGGGCAGTATTAACAGCATTGAAATTACAAATCTCAAAGAGTCTACCAATCCTCTGAATAAGCAGGGAAGCTCCTGACGGCATTGACTTGTGTACAAAGTGCTTATCAATGATAAATTCTTGTGTTGTGAAAAGTTTTGTTGTACAAAGTCTTGTAAGGGAAGAGAAAATGCATGTTACAAGTGAAATCATGGAGAAGCTCGGGAACAGAGTCCAGACTTTGCAGCAACAATTCTCTGCAACCTGGACACCTGCACACAAGAAACATCAACTTCAGCATTCAATACTATTTGTCACATGAGTGTACAGGACTATAAAGACAAGAACTTTTGCACAGAGTGGCTGACCACAATGAGCTGTGTGAGAAGACAATGTTGTTTCAAGCACGAAAAGGTGCAGATGCAGGAAAATGCAAACTAGAGTTTCATAAGCACAAGGGAGGAAACAGCTCAGAAATCACCTCTTGCTGCAAACCAAGGACTTTAGCCTCACTCTCCTGCTTCTGTTCAACTGCCTGTACAACTGCTGCCTCTATGCATCTATTTTCCGCCTCAACCTGAGAATCCACTCTTGCATTAGAAACAGCTCAATCAGACACAGTACATAAGTCAGGCCTACTTCATTCCTACTTCAGTTAAGTTTGTTGTCTGAGTCAAGAACCAGCAAAGTAAACTGTTACTTGAGAAATCCAATCTTAATACCCTGATTGAACATCTTGATGATAGAGCCACCATTGTAAGAGACCAGCTTGAATTGAGAGCCGAGAGCCCTAAAACCTGAGAGAAGAGGCTTGACTGACGAACATATCATTTTCTATCTCTATTTCTTCACACCACAGAGAAAAGCTACAGCTACATCAATCCTATATGTCCCTGAAGCATTTTGATTTCCGCAGATATGTCTCAGATTACACCCTACTGTACAGCATAGGCCAGACAAAGGAGGAATCCATTCCCATGCTGCTGCAGAAAAAAGTAGCAGATTTGAAGAGTCATCAAGATAAATTTGCTGTTCAGACCTGAGCCAATGCAGAGACACGCTGTCGCTCAACCTCAAGCTGCTGTCGAAGAAAAGCTTGCTCCTGGTTAGAAGAATGGAAGTCAGTTACCTTCACTGTAGAAAAGCCCTTATCCACTAAATAGTTGACATTGAACTGTACCAAAGGCACAAGCAAGTAGAAAACAGAGACACTCTAATATAGCATACACATTACCCTACTGAATCTCACAGTTTGGAAAGCCATGTAACCCATTAGGATTAAACTCTTATTAAACGGAAAGAATGGCATGCAATGGCTGAAACATGGAAGGACACGCATAGAGTCTTCATGTTGCCTAAGACACAGAACACTTCCATACCTTGCGCACATGGTCCAACCAAGTAGCATCAACAAGCCATTTTTGCTGTCGTCGCCCAGGTGAGGTCACAGGAAGACCAGTACGGTCTGAATCTCGCTGCATCCAAGTCTCATCCCGTTGAGCTGGCCAATTGCCAGAACCAGACCCCAGACTGTTGCGTAACCCAAAGCTGTCACAAACCCACCATGATGATTCAAGGCTAAGAGCCACCCACTCAGAAAGCCCTTTACTCATCAGCTCATCAACCCACAACTTCTAATGATTTTCACAGCCACCCCAGCTTTTCTAATAGAGGAAGTTGAAGGTGCAAAAGTTGAGAATTGTGAGAACAAAGCTGTTCCTGCAGAACCTCAACTCTCAAAGCATGCCAAATATATTGTGGCAGTGCAGCAAGACAAGACGAACTCTTTGTAATGCATGTCAAAGTGTTTCCTGTGAAGGAATTTTGCACAACATCATGAGTGTAGCATGAAAGTCAATGTGCTGCGGACAGAAATCCTGACCTGCCAGGATGCTCAAGCTCCCAACATTGATCTTGCACTCCGGGAACAGAAAAACGGCCACTTCGGTCTCCTGCATCAAATGAAGCTCTTGTACGAATGCAATGGCCATCATACTTGTTATCAAGTGACAAGAAAGAACCCAAATTTCTTCCATCCTGTTTGTTGGGCAGCTGAAACAGAGCTGCATCAAGGCTGACAGCTCTTTTCAGATCCTGAACAGCAAGTGCAACTTCTATATCTTTACGCTTAGTTTCTGATTCTTCTAACTTTGCTTTTAAGTCCACAATGTAATGATCAAGCTCCTGAAGATGTGATGAATGTACCTTCACCATTCCTTCTTTCTTCTGCAAATCTACCAACTTATCCTTGTTCTCAACCTCACTGTGCATAAGCAGCCATTGCAGTTCCCGAACTGCCCCTTGCAAAACACTAACTTCCTCCCTTTCTGCCTCCAGTTGTTTGAGTACATTTTCTTTGTCCAGAAGGAGTTCCTGTTCCTTGCGCTCCCACTCCTGCTGCCAGTGCTCTTCTTGCATGTTCAGCTCTTGAGGTAGTGTGGCTCTCCTTCCTAAATCTGCTTCTTGTTCTGTTCTGGTCATCATCAGTTGACTCTTCTTGGAACCCACTTCTTTGTGTAGTTCCTCAATGACACATGTTGTATCCAAGAACTGCCTGTCAACACCAGCAAACTGTCTCACTGCTGGCTGAGGGAGACTGTCGCTCTGGTCATTCACATTTCCTTGATTTGTATTTGGCCCCAGCTTTCGCCTCTGTCCATCAAGTTCCTCCAGTAGAATTCCAATCTCCTCCTGAAGCTTCCAAATATCAGCATTTGCAAGTTCACCTGCTTTTCTCTGCTGGTCAAGCTCATCAGTCAGAGCATCATTCTCCTGTCTGAAAGAGGCAAGCAGCTTGGCCACATTAAGATCCTCAGTCTTGATATGTTCTTCCAATGTTTGCAACTTCTCCCTCAGTGCTGCAATGTCTTCATCTTTCTGCCTGACTGAAGCCTGCTGATCACTCAATTCCTGTGTAATAGCATCCATCTCATTCTGCCATCTTTCCTCCTTCTCTCGCATATCATTCACCAGCCGTCGCTTTGCAACAAAATGCATCTCCATCACCTCCTCTCTTTCCTTGCGCTCCCTCTCCACCTCCCTGTCTATGTTCAAAACCTCATCCTGGAACTTTTGCATTAGAACCTCCATTTCATGTTCTCTTGCACTGAGCTGCCCCTTCAGCTGCTCCGCATCTGCAACTTTCAGTTCAAGTGCCACCTCCAAATTCTTTCTGTCAGCCTCCATCTCTTTCTCTTTAACTGAAAACTCAGACTGAAGGGCTTTTATCAGATTAAAAGCGTCCTGTGCTTTCATCTCCAGTTCATTTCTCACAACTTTCAACTTCTCTGTTTCCATCTTTGTAGATTCTTCCTCCATATCAGTCTCATTCACAAACTTCACAATACTTAGGCAGTTGTCACCCTCACTTTCTTCTGGACTCCTTCCACACAGAAAACTGGTCTGCGTTGAGTGCTCTGATAAAGCTCTCCTGTTTTCATACACCTGCTGCTCCAACTCATTGAGACGCTCTTTGGTAGCTGTGGCAGCATGATTCAGCTCCTGGTAGGAGATTTTGAGTTTGAGCAAGTCATGGTCTTTGGCATCCAATAGGGATGTCCACTTTGCTACCTGCTCCTCAAGCCAATCCTCACGCTGCAATACCATAGCTTCCCATCCAGCTTTCTCATCAGCCCATTCCCTGTGGTACATCTCCATTTCCTGGTTCCTCAGTCTCTCTTGCATTATTTCTGCTTCTCTGGTCTTATACTTTGCTTCGCACTGATCTAAGCTAGCCTCCAAATGACTGCATCTTGCAACTAGGTCTTTCTCCCTCTCTGACCACATTGCTTCAATCTCTCTTTCTCTATCCCATGCCCTCTTCAACTGCAACTTCAGTTTTGCTTCCAGCTTGTCTCTCTCTGTTTCCACAAGGTCCCCCTGAGACTTCAACTGACTACTCTCTTCTGACTGAGATAATTGAGACCTCTTCTCATTTGATCTCTTTGAGTTGGCCCTCTGTAACTCTTTCTCAAGTTCTTGAAAGAGAGTTCTAAGTTTTCCTTGGAGATCATCTGCAGGTTCTTTCATCAAATTCTCCCTCATCCTGACAAGAAACTTAACCAGCCTTTTCAGCTTTTCCTCACTCTCACTGCGCATCTTTTTCTCCTCTCTACATGTCTCTAGCAGACCATCCACTTCAAGTTGAGCTTTTTTGCACCGTTCTTGTTCAATAACCAAACCTGATTCAGCCTCTGCTACCATAGCTGACATCCTGCTCAACTCCTTATCCAAAGCAAGGATTTGACTTTCCAAGTGGGACTGTCTCTCATGCCACATGTGTTGCTGCTGTTGCAACATGTTCTCTACATCCTCTTTTGAACGTAGAGAGGATTCCAGTTCCTGATGATCTCTCTCTGCTCGGTGGTCAGCTTCCTTGAGCATATCCTCAAAAGCCAGAAATATTGCTTCACTTGGACTGACTGCAGCTTGCCTGCATTTAACTGCATCCACTAGTAAGTCTCCAGACTTTCTCAACTTCTCTCCCCTCATTGATGATGACTCCTCTCTCTCTTCAGCTTGGAGTTTGGCGAGCATGCCTTGAATGATGCCATCCATTTCATCCTGCTTTTTCTGGAGCGCATATTCCTTTTCAGCATGAGCAAGTTTGAGTTCCTCCTCCAATCGCCACACCCTTCCCTGCAACATCTGAACTTCATCCTCAAGTTGCAATTTGTGGCGCTCTGCCTCAAAGTCCCTCTCCCGTTGCTCCATCTCTCGAGATTCCTCATTAGCTCGCATACTCAGCCACATTTCTTCCATCACACCTTCATACTCAACCTCCTCCTCAACTTTTTCAACCACATGTTCTACCCTCTCTCGTCCAAGTCTTGCCTCCAGTTCTCTCTCCTTTGCAGCAAGCTTCCTGAGCTGGTCAATGAGAAATGCAGAGACTTTGAACTCTTTCTTTGTCTCATCCATTTCTGGGGTGAAACTCTTGCCTTGTCCATAGAAATCTGCTAACTGAACTCTTGGCTTTTCAGACCCTTCATAAACTGAAGGGTCTGAATATTCAAATCCTTCTAGAGGCTGCTTTGCTTCATCCTCTGCAATGACATTATTTGCTCCCTGCTCATCCTCATATCCCTCCTCAGAATAGCCCAGATGCTCCTCCAATTCTCCAGCTTTGGAGGTATCCCCTGCATCACGATCTCCACTGCTACCACCTTTCACACTTCCCTCTCTATGACTACCCAGCATAGTTTTCAAACCCAATTCCCTGCAGTGGTCATAACCTTGGGCTGACACACCTGAAGCTTCCTTGACACCCACAGTGAATGCCTGCTGCTCCATGTGCATTATTGAGCTTTGGTCATCATCAGCAGTACTTCATCTGCATCTCTGCCCAAAAGAGCACCATTTTGTGTCCATGAAGTTTGTTCCTAGGATTCACTCAGTCACCTAGTTGATTCCTAGGAATGGGAAAAGGATCGATACCCACTATTGATTGGAAAGAGCATATAAGAAACATGATCCAACACAGTCTTTACTGTCTTTCTTCCATATTGCACACCATGCTCATACAGTAGTAAGCTAGTAGATCATGAAGGAGGAGACCGAAAGCTGGATTGAAAAGAGCCGGATGAAGCTCCAATCTCCGCAAGGAAACAAAGTGGATCACATATTTCCCTCTACAGCAGCAGCTCCCGATCGCAGATGTACAAGGAACATATTCTTATGACGCAAAAAATGCGTGGAGTTTTGTCAATAGACCCGGATGAAAAACAGTACCTACTGCACAGAACCAAGCCACAAGGTTTGATGACGAAGCGAGCAAGACGTAATCCAACAGCCAAAAAGGTAGGAAGAAACTGGAGGAAAAAAAATGAGAAAATCTACAGAGGCATGCGCGTAATTCTTTCCCGATGCGTGCTGTGACGATGATGATGATGATACCAGAAAGAACAAGACTCGAGAAAGACCTTAAAGCAAAACAGGCAAACAATGAATGCGCTACAAAACACAACGAAACTGAAGCCTAAAGACTAATCTAAACCCTTGCTGCAACAACCGCAGCAAGTCGCTGCTTATACGATTACCAGAAGCAAGATCAGCCAAAAGCTGCGAAAGCAAGAGAGACAAGGCATTAACTAAGAACACAAGAAAGAAAAGCTTGAGCTAGCAAAACAGAAGAACAGAAAAAACCCCGGAACAAGAAAACAAACGGAATCCAAAAGCTCCTAACCTCTTATGACAGCAGCAAGCAAACAACAGTAGATAAAACCACAAAGTTCCCGAAAAGTAAGAAAGTGAACAAGAAATCAAACAAAGCAGCCGGAGATGATGATGCAGCTCTGTTTGTTTGTTTCCTCGCTGCTGCTGCTGTCGGAGTCCAACAAAATCTATAAAAAAATTCAACAAAATTTGGGGAAAATATATATGAATCACCTCATAAATCGCTGCTGATGAAGACGACGATGATGAAGAGATGCAGAGCAGAAGACGAAGCACAGACAGACGTTACCAAAAGCCACCAGCAACAACGACAGCAGCAGAAGCTGAAGCAGAAGAGCGTTGAAGAGCGAGCGAGGTTCCTCCTGTTGTTGCGCGCTGCGGACAAGAAGAGGCAACGGCAGCAGCCGCGCAGCACGCTGCGCGCCTACAGGACTCTGGAGACTCGACCGCGCGGTATCCGCAATAGGCATCCGCACGGCTCACCTGGGGTGATTGGTGGGTAGGTCGGCAGGTAGCTACCTACTCGCAACAGTGCCCAAAAAGTAAGAGCAAGGTACCTACCTTTTCATCTGGGGGTTTGAATTTCTTTTAAATTTCCTGGTCGGTCAAAGTGGGCACCTACCTACCTACCTACCTACCTACCTACCTACTTACCCCTCTGACCAAATTGTTTTTTTTTTTTTTAATGAACGGATAATGAAGATAATTTGGTGTGTAGTAGTGTGTAGCAGTTATAGTGAGTGTTTTTTTTTTTTTTCAAATTCTTGAGGTAGGTGGGTTGGCCACCATCCAAAAGAGGGTTTCGCCAAATTTGGCTACAGGTTAGAGAGAAAAGTAAAAAAAATTAGAAATATGGCTACATGTTGGGGCCCACATCCTAGCAACTATTGTCTAAAATATGGCAACAAGGGGCCCATTTTATTTTTTTTCTGTTGCCAAGATGCTAAATATTAGAATTCCTTTGCATACCCAATTGAGAAGAATTTTGTTGGGTACTACTTAGTACTTAAACCAAAATAATATAGACATTCTAAGGCATATTTGAGAGGGTTTTTTTTCCTTAAAATTTGGTTTTTTTTAATTTTAGTTTTTAATTTTGTACTTTTGGTTATCATTTAACACTAAGAATAGGAATAGTAGTGTACCCTAAATTCTAGGGGACATACAGAGACAAGGATCATAATAAGAAGAGCATTACTTCTAAATTTTGCCTTAACAAATCATCTCATCATGTAGTGTATAAGCTTCAATATATTTAGGGATCTCTAAAATTCCTTAGAAATTGGTAAATTACATTATTATCTAACAAAACATTTAATTACAGAGGCATTTTTTCAGGTCCAAAGGGGAAAAGCTTGTAACTTATTATGTGCACAATTCAAGCTTATGGATTTCTTTCATCACGTATTTAGGGAATTAGTGACATGGGCTTTATTACCACCAAAAACAACTAAAGATATGCATTGGATCTCTTCAACACTTTGGCGAATTAAATTTGGGGAAAAATAAATTATTCTAACACCCATTCAAGGTCTCTTCCCCCCCCCCCCCCCCCTAGTTTTAAAA
>Ga0209611_10009300_pt1 | contig 14932 bp, 4 predicted proteins | sample S1TSphgellanicum_3_FD_187693 | JGI IMG/M metagenome (GOLD analysis project Ga0209611, IMG submission 187693) | Host-associated microbial communities from peat moss isolated from Minnesota, USA - S1T2_Fc - Sphagnum magellanicum MG (SPAdes) (version 2) | ecosystem: Host-associated > Plants > Peat... | reverse complement strand
GGGCATGGAGACAAAAGCGTTACGCCTCCGGCTATAGGAACCTCTTTGAGCAAGTGGGTACCGGTCAGTAGTAAAAGAAAATCCATTTCTTCCTCCTCCTTGTCCTCCATCTCCTCCTTGTCGTCGATCTCCTCCTGCTGCTGCTGATGCTGTTGATGTGTGCAGAGGGGGTAGACGGAGAAGCTTGGGTCTCGCCAGTGCGAGCAGGCGGAGTGATCTGGTGGACGCCATAGCTGCTTGCTTGCTTGCTGCGAGTGCGAAAACAGATCGCAAAAACGTGAGTAGCGCGTTGTGCGGCGCACCTCGTCGTGCGTCAGAGGACGCATACGTCGCAGACGACGTATTTAGGGATGTACGACCGTATCCAAAAAGGAAGTACGGATCCGGTGCATTGGAGGGAGGATCCGGGCATCAGACTAACAGGGAAGGATCCTCCGGGTATCAATCTGAAGGTAAGGGGTATGGAGAAAGGATTTTACAATTTTACCACACCTCTTGATTGCCACATCAAGCTCCCCAAAAAAAAAAAGTATGAAAATTTGAGGATTGTTTTTCAATATTAGTGCTCAAATGGAGTGAAAGCAAAATTATGTGTGTTTCCACATTAAGAGCTTGCCCACAATCTCTCAATCAAATTGTTGGTCAAAATAGTGAAAACGGATTCGCATGTCCTATATTTTACTATATGGCCACCAACCCACATAGCAATGGATAGGTGTAAGTGAAGGGTCTTTGCTTCCCTCTTGCAACCACCTTGTGGTGGTTGGATGAAGGAGCAAAAGGTACAAAACTTGTTCAACCAATGGCAAGTTCTAAGTTTTTACCATGTGCCAGTCTAGCATAATTTAAATAAATAAAGAAAGAAAAAACACCCAACGAGAGGGAACAAGAGAACCAAGAGAAGGAAAAAAAAAGATCGAAGTCCAAACAAAAGATCACACCCAAAAGTGGAGAATGCACAATGGGGGAGCCCTAAGAGGAGAAAACACAAAACCTAAGACCTAAACCCATCACTCTAATGTATTGCGGGAATGTAGAAGGTCATGAAGTGAAACAACCACAAAAATGAGGCAAACGTTAAATAGTAACAATGTTTGATAGAAAAGTACACTTGTATTGATGTTCAACAAAAAAAAAAAAAAAAAAAAAGTTCATTTTTAAAAAATATTATAATTATACCCAAGTTCTGAAAACTAGATTAATTGTCTTAAATACCCCAATCTTTTAAATGGAAAATTTTGATGTGTTGGTTGAAAACTTCATCAATCCTTTTTACAACCAACTTCTTCCTAGGTGCCTTTTATCTGAGCAAGAATAATGAAAATGGTAGTTGTCAACTAAGAATGGTTGGCCTAAGTTCCCAATTCAAAACATGTGTCTCATGGGACAAATGAGCTGAAAAACATGATTCCTCAAGGCAAATATGCTCAAGTTTCTCAAGGAAATATGGTTGCTTGAAGCAAATGGACACAAGTTTTCAAGGAAACCTATGTTTCCCAAAACAATATCCCCACATTCCTTAAAAAACCATGTTTTCCCATGGCAAATGGGCCCAAGTTCACAAAAGAAATATGTTGCTAGGGACAAATGGGCCAAAATTCTCCTAAACAAACATGGTTTCCTGATGTTCCCTTGGTGCCCAAGGCAATCCGTGTCCCTTGAAGAACTTTGGGCCCATTTGCAAGTTCCCTAGGGAAAACATCAAGCTCCAATTTCCTTCTCCCTAGAGAATTTGCCTCAACCTATTTTGTTTCTCAAGGCAACTTGGCCAAGGAAGTCAGGTCAAGTTGCATGTCCCAACACCAACCTCTTCTCTAGATGACTTCTTTGAAGCTTTCCTCCAAGGAAATCATCCAAATAATGCTTTTGTTTAGTGCTTTTTCAAAAATGGTCAGTCTAGGGTAGAACAGCCGGTGAGCAAATACTTAAGTGCTCAGGGCAGGTCAGATCCAAGGGGAGGACGTCGTTGTTTCTGGTGTCAAAACAAAATTTGAACCCCTCCTATTGGCGCATCTCATACACAAGAAATCATAAAAAATGGATTAGAATTGAGAAACTCATGACCCCTCAAAATAGAGGGGGTCAAGAACTCAAAAAAACAAACGACCGAATGCTACAAAGCTGATTCTTGAACATTCAAAAAATTCTTTGTATGTTGCTCTCTTGCTATTAGAATTCCAAAATGATTTGTAAAACTCAAGGTGGTGCTCCTATAGAACTTTAAGTCATTTAAAATGAACAAGAAATAAAAAAGCTATAAACTTTGAAAGTAGGAAGGTTCCAAAAAGAAAAAAACACATTTTGTAAATTGAAAAGCTTATTTTTCTTCTTGCTATTTTTTCATTATTCATTTTTCTTTGCACTTGAAAAATGATTTTTAGAGCTTGAGTTAGCACTCCCATATCATTTTGAATCACTCAAAATGAAGCAAAATGACAAAGATTTGAATAAATGTTCGATGATAAGGTACTGATTGGTGATGGGCAATTCTACCGTATCACACAAAAATCTTGAGAATATTGGGTGGGTGCAACACCTGAATTTTCCATGTGAAACCCCCACATTTTATTTTGACTCACAAGTTGATTGAGATATTGTGGGTGAATAAGTAATGTGAAAATAACATATTTTGCATATGTACTTTAAAATCAACAAATCCATAATTCTTTGTTTTGATGGCATTGTCCAAGCCTAATTCCTAATTGAAGTGAAGGTTTCCATTTACTTACCAACATGTTATTAATTATTAGTTGGTAAAAGTGTCAAAAAAAAAAAAAATTTAATTATTGATAATAAATAAGATCACAACATGCATCAAGATCTTGGTGTAGATGTAGTAGATCTAATGTTGGTTGGGAAAATATCTTGTTTTACAGCTCAGAATGAACCTTTGGGGCTAGTTGTGGGCGAAGAAGGATTCAAACCCCCAACATCGTGGTTCATAACCACATGCTCTAATCCTCTGAACTACATGCCTTTTTATTACGTAGTTTATAATTGCCTTCAATAAGTCTATAAATTTTCAACTTGATATGTTTAGAGCATTATTGATTTTGGATCCATATTGTATTTATCAATTTTATTTATACCCTATAATTTCATCAAGGTAAAATACATATTCAAAATGAAGTTTTATGATACCAATGATAAAGTTATTAAAAATGGAACTTAATCCTTCATAAACTTAAATATGACCACAATAAAATATTTTTTTATGAAACCAATGAATAACCACCACACCTTAAAACATGTTTATATACATTACCATAGCTTAGGGTCAATTTTCACATTGATAAAATGAATAATTTTTTTTTTCAAAAAATGAATTTGTTTTTTAATTTTGAGATTATGTATTTTTCCATCTTCTACTATAATATTGTGATATGACTAGTAAAATTATGCAAAGTGTAGTTGTGATAATTAGTATGATTTTCAACATGTCGATTTCATATTTTCACAAAATTTCATTTCACTATTTTGAGGATTATTTGATGACAAAACTGACCTTAAGGTAAGGTAGTGTGGTCGATGTTTTGTGATGCAATAATAACTTTCCATACTAAATCAATAAGATTTTTGTCACATTATTTGGTGGCTAATTCATATTTGGCTTTTCATTGACAATCTTCAACATACATCAATGAAACAATTGATCTTGCAAAGGTGGAGTTTGCTTTCCCATACCTATATCCATATAGGTTTATCTTAGGCTCTAATAAAACCACCATTGGGGATATTTAAAGCATGGTGGTTAAATGCACTTTGTCCAAAGAAAATATTATTATTGAAATTGACAAATTTATTAGGATTAAAACTTTTTCATTATGATAGTTTAATCTTGTCATACATATCATGATAAATTACTACCAAACATTCAACAAAAAGTTTGTTAAAATTGTTTGATCATTAACATTTATGAAATTAAAATTTTATAAAACATTTGAAATGATTAAGGAATTTTACAAATTGCACATATTTTTCAGCCTTTTTAATGACATTAAAACCCCCTAGTCAAGGGGGAAAAAATTAGATTATTCAAGGTTATATTGTGTCAATTCAGAAAATATATTATTAGATAGTAGTGTTATTAAAAAATTTATAGAAAAATAATTGTATAAAGGTGAAGACATTATCATTTTTAATGTGCTAATAAAATATGAAAAATGTGAATTAATCATTTTATCATTTCTTAAACCATCCAAAATCATTTAAAGGTAAAATAAAAAGGGAAAGGTAAAGTTATATTAATCTTTTTAAATTTTTCTTTTATGTTCATTCTAATTTTGTTTAATTATGAAAGGTTGTATTTCACTTCATTTTGAAAAGGAAGTTTTCTAAATATATGTGATAATAAGGTAAAAACAATGTTAAAGAAGGTGGAGGTTTAGTAATTTCATAATAATTCTCAAAATTCATGGAACATATTCCAATAGTTATATTAATTTTTAAAATTTTAATTGTATGATCATTTAACTTCACTTCAAAATGGAAGTTTTCAAAGAATATGTAAAAAAAATATTATGTTAAGGAGAAGGTGGAGGTTCAGAAAGGTAGTACAAAAATTGTTGTTAAAAAAAAAATAATGATGAAGGTAAAGTGAATGTGCCCTTTTCATATCGACTTAGGTTAGTATGGGAAGGGATTGAAGTAATTAAGTTTGGAAGTTGATTTGTTTCTAGGGTGCACAAAATAATGTTGTAATGTTATAAATGACTTGAAGCCATAGCCTTTGGATAAATCCAAAAAAAAAACCTTGCATGGTGTACACAAATACATTAAGAAACTTTACTAAAATATTTTTATTATTTAAATCACAATTAAAATCATTGTAAAACATTTGTAAGGGATCAATTTTTTTTTACAAATTATTGAATAGATTAAACATTAATATCTTTTTTTTCATTTTTCTTAAATAAATTTTTGTTTTAACAATGAAAAATAATTCACCAATATTGTTATATACAAACTAATAATCAAACATAATTATTTTAGGATCCTTAGAAGCCAAATATAATTGATTAATGAGATAGAATTAGAAAAAATTATGTTCAACCTTGTTTAAGGAACTAAGTCAAAATGTATAATTATGATAATAAAATCCATTACATCACATGGGTGTATATAATTCCACATTCAACAATGTAGTAGGATTTTACCTTTTTGTCTTTTGAATCAATTAATGATGAATATAATGATCAAATACATGAAAACAAGGACAATTCAAAACACAAAAGGCCTTGAAACATAAATGAATACTAGGATACCACACAATAAGCTGCAAAAACAAAATAAACAAAAAATTGAAACAAATAAAAAATTTGAAATTTGGTAGAAAATCAAAAGAATGTAACTTGGAAGTTCATTACATGTTTGTATAATGTAAACCAATAACATGAAAAATGTTAGTTCATGTCACAAACACTAGTTGATAAAAATGAAAAATAAATAATTTAATGGGTTACACTATACATGTGTATGGTTGAAAAGGGGATGGCAGAAAAGGGATATGGAAACATGTTTAAATCCTCCTATAGAAGTTTAATATCAAAGGGACATTGTTTTTCGAAAACAATGTCCATGTGAATGACAAATGGTCAACAATTAATGAATTTGGTTCATGAATTATGATTTTGAAGGGGTTTAAATGGGGTATAAAAAACCACTACAACCATAACCATTGTTTTTTTCCATTGTGGTAAATGATAACTTGAGTTGATGTTGATTTTTTTGGATGAACTTGTACAATGATCTTCTTAATTACGTATTTTGGGGGCATGCAAGCATAATAAAATAAATAGGAAAAGTAACCTTCCAAACTATTGTTGCATATTTCCACAATAATGCACAAAAATGAAGTTGAATCCTTGTCAACTTTCATTACAAAAGCATTTGATGGTTCATAATGTTTGTAATAAGCTATATGCAAAGTTTGAAAGACTTTAGTATAATAAAAGTAGGTAATAAATATGTCTGAAACTAGGTTGGTTAAAAACCAATCTAAACCTACTTACCCATCAAAACTTTGATAGATTATAATTATAGCTTATAAAATTTCCAAATTCATCATTCATTTTATTACATTGTCAATTTTGAAAGTAAAAAAATTCTATCAAAACTATATATTTTTCATATTACATGAAATCCATTTTACCAAAAAGAGATGATTGACAAACTTGTTTGCATTTTTTTGGATTCTTCTTGAAATGCACATCAAACATGCAATTTTTCAATGTTATCATAACAAGTCCAAAAAATCTCCCCATATTGATAATTGAAACAAATAATATATATATTTATAATTTTTATTAATGTGTTAATGTTTATGGCTACTTTACATTTTATTTGACAAGCAGCACGAGTTGTTTAATAATTACCATGTTTGCACCTTCGGAACATGATTAATTAATTTGCATTGAATATAATGAATGGAGTATTCAAAACACTTTTGAGATAGTATAACCAATGTTTTTTTGTTGTTTAAAATATTTTTAAGAGGCTTTTAAACTATTTGACATTTTCATTTTTTGGGAAATTGTTTAATGCAACATTTTATATATAAAGATATAATGCAACATTTTTTTGGGTCATAAATTTTTGTCAATTTGTAAATAATTAATATTATTTTGCCCCATCAATTTGATTACTTAATCCATTGCTTATAAGGACTCATGTCCTTGGCATTGTTTGTTTATTATGTTATGAGTAATTGAAAAATACCAAATTTAACTCAACCCTTTCCATTGAACTATTTAATAATTTTCCAATTGCTAGAAAACACAAACCCATTAAAAGGCAACAAGGTAGAATGAAAACCATGCTAGGTTGGTTTTAGTTGTTGTTACTTTAAATAATTGACTTGTGGGTCAAAACAATAAATTTTAAGACTTCATCAAAGGAGGAAAAAAAAAGATTGATTATCCATAATATTTCAAAAGGTGTTAGCTTAAAGAATTCAATCACTCAAAAATGTTTTGGTTGTAGTGGCACAAGGGCTTAAACTAAAGGCCTATTCAAACCTAGTGGTATATTGGTGTTAAGTTAATGATAAAAGGATGAAAGAAAAATGTTGCAATCACATATAAAATGTTATTAAGAAAAAATGATGTGGAATCCAAATGATGTGGAATCCTTGGTGTCAAGACTTGGTGGTAACTCAATGTTAAGTTTCATGGTAATTAACATTAATCCAAATGAAATTGTAGATTTCAACAAAAATACTAGTGGTTAAAATGACCAAAAAATCACGTGTGTAGGTGTGTGTGTTTCTTACCTTAACATTTCATGTTCTATATTTGATCCCTATTCCGGGTTCCCCATTCCCTTGTTTTCTCTCACCCCTATTGTCATGTTTGGTAAGTCTTCAAGTGTTTTTCACATTCACCAACTCCCAAACACTTTCTGAGTTAACTACACACACATGTGCCCATGCATACACATTAGCTCCATGCCTCAAGCAAGACTCATATGAGACTTGAGAGTTGGCTTAAACTTAAATTCACTACTCAAGCCTTGGACTTAGTTTCAATGCAAATTTTTCAGGTACTCCAATATCTTGCCTACCACGCCCCCATGGCCATATCCTACAATCCAACCACAGTAGTTCCCAATTTAAATGTTTTGCCCACATGAGTTGTTCAAGCGACTTGCAACCCACAAAAAGTCCCCTTGAATACCTTGCTCCTTGCACAACACCAAGGCATGAAGCACTTTGCCTCATGTGATGCCTTGTCATCCCAACCTTGTTGACACCTTGCTTCCTCGCAAACCAAACCTCATTGTCAACTCAATGCACCTTGATCACCAAGTGGCCTTGCCATGGACTTGTTTTCAAAGGGCATGTCACTCACCTTGTCCCATTCCTTGTGCATTCATGAACATCTTTGCTTTAGCACGTCGACTCAAATTCATGACACAAATACAACTCATTGCGTCATTTTGAAAATTGTTTAATCACTCAATTGTTTAACATGAATTCCTATCAACAATTTTAGTTAGCTATATGGAAGTACACATTCATGGTCATCATGGAATGGTTTAGAAGAACCATTTCAAACTTTGATCACAATACAATTCACAAGAAAGTGAGGAACAATGTCTTTGATATTTTTCAATTTAGTTTCAAAAGTTGAATTATATGCAAATCCACAATAATTTCAATTAAATTTTTCACTGTACATATAATTGAATACTTCTTTATAAACAAAAAATATAATGCAACATAATTGAAAACGTAACTTTGAGCTTTTAGAACCTCCTAATGAAATAGTTATTCATTATGGAAGAAGGCAACAACAAAGGCAAAAGGAACAAGCTAAAGTTCAATAAAATTCAAGTTCAACAATTGTGAAAATAAATACAAAAGATATAAATGAATAAGAAATATAGCAATGAAAGAAGGTTCCTAGAGATAGAAAATTTAGAACTATGTGAAATATGCTTATTAATAATATCAATAATGTGAACTTAATGACAATTTAATGAAATGATGTTAAAAACATGGTATGTTTAATCCAATTCATGGGTGAATGATCATCTAAAATGTGGTGGTAATTTAATGGTAAGTCTTGCCATGTGTCACTATTACCACCATACCCTAGTGTTAAAGGTCATAAAACCATACATTTTTAACATTACATTTGAATGGGCCTTAAGGATTTGAAAATTCCATTCATCTTTTCACTAAATTTTTTAATTAAATAACTGGTTGTTACATCCAATAATGTATTATAATGACAACAAGGTGTTTTGTAATTTTTTTTCTAATACCTATTATTAATGCATACCTAATTATATTTGAATTTTGAAAAAAAAATAATCATATGATAAAACTAATTGAATTATAATTTTTACCTAACAACCAATATATGAAACCTTATATTTTTACTCACATAATGAATTACAAAAAATGCCCCCTTGCAAATTTTATTTGAAAGTTTGTTGTATTCAAAATTAGGTTTACACCAAGTTCACATAGACACATTCAAATGAACCATCTTTTAAAGTGTAAGTCTACACAAGTACATTTGAATGTGTTGTTTACACAAGTTTTAAACCTTAGAAACCCCAATCCATAATCAACGGTTAACAATTTGGTATCCACCCAAAAGATGATTGAAATAAATGTATATTCATATATTCTTTGATGGAGGCCCCTTATTTTTGGAATATTTCAGCCCTAAGGTTGTAGCCTTCACAATTTTCACAAAATTCTAAAAGAAAAAGAATATTTAATCACAAATTCCTATTTTTGTTAAAAAATATTTACAATTGTTTTGAAAGAACAATTCATGGGGGAGAATTGGACATGTTTTTCAATTTCAAACCAAATGTTCTTCTATTTTCTATAATTTTGCTACTGATTCTCAAAATTTTCACCAATTGACATTATAATAATCTTGTTTGGATGATTGTCAACAATGTTACATTATAAATAATCAAAATGCAAAAAAAAAATTACACACATTAGAGTTATTTGTAAAGTGAATGGATTAAGGGGTCCCATCATTGATTTGATCAAAATAAGGTGTGAGTGGCAAAATAATAAATGGATCACAATAAAGGGTAGGTCAAACTTAAAAACCCACTTGAAATTGGTAATTGTTAGAGTTTGATCCTATATTTTGTGAAACACATGGTTGGTTTTCTTATTTTCATGTTTTCTTATTTTCACCATGTTTGGTGTTCTTGTCTTTTTATTTTCTGAGAGGCATTGCCACCAATGTTTTCAAATGTGTTGTTGTGGAAAATAGGGTGGGTGGGCCTATTCATGTTCACCAACTTATATCCGTGTTTTAGTAAAGGGACCCATATTGGGTATCTAGGAGTAAATTCATTCTTGCAGAAGACATGCAACATAAAATTAGTATACTAGCATATTAACTATTGAGAATATGCACACATGTGGAGAGTGATGAAAACAACTTAAAACAATATTAGATACAAAACATGAAGAGCACCTTTTCAATTTTTGACGGCTAGCAATGTTCAGTCATTTGTGAATATTGTTTTAACAAGTAGCTACATATTTCATGATGTTCAAAATATAATAAAATGTAGTTTAATAATAAGTAAATGGAGGGTGGAAATATAGTAGAATTAATTTAGTAACAAAAAAATGAATATTGAAAATTAGATTCCATATGCTATGATTATAGGTCCTCTTTGTGGTAGAAACTAGTAAGCCTAACCACATCAACATGCCCCCTATAATAAAACTTCAAATTCTTCCCAAAAATAAAAAACATACCCAAAAATCATTCAATCACTTGAACCTGGATTCAAAAATTTCCTTCCATTTACCAAAATTGAACATACATTGACTTTATTCTTCTTTTGTTTTTTAGGACTATTTGTCATGAGAATAGGCCCACCTATCCTACTTTTCACAATGGAAACACATAAAAATTCTAAAAAGCAAAGCAAGTCTAATGGGGTACAATGCATTTGTCACAATAACAACAAACATGATGAAAGTTAAACAATACAAACCTCCTACAAAAACATTATTGTTTTATACCTTTTACTTTGGTTTCATTCCTTATTCTAGACCTATGTTTTTATCTTTCATGTAATCATATTTTGACAAGTAAATGCAAGAAAGTAAAATCAAAACTCTTTCAATTATTATTAAATTATCATGCCAATATTGAGTTTATAATATGATATTGTATATGAAGTTTGAAATTTTTTAATATGATAAAAGTAAATAACAAATATTTTTGAAATTAATAGGTGAAATTGTGGTGAATTTTTTTTTACATTCAAAATTTGATATATATTACTTTTACATTGAAAGTTGAAAATGCATAAGTACATTTAGCTTTAACATTAACCAAGAAAATTAAAAAATTGAATATTTCATCTACTTGAACTTGTAGTGGTTTCTTTTTTAATTTTATGATGTTGTCACATTGGTGATCAACCACAAAATATTTAACCATGTTTGGTTGTAATCCAAAATATGAAAATAGAAATTTATTAAAATCTTTTTATATTAGGCTACTATTTGAACAATGTCTAAGAACATGGTGATTTAATTTTTTTTTTAAATATGGAAAATTATTTTATTTTGAGAAAATATTTTACTTGGAAAAGAAATTTTGGCAAATGGAAAAAAATGCAAAAAATGAAATAAAATAATTTCCTTATTTTGTTGAAGCTTACTTTGTAAGTTTGGATAACTTGGAAAATAAAATAATTATTACTTGCAATTTTGATGCATGTGATTTTTCAATATTGTTAGCAAAAAAATAAAGAACATGACCATAATACATATTGATCATTAAAATAAATTATATTTTTAAATTTAATATCTCAGGATTTATTTTATGACTACTTTTCATTTATATTAACAAGGAACACAAATTGTTTAATCAATTATACTTTCACTCCCATTGAATTTTGTTTCATTTGAGATTTGTAACTTAAAATGTGTGTACATGCAATCTATGTTTTGTGTCTCCATCTTTGTCCAACAAGTTCATAAATTTTGTATGTCTATGCACAATTTTTATTTTGTGAATCTTATTTTTGTGTCTTGTATTTGGTGAATTGAAAGAGGTGCTTTTAGGCTGCAAGAAATAGAGTTGAAGGAGAAAAGGTTCAGTTTGAATGTGAATCCTTTAGATGGGTGACTTCAATGGATAGTTCAAAATTTAGCATGAGAAAGACAAAGGTAGGCCCAATGCTATATGCTAGGCTCAAAGATAAATGTGAACTTAAAGGTAATTCTATTGTTGCAAAAAAAGATTATTTTGAGGCAAGTTTTCATATTTTGTCAATAATATTACAAAAGAGGAATATTTTGTCATAATTTTTTTTTAAATCACAAAATTCTTATATATTAAAAAAATCAATTTAAATCACTATGATTGCCTACAATATGAAAAGGTGCTTAAAATTTTCTATTTTGAATATAGCCAAATTTGGCTAAAATCACATGGATGAACACAACTTGAACAACAACACAAAATTGAAGAAATAATTTTTTAAAAATCAAAATTGGTTGCAAATGGTTTTCTTCTTCTTCATCATCTGTCACACCAAAGTGGGTTTCCACACAGTGTGAACACCCGGGCATTGAGGGTGTGCTTTGGTATAATTAAACCATCCTGATTTTGGCGGCGGATGTTTTTCTCCATGACGGCTGCATGGCTGTGCATGGGACGTTTATGTGAGTGGGTGTGCAGGAGTAAAGGTGGCGCAAATGATGAAGAGGAGTGGAGCTGCATTGATGCGCCAAAAGGTGGAAAAGGAGGAAAAGCTTGATGGGGAAGCTTGGTGTAGAACAGAACGGCAGGACACTTGGATGTGACGGAGTTTTTTGGGAGAAAAGAAGAAACTCGGTGAAAATTAGAGAGGCAGATTTTTTGGGTGATTAGAGAGAGCACTGAGAGCACAGAGGAGAATTAGAGGAGGAGGAGCAATCCTTGTGAAAAGGTAGAGAAAGCTTAGTGAGACGGTAGCTTGGTTGAAGGTTAGAAACTTCCGCTGCGCCTGACAATCAGTCAAGTTACTGCAGGAGAATCAAAGAGAGAGAGAGTTTAGAGAGTGCTAGGAATCTGATGTTTTTTGAACATCTCAGACAGGAAGCAAGCTTGTGCTTTCGGGGAATGTACAGAGTTTGTAATGAAACAAGAGAGTTTCCTTTGTCAGCATCTGTGGGAACGTGTAAGGTAGGAGATAGATCCATTGAAATCTTGTTCTGCTGCTGTGTAGGAAGAAAATGCTTGCAGGTCTATGATTTCGTGATGCTCGTTTGAAAGAGTCAGTAGGTAGGTTGTGTACTGTGTTTTTGGAGGTCTGAGTTGTATGCCAGTGACTCAGGAGAACGTGGACGCTTGGGTTCGTTGAAGGCAGTCAGTGCGCTATGTTTTCAGGACCCTCTCTTTTTTGTTACACATCATCTTCTTCAAACTTTTCACCTACTTAAAAATCTATGATAATGAAAATTTTCACAAATTAAAAACATTAAACACCAAAGTCATGCACTTAGAGCATCTCCACCGGTACTCTGTATGTGACTCCAGATAGTAAAATTTATTGCGAAAAAGTCAAATGTCCCGGTTTAGCTCAGGAAATTGGTTTTTCTGCACCAAATTTGTGCAGCTTGCCGTGGCTGGTAAAAGGAGCAACACAGTTGTGCACCTCCAAAAAAGAGTGTAATAAATTGGACCTGACTGCAGCTCAGTATTTCTGATTGGTCGATCATAATGATTGGTCCAGGTGGTTTGCTATTAGTAGTCCCCATGTTTATGCAGTTCCGGTTACAGTTTTATTGGTAGCGTTGCCCAAAAAAAAAAAGAGCTAAACTTAGACATTTAATTTTATTAACCAGAGTGACATATTGAGCACCGGTGGAGATGCACTAACCTACCACTTGTGGTTATTGTCTTCTTGTTCTTCTTCATGAATCTTCTTTCCAAACTTTTCACCTACTTCCAATTTAATGCAACATTAAGGAGCTTGCACTGCAGTTGCAGAAGAACTCGGCTGCGCTTTAACTCCATTTCACCTCGAAACACGAACTGTACCAAGCTGTACTTCTTTGTACTATTGAGAAGAAAACCAAACAAAACAACAAACAAACAAAATCAAGCAATGAATCAATCAAAAACTAGATAACTTTAGAGACAGTTGGTAGGAGGCAGCTGAAAAGATTATTTCATCTTCCAAGAATCATCAACCAGACATTGCTAATTAAGTTTAATCTCTTGTTTATTTGCAGAGAAATTTCGTGATTCCTTTTCTTCTGTTGTATTGCAGATCATCATTTGCAAGTCTAGTATTTTCTTGTGCTCTCTATCATCTATGTATGTAGTTTGCAAGAGTTAAGTACTAGTGTTTAATATGTTGTATGATCTTGTTGTCATGTTGCTGCAGATCAGTTCTGGACAATCTTTGCAAAGCTAGCTTGCAAATATTTTTGTAATTGTAAGGATTTTGTTGGATCTGTACAGTACTACAAGAGTGTGAGGCAGAGAGTGTGTGCAGGTCGAGAATATTGAGTGAGTCAGAACGTACACCCAAAAAAAAAAAAGGCTTCTGTCAGCTTTGAATCAGATACCCATTTGCAGATTGTCAAGAAAGATGGCAAGCTTCGTGCATCATGGAATGAGGCAGATCAGAAGGTCATGTGGTGCATTTGCATTTCTCGTATGGGTTGGAGTGTGCTTGGGTGCAGAAGTTCATGAGGTGCAAGCATAAGCCGGATTAACATCGGCAGTTGCAGCAGCATCAGCTCCGGCTCTAGCTTCTGGTTCACTGGACAGTAGTAGTACTGGCAGTGATCCAGAGGCTCCTCCACCTGCAATCGGATGCTACAAAGCTCATGGGTGGTTGTTGTGGTTAGCTTTTGGTGTATTCTTCCCTGCTGGTGTCCTGGTCCAAATACACTCAAGCTTCTTTTCCTCACTGGTTCCATCTTCACAGAATCCTCGAGGTAATGTATATGTATTTGTTAGCTAGCTATTTTTCTCTTCGAGTACTTGTGATCAGCTGCAGCTCGCGTGCAGGTCATGTGCAGTTGCGTATTACATGAGCTAGATGATGATCAATGTGTTAGTTCTGTGTGTTGCATTGCATGTCGTGTTGTAGATCATCTGCTGCCTGCTGCAGGTTGTTGGAGTGGCAGCAGCGACAGTAGGACTAGCTATTGGGTTGCGGAAGTTTGATGCGCTTCATGATTCGCTTCATGCGGAGCTGGGACTTGCAATTGGTTGTCTCATCTGGGCTCAACCTTTGGTAGCGCTGCTGCTTCGACCCAAGAAGTAGGTGCAGCGATCTAGACCCACCACTCGCATGTCCCTAGCAGCTCTGGATCCTGATGATGGCTGCAATGCAATTATTCGCTAATGATATATACTAGTGATGTGCTTGCAGCAGCATCTCATCTTTGGCAAACTGATGTGCAGCCTGCAAGCAATCACAAAAT
>Ga0209611_10009299_pt1 | contig 14932 bp, 14 predicted proteins | sample S1TSphgellanicum_3_FD_187693 | JGI IMG/M metagenome (GOLD analysis project Ga0209611, IMG submission 187693) | Host-associated microbial communities from peat moss isolated from Minnesota, USA - S1T2_Fc - Sphagnum magellanicum MG (SPAdes) (version 2) | ecosystem: Host-associated > Plants > Peat... | reverse complement strand
CAAAATAACCCAGTCCTCTAGTTTTATAAACTGGAGCATACTTAGGATTGAGGCTAATCGCCTTACTGTAAGCAGCGATCGCTTCTTGAGAATTACCTCTGAGTTGCTGATTTTGTCCTTGAATATAGAACTCTCCAGCCTTGGAAGTTCCAGCTAAACGCCGACTGGGAGGACTAACCCCAATTTGCGTATATAATACTTGCTTATTCCTGTTGCAAGAGGTACAGACAGTTCCGATGAAGGCTGTAAAGACAGCGATCGCAAATACTTTGCCTATACTTTGCCATTTGTGTATCAATAACTGCCCTTTCATAAGTTATGTCAACCGCCATCACACCAGTGAGCGAATGATTACCAGAGTGGAGCCGGAAACAATCCGACAACCATATATTTGGATGATTCATTCAAAATAATTCTATCTTTAGGTAGAGGTTTTCAGCTAATTGACAATATTTTTAGGGAAGAGGGAACAGGCAATAGGGAACAGGCAATAGGGAATAGGCAATAGGGAACAGGCAACAGTGAATACATAAAGGACTCCTACTTGATTTTTCAACAATACGACCTACTCTTCCCCCTGTTCCCCGTTCCCTGTTCCCTGTTCCCTCTATTTGTGGCATAGTGGTTAATATATCAAAGCCTCTGCGTCTACTATATTTTTTGAAACTTGTTTTTTTGCTAGTAGTAATAGAGTTAAACTGTCCGCAACTGGGTGTTTAATAGCGGCTTTGACTCCGATGAGAGCAGCAAAACTGTATATATAGGCCTAGACTTTAATAGCATTTAGCAGCTTGTGGGATTTTTATGGTTTCTCAAATTCGGTTTTTAATGTGTGACCCGGAGCATTACGATGTTGACTATGTAATCAATCCCTGGATGGAGGGAAATATTCATAAGTCTTCCCGCGATCGCGCCGCAAAACAATGGCAAAAATTGCATTACATTATTAAAGAACATGCGATCGTCGATTTAGTAAAACCCGAAAAAGGTTGGCCTGATATGGTTTTCACCGCCAACGCTGGGTTAGTACTCGGAAATAATGTTGTTCTCAGTCGCTTTTTGCATAAAGAACGTCAAGGAGAAGAACCTTACTTTAAGCAATGGTTTGCAGAAAACGGTTATACTGTGTATGAGCTACCACTTGACCTGCCTTTTGAAGGGGCGGGTGACGCACTCCTAGACCGCGAAGGACGTTGGTTATGGGCGGGTTATGGTTTTCGCTCCGAATTAGATGCTCATCCTTACTTAGCCAAGTGGCTAGATATTGAAGTACTTTCTCTCAGACTAATAGATGAACGCTTCTATCATTTAGATACCTGCTTCTGTCCTTTAGCTAATGGTTATTTGCTATATTACCCTGGTGCATTTGATTCGTATTCTAATCGATTAATCGAAATGCGAGTTGCTCCAGAAAAACGCATAGCAATTGCAGAAGCAGACGCAGTTAACTTTGCTTGTAACTCGGTGAACGTGGAAAGTGTCATCATTATGAACAAAGCCAGTGACACTTTAAGAACACGTTTGAAATCCCTGGGATTTAAAGTACTAGAAACACCACTCACTGAATTTCTCAAAGCTGGTGGTGCAGCTAAGTGCTTGACTCTACGCGTAACAGAACCTGTTAGGGAAGAAATCCACGCCAATGTTAGTGTAGAAAGTCGGGTAATCCGATTAGAAGGACATTTATTAGATGCTGGCTTAATTAATACTGCTTTGGATTTAGTTGTTGATGCTGGTGGAAGTTTCCAAGTACTCAAATTCAATTTGGGAGCGCAACGCCAAAGTACATCCTCAGCTGAAGTGAGAATTTCTGCGCCATCCCATCAAGTCATGGAAGAAATCATCTCCCAATTGATCGATTTAGGGGCGATGGATCTACCTCAAGATGAACGAGATGCTAAGTTAGAGCCTGTAGTTCAAGCAGGAGTAGCTCCTGATGATTTCTATGTTAGTACAATTTATCCTACAGAAGTTAGGGTAAATGGTCAGTGGTTGAAAGTAGAAAATCAGCGCATGGACGGTGCGATCGCCATTGTGCAAACTCCTACTGGTTTAGTCGCGAGATGTAAATTATTGCGCGATTTAGACATAGGCGAGCAAGTTGTAGTAGATGTCTTTGGTATTCGGACTATCCGTAAACTAGAATCCAGAGAACAACGGAATGCTCAAGAATTTAGCTTTATGTCCTCTGGTGTATCCAGCGAGCGCCGCGTCGAGTTGGTCGTGGAACAAGTTGCTTGGGAATTACGCAAAATTAGAGATGCTGGGGGAAAAGTCGTTGTGACTGCTGGACCGGTGGTGATTCACACTGGTGGTGGTGAACATTTAGCTAGGTTAATTCGGGAAGGTTATATCCAAGGACTTTTGGCGGGGAATGCGATCGCTGTCCATGATATTGAACAAAATATCATGGGAACATCCTTGGGAATGGACATGAAACGAGGAGTTGCTGTACGTGGCGGACATCGCCATCATTTGAAAGTAATTAATACTGTGCGGCGTTACGGAAGTATTGCTCAATCCGTCAAAGCAGGAATAATTAATAGCGGCGTGATGTACGAATGCATCAAAAATGATGTTCCTTTTGTTTTAGCTGGTTCAATTCGTGATGATGGTCCTTTACCTGATACGCAAATGGATTTGATCCAAGCCCAACAAGAATATACCAAACTCATTGCTGGAGCAGAAATGATTTTGATGCTTTCTACAATGTTACATTCCATAGGGGTAGGAAATATGACTCCTGCTGGTGTAAAAATGGTATGTGTGGACATTAATCCATCGGTAGTGACAAAACTGAGTGATCGCGGTTCGATAGAATCAGTCGGCGTAGTTACAGATGTAGGATTATTTCTCAGCTTATTGGTTCAGCAACTCGACAAGTTGACAAGTCCTTATGTTGCTGAAGTAAGCTAAACTCAGCAGTTACAGAAAGGGAAGAAAGATGCAAAAAGTGGCTTTAGTTAAAGAATCATGGATTCATCCGATAAATTGGGTCAGTTTTATAGCTGATTTCTTATTGGTGGGTATGGTTTTTGGACCGCCAATTGCTCCCTTTCTGGCTGCTTCTGGTTTTTTTATCCTCCCAGAAATTGGTGATATTATTTACTTTATCGGTAATCATGTCTGTCCACAGCCCCAGATGGGATTAATCTTAGCACCGCCTTTTACTATGGCTGTTTGTATGCGTTGCTCTGGAACAATAACAGGTTTATTAATCACTCGTATTTTGTATAAACTAACCAATGGTCGGGGTTTTTATTGGTTAAGTCAATATGGTGAAAATGGCGTAGCGATCGCCATTGTGCTGATGATGGCTTATCCTCTAGAATTAGCCAGTGAAGTTTTTGGCTTATGGAATTTTAACAATTACTTAGTCACACCTTTTGGATTAATTACAGGATTGGCTTGGGGATTATTTACTATGCCGATTTTACACCATAAACTCAAACCCACTGAGGATTGATTACCCTAACCTACTCCGCCAGTTTCTCACTCCTACAATTAATTCACCATCCAGCCAACTATCAAATTGCGGATAAATTGGTAAACGTGGAACTAGTTCCCACCCTGCAAGATTTAAAACATCTTGGAGAGATTCAACCTGTAAATGCGGATAATCAGGGTTGACTTCATCTTTCGGTCCAATTCCCCCTAAATCCGTAGCACCAGCAGCTAAACAAGCCAGTAACCAATCCTCATCTTTAACTAAGTTAGGGGGAATTTGAATCGCGATATCTGGTGGTAAAATAACTCTTGCTTGAGCAATGATATGGGGTAATTGATGGGGATCAAATGGTGGTAAATCACAGATTTGTTGATTTCCCGGACTGTGGGGTTGTAAGATGACTTCCTGAATATGCTGGTAGCGTTGATGTTCCTTGGCGATCGCAGTTAAAGTTTCCCAGCAGTCATCCTCAGTTTCGCCAATTCCCAAAAGTAACCCTGTGGTAAACGGAATCTGTAATTCTCCCGCAAATCGTAATTGCTGTAATCTCAGTTCTGGTAATTTGCTTGGCGCGTATTGATGTACTGTATTTAATAACTTATCTGTCCACTGCTCCAACATCAATCCCATAGAAACATTAACATGTTTTAATTGCTGCATTTCTGCAAAACTCAATAGCCCCACGTTTGTATGTGGTAAAAACCCCATCGACAGGGCTAACTCACACAAATCATAAATTCTCTGGAACCAAGCTTGACGTTTGGGAGATTGGGGATGTTCTTCACCGCTCAGAATCAGAATTTCACAAATATTCTGGTCTTGTAATTTCTCCAGAATAGCCCGCGCTTCTATCAGAGTTAACCAAGGACTTTGACCAATATCAGTCCGAAAATTGCAGTAGGTACAGCGATTAAAGCAGTCATAAGTAGGAACTATGGTGTAAGCAGGACTGTAAGTAACTTTTGACGTATTTTCGGGAAACACCGCTATAGCAGATAAAAGTTTGGTCAAATTAGAACTATAATCAAATAGGGTAATCAAGCAAAAAGCTCATTTGAGACATTTCCGATCATATAAACCCTCTTGTAATCTATTAAAAATCACCTTACTTACAACATTAAATACTATCATGTTTCGGCACGATGTTAATATTTCAGACTCATTCAGTTTTACATATTGATTTGTGTGGAGCAGGGATTAAATGTTAGTCATTTTGATGGAAGATCAAATCTTTCCTCCTGAACAAATATGTCAGTCATGTTTAATGGCTGACAGTAGTGGTCAACCTCGTTGGCGTGGAGGTAAATTACGTTGCGGTGAAGCTATTCACAAATTTGATCAAAACGACCATACTGAGGAACAACCAGAGCAATATGAGTGTGCAATGGGTTTCCGTATTGCTAATATTAAATAATTTAGGTAAGTAACTCGGTTACCATAACTAAGTTATCTTAGGATCAAGATAGAGAAAATTTGGATATAGGAGACAATATCATGGCTTGGCGTGGTTCAACCACAGTTAATGATCGGATTTTTGCTAGTTTACCTTACTTGCTTCCCATCATCGATAGTTTGGGATTTGGCTTTTTTCTATTAAACCAATTTCCCTTACTAGGTATAATCTTGTTACCTTTGCAACCTGTAATTATAGTTTACGGTATGTTAGGCCCATTCGCTTCTCTGATCGTATTTGCTGGACTGATGATCTTTGTCATCAGAAACGAAAGAATACATCATTTCATTCGTTTTAATTCTATGCAAGCTATTTATCTATCCATTGTATCGTTCTTATTCGGGTTATTTTTGAAATTGTTTACAGCAATTCCGGGAGCTGATTTTGCTTTACAGACTTTCAGCACGCTTTTCTTCCTATCCTTGTTTTTAGCCTCTATTTATGGCATTATTCAAGTTTTTATGGGGCGCTATGCCGAAATTCCGATCATTTCGGAACAAGTCTATCAGCAGGTACGATAGAGTAGCAACTAGTATAATCTTAGTTAATTAACACTAGAGGTACTCAATTTTCCATACTTACATGCATTAATTTGCTACATTAATGCAGTTTAGCGTGATGTTACAGTATTTTCCAAGCGCCCAATTCCTTCTATCTCTACCAAAATGCGATCGCCCAATTGTAACTGACCTATACCAGATGGTGTCCCTGTCAAGATCACATCTCCTGGTAGTAGAGTCATGACCTGACTAATATAAGAGACTAAATAATCTGGGGGAAATACCATCTGATCGATACAAGTAGACTGTTTGGGGAGGGGGTCATGATTTAAAAAAGTCTGTAACCTCGCACCAGGATTTAATTCTCGCACTATCCAAGGACCTAACGGGCAAAATGTATCAAAGCCCTTGGCTCTTGTCCATTGACCATCTTTTTTTTGTAAATCCCTGGCTGTAACATCGTTAGCAATGGTATAGCCCCAGATTTTAGTTTGGGCAATTTCTGGAGTACAATCACTAGTCCGCTCACCCATGACTAAAGCTAATTCGCCTTCATAATCTACTCTCTGGGATTGTGCTGGTAGCTTAATTTCCATTTCCGAAGCAATGATCGATGTAGATGGTTTAAGAAAAATCAAGGGTTCAGTAGGTACTGGTGTACCCATTTCTGCTGCATGATCTACATAATTTTTGCCCACTGCGACAATTTTCGAGGGAGCACAGGGAGCCAAGATTTTGTAATGATCTGGCTCCAAGACTAGATCAGTCGGTTGACCGTGTAACCAAGGCGGAGCATCTAAAACTTCTACGTTGAGGGATAGTTGTAATACCCCATAGTAAATCTGTCCTTCTTGAGTCTGAACTCGCACATACCTCTGCGCCATAACTTAAACTAATGTCCTTCGAGATGGAAATTTTTACTGTTTTTGATTGGTGGTTTAAATTGAAAACTGGTAAAATTATAGATCCTTGCTGCTTCAGATGTTGACTGATATCAGTAGTTAACCAATTTAACACTTGTAGCAATTAATGTCGGCAGCCATTTTGTCCATAAGGTGACTAAAAAACATATGACGATAGTTTACGAGACAATGTACATCTTGCGTCCTGATTTGGGAGATGATCAAGTAGAGCAAATAATCGCTAAGTACGAAACTTTTCTCCGGGAGCAAGGTGCTGAAAGTATTCAAATTCAAAATCGTGGCAAGCGTCGCCTGGCCTACGAAATCAAAAAACAGCGCGATGGTATCTATATTCAACTTAACTACACAGCACCTCCTAAAGCGATCGCCCCATTTGAGCGTGCCATGCGTTTGAGCGAAGAAGTAATTAGATACCTCACAATTAAACAAGAAGTACCTGAAGAGAAAGCACCCAAAGAACCTGTAAGTGTCTAGAGTGAAAAAGTTGGCAATTCCTAGGAATTTAAGGTATCTTTTTAGTAAAGAACTTGCCATAGGCAGTACTATTGCAGTTATATATAAGAGCTGTAAGCCACTGTGAGCCAATCTGACGCATCTACTAACATACTCGCTCTCTCTACCGAAATCTCGCAGTTACGCCAAGAGTTGCAACTGCGAGACCAACTAGTCCAACAACTATCTCAAGAACTCTTCCGCTTGGTGAAGGGTAATTCCGTTTTTATGCCTCAACGAATGGAGTCCGAACATGACTCCAGCCAATTGCAGGCTCTCAAAGAACAAATCCAAGCAGTCGAACAACAGGTGACATTCTACCAGGAGCAAATCTCAGCTCGGGACTCTGAAATTTACCAATTACGGCAGTCCGTGCAAGAGCTCACCGATCGCTCCAGGATGTTAGAACAGGTAGTGCAAGAACTACCCCAAATTTATCGGCAAAAATTTGAAGAGCGCATGGCTCCAGTCAGAGACAAAGTAGCAATGCTACAAAGAGAAAATCGCCAATTACAAGCCGAGCTGCAAAGTGTGAGTTATCGTCTAGCCTTAAAAACTCGTCATACGAGTCATAGTGGTATAGATTTGCCACACTTTCCCCGTCTTACTCCCGAAAATAATAACTTATCCACACCCCAGAATGCCTAAATGAAAAACCTCCCGTTGCATTCAAGATGTAGCGAGAGATTTTTTATATATACGCATTTTATCTTTATTAAGCGTTTTGCTAATCATCATAACTGAGATGCTAAATACTCAGAAAATTCAGCTTGCACACGCCAATATATCTTCATAACGTTCAAATATTTCAAAGACTGAATCTAGATGAGTAAGCTCCAAAATTAATCTCACCGGCGCCTGTACATTGCACAGTACTAAACGGCATCCGCTTTGGCGAGCAGATTTTAGTGCTTTGACTAAAGGAACCAAACCAGAACTATCCATAAAATCTACATCTGCTAGATCGATTACCCAAAGTTGGTGAGGCTGCGGTTTTATTTCAGCCATCTTCTCACTTAAGGCATTACCACCTTCTAGATTGATTTTTCCTTGGGGGTGGAATAGAATCACTTGGCATTCTTGTGTAAGAGTCATAAATTTAACTGGTAATTGAGACACTTAAAAAAGGAACTCGACATTGATACTACTTCTACTTCAATAGCAAAATACTTATTTTCGCTAAAATTAGCAAAACATGTAGCTATGGAATGGTAGTCAAGATAGGTATTTATGCCGTATAATTTCTGATAGATAAATAGAGTATAGGCATAACTGCTCGTTAATTTCTGTAACAAAAACATCTATTATCGAATTTATATAAATTGTTGTAAATAAATTTAAATTTATTATATCTCCTATTGCTGTTTGTTTGATTGACACACTAGCCAAAAATAAGCAAAGATGTAGTAAAAGTAAAAATTTGTAAACTTGGTGGTACTGGATGTCTCTTGAGCTGTTTTCACTAGAAAACATCCTAGAAGTTGCGAAAAACTACGGTTATTTAGCAATTTTTTGGGGAATTCTGTTGGAAAATTTGGGCATTCCTCTTCCTGGCGAAACCATGACCATTGTAGGTGGTTTCCTTTCCGGTAGTAATGAACTAAATTATTGGCTAGTCCTCGGTAGTGCTGCAACAGGAGCTTTCATTGGAGGTAACTGTGGGTATTGGATCGGTAATATGGGTGGTTGGCCATTCTTAGTCAGAGTAGGAAAATTGTTGCGGATTTCCGAGGTGCGTCTGATAAATATCAAAGAGCAATTTAATGGGAATGCAGCTAAAACAGTATTCTTTGGCCGCTTTTTCGCTCTGTTAAGATTGTTTTCTGCACCATTAGCTGGTGTCGCCCAAATGCCTTTTGGGAAATTCTTGATCTTTAACTTAGCAGGCTCTATTGTCTGGGCTAGTATCATTGTTACTATAGCTTTCTTCGCCGGTAGAACTATTTCCTTAGAACAATTAATCGCCTGGATGAGTCAATTTGCCATATTGGTACTACTCATATTAGTTGCTTTGGTAGCCATTCCTATCTGGTGGGAATCTCGTCAAATCAACAAAATAGGTACTGATGAATAGCTGAACAGCTTAGATTGCAGGTAAAAGAGTTTAGAGAATTTTATAGAAAGCCTTATCCTAAAACAACCAACTCCTGCTTTAACTAAGAATTGTTAAGAAGGCAGGAGGTATCCCCATAAATAAATTTAGGGGATTTAATACGGACGCAGTATTTCTCGCACTACGTGTCTCGAAATACATGTTTTTGTGTTTTTCATAAATAAATTTAGGGGCTTCAGACCCCTATGGCAGAGGGCAAAAAAATATACTTTCTACCTCCTGCCTCCTGCCTCCTGCCCTCTGCCTCTCTCTAAGTCTGGCTGAGATTTTTCTGCGCCCAGACTCTGGTTGGTAGTCCCCAAACATAAATAAAGCCTTCTGCTGCTTTATGATCAAACTGGTCTTCCCTACCATAGGTAGCTAAGTCAGGCGTATAGAGAGAATTATCGCTCCACCGTCCAACTACTGTAGCGTTACCTTTAAACAATTTTATGCGTACAACCCCCGTAACTCTTTCTTGCGTACTTTGGATAAAAGCATCTAAAGCTGTTTTCAGGGGACTATACCATAAACCGTTGTACACTAATTTAGTGTAAGTTTCTTCGATACCACGCTTGTATTGGCTAACATCTGCTGTTAAAGTCAAGCTTTCTAGATCCCGATGAGCCTGAATTAAAACTAACATTGCAGGTGATTCATAAATTTCCCGTGACTTAATCCCCACTAAGCGATTCTCAATCATATCGATCCTGCCAATTCCGTGATTTCCGATAATTGGATTGAGCTGCTCGATTAATTCAACTGGGTTTTTAGCGTCACCGTTAATTGTAATTGGAACACCTCTATTAAAGCCAATTTCTATATACTCTGGCTCATCAGGCGTATGAATAATTGCCTTGGTCATTTGATAAATCTCTTCCGGTGGTTCGATCGCAGGATTTTCCAATACCCCAGCTTCGATACTGCGACCTAGCAAATTTTTATCAATACTATAGGGGGAAGACTTCTTGACTGGTGCAGGAATACCAAATTTCTCACCATAAGCAATAGTCTCTTCCCGGCTCATTCCCCATTCTCTTGCTGGCGCAAGAATTTTCAACTGCGGATTCAGAGCCGCACAGGATACATCAAAGCGTACTTGATCATTGCCTTTGCCAGTACAACCGTGAGCGATCGCATCAGCAGCATATTTTTCAGCCGTTTCCACTAAAATTTTGGCAATCAGTGGTCGAGCTAATGCAGTTCCCAAAGGATAGCGATTTTCATAAAGAGCATTAGCTTGAATTGCTGGAAAAGCATAATCCTGCACAAAACTATCCTTGACATCCAATACAAGGGATTCACTTGCGCCTGAATTCAACGCTTTGATCCGAATTGGTTCTAATTCATCGCCTTGTCCTAAATCGGCAGCTAGGGTAATCACTTCCTCTACACCCCATTCATGCTGCAAATAAGGAATACACACAGAAGTATCTACTCCACCAGAATATGCTAAAACAACCTTTTTGGCACGACCCATTAATTTCTCCATTTAAGCAAATAAGCTGGGAGCCACTATTATATCTGACTTACATGCTGTATATTTTTCAATAATAGCGTCATTTCATGTTATTTAATGAGATTGTGACATAGTTATTTATTCTATCCTGAAAAAGGATGGTAGAGATGAGGGTAAGCATGTGTTTTTCAGTATTGTAATACCAACTTATAATCGACTACCAATTTTGACAAAGTGCCTTCAGGCTTTGGAGGCTCAAGAACTGAATCATCACGCAGTTACAGGCTATGAAATTGTCTTAATAGATGATGGCTCTACTGATGGTACATTGGACTGGTTGTCAGCGCATACAGCAAATTTTCCTCATGTCAGATGTTTTGCCCAAAATCATGCTGGACCTGCAGCAGCACGAAATTTAGGTGTGGGCAAAGCACAGGGAGATATAATTATTTTTATAGACAGCGATCTGGTAGTCCTGAACAATTTTGTGCAAGCTCACGCCCAAGGGTTGCTCTTAGGCCAAAAGAAATTGGGGAGCGATCGCTTATTTACCTATGGCACAGTCATTAATACGTGCAATTTTGCCAATCCCACAGATGAACCATTGAAAATTACAGATCTTTCCGCAGCTTTTTTCGCTACAGGCAATGTAGCTATCCCTAAACACTGGCTAGAAACTGCGGGATTATTCGATATTGAATTTCAACTTTATGGTTGGGAAGACCTAGAACTAGGAGTCAGGTTAAAAAAACTAGGGTTGCAACTAATTAAATGTCCTGAAGCGGTTGGTTATCACTGGCACCCTCCATTTAAATTAGACCAAATTAACAGATTGATTGATCAAGAAATCCAACGCGGACGGATGGGAGTCCTATTTTACCAAAAACATCCTACGTGGGAAGTCAGGATGATGATTCAAATGACTTGGTTTCATAGACTTTTATGGGGAATTCTTTCACTCAACGGATTATTGAATGAAAGAACAATGGCACCTTTCTTACAATGGCTAATTAATTTAGGAAAGCCACAATTGGCTTTAGAAATTGCTCGGATTTTCCTTAATTGGTATAATGTCAGAGGAGTTCATCAAGCCTATGCGCAAGTGCATAAAATTAATGGGTGAACTATATTGTTCTGGATACGTCTGTAGGTTAGCTGTTGTTCGGCTACTTAAGGGGCAAAAAAAGAGCATATTAATTATCCAAATTATTTAACTTCAATTGCAGGTGAGAAATGGTTAAACGTCTAGAGATTAAAAGATTAAGCAATGCTAACTACAAAACCCTGAAAAACGAGACTTACAACTTTGAAATTCCAGTCATTTGTACTTTAAATGCAAATGATATATCTACTATCCAGGACTTGAAAACATTTTTTCTTGACAAGGAAAATCATGCTGAAATTACTAATGAGAATGCATCATTGAAAGAATTCTCAGATAAATATGTTATAGATTATTCCGATAATCGATGGCAAGATTATAAATATTCTTCTTTTATCTTCTTGACTAAAGATAAAATAATTAGCCCAAATGGATTTTTGCTAGATAAACACAATGCTTATTTAGAAAAAATTTCTGATGTATTTTTTACCACCTCAATATTTAAAGAGAAACTGGCTGATACTTCTATTTTTGTCAAACTTCTAGTATTTGTGGCTTTTAGAAGAGGTATCTTCGGCAAATTTAACTGGAAAAATCTATCTGGTGTGGTTAATGTAAATACTTGGTATAGTCATGGGGAAACAAATACGTTTATTCATACCGATCACGCATTATCTAATTTGTTTCTGCAAATGGAAGGTGTTAAACGTTGGTGGATAGCATCTCCTTACCAAAGAAAAGAAATAATACAAGCATTATTCCACCGTGATATTACGACTTTAAATTTAGAGGATGATTGCTTCCAAGATTTGGAATACTATGATATTGAACTTCAGCCTAGTGAGATATTATATGTACCCTCAAATTGGCTGCATAGCGTTTTAGCACCATTAGGAGTAAACTTATCTCTCTCCTTTAGATATCCGATGAGTCCCAAGGAAGCTCTAGTTAATATACTCCACTGGCAGTCTATAGGAGTACCTCTAAATAAGCTCAAAAAAGGTAGTCAAAAAGCCGAGAAAAATTTAGCCGAAATCAGAGCCGAGCAGGCAGAATCATTTAATAACCTGAATCTTTATCTCAAGAAGCACCGATTTGCTACAAGAGAAATCCCGAGCTATGAGCCTGAAACTATTTCTGGATTGTATGAGTTAGACCAATTGAATAAAGTTGTTACCGGGGCTGAATAATTAGCATTGAGGGAGATATAGAAAGCAAAAGCAACCTATAGACTTCCTCTCTTACCTGACATTCATCTAGATACTCCATTGAGTAATTTTATAGTACAAAGTTATGCAGGAAAATTCTCCAAATATAGACTACAAAGTATTGATGGCAAATGCCGTCCGCCAGTTAGAAAATTTACAAATTAAGTTAAATACTTTAGAACAACAAAAAAAGGAACCGATCGCGATTATTGGTATGGGGTGTAGATTTCCTGGAGGGGTTAATTCTCCACGAGATTTCTGGCATTTATTGGAAAATGGGATCGATGGTATCACTAGAGTGCCAAAAAATCGTTGGGATATTGAGCAATACTACGAAGCTAATGCCGTGGCTGCCGGGAAAATCAATACCAGTGATGGGGGATTTGTAGACGAAGTTGATGCCTTTGATGCGGAATTTTTCAGAATTTCTCCGAGGGAAGCAGAGAGTTTAGACCCTCAACAACGGTTTCTCTTAGAAGTCAGTTGGGAAGCTTTAGAAAGCGCTAATTTAGTGCCGCAAAATCTCTTTAATAGCCTCACAGGAGTTTTTACAGGAATTAGTACCAGCGATTACTCCCAACTTCTGGCTGGATCTGAAGAGATCAACGCTTATTTTGGCACAGGAAATGCCTTCAGTGCTGCATCTGGTCGCGTCTCATACACTATGGGATTTACAGGACCTTGTTTCTCCGTAGATACAGCCTGTTCCTCTTCTTTAGTCGCAGTGCATCTAGCTTGTATGAGTCTGCGACAACGCGAGTGTCATCTCGCTTTGGCTGGAGGGGTAAATCTCATGCTCGCTCCCAATGTCAGCATAACTTTTTCCCAAGCAGGGATGTTAGCGCCTGATGGTCGTTGTAAAACTTTTGATGCTGCCGCTAATGGCTATGTCAGAGGAGAAGGCTGTGGTGTAATTGTACTTAAACGTTTATCTGATGCCATAGCAGATGGAAATAATATCCTGGCATTGATTCGCGGTAGTGCGATCAATCAAGATGGACCGAGTGGGGGATTGACAGTTCCAAACGGTCCATCACAAGAAGCGGTTATCCGCCAAGCTTTGGCTAATGGGGGAGTAGACCCAGAGATGGTAAGTTACATAGAAGCACATGGAACGGGAACATCTTTGGGAGATCCCATTGAAGTAGTAGCACTGGATGCTGTATTTGGTAAGCACCACTCTCAAAAAGACCCTTTAATCGTTGGTTCAGCCAAGACAAATATCGGACATTTGGAAGCAGCAGCTGGTATTGCTGGTTTGATCAAAGTGGTTTTACAATTGCAGCACCAAAAGATTGCTCCACATCTGCATTTCCAAAAACCGAATATCCATATTAACTGGCAAGATATACCAATCATTATTCCTACTCAGGCAATGAATTGGCAGGTAAACGGGAAGAACCGCGTAGCAGGATTAAGTTCTTTTGGTTTTAGCGGTACAAATTCCCATATAGTGTTAGAAGAAGCTCCTATTCCTCAAGTTAAGAGCAAACAGATACTATCTCGTCCAAGGCATATATTAACTCTATCAGCTAAGAATCAAGCCTCTTTGCTAGAGTTAACTAACCGCTATCAACTATATTTACAAAATCATCCAGAATTAGCGATCGCCGATATTTGTCATACAGCCAATACAGGACGGACTCATTTCGAGCATCGGTTAGCCATCGTTGCTGCTAACCATCAGGAGCTAATCACTAAAATCAACAATATTCAAGATCGCCAAGAGGTAGAGGGCGTTTCTCAACATCTATCGCCAAACAACCCACCTAAAGTCGCCTTTTTGTTCACAGGACAAGGCTCTCAGTACATTAACATGGGAAGACAACTGTATGAAACGCAACCTGTTTTCCGCCAAGCCTTAGAACAATGCGACAAAATTCTGAGTGATTATTTAGAACACAGCCTGCTCAAAATTCTCTATCCTGAAACAGAAACATCAGAACTAACCCAGCAAATCAATCAAACAACTTATACACAACCTGCATTGTTTGCCATTGAATATGCCTTAGCACAAGTTTGGCAATCTTGGGGAATAAAACCAGGTGTAGTTATTGGGCATAGTGTTGGCGAATATATAGCAGCTTGTATAGCGGGAGTTTTCAGCTTAGAAGATGGGCTAAGATTAATTGCTGCTAGAGGAAAGTTAATGCAACAATTGCCATCTGGCGGGGAAATGGTAGCTGTTATGGCTGCTGCTGCGGATGTAGAGTCTTTAATTCCACCCGAATACGCTGACAGAGTAAGTCTAGCTG
>Ga0209611_10009296_pt1 | contig 14934 bp, 12 predicted proteins | sample S1TSphgellanicum_3_FD_187693 | JGI IMG/M metagenome (GOLD analysis project Ga0209611, IMG submission 187693) | Host-associated microbial communities from peat moss isolated from Minnesota, USA - S1T2_Fc - Sphagnum magellanicum MG (SPAdes) (version 2) | ecosystem: Host-associated > Plants > Peat... | reverse complement strand
GCATCGAACGGGCCGACTTTCTTCGCCTGCTCAAGCAGATTCCTCAGTTGGGTTTCTTCTTCAGCTTCAATCTCGCGCAGCGACTCCACGGCACCTCGACCGAGGCTCACCATGATGTCTACACGGTCGACTTGACCGGCAATTTGCAGCGTTTCGATCTCCTCACCATCGTCCAGGCCATCACCTGCATGCACCATACGGGCGAGCTTCGGCTTAATAATTCCGCCAACGAGCTGCTCGGCTGTTTCTTCTTTCGCAAGGGACGCGTGGAGCACGCCCGCTTCGGCCATCTGCTTGGGCTCGAGGCCATCTGGCAGGGCTTTGTCGAATCGGCCTCCGAAGGCAGCTTCAATTTCCGGTCCGTCGCCGAGCCCACCGTGCCGTTTGCGGAGAAATACAAGATTGACGAGGACAGCACCAATCTTCTTTTGCAGGGGGTTGGCAAGCGCGACACTTACCAGGCCCTGCCGTTGACCTTGCGCCAGATGAAGGGGCAGCTCACCCGCAAAGCCAAGACCCTTGAATGGAAAGATGAGCAATCGCGCGACCTTGCCAGGCAAATCTGGGACCGCATCGGCGATCAGCCGCAGAAGCTCAAGGAGCTATGGCGCTCGTTAAATTGTTCCGCCATGTCTTTTCTGGATGTCATCATGGAAATGGGCATGAGCGGCCAGGCCGAATTGTTGGTTGCCCCGGAGGAAATCGAGGATGCCTTGCGACCGAAAGAGTCTTGAGCATCCCGGCATTCTATTTTTAGGGTCGGAGCTATCTTTTAGTTCTTATATCCATTCGACGCTCTGGATGGAGAATGGATTTCCTGGCGGCTTGCCGAGTGCAAAGCTCGCGAATTGTAATTGATAATAATTGCAGTGACAACAAGAGCCAAAAAGCTGATGAATGTGAAATCATCTTGCCGTGTTGTTTTAACGCGAATGACTCCAAAACGACGACATCGAAATTGAATTTCGAGGTAGGGTTTTCGTCCATGACAAATCTACCTGGCAATGATGATTTCGTAGTAGTCGCTTTGGGCTTGGTCGGACCGGGCATATTGATTCTTCTTATTTGCGGCCTCCTGCGTTTTCTTAAATCGAGACCGCCGTCCCGCTATTAAAGTGCCTGTCTAGCGATCACGTTAATTACTATCTTTATGTTGAAATTGAGGCCTTTAGAGGAATTAACCTGACTTGTCGCGGAAATGTCACAATGTGGACTTGGAAATGTAACTATTAATATCTTGAGAGGTTTCCGGTCGCATCTAACCTGATGGTACGTCTTAAGCGCTGGAGTATCTGCAAATAAACGCAAACTTGGCCCGAGTTCCAGCTAGCCTGGAATTCAAAATCACCACAAACAAAAGATCAATACTATGTCTAGGAAAGCCGACTTCCATGACGAGAAGCTTACGCCGATGATCGATCTCTATGTGGCTCTCCTTTTAATTTTCAAACGCATGAAAGGAGCAAAATGAAAAACGACTTACCTATCCAGCATCATCACGAGGCCTTCACGTTCTCGACGCTTTTTGCCGGGGAAAATTCTGAACCCGGGGCATCAGGTAATGCCGGCATTTTGAAAATGCCCCTCCCGGGTTCCTATTCAGAAAAGCTGGCTGCGGCTGCGACCTCTGACCGAAAAACACAGCCCGAAGCCCCGGCTGATTCGGTCATCGAATCAAGGATTGAGAGCCGCTACAACGTGGACGACTTTGGCAATCCCCGGATTTTAACGCGCTGGGAAGCCACGCTTTATGCCGTGGCATGGCCCGTGGTGCTTGGGGTTGCGCTTGGTTACGGACTGATTATATTCGCCTTCGCCTACCACTACAACTTTCCGAACCTTAAGTTGCAGGGCAAGGCAATCCAGGCGCAAGTGGTGTGGCAGGACGAGGCTAATTAAGTCAGCTTCTGGAAGGCCTTACTGTTTGACTGCTTTGGCAGGCGGCATTGAATTCTGGTTCGTGGCTCCGGGTTCTTGGACCGCAACGGACGGGCTGGGTGGCTGGCCTATGCTGATTTTTTGCGCGAGCAGTTTATCCTTGTAATCCTGGACTAATTCCTGAAGCTTGGCCCGGGTAATGCCGATAAAGGGCTCCTTGGCGGCCAACGCGTCGCCCAAGCTGTAATTTTGGTAGCGATCCAGGATTTCACTGCCGGTCTTGTAAAGCTCCAGATTCTTCGTTTCACGATCGGCCACCAACCGCTGAAGCATGATCACTTGCGCGGCTAGCTGGGCCCGCGCCGCTTCGGTCTTATTCGCATATTGGACGTACTGGTTATAGCCCATCGTCCATAACTGGATATCGGCATTATATTGATCCAATTGCTTGGCCAGATCAGGGTTCGTCGCTTTCATTCCCGCCGTGGTCTTATCGAGCATCTGCTTGTCGTCCGGCGATTGTTTGTCCAGCTCATTGATTTGAGTGCTAAGCGTGTTGACCATGGTGGTCACCAAATCGGTGTTGCTTTCCTTCAGGTCGGCGAGCGCCTTGTCCGAGGTCGCCTTGTCGGTCACCGCCTGGTCCATGAGCGATTTAATCTGGGCGTTGAGGGCATCGACCTTCGCGCTCAGGTCCGCCTTGTCCTTGTCGCTTTGGGTTTGGGCCTCCTGGAGCGTTTCGATCTGGCCCTGGGCATCGCGCAATTGCAGCATGGTATTGCGCAGGGCGTCCCGCAAGCGGGATTCGGTGCTGCTCTCGGCCGTGACGGTCTGCGCGTGCAACAGGCCAAGGCCGAGGGTGCTGACAACTGCCAGCAAAACAAAACAATGAGATTTGCGGTTCATAGGTTTAGAATTTTGCGTTGATATCGAACTGGATCAGGTTGCTCTCATAAGGCGCACCCACGATGGCATCGGCGCTCATCCAGCGGAGAGTGGTCCAGACACGGGAAGTCAGGGCGAGATTACCTCCGATAATGTATCCTTTGAGATTTGTTCCCGCCAGGCTGCCGCCAAAATCGGAGTCGGTAAAGCCATCCACCGTTGCGTCCGTTTCGACATAGCGATAGGTAAGGTTCACATTCCAATCCCACAGTTTTTCCAGCGCGGGATCTCCCACGGTCAGGCGGACATCGTAGCCTTTGTTACCTCCCACGAAATTACCGGTGAGACCATTGGAAAGATTGTTGACGGGGCCAGGTCCGGGGACCCCCATGGTCGGGCCGTAGTTCTCAATCGATGTTCGGTCGAAAGCCAGGTTATCCACGAACTCGCCGAGCAGCGAGACGTCGAAGGGTGCAAAGCCGGTATAATCGAGTTGCTCCGTGATCGCCAACTCATGGAAAGGCGTGGCCAAGCCGTAATACTGCCATTGGTCGGTCGTGCCAAATCCGTTATTCGCGGATGGCACGATATCGCGCAGCGCGACGTAAGTATTGCCGTTCTGGGCGAACAAAGGCCGGCTGTCATCGGTTGGCTCGACGTCTGTCGCATTGATAGGATCCACAGGCCCGGAAATTTGGCCCTGAACATTCTCGAAGTCATAATAGGCGACCGCACCCTTGAAGTTGAAGTCATCACTGATTTTCCAATTGATACCCGTCTGGCCTGCGTAGAGCCATTTGTCTTCGCTCTCGAACTTGTTCGGGTTGTAAGTGCCGAAATTCAAATCGGTGTTGAAGACGGGAAATGCACCTGCGGTGATGAACGGCGTCACACCCTCCGTAACCTCGTACTTCCCTTTGGCGACCATGCCATCAAAGCCGAGATCGTCCGACCAAATCATGCTGCTGGAGAAGAACGGATTGTTGAAACGCCCAATGGTGACAGAGAAATCCTCCTTCGGCGTTCCGCCCAATTCATAGGTGAGGAAGGCGCGGTCCAGCCAAAGCGAATACTTGGCAAAGTTTCCCGTACCGGCGTCGAGAGTCTGGTTTTCGGTCACAGGCGAATTATCGGAGCCGGTGGCGACTCGCAAGCCTGCGGTAAAGCCGTCCCCGACGTCGATATCCGCCCCGATGCGGGCGCGAAGGCGGAAACGATCGCGATCCTGATTGACGTTAAAATAAGGAGTTTGTTGCGTGACGGGTACAGTGGCGTCATAGGCGGAACTGCTGTTATTGATCGAGTTAAAATTTATAAATGCTCCGTTATCATCGTTGCCAGCCGGGTAGAAATCTCCCTGGTAGCGAACCCGGATATCCGCAGTAACGTGATATCTTTTCACCCAGTCGGGCGTGCTATCCGGCGCCGCCCAATGCTCGTCGCGGGCTTGCTGCATCACATCCTGCTTGATCTCGTCGCGCATCTGCGCCTTGACGCTTTCCGGAACGTAAGTGACCTGCATCGTATCGTTGTCGGAGCTGGCTGGCGTGGCCGGCGAAGCCAGGGCGGTCGCCGCTTGTGCCTGGGGGGAACTGGCCGTGGAACTCGCCGCCTGGGCATCGTGCTCGGCCTGGGTGACGAGATTGGTCGAATCTTTCTTCGTCAACACGCCCCGGCTGACCAGGAGATTGATCAAATTAACGTAGGAGTTCTTCCACGCATTCGAGGATGAATCCGATGCTGCCGCGGGTGCGGTGGGAGCGCTTGCCGCCGAATTGTCGCTCGGGGGCGGCATGGACGCGGGCGCGCTTGCATCCGCGGAGACGGCCGGGGATGGAGCTGATGCTGTGCCCCCGGGGCCAGCTCCGTATGGCGGCGGTGCAGAGCCAGGTCCCTCGGGTGGATTCGTTGTATCCCTGATTTGCAGTGACGGGGTCAGAAGTTGAACGGGTGGGCTCGCCGTCTCGGGCGCTGCATTGGTGCCATCAGCACGGAGCGCTCCGGAGGCGATCATGCACCAGGAGATCACGTGCCAGAGCGCGCGGCGCGGGGCAAAGGTTGGTTGCGAGTAAAACATAGAACGAAAAGGGGTGGTAGGGAGACTGCCGGCTATTGGGGCCGATCCGCGTCGATGTACATATCGAACGAAATGCTCTTCCCAGAGGGTGGAGGGTCAGGCAACTGGATGCCCACGAGGGCTTGATTCTTGAGCGCTTCGTCGACGGTGGGATCACCCGTGGAAATCGCCGGCGCGGCGCGCGTGACCCGTCCGTTCGAATTGATCCAAATCTTGATCCGCAAATGATGGATGCTGGCGCGGCTCGTCGAGCTGTTCTGGCTCAAAGCCTGACGCACCGCGTCTTGCACCTCGCCGCCGTAGACAGCATAGGGATCGGCGTCGCCGCCGCCGCCAATGGTGCCGCCGCCACCTCCACTTCCGCCATTGCTAAGGCCGTCATCCGAGGCCGGACCTGCCTTGGGTCCGGGCGGACCGGGAGCCTTGTCGGGCGCTTTGGCTTCGTCCTTCGGTTTATCGATGGGCTTGATCGGCGTTATTTCCACCAGCTTTTGTTCCGGGGGTGGTTTCGGGGGCGGTGGAGTCGGTGGAGGAGGCGGGGGTGGTGGAGGAGGGGGCAGGCTAATCGTGATCTCCTCCGGTTTACGCGGCGGCGGTATTTTGCCCTTAAAAAGATTGAACGACAATCCGACGCCTCCCACAATCAGCAGAACGACAAGCGCAACGATGACGAAACGATACTTCTGGAGGAAGCTCGGCTCTTCATTGTCGTTGTAGTCGTAGTCGCTCATACTCTTGCTCGTTACTGTCCCTTTTCGGGTTTGGTGGCCAGCGTCACCGTCAGGATGTTTAGCTTTGCGCAGATATTCAGCACATCCATAATGCCTTTATATTGTGCCGCACTATCCCCGCGGACGACGATCGGCAGATCGGCGGTCTGCGCCTTCAATTGGCCAAGTTGCTGTTCCAGTTGCGGAAGAGTGACCGTAAAAGTATCAAGATGAATTTCTCCCGTACTTGTTACTGCAATCGCATGGATCTTTTTCTTGGCGGCAGTGGATGCCGCGCTTTCCTTCGGCAGATTCACCTTTAGCCCCTGAAGCCCTGCCGTGGTCATGATGATGAAAATGAGCAGCAGCACCAGGTAGAGATCAACCATCGGCGTGACGTTGATATCATCATAGGCTTTGCCTTCTGCATCAGCTTTCATGGACATAGGTGGATGCTCCTTTCCTGGTAGTGATTTTATTCGCCCGGTGCGCTGTAAAATTCGGCCATTTTTGTCACAAACTCATCGATGAAAACCTGCAGGTCACTCGTGACCGTCTTCAATCGCGATACGAGGTAGTTGTAGCCAAGAAGTGCGGGAATCGCGACGAGCAGGCCGGCGACCGTGGCGACCAGGGCCGCCGCCAGACCGGGCGCGATGGCGCTGATGTTGACCTCGCCCGTCGCCGCAATGGCCGCGAACGTGATCATAACACCCACGACTGTGCCCAGCAGTCCCATGAACGGACCGCCCGCGATCGAAATAGTGAGGAACACCAAACCGTCGTTGAGGGCGTGGTTCTCGTGGACATAGCTGCTATCAAGACTCGCGCGGATGGCCTGGATGGAGCGGGAAGAAAGCACTCGTCCATTGGAAATGCGCTTGGAGATTTCATCGGAACCGATGTGGTAGATGCGATAGAGAGGTGAGCTGCGCAACTGCCTTTGCACCTTGGGTCCGGCTCCGGCCCCCAAGGTCTTGGCTTGCCCGCTTTCGCTGTGATCGAGCGCCGTAAGATCCAGGGCCAGGCTTTTCCATTCCTTGAGAAACAGCTTGTTCCCCGCTTGAACAAAGTTGATGTAAAAAAATTTGGTGATCATGACGTACCAACTGACGACGGACATGATCCCCAAAATGCCAATGACCACCCAGCCGTCGATCGTAACCGATCTGAGAATCACGCCAAAAAGTCCGAAGGCCCCGCTCAGCCAGCCGGCGGGGGGTTGCTCATCCGGGCCAATCGTGATCAACTTCGACGAAGTGTCCTGGGCCTCACCCAGCGCGGCCAGCCTGATGAGGCCCGGCGATCGCGCGACGGAGGAGATTTCCAACTCGTCCATTTCGCCGACGAAAGGGGCGTCGCCCGCAGTTGCGTCCGGCGCATCTGCCCCGAGCAGCGAAGCTCCGCCGAGCCCCGGAATGGCAGCGCTGAGGGTCGCCGTGGCCGTGCCGTCGACGTAAAGCGTGACCTTGGTGCCGTCGGCCAGGACGGCAACATGATGCCATGTTTTGACCTGGATCGGGGTGCCTCCCTGGCTGCGGGTGCCGTTGACCTCAACGAACAAAACTCCATTGTCGCACCCGACCAGAAAATCCTTGCTCCCCTCGTGGCGGCTGAAAATCACCTCGTTCGGTTGCAGGGCAGTCGGATTGATCCACGCCGACCACGTCAACGGTTGTCCATCCATCCAGTTTAGCGACGTCGAAGCCGGGATTGTAATCGGGGTCTTGCCGGTGAACCGCACTCCCTGTCCGATCAGGCCGCCATCGTCCAGCAGTCCCGCATTGGTGGCGTTGTTGGCGTTGGCCGTTGCATCCGTCGGCGGCGTTCCACTTGGATCGGAGAAATGATAAACCAAGGCCGTGTTGGTATCGTACGTTCCCTTCGCATCATTGCCGCCCGGCTCCGGTTTGGTGCCGGTCTGGTCGCCGTAGTATAACCAGAAGGTCATGGTATCTCCCGCCTTGAGACCAGGCACTTTCACCCAGAGCAAGGCTTCGCCCATCAACGAATCAAACTTCTCAATGTGATAGGTGAGCGGCGTTTTGTCGTCGTCGGCGATGAAGCGTATGTCTGTGCCGTCATCCTTTCCGGCGGAAAATTGATAATCGGAGAGCCGGATCAGCACCACGCTATCTCCCAGTGGATCGGTAATCGGAACACCGTTGGAGGTGGTGTCGATCGTGATCTTCTTGCGCAAGGTGTAATCGCTGTCCCACCAGGCACGGGCTGAGGCGTTCAAGGTGATAAAGCCCAGCCCGGCAATGACCAGGCTTCTAAGAAAGGAAGGAAAAGCTCTTTTCATATCATGTTTTAAAATTCGGCCCAAACGCGGAACGTCAGGTGTGGAGAATAGGCCTCCGTGTCCGGCCCCTGATCGAGAGGCAAAGCTGCATCCAGCGATCCATTGAAATGGTTCAGCACCTTGACACGGGTGCCGGCGCCGACACTGGCCAGCTTGAAAGTCGACTGCTGCTGAGGAAGTGGCTCATCGATGCCGACAACACCCCAATCGCCAAAAACGTAGACGCGCCACTCGTCAACTGCCGAAAGAGGCGTGCCGATTAAGCTGCTGAGCGAAGGGCTCCGCATTTCCAGTGTGCCGATAATACCGCTGTCGCCGAGCGCTTCAGATTCGAGATAGCCGCGCACAGTTCCCAAACCGCCCTCGCTGAACTGCTCGTTGCTGATCAGCGGCTGGTCGGCGGCTTGCCCCTGGACTTTGGCATACGCCTGGAAGCCCTCCGGCAACTCGTGCGTGTGCGACAGATCCCCGCGAAAGTAAATGAAATCACCCGTCGCGCCAAAGCGATTGAGGGTGAACACATCATTGCTGCTGCTGATGGTCTCCATGTTTGCATTCACACTGGCATTGAAGTCCGTTTCACTGCTGCCCTTCGTCAACCACGTGCTGCTGTAGGCGGCGCTGATGGGATAATAGGTGACCGGTGTCAGGGAGGCCGTTCCCGCCGTCATCAAATCCTGCGTATTATGTTTGTAATCGAACCCCAGGCTGATCGATTGATAAAAACCGGGCTTGGATGGCAGCGTGATCACGGCCCGCCCTCCGATCGTCTGCCCTCTGCCGGCAATGCCGATGCCGCCGAGCGTATTGACGTTGCTGTTCTGGTCCGTTCCCTGAAGCAGGAGAGTGAGCCAATCCACGCCGGGCACGTGGGCCGAATAATAACCCGAAAAGACTTTGACCTGGGTGAGATTCTCCGGCGACACCTGGAAGCTTGCGCCGATCGTGTGTCCCAACTGCCACAGATTATCATAATCCACCGAACCATTGAGCCGCAGTGCCGTGGTATCCGCGCTGTACCGGTTGTTGAGCTCGAGGCTGCCGTGCAGGGGAAAAGTATCTTTGACATTCAAATCAACATCCACCGTGCCGGGGAGAACGCCCGCCTTGACGGACGGAGTGATTTGGCGGTCGGGAAGCTCGTTGAGAATACCGATGTCGTGGGTGACCTGGCTGAAATTCGGCACCGTGCCTTCACTCAGCGAAGGGGCTTCTCTTTTGATTTCATCCAGCGAAAAGTAACGCGAACCGTGAATCCGCAGGCGGCCCACCTCATTTTTGACCACTTGCAGAACAATGACACCCGTGCCAATTTTTTGCTGGGGAACGACGACACTCACAAACGGGTAGCCTTTGTCTCGATAGGCCTTTTCCAAGGCTGCGCGCGCCTGCTCCACGTCGTCCGCTGTCCGATACGGACCCAAAAAAGGATAGACCGCATCCTCAAACTCAATCTGAGTGAGAAGATGCGAGTTGCCGTGGACCTGATACTGCAGAATATTGAAATGGGCCTCTTGCTTGGGTTGAGTTACCGGCTGGCTGGCCGATGGTTGCGCAGAGGTGGTATTGGGTGGAGAATTGCCTGGGGCAGGCGCAGTCGCCCAAACCGACGACTCGCTAGATAACACCCAAAAAGCTAAAACCACGGCGCATGAGCCATATTGAAACCAGATCCCTTTTCGCGAAAAACCGAAGGCAAACGAGGCTTTGCGAGGACGGTTCATGGTGGGTGTTTATTCAAGGTTAAATCAAAATGGTGGCATGAGTTGGCCGGTTTGAATCTTGCTAAAAATTAAAATCTCCGATCAGAACTCTCGTCAAACCAGAATCGCTAACCCTCGCCAAATTTGGCCCTTACGTTAGATAACCTTAATTTCTCTTCAAGGCTCGTAATGTTACAAGACGATGACTTTTTTGCCCTACAAGAAGAAAGGCTCGAAATTCTAGCTCTCGTATTTAAGCTATATGAAGTGGATCAAGCTCACCACTTCTGGCTTTTTTAGATTCACTCCGTTCATTTATCGTTGGCTCCATGATAAACCGCAGTCTCCTCTTTCTACTGATACTAAGTGGGCTCGTTCGGGCCGATGCGGTGATAGACGGAACCTCCTCTCCCATCGTGCCCGGTGAAGGATTTCCAGCCTCCCGTTATCAACTACTTTGGACCAAATCGCCTTTTGTTGTGGCAACAACAGACTCGGCACCTGAATCGCCCGATTACATGATGGTGGGAATCGCCCACTTCGACGGCATCGACTACGTCAGCCTGATCGAGAAGAAAAATCAGGATCACTTTCTGGTCTCCTCGGATAGATCGGCCTATGGGTTGACACTCGTCTCCGTCGAGCGCGGCCGAGACCCCAGTGATACAACTGCCACTTTCCTCAAGGATGGAGCATCGATCACGCTTAAACTGGAGCAGCTTCCCAGCGCGGGTTTGGCAATTCAGACTCAAACGCCCCAGATAACCTTTCCTGGCGCTCCTCCCCCTCTGACACCTCCGGTAGATCCCGTCATGGTCATGCCCAAGCCATATGTTTACGAACCGTCTCACGCGGCTCGTTTTTTTCTTCCCCGTCAACAGCCAAAAACGACCCAATGAAACCTGAAACAAAGCGTGCTTATGTGCATATAAGTGCAATAGGCTGCCCTCCGCTCAAGATTTCATAAACGACGCCAAATTGTAACCTAAACCCTGTCTGATATGTAACAATTCTGTATAAGGTAGTAGGAGCAGCGGAGATGAGATTTGGCATTGAGACGAAAGATTTATAATTCACCCGATTGTAGCAGAAAGTATTGCTCGATTGTAACAATGCCAGTTTAGTTTTCCTGCAGCCAAAGCTCCAACCGCTTTGGTCCCCGATAGTCCAAACAAACCTAAACCCGAAAAAGATCCCTAAAAAATGAAATCACTAAAAGCACTCACTTTGGGCCTTCTGGCTGCCGCCTCTATCGGCACGCTCGCAAGCGCTCAGGTTACAACCGTCCACGTTGCCGGCTCGACCGCGTTCCGCGCGCCGACCACGGCTGCGATCATCGATTATCTGTCGTCAACCAATAACCCCAACGGTGGCGTCGTTTACGCTGCTTGGGACGGAACTTCGACCAACCTGCTCGGTTCCAATGGCGCTATTCTCGCCAATGGTACGATCGGTTCTGGCGGCACGGCCACCATCATTATTGAGACCTACTGGACCGGCTCGGCTGCCGGTGTCATCGATCTCGTCGCCGGAAATAATTCCGGCACGTATCTCGATCCCAGCTCACTCCCCTCGGCCGACCTTACGACGTTCAATGGTGAATCTGGTGCCACGCTCGCATCGAGCTCGCCTTACGGCGGTGGAACCGGTTTGACCTCGACAGTCAAGACGTCCACGGTCGCAGCCTCGGGCACGGTTTCCGCGCCTCCCGACCTGGCCATGTCCGATTCCAACCAGAACACCGTTGCCTTGGAACTTTCCACGGCCACACTGACAAGTCCCCTGGGCGGCTATTCGACGGCTTCGGCTCTTGCCGCTGCAATTACCAGCACTGCCGGGAACATCGTTCCTGCCGGTACAGTTGGCGATGTCACCAACGGCTTCGTCGGGGTTGTTCCCTTCGAATGGGTTATCGGCAACGGTGCGTCTGCCGCAACCGGTGTTAGCAACATTACTCAGCAGGCTGCGCGTGCGGTGATCGCAGGCGGCAAAATCGCCCAGGCTTTGCTCACGGGTGGCAACACCACGGCCGATGTGACGAACCAGTTCTACCTCACCGGTCGTAACGAGGATTCTGGAACGCGTCTCGATAGCTTCGAGGAAGCCCAGTTTGGTGTCACCGCCAACCCCAAGCAATACTCGCTCCCCGCGTTCACCCTGTTCCCCGCGAATAGCACGTTGAACACGGAGCCCACGATCAAGTGGACCCCCTCGGGTCACTCGGGTTACGCCACCGGCGGCAATGTTGCCTCCGCGCTCGGCAATGCCGAAACCGCTCCCAAGTTCGCGATTGGCTACCTCGGAATTTCCGATGCGGCCACGGCCACGAAGACGGGTTCCGGTAACGACAATGGTACGGCTCTGACCTACAACGGCGTGGCTTATTCCGTTGCCGCGGTGCAAGACGGTTCCTACACCCTCTGGGGTTACGAGCATGCCTATGAGCTGGCTGCGAATGCGAACAATGGTTCCAGCACGACAACCTTGGGCTCCATCATCAATGCAATCGCTGATGGCATCTACAACACCGATGCGGACATCAATGGCAGCGGTCTCCATGCGCAGTCAAATTCGCCTGGCATCTTGTACAGCACGTTAAACGTGTCTCGCACGGCCAGCGTGGAAGGCCAGCCAGTTACCCATAACTAAAGAACATACGAATTAAAATCAGTGCGGGTGCGAGGCATCCGCACTGATAGTCCGAAGCAAACGCAGTAACTAAGAAAACCCAAATCAAAAAAACATGAAAAAACTTACAACCATCTCGGCGTTGGCGCTGGTGGCCATGAGCGTGGTAACCACGGCAGCCATGGCGCAGGACGTCAGCACCAATGACACGGACCTGATCCTCGGCTTCCGGGTGACGACCACGGGAACGACGGGTGCATCCTACAACCTCGAAGTCGATCTTGGATCGGCCTCGCTCTTCACCACCACGGCGCACTTCAACCTCAGCGGCCTGCTGTCGGCTACGGACCTGGAGACGTTTGGCACGTCGTGGGGAACGCGGACGGACTTGTCGTGGGGCGCGGTCGGCGCCATTGACGATCAAAGCAACACCAACGACTTTGTGGCCACCTATTCGGGATCGACGAGTCCGGTGAGCGGCACGGCCAACACCTTGTCGACACCCAACAGCGATATTCAGGGTGTGGCCGACGGGTTGGCCAACGAGCTGCAGGCTGACCTGCCCACCGTGTCGATCGTGGCCAACGCTTCCAGTGATGCGAACAGCTACGTCTACAACCTGACCCAGGGCGGAACGGTGAATGCCGACTACCAGTACTTCAACGCGGGAGCGACGCAAAAGCAGGGCACGGCGGACGGAACGCTGAAGCTGTATGCCTTCAACGCGGGCTCTCCCGGTTCGTTGGCGACCGAGCTCGGAACGATCACCCTCAGCGGTACAGGTTCCAGCGAATCGCTCATCTACAACGGAATCAACGCGGTACCTGAGCCCTCAAGCTATGCCTTGGGAGCCTTGAGCGCCTTGGTGCTGTTCTTTGCCATGAAGCGCCGCCGCTCGAACGTCTAGGATTGGTTTGAACCAATCGTGCGGAGCGAAATGCTCTGCACGATCGGCCTTGGTTAGTTCGGTAAATTTTAAGTCAGTGAGAAGGGCTTTTCCTCCAGGAAAAGCCCTTCTTCGTTTTAAAGCTAACCGCTTAAAATCATAGGCAGGTTAACTTGTCGCTGGCCCGGAAGCCCGCTCTGCTGAGCGGTGCTGAGGCCTGATTTATCCTGTGTCGGCTCTTGCGAACTTACAGAGTTTTTCATAAACACAATAAAGTCTATTGACAAAATAGGGAAATAATGGCAGTATCCATACCATCAGAGTAAAAACAGCTCTGATATAGCTTAGAAAACAACTCAAACCCAAATAAGTAGAACAAATGAAAACTCTAAAAGCACTTACGCTTGGCCTTCTGGCTGGCGCATCCTTCGGTACGCTCGCAAACGCACAGGTCACAACCCTTCACGTGGGGGGATCCTCTTCGTTTCGGGCACCCGCAACGGCAGCGATCATCGATTATCTAGCCAATACCAACAACCCCAACGGCGGCGTCGTTTACGGTGCCTGGGATGGTACCTCGACCAGCCTTCTTGGAGCCAATGGTGCCATCCTTGCCAATGGTACGATCGGCGCTGGCGGCACTGCCACCATCATTATTGAGACCTACTGGACCGGCGCGGCTGCCGGCGTCATCGATCTCGTGGCCGGAAATGCAGTGAACACTTTTCTCGATCCCAGCTCGCTTCCCACGGCAGACCTGAATACGTTTAATAATGAGTCAGGATCCACCCTTGTTTCCACCTCTCCCTATGGCGGGGGTACCGTTTTGACTTCGACGGTCAAGACATCCACGGTAGCGGCCTCGGGCACTATTCTCGCTGCTCCTGACGCCGCGTTCTCGGACGCGAACCAGAATACAGTCGCGTTGGAACTATCGACAGCCACACTGACCAGTCCGATCAATGGCTACACATCGGCAGCGTCCCTTGCTGCTGCCATCACGAGCGGCGCGGGAAATATCGTCCAGGCTGGCACAGGGCAGGACGTAACCAATGGTTTTGACGGTATCGACATTTATGAATGGGTCGCAGGCAAAGGCGTTTCGGGGATTTCGAATATCACCCAGCAAGCTGCCCGAGCCTTGATCTCGACTGGCAAAATCGCACAAGCTTTGCTCACGGGTGGCAACAGTGCCGCGGATGTTACGAACCAGTACTACCTTATTGGTCGCAACGAGGATGCTGCGGTGCGTCTGGACGCCTTTGAGGAAGCCCAGTTTGGTGTCACCGCCAACCCCAAGCAATATACGGTTTCAACTGCAGGCGCCTTCTCGATCTGGCCCTCTAACAGTACGCTATTTACTGAACCCCTGATCAAATGGACGCCTTCAGGGCATTCGGGTTACCCCTCCAGTTCCAATGAGGCTTCGGCGATCGATATTGCCGAAACTGCGCCCAATTTTGGAATCGGTTACGTCGGGATTTCCGATGGGGCGACTGCGGTTAAAGGCGGCGGCACTCTTTTGTCCTATAATGGTGTGCTTCCTAGCACTGCCGCGGTCCAAAATGGTTCCTATAGCTTTTGGGCGTATAATCGTCTCTACAAGCCTATCACGAGCACGGACAGCACGCCTCTTGGCTCAATCATCGATGGCATTGCCGATAATGTTTACAATACAGATGCGGACGTGGCGGCCAATGGTCTCCATGCCCAATCGACTTCACCTGGCGTTCTCTACAGCACGTTAAACGTGTCTCGCACGGCCAGCGTGGAAGGCCAGCCAGTTACCCATAACTAAAGAACATACGAATTAAAATCAGTGCGGGTGCGAGGCATCCGCACTGATAGTCCGAAGCAAACGC
>Ga0209611_10009295_pt1 | contig 14935 bp, 15 predicted proteins | sample S1TSphgellanicum_3_FD_187693 | JGI IMG/M metagenome (GOLD analysis project Ga0209611, IMG submission 187693) | Host-associated microbial communities from peat moss isolated from Minnesota, USA - S1T2_Fc - Sphagnum magellanicum MG (SPAdes) (version 2) | ecosystem: Host-associated > Plants > Peat... | reverse complement strand
TGCCATTAAAAAAAAAAAAAAACGCCAAAGTGGTCGCCATCCACAGAAAGATTTTGCCAACTTTGGCTACTCCTTAAATATGGAAGTAAAATTTTTTAAACATCCTTCATATTAGTTTTTGGTACCTACTTGAAAGTGGAACCATGTGTAGAAATCTGGCGATATTTTTACAAAATTGTTAGAATTTTATGGCATTATTGAAAATCTCAAAAAGCTCATGATTTTCGCACTTTCAATTTGTAATATAGCTTTTTGGTTATATATAGCCCCCAAAAATGATCGGCATTGCCACTGGGTGTGTGGCATTGCCACTGGGTGGGTGGGTGGGTAGGGGGAAGGGCTATTTGGGACAATGTTTCTTGTTTGACAATTTTGTGATGTAGCAAAGGTGGCAATTGTCCAAATGAACATTTAGACAAATTTGGTAACAAGCTAAATATGAATGCGAAAAAAATTAATCATCTGTCTATGTTTTTGCATACCTCAACTCTGTATAGAAATCTAGTGATTTTTCTTAAATTTTTTCGAATTATGGCTATTTGAAAATCTCAAAAAGCACTTATTTTAGCACTTTTATTTTCTAATTCCTATTTTTGGCTATATATAGCCAGTGTAAAAAAGGCTGATTTTGGGGGTAAGTTATTTAGAGGTTTGTCATTCCCTTTTCTAAACAAGTGGGTCATTGCATAATGGTTCTTCCTCTTTAAATGACATCCATAAGGACAATAGGTAGGATAGGCAGATTGTTATTAGGAAGGACTATTAGTCCAGGCCAAAAATAGTGGCAGCCAATTTTATGAATAGAATTTCCATGCAATGAATAAGAAGTTCCATCATGGAGTGAAGAGTCCCCCCTTTTTATTGCCCCAAGCTAATGGACACGCATGTGTGGATTTTGGGTGCACCCATCCAATTGATCAGTTGTTTTGAAGTCTACAAATCTATTTGTTGAGTTTCTTTTCAAAATATGAATGTTGGGTAACCCATTTAATCATGCCTCTATATCATTTTATTTTTTGAGTTGTCACTTGCCTTTTTGTATCACGAGGTTTCATATCATTGTGAAATGTTTAAAAAAATCATATGATTAATTTTTTTTAATGAAATTTGTTTGATAAACATGCAAGTAATTAGCTGCAATTCCTTTAAAATGAGATTATTGAAAATTTGATATGAATGATTATGCAAGAATTGATTAAATTTAAAAATGTCAATAAGGCTTTGATAAAAATATAATAACAAAAATCATAATGAAATAAATTTTTAATTGATTAAATTTTAAATTTTTTTTATGTTATAAAATTTTATTATTGCCCTAAGATAGTAGACATGCATGCATGATTTTAGGTTTTATCAATTATGTATGGGGCAAACAACAACTAGTTAATTCCTCTTTTTGGCTATATATAACGAGTGGAAAAAATGCTGATTTTGGGGGTAAGTTATTTAGGGGTTTGCCATTCCCTCTTCTAAGCAAGCGTTTCATCCCACAAATGACATCTACAAGGACAATAGGTAGGGTACGTACACGGTTCTTAGGAAGTGCTATTAGTCCAGGCCAAAAATAGTGGCAGCCAATTTTAGGAATATAATTTCCATGCAACCAATGAGAAGTCTCGCCATGGAGTGAAGGGACCTCCCTTTTTCTCTTGTAGGTGAGGGACGATAGGTATTGTTTTTCACGTTGTGTTTGATGTGGAGAGCTGTCCATTGTCCACTTTCCCCTAGGACAAGCGACCTTTCCATGCAAGGTTTTTTTTTTGGGGGCGGGGGGGGGGGGAGAAAGGGTGGTCGAAGCCAAGAATTCCCAAGTTTCTGGCATGTTACCCAAAGAGTTCCCAATAGCACCTCACTTTTATCCCATATGCTTTGGCAAATGTTGTCCTCCTTTGTGGGACAAACGGAAGGAACTCTATAAATTGAACATTCTAAACTCGAAAGACCTGATGATTAGCATGGAAAAGAACAAATGTATATTAAAGTTATCCGTAAAGTGAGGCAAAGACGGCACCGAAACCCCTTGTTTGATCACATAAGGGACGAGATTTCAAAAAACAAGAAACAAAAAAAGTACACTGCGCTTCAACGGGGCATGAAACTCATTTTAGCAGTAAATTTGGTGTTAAACTATGTTTGCCCTTTCCTTCCAATTTCCTGAACGCTTTCAACCAATCACTGCTGCTGCTATGTGTACTATACCTATAAATGTTCTCGAGCCTGGTGCATATAATGCTGAGTCTCAATATTTCATACCCTTATTTAATAAAATTTCATGACTTTGCGGACAACAGTCAGGAGGGAATGAAGCATCAAATGAGGGGTGCAACTCAGGCCCAACAGGGCATGACTTTTCGGATAACTCCAGCGTGCTGGAAATGTTTCAAGAGTGACTGCATTGACCTTAGAATATGTAGGGATGTCAAAGTTTGGCCCATTTCTGGGTTTAGGGTTTAGGGGTGAGGTCCAGATACCCTAAACCCTATCAAATGACTCTACGGTGTTGAAGCCAAAGCTAATAAACCTTAGAACTTGGCAGCCATTTTTTTTACTGGCAAAATTTCCAAAAAGTGAAAACACAAATTAGAAAATGAACAGAGGTTAGAACTAGCAGCTTTTTTTTACTGCCAAACATTTGTCGAGAAGGGAAACTAAAATTAAAAATTAGAAAATGATGTGATTTTGGAGGTTTTCAAATTGCCAGATGTGACTAAATTCAAAGATTAGAATTGCCTTATTTCCATACTTGGTTTTTTTAGCAGCCAAAAATATAGAAGGATAATTAACAATGTGTATGTCATATCTTGGTTTATAGCCATATTTGGCTTAATGTTCCTAGGGATGATCATCACATTGGCTACAAAAAAAAATTCCTAAAAAACACATTGCTTAGAAAATACCTACTATTTCCCTTCTCTAAACACGCCTTCAAAAGATACCTTCTATTCCGTTCTCCCTTCTCTAACCACACCTGAGAAGACACTTCCATTTCCTTTCTCCCTTCTCTAAACATGCCTTAAAAGATACCCTGCTACTCCTTTTCTCCCAACAAGCAAACCTTAGAAGATACCTTAAGTACGTACTAGGTATGTGGCTTTTCTTTGACTCATCATCCAACTTAGCCTACTTTGAAGTCACTCAAACGGGGTTTTTTGGGACCAACTTTGTAATTGTTGTGGACTTTTTGCACACTCATGTCTAAATTGGCCACACCAAAGGCTGCTTTTGACTTGTAGTCAGGCCATTACCCTACACTTCTCTGCAACACCACCACCACCAGCAATGAAATGGATCAAGCCAAGGCAGATTGAAGAAACATTGACCCTCAAAACATGTAAGATGACAACAAATCGTTCTCAATCAGAAGAGATTCATTCTGGCCTTCCCTCAGACAGAGTGAACCAGCACACTATCCACTGGATGCCCCTTATGACTCAGTTGTGGATGAACATCAACTGAGTTGATATCTGGTTTCACGGTGGTAACCCATCCTATATATCAATCTGTAGATACATAAGAAATTAGGTGCCTAGCCTACCAGTGTTGGCCCGTGTCCCAGGTTTGGGTTCGGATTCGGATTCGGGTCTGAGAATTGGACCCAGTGGGTTTACATGGACTTAGAACCAGTCAAGAATTGGACTTAAATGGTTTTTACATGGAACCCAGACCTGGCTTAGAACTGGACTTGGAGGGTATCCATGGATTCCAACACAGCAAAGAACCATACCCAACGGGTCTTAAAGAGTTTTTTTTATAAGGTCCAATTCTTAGAGTTAGGTAGGGGTTAGGGTTTTAGGTTTAGATTGTGTTAAAGATTTTCTAGGTTTTAGGTCCTATGTCTGACAATTTTTAGAGTCGTAAGAACCTTAGAAATTAGACATAAGGCCTAAAATTCATGCAAAGGTAAGGGTCATCTTTACTACCTGCCCAATAACGACTTGCTTACAAGTTGTTAGTTAGTAGGTAATCAATTAAGCAACTGAGTTAACCACCATGGTTAGCTAGGGAACTGGAACCCAACAGAAACTGTTTCCTTATCACTTACCATCCATCCATCCGTCATGGTGCACTGATGGGTGCTGGTTCACTCTGGGCCCCCCCTTCACCACACACTCTTGCATTTTGAATGAGACTCACTGAACAAACTTGGCACTGGAGCCTTAGAGCCTCATGTAACAAATTACCCGTAGCCTAGGGTTAGTTTTCACATTGACAAAATGAATAATTATAATTTTTCAAAAAATGAATTCATTTTCTAATTTTGAAATTAGTATATTTTTCCATCATCTACTATAATATTGTGATATGAGTAGTGAAATTATTGAGAGTGTAGCCTATGATAATTATGATGATTTTCAACATATCAACTTCATATTTTCACAAATTTTCATTTCACTATTTTGAGGATTATTTCATGACAAAACGGACCTTAAGGTAAGGTACTCATAGCTCTTTCTTTTTTTTCAAAGGGCAAACATAGCAGAAGACATATAGCACCTTAGAACCTTACCACTAGCCCTACTAGTTCCTATGTCACAACAAGAAGGCAAATGATTCTTTGTAATCTTGATTCCTTACACCTTCTACAACACCCAATCTTTGAGTTCCACTAGTTTTTCTTACAGCTGACAAAACCATCTAGTAGGGATGGTTAGCTCCACTAGTTTTTTCCTTACAGCTGACAAAAACCATCTAGTAGGGATGGTTAGCTCCACTAGTTCTTTCTTACAGCTGACAAAACCATCTCTTGATGGTTAGCTACTATGTACCAAGTACCACTAACAACCCACATGCATCTTACCTACCAAATGTATTACCAATTTTTGGAAGGCATCAAATCAGCAGTGGATCCTTATTGCAGTGCAATAAGGTGCTGCCTGCTTCATTTCTACCTCACTGCCCTTTTTTTTTTGCCTATCCAAGATGTGTCCACCAAATGGTTTTCAATGTGTTGTTGTTTTTGTTGTTGTAGGTGTGGGCAAGGTTTTTTTTCCCCCTCAATTTTGTGTTGTAGCTAAAGTGGTGATTGTCCATAAGGCAATTTAACCAAATTTGGTGATAAAAAATATGAAAGTTCAAAAAAAATTAGCGTCCTTCTATATTTTTGGCTACTTGCTTGAATTTAGGATAGAATGTGATGATTTTATTTTTTTTCAATTAGATTTTTTTTCCAATGTTGGTGAAGAGAAACTCAAAAAACATTATCACCATTTGGAAAAAATTTGACCAAAAAAAATGTCAAGCACGAATAAAGGTCAACCAAAGAAAAATCATACCACCCTTATGTGTGGTCATGTTTGGTGATGGGATGTGGATGGGGACATTTTAATGCATACAACTCAAAATAAATAGGGGTTATGTTTTCTTATGGGTGTGATTTAGAACCAATTTTTTTATAAATATGAACATTTTAACAAAGACAATGGGACCATTTTATAAAATGAAATGACACGCTCACCATATTGTTATATGACAAGTGTTCCATTTTAAGAAATGTTCATCCCATTATAATGTACCCTCCAAAACAGCATTGAACTTAATGTCGGGCAGAGTGAACCAGCAGCCACCATTGCATTAGTTGGCCGTTTTGTCCATTGGATGGGGTGTGTTTTTTCATTTGGCACCAAATGAGGTTCATCACAGTCCATTTCTTTTTGTTGTTGACCATTGTATTTTTCTCTTTTTTTTGGTTCTTGGTCATTTTTTCCCCTAGACATGACCTGCCACCCTATTCACTTTCCTACCCTCCTAAGTATTGCACCAACCTTGGTACCTTATTTATTATCCCCTACTGACATAGCTACCCTAATAACTAGTTATCCTATTGACCTAGCAACCTAGCTACCGTACTAACCACCTACCATGCTAACTTAGTTACTTTATTAATTACATACCCTACTAACTTAACAAATGTACTAACTACCTACCCTACTAACCTAGCTACTCTACATACACAACCACCTTATTGACATAAGTATATTACAAACTTAGTCATCTTGACAAAATAACTTGTTTTTTATGTACTAACTTGCCTATCTACCTAAATACCTATCTATCTATGTTTTTTACATAACCAAATACCTAATTAACTACCTACTCAATTTTTTTCACCCCCCCGTTGTCAATCCTACCTATCAATTTATTAAGGTTCGCCCTAGTTTATGGGTGATGAACATAGGTCTCCATATGTAAATATTTTTTTAAAATTATAGTGGAAACAATGCCATAATTGCAACCATTTTGGTTTAGTTAATGCATATTTTATTAAATTTTATTCACCTAATTTATTATTGAATGGACATTACAATACATCTTTTCATGTAATTATTATAAATATGTACTATTGGATTATGGTTTAAGTTTAAGGTTGGGACACAAATTAATTAATAAGTTTTTTCACAAATATATAGTAATTAACTTAAAGTAGGCTAAATTTGGGGAGAAAATTTTAAGGTTTACACATATGTGAAATAATACAATTGCATTTTATATATTCTTCAAAGATAATGGAAAAAATTAGGTTGGAGATATCACACAAAGGTAAAAAACATATCTTCTCTTTTGGTTTTATATTTATTTGATTGTTATTAAAATATTTTCTTTCAGTCAATAAATATTTATAGTTTAAAACCTTTAAATTTTGGTTTCTAATTTTTTTCCTATGTTTTTTTTTAATTTGTTTATGTTGCATTATATAAGTTATATAGTTTGTAAAGTTGTTTGGGTTTAAGGCATATATTTGGACTTTTTTTTGTTAGGGTTTGTATAGTTAGGGTTGTAATAAAACTTATGGCAAAATATCATTTGGATTTTTAGGGTTATGCTTTACAATTTAATGTATAGGAATTTTGTTCATATATTTCAGAGCCTAAGGTTTATATTCTAAACTTTTCTCATTGTATTGGTTTTTGATATTATCACTTGTTTATATCTATACCATAATTATGAATGTGCTTTGTTTTCATATGTTCCATAGTTGTTAGAGTTTAATATTTTCTAACCCACTTTTGTATGAGTTGTGATCTTTTAGGGTTGCATTTTTAACTAGGACTACAAACTTTGGTGGAACATTAACATCTTTTATTCCTAAAGGTATGCATTTGTCTCTTATTATTTTATTTTTTTGTTTATATTTTCACAATTTAACCTATTTTCATTTCCTAGTTATTGGATATAAAAAGGGCATCAAGTTTCATTAAATATATAACCATAAATAAAGGTTTTATACCTTTACACAAATATTTCATATTCAATATCTCTTTGTAGTTCGATTTTTTCATACCCATATGTGAATAATGCATTAACTCCCCACAACCAATGTGGGTTTTATGGCCCAACGTAAGTATTGCATTTTGTACCTCTCAAACAGTGTGCATTAATTATCATTATGTGGGTATTGTTACATGGGGTTTTTAGACATTTTGGGCTTAAAGTACAACTCGGGTATTACATATGTGAACATTTTCAATGATGGAAGGTTTAATAACTCAATGTGGGTATTGTCAAAATTTGTTTTAGTATATGGGTTCATAATGTCATGTATGTATTGCATTTTGGGTTTTTGTTCAATGATGAATGTTTACAAAATTATAAATTAGCTTAGTATAAGAATTTGTCCTACTTCCTTCAATCATGGGAAGGGTTCCAAAGTCCCATTCCATTCATGTCCAAAACCCCACCAAGTCCCCTTTCTCAAACAAGGGCTTGGTGTGGAGGTCTGGGTTACACCATGGAGGGCAAAATAAAGTGACCATTCAATTTGCTTATGTTCCATATGTTCGCATCTCAAAATTCGTGGAAGGTGAACGAGGAGATACAAACACCCCTATGGAATGGAATGTTTACAAAAACTTTCCAAGCCAAACAGATGTCAAACAACCAACTATCAAAAACCACCTTGGGCATACGTGGTAAACATTTATGGCATTAACTTTTTTAATTTTTTAAATTCATATACCAAGATGTAATCATTTACATTTTGAAAGTTTTTTGGTCTAGGTATAAATGCGGATATGGACCAAAGGACTATTAAGAAAATTCAACCCACATTCGATCTATTAAGTGAAGATGCATAACGCCATTCTTAATCAAACATCTATACACATGACTTGATGTGGCTGAAATCACAATTTATCATAAGGCCCATACACGAATTGATGGGTCATTCGCACATGGTGAACATGACCCAGAATCCATTTCTCGTATGTTTCATTATGCTCCACGCATGTCACAAGCATTGAAGGACCACATATGGGCCCAACTAAACTTAGATTACATGACTAAACAAATATATGACAAACATAAAGCAATTTGGTGGGAACGTGTGAATGTGGGTCAAAGCATGACACGAAATGATTTCATTCGGCTTCAAGACATTGCATATTTGTATCAAAAACATAAGAAAAAGAATTAGTGTTTACACACCAACCCTGCAATTTCAATTCAGTCTTGGGCTCTCCAACATCTAGAAAATGTGTTCTTTTTCCAAAATGTTGGTGAAATCAACGGGACTCAAGTCCCATTCACCATAGGTATTCGAACACCAATTCAATGTGAGTCCATGCTATCATATGGTCACAATGGTGCCATTTCTATGGATGCCACATTTGGCACAAATGACATGAAATTCCATCTATTCACCTTGATGGGGTTTGATGATCATCGCATGGGTGTCCCTTTAGCCTGGATCATTACAAGTAAGCAAACAATTCAGGATTTGATTGAATGGTTAAAACCATTAAAAGATAAGATGTTATCACACATGCCACATTAGAAACCATCATGTTTTCTCGTTGATGATGCACCTCAAGAATTGAAGGCATTAAGGTTAGTTCTATACCTAAGACCCACTTTGTATTTATTTCCTTATATGTTTTTTGATATCTTTCATAAAAATTTTGATTACTTCAAATGGATTTTATGTTGTACTAACCCCATCCATTCATGGAGATTTTATTGCATGTGTCCTTATTAGGGTCTATGGGGTATGGACAAGGTTCCCATCTACCTTTGTTGTTGGCATGTTCTGAAAGCATGGCACTTACGTGGTATTAAAAAAATAAAAAATGTGGAAGTGCGGGGTGGAATCCTTCAAAAACTTCATGATGTGATGTACATGTCCATCAATCATGGAGAAACAATTGATGACTTCAAAGAGCATGGGAGAGTTGCTATGAAAGAAAACCTTCATAAACATAGGCCTGGTGATGTGTGGACAAATTATTTCTAGACTTATTACCATTAGTTTGGTAAGTGATAATATTTATCATGGTTTAATATTCAAAATTGTTTTGTAATAATGTTATTCATCCTTGTGCATTATGTTTATGTTTGTAGAATTATGGATGGTGGGTGTTCGAAGAGTGCCCCATTCCAACCAAGACACCCAAATGAGCATTGAATCATATCATGGTGCATTGAAACGTTGACTTGCTCTTGACACAAAAGGCCTTAGAGGGCGTAGGATTGACTGGTTAGTGTGGCAAATTAACAACAACCATTGCACATCATTACATGCACACATTGGAAATGAAAAAAAAGGGTTTCATAAAAAACAAGGTTATGGAGGCCATTATTACACAAAGTGTGGAAAAAATAACCCTTATTCCACTCACGCATGTGTACCAACCAACCCTTGAAAGTGATGGAGCTTGGGGCATACAGAGCCAACACCTTCCTAATGTTATTTACATAGTGAAATTCCCATTCACCGAAATATTTTGTTGCACATGTGAATGGGCATTGCGAGGGAACATGTGTAAACACTAAATTGTGGTCACTTTCACATGCACAGACATTTTTCAAGAGAATATCATTCATTATTATGGAACATGGTATGGATCACATCGTGGAGGGTTGGGTCACATGTTTGCGGACCCATGACATATTCCAGATGATATGGAGTCCAATGATGATGACGAAGATGAAAATCTTGAAGGTGATGATGGGATCATGGAATTTGATGGGCTCATGAACATGGAGCAAAATGATCTCCCTATGGGTGCCATTGTAGGGTCTAATGACACAATGAATTCATCAACCCCAATGGAAAAGGTTCTTGCACAATTGGTCACTACAATGTGAGAGATCACAAATGAATGTAAAGAAGGCGATGTGACACTTTGTGAACATGCCACTTGACACATGGGAATAAGGGGGAAATTTTTAGGGTTTAGACATATTTGAAAAAATATAATTTCATTCTATATCTTCTTCAAAGAGATTGGAAAAATTTGGTTGGAGAAATCACACAAAAGCCAAAAACAAACCTTATGTGAAAACCGAACTTTAAAAATAATACAAAGTTTGTCGAGATCAAAAAAATAAAAGTTCAAGCTTAAAATTTCTTCAAATATGTTCATATTTATGTTTTATCCTTTTCAAAATTGTAAATTCATTTCAAAAAATAAAAATATAAAGTCTCTAATTCAATAAGATTTTAAACTATGTTTAAAAAAAAATTTAAGCACATAATTTTCTACTTTTCTTTTGGTTTTACATAGTAATAAATATGATTTCTCCCATATATTAGTCTTATGTTTGATTGAAATTTTATTTTATACTTTTTTTTTACATAGTAAATAATTTATTGGTTAAAATAATCGGATAGTGGGTAAAAAATATTATATATTTTATACATATATAACACAAGTCATTATGTAAACATTATTTTTTATGATGTATAATATTGGTTTAAATATTGGTCCAAATATATTGTTATTTATAACACATTGTATAAAAATAATGTTATGAAATTATACATTTCAATACATATTTATTTAAAATTATATATATATATATATATGGATATATGGTTATGTATATTGCAATTATTTTTAATGATTTTTTTTTAAATGTGAATTTTAAAATCCAAAATATTAATACCTAAGTATGAAATGTTCATAAGTTTTTAAAAACCATGCCAAAGTTTGTGTGGATTTGGAAACTTTATGAGGGCCAAGTTGTTATGTAATGTTTTCAACACTTTTAGAAATTGAAACATGGCTCAACTATCCAAAAGACACAATAGTGTTCATAAAAAAAACCAAGACTCTGTAGCATTGACAAATTACTAGCTTCGACAAAAGCTCATTGCCAAGGTTGTTAGATTGACTAAAGTGTCGACATTGACCAAACTAAACAACCTAGCCTAAACATGAGTAATAGGTTAGTAAGCTACTTGTTAAGTAACCTAATTAACTACCTAATAGGCTATCTACGTAATATAGGCCTATTATGTAGTTTACTCATTAGTGTAGGCCTTCTAGGTTAATATTTTAAGTAGTCTATGTAGGTATTGAAGGTGATTGAATTTATTTAGTAAACATACTAGTTATATAGATAGTTTACTAGCCTAGGCCATGTAAGCCTAATAAGCATTTATGATGGTTTAATGTCTATTCCTTTTTATATTATAACATATTAGATTTGAATTTTAAAAATTTATTAAAAAGAAAGCAGATTTTTTCATATAATTGTTATAAATATATATTATTGGATGATGATTCAAATTTAGAGCTTGGGAAACCCTAAATTAGTTAACATTTTTTTTACAAATCTATAGTAAATAAAATAAATCTACGGTGCATTTTAGGGGGGATTTTATATGCAAAAAATGCAATATATATTTTTAAAGAAAGTGAAAAAATCAACTTGGAGATATTAACAAATGGCTTAAGACATACCTTCTTTTATGTTTTGTTATAGATTTTATTTATTTATTAATAAAACTAAGGCTAAATTTGTAATTAGTGAAAGTAAGTATGTGTGTGGATATTGCAAAAGTATATGAAACCTTAACCTTAAATGCAATAGCTATACTCAAATTCATTTCAAAATAACTCATAGGTGATTAACGTAAAACTTGCAATGAAAAGGCAACTTTAAATGCAATACCCACATGTAAGGTCGCTTTGAAATACCCAATATGTAGTTAGGGTGGGCCTTTGAAAGAAAACCAAGGCCTAAATGCAATACCTGCATGCAAGTTCACATTGAAATAATCCATAGGTGATTGACGCAAACCTTATGTGAAGACCCAACCCTAATTGCAATACCCGCATGTAACGTCATTTCAAAATAACTAATAAGTGGTTTGGGTATCCAAAATATGTTTTTTATAACCCTAAATTAATTATTATTATGAATTAAGTTTATGACAAAATGTGAATTTTGTAATGAATGAAAAAAACCAACGACTATTATGGGACCCTATATTTGGGTATTGTAATGAATGTAAAAACCAAGGAATATTATGGAACCCATATGTGGTGTTGTAATGAATGTAAAAAACCAGCGACTATTATGGGACCCTATATGTGGGTATTGCAATGAATGAAAAATCAATGACTATTATGGGACCCTATATGTGGGTATTGCAATGAATGTAAAAACCAATGACTATTACGGGATCCTATATGTGGGTATTGCACTAAATGTAAATAACCAAGAATTATTGTGGGATCTATATGCAGGTATTGCATTGAATATAAAGAACCAGAGGCTTTTATGGGACCCATATGCGGGTATTGCATATTTGTAAATGGTTTTATGAAAGTTATAATAGAAAATGATGTAAGTATTACATGTTTAAAATGTGCATATTATTTTAAAAGTTTTTAAGTGATGTGAATCTTATTACATTAAATGTAAGTATTACATAATGTTAATTTTGATATTTATAAACCCTAAACAAATTAATGTTACCTATTCATATGGGCCTATTTAAGGTTTGATTCTTACATCTTAAGTATTAAGAAAATTATGGCAAAGAAAACATATACGATTAACCATATACCCATCAAACAAATGTGACTATAAGAAAATATTGTATTGATAAAAGATGTACAAAAATGGGTGGATGAAAAATTGTTAAAAAACCCAATGAAAACAAATAAAATTCCATAACACATCTTAGGACCAAAGTTCAAAAATTGGGTAGTCCAAAAAATAAAAGTCTTGAAAAAACCTAATTAACTATATAAAGTGAAAACCCTAAACCATATTAGTATCTATAGTTTCATGTTTAGTTTGGTAAGTAGCTGCTACATTTGCAACCTTTGTTGCATGACAAGCAATGTAAAAATAATGGCGTTATATTTCAACCTGAACTACATTTGTAACAAACTCTTCCTTTGTTGTCTCTTGAACCCTATAAACACCCAAAACCACCAAATTAAATCCTAACACACCTTGGATGAAACAAAATTATAAAAAAACAATAAACATATATTATTATTGTTTCTTACCTTCTGTGAATCATTCTAGATTCATGAAAATTCAATAGATCTATCAATTGTTTTGTTCGATTTGTTTTATTAGGCTTTCGATCCCAATTTTTTACATCCCATGCCTTTTTCAATTCTCGTGCATATACACAACAGGTGGATCGAATCATCTTTTATAAATCTTCATCTTTCTCCATTCGTGATGTTACATTTCAAGCCACACTTCCCACGCCCCATGCAATCAGACCCAACACCTGCAACAGTTGCTTCGAAGTTAATTTGACCAAAGCTGGTTTTGGGAATGGTGAACATTATTTTGTAATAGTTATCAACTTTACCCACTCTTTCTTTGTTTTGGCACATGCATGACTAGGAACCTTTTGATCATTTCACCTTTGCACAGCCTAGGCATTTCTCAAGATGCAAACATTCATTTTAGCATGGTCTTGATGTTGAGGACCTCCTATGGAAGTTGAAGGCCTCCCAGGTTTGGCCTTTTCTGCCACCAAGTCGTGCGCCTCCTTCAAATGTTTAGTTAACAACCATTTGGCACAATATACGATAATGCAAATGCCAACTTTGCACTTCCATTTCGACCCAACCTTTGTCCATTTTTTGTCCTTCCGAACCAAATTAGGTGGACAAGGAAGTGCCGATGGCTGAGAAATCTGGTTGATTTCAAGTTCTAAACCTAAAAAAAAAATTATCAAAAAAAAATCATTACTTTATAATTTTAAAAACCTAACCCTAAAACCTTACACATAAAATGTTTAAAAATAAAATGCAAGTATTGCAAAACATAAAATCACACAATCTAATATAACTTCTACAAACTTTAACGACTTTCAAGTATTGGAATTAAAAAATATTGACAAAAAAATCCCGCACCCTCCATCAAATGATGGAAAGTGCGGAAATAATTAAATTTAAAAAACTTGTACAATTTCTTTTATTTACATATAATTTAATATATGTAAATTCTAAAATAATCTAACTCATCATTTTTGAATCAAAATTCTCAATCTACATTATAAATTGTCATCCTTATTAACTCTAATCCACATAGATTGCTTAATACATCAATTTTCAATTTTCATTTCTGATGAAACAACATTTTGCTCCTCAAGTTTCAATTTTAATGGAGCAACATTTTACTCACCAATTGTCTGATCTGAAGAAGCAACAATTTGTTCAGGAATTGCCTGATGTGAAAAAACAACAATTTGCAATCGATTGTTGGAACAACATTTTCCTTAGCAATTACTTGATTTGATGAAACAACATTTTGCTTATGAACTTCCAAATCACCACCATCACTTTTCCTCGATCTCCTTCTCCTAGCCATTATAACCTTCAACCTAAACAAAAAAGCCACCATTTCATTGTTAATTGTCAATTCTAATGAATTAAACCATAAGGACCAACCAAAAAAAGAAAAAAAATCACCGGGTGCCATCACCTTCTTCACATCATCACCACCATAGAAGAAGGCAATGACATTGTTGTCGTCACCTTCTTCGCAATAAAACCACCAAACAAAGGCGCAAGTTGCCAATTTCTTGCGGCAAAGCCATCGAAGAAGGTGATGAAAGTTATCGTCTTCTTCTTTTTTGCTACAATGGAACCATAACAAAACAAAACCAGAAACAACTCTATGATATAACCAAAAAAAAAAAAAAAACTACCATCACCTTTTATTTTCTTCTTTATTT
>Ga0209611_10009294_pt1 | contig 14936 bp, 6 predicted proteins | sample S1TSphgellanicum_3_FD_187693 | JGI IMG/M metagenome (GOLD analysis project Ga0209611, IMG submission 187693) | Host-associated microbial communities from peat moss isolated from Minnesota, USA - S1T2_Fc - Sphagnum magellanicum MG (SPAdes) (version 2) | ecosystem: Host-associated > Plants > Peat... | reverse complement strand
TCAAGATCCAGATCTTGTCAATGCTAGTTTGTGATCAGAGACCTTCAGCTTAAGAGAATGAGCAAAATCGGTGGGTGCAGGAGATATCGAGTGTATGTGTAGAGCCATGTAAAGGGGAGTCTATTATTGTCACTGTTTTTGAAATCTTCACATCTGAGGTTACTTCACATCCCACCCAATTGCTCTTTACTATCTCTTATTTCACACTGTTAATGATCTCTTTGAGTTGGTCCCAGTGGATGTTTTTATCTTATCTGCTTGCAATGACAGCTTTCGAGAGGGGAAATTGGAATTGGGATTGGAAAGTGTTCACATATGAGGCCACAACTAGTCCAACTTTTTGTCTGTTGGGTTGAAATTTGTGTAACAATGATCTTTACCTAGGGCCAAAACAGATGCTTCCAAGTCCAGTTTCAGGGCTTTTGGGGATTGGTTCTACTCAGTGCTGGCAATTAAGGGGAACAGGAGGTACAATTGCCTCCAAGACCTGATTTTCAGCACTGATGTAAAAGCGCTCTGCAGATCTCACAGCCAAGCAGGCAAAATCTGAGAGTTTGAAAGCTGGAATTTAACTGGGCTCAGGTTTTGGAATTTTTTTGCTGGGGGTCACAAATGAGCTATACTCATGGCAAGAGTCCAAGTGAAGTAAGGAATTGATCCTCACTGAATTTTATGCAGGTCCCTGCATTTGTTGAAAGGGAGCATGAATTCCGATTTCTTGCTGTGAGAGATGACCACCTACTTTATGCTCTCAGATTGCTGTCCTTTGAACATCAGTTCTTTCAGTTCAGTTTGCTTGTCAGCTTTACTGTGTTCAGCCTAAGGAACTTAACTGTGGCATAATAGAGGTTCTCAACAGACATATAGAGCATTTTAAAAATTCTGTGTACTGATAGAATGATGCTAAAGGAGCTCCAGTGTAAAACTGCAGTTTTACAGATTGAAGTGAAGAACTGGAAACTGCTTAAATGAAACAAGGGATTTGCAAAAGAGAGCTTGGGTTTGGTTTGCAAAAGAATTTCTTGTACCCAGTAGATGTAGAGGTGGAATATAAGGACATTGTGAGCTTCAGGTTTAGTAAGGATGGATGTGGTCCTCAAAAAGATTGAGAAATTGTATATTCTCCTTTGCAGGTTACACCATTGCACAAAGATGGACGTCCCTATTCTCAACAAGCGGTAATTCCTGAGCCCACCCATAATTGTCTTTGGTGAACTAGGGAAATCAATCTGCGGGATTGGTGAATATTATGTGCCAAAATCACTCACAAATTCCCATTCTTGTGACAATTGCTAGCTTGTTACATATCATTAAGTTGGGCATTTGCTATCACCACTGCAGCAGCACATCTTCAAAAGACCAATGTTGTTGCTCATAGATTTGGATTATAAGATTTAGATTTGGGTTGAGTCTAAAGGATGGAAGGAATATTGGGGCGAATCAGGTGGTGTGCTCCAAATATAGTGATGAAGAATATCGTCGAATCCGTTGTAAAGGTAAGTTTTTCGTTCTTGTTGTTTCTAAGTTGTTTCAGGAAGCACACCAATTGCCATGCTTGGTGAAATTTTGAATGGTCTGGAAAGTGAAGGTTTTGGATATTGGCAGGTTGTGGTAAGCTAGAAACATGTCCTTCAGTGCTTCAAATTTAGAGTATTCTAAATTGGTCTTGACATATAATACGTGAGTGCTTACATAGAATAATAGAACTGGAATTCTGTGCATCTCAAAACAACTTTTTACTTTAGATCAAAGGCAGGAAATGAACGGCCTTAACAACAGTTCTGATCCTCCTCCTATAGCCATAGACTCTGATTCTGCATTGGACCTAGATTGCTGATCCAGAGGGCAACAAAACTGAGAAATGTTTTTGGAATAGACCAAAACTTGTCCAGTAGAACATAGGTCTTTGTTTGTACCTGGCACTGGTTGGACCACCTCAAAATGTGCATGAACACAACCTCCTCACAATGATGCTTTCAAGAGGGGCTGAATGTTGTTCAACAGGAAGTGAAGCAGAGTTTAATCGGCGGTATGGACGACACAAGATTCAGAAAGTATATCGAGATGACATATTACCTTGTCGTGTTTACCTCCGCCACTGGTATAGTCCTGCTGCTGAGATACTCTCCATTCCCTCTTGTATTCCCCCCCTACTACTTCAACCCTGCTTTATCTCCATTCAAAACTGCAAGGTTTAGCATTTTAACCATTCCAGATTATTAGGTGGGGCAAGCTGGCAGTCGACAATTCTGGTTTGAATTGAGGCTTATCACAATTTGCTGTTTTGAGGGGTTGGATTCAGGATTTAGTATTAGGATTTGATGTGTGAATTTGTGATTTTTTTTGGTAGTATCTTGGCATCCAAAAATCTGGGACCTGATGCTTATGAGAACTTTCTGGACCATTCTTACTTGGGAGACCGTACTACAACAATACGCAAATACTTGGAGTCTCCTATTGGTAGGGGCATCATGGATGAGTTAGTCCCTGCATCTCTCCGTGACCGATATGGTGGCTAGCGACAATAACATCCCAAGTCTGTCTGATTGAAGAACCAGTGCATATTTATGTATTATTGTAAGACGGCACCCTACTAGGTATGTGCATAGGAAATATGTTCCAAATTTGACAAGACCGCTCCATCACTCTTTTGAGAGTTTAGATTGACCTTGATATTATGGTTGGGTCTATCATAGAGTGGAAACCTGCAACTGAACAAATCAATTTGATTGATGATTCAGCAAAGACAAGATTTCTTCACTGTAGTTGATTTGTGTTCTGATGAATTTATTGGAATCACTTTGTTTCCCCTGCTGATGGATCAACCCTGTTAAAAGCCATGGAATCCCAAGTGCAATATGTCTCATGTCTTTGCAACTGCCGATAGAACATACCCATTGTATGAAATGATCCATATTGAATGATCAGTACACTCCAATGCATGCAGTGTTCAAGACTATGTCCCCACAGTTCATGCGCCTTCCATTATCGGTGGCCAAAATAGGTGATGAACACAGTTGGACATAGAAATTCTTAGCAGCCAATGAGGTGAACCAGCATGCACCCAAGGGGCCTCTTACTCCTACTAAAAGTGCCTCTCATTTTTGAGGAGGCATTATTGATGCCTCTCCAAATACACAAGGAAAACTTCCTTAAGTGCTTTATGACAAGAATACGAAATGCTTGAAGATAACCAAGGTCTTAGTTCCAAAAGTATCATCCTTGTCATCAATGTTTGCATAATAATCCCCAAAAGAAATAGAAGAATCAGGAAAAACAAATTCTCTCTAAGTTGAAATCTTAAGGTTTGAATGTCTAGGGTAACACCCCAGGAGCAGGGCATTCCTGAAAGAAGGACCCACTTGAGGCAGAGCTAAGTGCACTTACTTCAAGTGTAAATTCAACTAATTTTTCAAAAAAACTCCAAAATCTCAATATCAAAAAAATGAAAAATAAAGTAAAACCATGATTAGAAATGAACTAATTATTTTGCATATGAACCTTCATTATTCGAGTGGCCATCAATGAAATAGTGGGTGGATGGGAGGGTCATCATGGCAATGCATCCTTAGTTAACAAAGCATCTATATAATAAATAAAAACCATGTTTGTCTATCTATCTATGTCATTTGTTCCTTCACATGTCTCCACAGGTCTTGTATTTGCTTTCTTCCTCTTTGCATGCTCATTGTTGTTGTAGTTGTAAGGATCATGGGGTTAGATCAAATGCAAGGAATGCATGAACAACTTCCTTAGAGCTATATTCCTCTTTTGGGATCCATTTTTGGATGTGCAAATCAAACATTTGCATCACCCATACCATATTTGTACGAGCATTATGATCTATTTTCATAATAATGTTTTGCCTCTCATTCCAATTGTTCTTCTTTGTGGGTGGTGATGCATTTGCATCTCCTTCTAAGCTACACATGTGGATGGATATTGTGTCATTCTTTGTTTGTGACTAAGTGATGTGTGAATTGATCGTCACATTTGTGGTGAGCAAAAAATTGGAACTACATGATTTTTTTGAGCTTTTGTGCTTTCATCATTTATGTGCAAAAATATTTAGGTCAGAATTTGATGCACTACAAAGGTGTGAGGTGTATGAGAAACCCTCCTTTTGTGGCTTCTTTTTCTTGGTCTCAAGTTAATGTAGGGGGAACCAACTTTGCAATGAATTCATGTGTGAGTCATTAAACAATAGGCATTTCATGTATTTGAAGCATGATTGCTTATAATGTGATGTAGCAATCATGCATTGTAGTCCCCAATTTGGTTCATATTTCTATGAATTTCCATAAAAAAACATTTGAATGCCATATTGTTCATATCAAATGTCTCCAAGAACTACAAATTGTTACATCAAAATTAGTTCTTTTGTTTGAGAATTTTGGCCCTTTCATTACCAAAATTGAGGAAGTCGTTGATGCTTGAAATGATGTGTACATGGTGACAAGTCAATGAATAAACTTTGGATTTGTGTACTTTGTATAATTTGAATTATCTATGAACAAGTTTTGGGCAAATTTTTTTTATCTTTTGTTTTGTTCAATATCTCTCTTCCTACTCCATGACATTGCTTTTAGGGTGAGGTGAACAAGATGATTACAAATGTAAGTTGTGTTGTGAACATTTTGGAGTTTTTTTACAATTGGAGACCATGACTTGAAAACACAAGGCAACAAGTGGATTCATGATTGAAAGAAATCAAGGTAACATATTTTTGATGTTTAATAAGATGTCTATAGTTGTATGTACCTATTGTGATTTGGCCTTGCCAATAAGAAAATGCATGTGAGTTCAAAGATTCACAAAAAAAATCACTATAATTCTTAGTTGTAAGTTGACAAGAAAATTGGGATAAAAATGAAAATGCAATACTAGAAAATATTGGTTGCAAATGTCAAATCAATTTTCAATGTTGTAAGATTTCAAATAAATTTTCATTAATGTAATTTTTTGCATCATGCTTTTCCACAAATTTTTCTATGTTTATCTACAACAAATGTTGGAAGTTAATGAAGTCAAGGCTTTTGGTTTTGGGTGGGTGCAAAAATGAATGGACTAAAGTGTGGCAAGAAATTACCACCTTTTTGTCACAAAACGGTGACTTTTCCTATGGGTTAAAGTTAACTACAAGAATTTCCCATTGAGCAGTTTTTCCATTTTATTTAGAGCTTAGTTGGAGGTCCCTTTTTTAACATGTGTGCATAAGAGTATTATTTATTTATTTATTTATTTATGGACTCTTGAAAAACACATTTTTTTAGATTGTTCAAAAGTTCATAAATAAAATCCTATAATTGCCATCATGCAAAACTTTTTTAATATGTTATTTAACCAAAATCAAGTCCCTAACAAACATGTCATAAATAATTGAATTATTTCAAAATCCATATAAAATTTTGTTACCAAAATTATAATCCATAATTTTCAATTTTGAAAGTTCATATCTCTTATCATTTTCTTGATCATGCAAATTTTGAAAATGTAATAAATACATATTCAAGTTGTTATCATCAAACTAAGTCCATATATTTAAAAAATTCCAAATTTACTATTGAATATGGGCATTACAATGATAATCACTCTACAAAATTTGTCAAACAATTTAATAATCAATCCATGCATTCCTACATGCACCATTTTGCCATAATTATTATTCCTTGTGGCATCTTGAAATTTTATGATATGTGTAACACTATGTGGCTTTCCAATTTGGAATCGAAAAAAAAGTTAGCTAGTTTGGAAACTAGAAGTGGAACTAAAAGAATAAGGTCTCTCATTGATAAATAAAACCTAGGATGTATCAATTATTGCTTTTCCAAACCTTATTTCTTGAAATAATTATTGTTTTTGGTTTGAGATTTGTGTTTACAAAGTTAGTATATTTTTCAGCCCACCTCGATTGTTGTTGTCTTGCCAAACTTCTAAGAATATGTAATGACCCATGTCAAATAGGCATCATATGTGGCATACTTTCCAAAAGTACCATAAACTTGCAATGTTTTTAAAGGTTTAATGGGTTTAGGTAAGGAATAGAAAGAAAGTTCCATCCAAAGAAAGTTGCAAGTTAGATTTTGCAACTCCTTGTGCATATATTTGCAATCAATATTGTTGTTCTTGAACAAATAGAACTCGTAACTACTCATGATGTATCAAGAGTTGTTATTGAACATGGTCACATTACACTAAAGGTTGTGATGTATATCACCGCCTTAAACTAGAAGACAAGAACCATTATACGAACATGCCTTCTTGAGTTGCAAGAAAAGTTTAACTTTTGCAAGAATTGCATCTTTCAATGATCTTACAAGTGCATCATGTGCATTATAATATTGAAAAGTGGGATTTATGGGGGTTTTCTTCTTCTTTGTTTGATCCATGATGCACCATTGTAAATTAAGTGTTAGATGTAGCAAACTTTTTATTAAATGCTAATATTGCTAAACTCCTCTTGCCAAAATATTTGAATTCTTTCATATTAAAATCTCTAAAACAATCTGAGCATATTGTGGCAAAAATTTGTCAATTCAATAGTCCCAAAAGACTTAAATTGAACTTGGCTAGTTGAAAAATGCAATTTTCAAATGAATTTCCCAAAATTAAATTTTATTGCAATTATGCCACTTCTTGATGTCTTCAAAGTTTATGTACATCAATAGTTAATTCTACCACAAGTAGATTGCATGTTACTAAAAGAGTGCAACTAGAAATGTTGATAGTTAAATTTCTTGCTTGAACTAATTCAAGGTTGAACCACAACTTGTAATACAAAACCTAACATGATTCATTCAAGAATTATATATATTTGCACTAAATGTGAACAATTTTGCATGCATATATAATACTATAAAAAATTGATGTGCAATAACTAGAGCTTCTTGAAAACCGAAACTTGCACCAAAAACTTCATGGATGATGAATGTTGAGTGAGTTGTCACGGGTTTTGTTGTTGCATGTTGACATGCTTTGATTTTGAATTGACAAATGTATAGAAATTGCAAGTAAATTTCTTCCTTTTTGTGTCAAACTCTAGACAATCTTCCAAGCACCATTTTTTGATACCCAATCAGCCAAAATGGTTGGACTCATTTCAAGCTTAATTACCCCAGTTTAGATCATTATGGGGTGTTGTTGGTTTGATACAATTTGCATCCCATTCTTCAACTCACATGTTCAAATCATATTTTAGCTCAATATTTTACTTGGATTGCTTACTTTTGGAAATACAATATGAAAGTGGGCCCTTGACATATATCCTTCTTGAAGCTTAATTATTCCATTTTAGAGAATTATGGGGTGTTGATGATTTGATTATATTTAGATCCCATTTTTCAATTCACATGTTTAAATCACATTTTGATCAATATTTTAACTAAACTTCTTTATCTTGGGAGTGCAAATTTAAAATGTACTTTTGAAAAATCCGAAATTTTAGAAAGAAAAAAGTCTAACATGTGTTTTTAAAATGAAATTTATTTTTTTTCAACATTGCTTCTAATTGTTATATACAACAAAACAACATCATGAATATGTACTTTAAAAAAAGTCCTAACTTTTAAAAGTCAAATTCAATGAGCTCGTAGAGGAGACATTAGTAAAAAAAATAGAAAATACATGAATAAAAATATGAGGTGCAATATATTGGTTGTTGGGAAAATTTATAAGTTAATTACTTAAAAAATAAGGTACATTTTACTCAAATAATAAATTTAATTATAATATAAGGTATGTAACAATATGAAATAATGTTGTTCATTTTAAATATAAGGTGACTTTAATATGTATATATTGAAAAATTAAATAACAATAGAGTGATAAAAAAATAGGTTGGATATTTATCTAGTACCCCCTTTTAAAATGGTCATTTGATGCATATAAATCCCAAACTTTACACCAAATGTCGCCCCTAGGAATGAGCTTTATTCCCTTGGCCATATTAATTATATGTTTTGTTTTGACACTCATTAATTAAAATTGCCACACCCTCAAATGAACACTACATGTAATAGATCCACATTGTTTCACTTTACTTCATCATTGTGAAACTATTTGATTCAATAGTTCCATTCATGTTCTCATGATAAATTTTTTCCTCCTCCAAAATCCTAAACCTATATTAAATTTCCTTTCCCTTATTTCTATAATATTATATATTTTTAGGTTCAAAAATTAAGATGCCAAATAATTATTTTATTTTTCAAAATACACTACAAAATTTTATATATATATGAAATTATTGCAATAAATTATAGGTATCTTCTTTGGTAGGTTCTCTTGGTTTTGAATGAAACCTTTTTCTTTTTTTTACAAAAATGAAAAAAATGATGTTCCACTAAATTATAAGATAAAAAAATGTTGTCAATTACTAGAGACATGGTTTGCAATGGCATATTGGCTCCTAGGTTTCCATCAATTTTTGAAATTTTCCCTCCCTTGTAACTTCTTTAAATGTCAACATGTGGATAAATTTTTTTTATTCAACATTTCCAAAAATAATTTAATTACCACCAAAATTGAAAAGGTATTATGGTAATTGTCAAAACTTTTTGTTTTGTTTTGCATAATGTTCTTATGTGACATCAATATATACACCTACCAATTTAAATGTTTGGCACATTGTTTTAATGCTTCAAAGTGAAGTTTTTGGCATTTATTATGTAGCAAAGATAATGAAAATATACATATATTAAGGTCTAAAGTGGTAGATGTGTTGTTTCATTGGCCACATTATATGACAAAATTTTCCAATGATAACCATAATACAATAGGTGGGTTGATCTTTCTTTGAATATGGCAAGAAACAATTTCCCATGTGTAGTGTTTTCCTATTATGAAGATTCTATAGTTGGCAAGAAAAGTTCACTAAGACTATTTAATCACCACAAATTGTTTAGAACCATTTGGTGAACAAGCAAAACAATTTACACTTGCAACATCTTTTTAATTATTTGGTAGGTAATTGAACAAATAATGAAACCTTCTTTATAAGAGGTTATTTAGAACACCCATTCACAAACACACAAAAAATACCCAACTTAAATTAAATGTAAATCACACTCATGATGGAGTTTGGAACATTAATAATGATTTCCAATGTATTCTTCAACACACTAAAAAATAATTGTGACCCACCAACCCCACAACAACAATTGTGATTGATGCCAATGTGTACTTACTACTAATAATATAATTTTGGAATACTTGAATTAGAGATGAAAAAAATCAATTATAAGTGAAAATTAATCCAATATTGATTTTTTCTTCAAAGCAATGTTCAAAATGTAATAAAAACAAATCTTAGGTAGAAGAAGAAATTGATCACCCCATTCATTAATTATTTTATAATTAATAGAAAAAATTGTAACCATAAGATACTAATAAAAAATTGTCATCTTCACCTTGGGTTATTTTCCTTATGGTTAAATGTCAATATTTTACATGTTCAAGGATTGTATGTTTGATAGATTTAACTATCCATGCAAGTGATATGATAAAAGAAATGTATTTATTTACATGTTGTGCACACATACCATAATAGGCACAAAGGGGAAAAGACATATTAAAAATATATATTAAATGTAAAATGGCATTATTTTTGGTGACATCTACAAATTAATACTTGAATGGTGATTTGGATTCCAAATTTTCATGGGGATTTTTTCCCTTTTCTGAAGCTACATGTGTGTTTGTGAATTTTAAATAAGGTGAAGTTCATTTTTATGAATTACAAATTTTTAATTCTACTCATCCCAAAATTTAGAATTTAGCGTATAGTTATCTTTTGCCATCCTAACGCATGAAAATTACATGCATCTCGACTAATGCATTTAAAAATAATGCAACATGAATAAACACAAATAATTACCAATGTTGCCTTGGTATATAAATTTATGTTGGGTGTCAACAATGGTATCAATATTGGTATCTTACACCAAACAAACTTGGTATTATACTTGTGATTAAGGTTCAATGGTAATTATTTCTCAAGATTGCAAGTTGACAAAAAAATGAACTCGTTATGCCAAATTTCAAAATAATTGGACCTTTCACCTTTTACACACATTAAATAGCTTTAGTCATTGGGCTATGTGCAATGATATTTGAAAAAATAAAAAATAAAATAGTTAAATTATCTTGTTGAAATTTTGAAATATACAAAATGGGGTTGCCAAACCCCATTTTTTCAAAGAATAATTGTTTTAAGAGATTTATCAATTGTAGGTACAATATTCATTTTTGTGATATTAAGACGATACAAATATTGCCCCAATATAAGTGTGTGTATCATAAACCTAACATCTCATGACTTAATAATATAATTGACAAAATTCATTCATTCATAATTCGTAAGTTTCACACACTAATATCATGCATTCAAAACACATTCAATACATGGATTTATAAGAAGATGAAAATTTTGTGTGACATTCTTTCATTCATATGTTTTTATTTCATCCGTCAACACATTTATTCATGTGTCAAATGTGTTTTCAACACATGATACTTGTGTGTAAAATGTACAAACATTTGAATGAAATTTTTTTGCATGATTTTCATTATTAATTCGTTGAATGCTAAATTAGTGATGTGAGCCTAAGATCTAATTAAGGTGATATTATGGTTAGGATATCAATGTTAATATTCATAACAAGCAAGTTTCACATTCCTTTTTTAATATCAACACAATAAAAATATTGTTTTACAATAACCATGGCCAAAAACCCTTCCTCTTCAATGTGTTTTACATTTATGCATTGAAAGTTAAAACACAAAGCTTGAGAACATGTATGTTGTTTGATTTTCACCTTGAATCCTTTTGTTTATGTACTTATGTTATTGTGAACTTGTTTGATTATGATTCCATGTCAAAAGTTTTGATGCTAAGCTATCAATTTGTACAACATTTTTGAGATTGGAATTTCACAATATGTAAGAAAATTTAAAGTGTTCATGGTTACTCTATAAAGAATTTTCTTTCTTTAATAATCATGTTCTTGATTTTGACGTGCAAATTTTTAAAACATATTCAAATCTTTGGTTTCCTATAAAAATATTTTCAATTTTTGCTTTTGAAGTTGGAAGGTGTTAGAACTATGGCGTTATAATATTTTCATGTTTGTTTTCATTAATCAAGGTAATTTTACTTGTTGTGTATCATTTCATTTGACATTTTTTTAAAGCAATGACATGTGCAAATAAATCTTTAGGTGATTAATAATCTTCTTTACAATCCTCATGACCTTTGCACTTCCATTTTGTTGATTGTTCTATGTTGGGATACTCAAAAAAATTTCCCCATGCTACTACACATGCGTATTTGAAAATGTTTTAAGTTGAAAATTGATGTCTCCTTTAAAAAAAATGTATTTCCTTTAATGTGAATCCTTCCGATCATCAAAACCAATTTTAAGTTAGGGATTCTTGAGCTCTACATCTAAAAGTACAATTTTTCATCATCAACATTTTGATAATTTTGTACAACCTAGCAAAGAAAGGGAAGATTTATAGCCACAAGTTTGACCACCATTACAATTCAAAAGCCCATAGGTTTGGTGGAATAACTCATAGTGAATGTGTAGGAACCCAATATCACCAAGGCCTTAAGTGAATAGCACACTATTGAACAAAATGTGATTTGGAAGGTCTAGTTGTTATAACTTTAAAAAAACAAGAAATTTTTGTTGTCCTATCATTGAACTATAACATCTTGGGCTTTCTTTGTGGTGAATGATCTAGTAGCATGTGTTCATGTCCTAGCATTTCAAACCATGAAGTCTTTGAAAGGCGCTCTCACTTATAATCTTTTATGTATGGTATCAATATATTCTTAATGAACATGCAGTTGCTCTAGCTAGGTACAAAAAAAACAACTTGCTTCTAATGAAGCCAAACATGGTTAGCAAAAAGGTAAAAGGAGGAAGGTAGTGCCACCTCACTATTAACTTTTTCTCAAACCCAAACCTCTACCAAGGTCATGATTTTGGTCAAAAACAATTCATAGAAAATCTTTTCAACCGCTCATTTTTAAGGGTTACATGCCCATGTTGGTTGTGAAGAATCCATGGTTGTGTCGCCTCGTATTGCAATAATGTGATGAAGTGAGATTTCCCTTTCATAAGCAATTTGTCCTTGAACATGTTGGCCAAAACAATGAAATGATTTATGTTCCTTTCTATTACACAATGTGTAACAACCACTTCCACATTTGATTTGTGAATGTCAAGATCAAAATTTGATACCTTTGCATTTGTCATGAATTTTATCAATTCAAAATGGGTTCCTTGTCATGCTATTGTAAGGTTGTTCGAAGCTTTGACACATTTGGCATAGCCTTGGTGGAACAAATGAAAATTTCTTTAACTAAGTTCTAGCTAATTAACAAAATCATTACTTACATGAAGGATGATAAATTTAATGCTTTTATTGTTACATTGACTAACATTGTTTTTTATAAACCATTGCAAATTCCTTCACTTTTAGTGGCACATGTTATGGGCATGTTATGTTTAAAGCTTGTCAATATGCCATTATGAAACTAAAATGGGGAATAGTTTGAAAGAAGTAAATTTGATTGGAGCTTAAAATGTTTTACATTAAACCTTGACATGGACAAAATAATCTAGAAAGGATTGGCAAGAACCTGAAAATTAACTTGCAAGGAGGTTGACTTGAAACCAAGGAAATTTAGACCTTCATGAAAATTTAAAGTTTGTTTTCAAGGTTGTGTTGTTTTAAGAAACCCTATAATAATTTGTAGCCATTGATCTTTGCTATAGTTGGTAGAGTTTCAAGTTGCAAAGTTGAATTCCTTCATGATCAACTTGAATCATTGTTACAATTGTCATTGAAACTTTAGGCCCTATAATGAAATAATGCATTTCGAATTAAACCAAATTGATATCATGGTTTTTATGATATTTTTATGATTTTTTGTATTTCTACAAGTTGCATAAAGAGTATCAAGCATTGGCATCCGTAAACCCACCTCTTCAATGTGGGGAGTTTTAATAAGCATTGGAAATCTTGTACATGCCATAATGAGGCTAGAGGTTATTAATGTTCTGCAACCTTTTATGGTCTTTGTAATTTCTTTCAACCCTACCAATGCACATGAAATGTGTGACTTCCAACTTGAAGGCCTTCAATGTGTTGTGGAACAATTACACATCAATTTTCATGTTTTGGTGTTACACACCATCATGCTTTGGTGGTGTTCATGTTAGTGTTCAATTTTATATTTGGAGGTAACTTTGGTGCTACAAAATTCACACAATATTATAGGCTAATTCCTATTTTAACATGGTTTTTCAATCAATCCAAATCAACATATGTCCAGTTTATGGATTCTTTTAATGTGTTATGAAATTGTTGCCCTTTCTTTACATTAGGTTAATGATGTTAATAGTTGGAGGATGTTTTTGGGCTATTTTTAAATTATGATTAAATAAACACATGTGTTCATGATCTAGACATTTAAAAAAAATTGAAAATCCATCTTACTATAATAAAACTTTCACCTTGATATTATTTAGGCTTTCAATATGGAGGATACAAATAGGAAAACCATTTCTAGTTATTGAATCCATGACATAATATGAAAAACCCTAAAATCAAAATTCTTGCCTAATTAAAAAATTTGATGATTTTTTCATTGATACTAAAATTCATTATATGTATTAGCTAATATTAAATAATAAAAATATATATTGAGACTATTGCACACCCATTTCATAGAACCAAGTTTATTGATAATGGGTATGAAATTTTAAAATTCCTTTAATATCATTACCAAACTTGTGCAAGAAAAGTAAAAACTTTCAATATAAAAGCACAACTAATGTGTCAAAGTGTCAATATTAGATCAACATTATTAATTGCCATAATAGGTACTTAGGCAACTTTAATATTTATTATATTACTTGTAAAAATCAAGAATTTTAAAAGATTTTTTAGATTTTTTTTTGGTTTAGAATAAACTTTGTGAAAGAAAATAGACAATCTTCATATGCAAGGTTCTTTTCTTTTATTTTTGCCATTTAGCAACCTTGGTGATCATCCACAAGAAGGATTAGCCAAATTGGTTACAATTTTGAGAGGAAAATTTAAAAATATATATGTTTTTAGTGACCTATTGAATTCTATTTTCTAAATATGACAATTTCAAATAAAATTTCCTCAAAATCATGTTCCATTATAGCCAAAAATTCAAATGGCCTCCCCACTATTTAGTCTTGTTTATTCCAATGATGAAAATATAATCTTGTTTATTTTAATGACAAATATTTTCAAAATTGGGATAGGGACAATTTTGCATATCATAGTGTCTTTAACAAAATGCCGAATAATTAATTAAATTTGAAGTCTTAACTTTGGCACTTGATTTAAATTTTCTTTTTGAATAAATAATGATTATACAAAATAATAAACAAATTAATGTTATGGAACAACCTAATGTCTTTAATTTGCATCAGTTTTAAATCACTATTATGGATGGTCTATGGTTCAAAACCTAACAATTGAACTTTTGATTTTACTAAAATTTTGACACAAATAATAAATATTTTCTCAAAAGTGCAACAAAATAAAAAATAATTTAATTTATGCCAAAATGATAAAAGTACCACAATAATCTTTTGTATGGTTGTTCATTGGTAATTTTCATTAATTGGAATGTGAAGGATCATATGAAAACCTAACTATTTAAATCTTTTTTTAATAATTACCTCTTTCCTTTAAAATAAATTAATAAATAGTCTCATTCTTTTCCTCTACCCACTAACATGGATATTAAACAAACAACTTAATAGATGTCTTTTCATGTTCATAATATTTATATTATTTACTAATAAATCTTCTTTTTTAAAAATAATAAAATAAGGATGAACTATTGAAAACCATATGGAAAACATAAGAAGAGAAAAAAGAAA
>Ga0209611_10009293_pt1 | contig 14936 bp, 16 predicted proteins | sample S1TSphgellanicum_3_FD_187693 | JGI IMG/M metagenome (GOLD analysis project Ga0209611, IMG submission 187693) | Host-associated microbial communities from peat moss isolated from Minnesota, USA - S1T2_Fc - Sphagnum magellanicum MG (SPAdes) (version 2) | ecosystem: Host-associated > Plants > Peat... | reverse complement strand
GGTAGAAACAATGAGGCTTGTCTGAGAGTGAAAAGATTACTTTGCAAATGGAATGTATGGACATATTTTTTATGAAGGTTGAGCATTTTCTTTTAATCCTGATATATTGATTTTGATCCCCATTAATTGTATGATGTAGTAAATTGTGGTTTTAGAATAATGTAAAGAAATTCTCCAGCAATTTAGTTGTCCTAGTTAATATTTTTACTTGGTATTTATATTAATGGAGTAGGACAAGAATCCAAAGTGGTGCAAAAATGTATCGCTAACATTTGGTGAGCATGCTTGGGAATCTAATTTAATTTGTTGTTGGAGAAAACTAAAGAAAAAGGTTATGTGATCCTTCTTTATGCAATTAAATTAATGGAAAATGAAGAGGGGAAAGTTGAAGTAGACGAGTTAGATTTAGGATTTTGTCTAATTCATGTACTCTATATAATTCTCCCTTGTGGATTTACAAAATTGTCAAAAGTTTATAAAGTCGATAAAGAAGAAAATAGAGCAAATAAAATGATTGTTATGGGTGTTAAGCATGTCATAGCTTTTCCTAATTTGTTCATTTATTATGAACAAGATATGGCTAAATCTATTATTTTCTTTGATTACTACAACATATATTAGGGATGGTTCAAGAGATGGTAGATAATGACGGCTATTAAGAGAGGGAGCCATGAATGGTTAAAAAACTATAATAATTAGTGAAGGATAAGAAAGATTAAGGCTTCACAATAAATATGGTTGGAATTTTCTAGATTACTTGTATACACCAAGAAAGGTTCCAAGATTTGATACATGGGGAAACTTTGTTGAAAAATTCAAAATATTGCCTGAGAATGTTCAAGAACTAATAAAAAAAAAATCACATGGGGGAACAAAAGTATGGTGCATACAACTAAAAATACTAATAATTGACACTACACAATTAACGAAATATAGGAGATGGCTACCAATAATGGTATGTTTATTGACGTTTATTCCAATTAAGAAAGTTGTAGCAACCTATCATATTATCAAATTTCATGATATAAATGAGTTTACAAAACCAAATATTAATGTTTTGGTAGAGAAATGGATACCATGCAATCTGTTATGGACTCTTAGATTTTTTAAGGTCTGAGTATGCAATGAGATTAAGAGGGAATGAAGAAGATTGTCCAGAAAAAATTTAATCAAAAGAATTATGGTCTACAATGATTATTGCAGATCCATATAAGAAATATTGAAGAAATAGAAAATTAAAGAAAGAAAACATGGTAGTAGTAAGGAAATGGGAATTTTTAGGAACCCATGATGGATAAAAGTAGGGAAGTAGAAGAGCAAAATAGATTAAGAGATTGGAGAAAATAGAATGATGATGAAGCAAAAGACATAGCTACTAAGGTAGAAAAATTTAGAGAAATAGGTGTTCAAGTAAAGAAATTTACTAAATGGAAAGGGTTTAGAAATATTTTTAGTCCCTCTAATAGTTATTAAATACTTCATCCCATTGAAGAAGAAGTAGAAATAGCAACAATATAAACAATAAGTGAAAAAAATGAATGGTTCACCCAATGAAAATACTCAACAATCCACCGAAACTAGAACATCAAATGAAATGCACGAACATCATGATGAAAGGAATGTTGATGCATGCTAAGAACTCCAAAGGTGACATTAAATGCTTTTGGAACATTCAATTGGGTCAAATAAGAGGGATGGTTGCGAATATTAAGAAAATGGTCAGAAGAAAATGTAAGAGAAGAAGTTAGTAGTAGCAACGCAACTAACGAGGCTTTTGGAAAATAATTATTCAAACTATTCCTTTAGAGCCCCGAACGCATCAAGATTGGAATTCCTCTAAATCCACCACTAACTACTGTCACACCACTAAAAAATCTTCCACTCGTTATGGCAATACCTTTTGCAAATGCCTTGCACATACAACTACCTAAATATCACGATAATGAAGGTCCAATTTTACACATTCGACAATTGACTAAAGTGTGTGCCTAATTGAAAAAAATATTGACAACCACAAATTACAATATTTTCCAAATTCTTTGATGGGAAGAACCACCAACTAGTTTGGAAGGTATGAAACAACTTTTCTAGTAGTGACATGGGTGGAAGTGCAACATGCTTTTATAACCCGATTTAGTGAGATCATAATTGAAGGGCAAGTAGTTGCCATTTTATGATACATGAAACAAAAGAAATATGAGCTAGTGGAAGACTATTACAATAGATTCCTCTAACTATGTGTTGTTAATTCTTCAACAACCAAATGATATCTATTTGAGAGAAGCTTTTCAAGAAGGTCACGAAAGGAGTATGTGTAGAAGAACACTAGCATAAATAGTTGAATCTGTAATTATAATAGAAGAAAAACTACCCATGAAACGGAAAAATATGGCGAAATATCGTCAAAATGATTCTAATAGTGATGAATCTAACGACTTTGACAAGAAGATGAGCATCATGAAAAAAAGATTAAAAAGAAATCTAAGAAAATAGATTTGGACACAGTAAGAAGAGGAATGTATTGTCAAAATTATTTTAATGAAGGCCATTTCACAAAAGAATGCAAATTGTTAATGAAATTTTGTAGAATTTGCAGGGCAAGTGACCATAATATAGATCAATGTCCTAGTAAGGTTGTGAGTGGAAGTTGTCCTTTGAGAAAGATTATACTAGTACATGTAGTATAAATAGAAGTACAAAGGGCATAAGAACAAAAACAATTATAAATTTATAATGCACCAAATAATCAAAATCAATACAATGATCAACAATATAACATAAGACCAAATGTTTGTAATTGACAAAATAATAACTAGTTGAATTGGAATAACTAATATAATTAACAAGCTTATAATCAAAACAATATATTTTGTCAAAATGTTGTGAGATGTTTCTATTGTCGAAAGGAAGGCCATGTCAGGAATGATTGTCTTGTATGGAAGAAATTTATTGAAGAAGAGAAGAATTCCAAATTGAAAGTTGGAGTAAATGTGGCCATGGTCGATTGGGACCAACCAATAGTGAATGTTTGTGTGACCACAAGAGGATAGAAAGTGAGGATGCTAAAGGTTGATATGCATGTTAAAGAACTTCCAAAGAGAGAAATTAACCCCACCAAAAGACATTGAATCAAATGGGAGAAGGAGAAATTGCTTCACAAGGATGTAATTAATGAACTATAGATAATAGAAAAAGTGGAAGATAAACCATTATAAATGTGTAGGGATGTTTCATTTGATTTGGAACTAGCCAAGTCAATTACTCAACTGAGAGGGTTGAACAGAGAGGAATTACTACAATTGATGCATCAAATCGACTTGATGAAGGATGATAAGAGGTTAGTTGAAGTGACCAAGGAAGGTGATGTACATGTTGAGTCGACAAGAATTGACATGTTGACACACAGAGATGTGTCATTAAAAGAATTGAATTTATTAAAAAGGAAGAGTGAATTAACGGGTGTTAATGGCAAATTGACAATGAGTATCAACAAGCCAATTGTCAGTGAAGAGGATGGATGGGTTTGACCTTAGACAAGGAAGAATTGACTTGTCTAAAAAGAAGTCTAGTGGCAAAACGAAATGTGTTGCCACAAAAAATCACTATTGATCAAATGGAGAAAGAAAGTGGTGAATTACCAGAATTTGTGATGAATTCAAATATAGAAGTGAAATTAGGACAATTATTAGATATTTTTCCTCAATTAAGAGAAATTATGACAAAGTCATTATTGAAAATGGAAGAAGCTCATATTGCTAATGTTTGTAAAGTCATAGCAACTAAAATAGAAGATTTTGATGAAGCCATATTAATTGTTCAAATTCGTGTTGGGAAATTTGGAATTAGAGATGTATTACTCAATGGCAAATCTAATGTGAATATTATCTCTAAGAGTTTGAGGAAGAAGCTTGGATTGAGAAGACCCAAACTAACTCCTTTTGTAGTAAAGATGGATGACCAGAGAAAGGTGTAGCCAATTGGATTAATAAGGAATTTGAAATTTGATTTGGCTGGATGTGAGTACGAAATTTTTATTACAATGTTGAACATGGAAAGTGGAACAAAAAAATATTCAATGCTTTTGGGAAGGCCTCGGTTGAAATAGGCAAAGGCAAATCATAATTGGGGTGACAGTACCCTTACCATCACTATGGGAAAAAAGACAGTGATTGTGAATACAATCAAGAAAATTACTAGAAAACCATCAAAAAGACCAAAATATGTTGATGATGGTTATGGTTGAGAAGAAGGATTGTCAAATGAAGAGGAAGAGCAATTCTATAATACAGTGCCTTAGTTGTGGCCTATAGGAGAAATGACACTAGAAGTGTTATAATTTTTTTTAAAGATTAATTGTGGCATCTTCGACCAAAAGAAAAACCAGAATATCTAGTTTATTTTTATCAACATCAACCTAGAGAAGTCTTGATACTGGATGAATTTATCAATGTGACAATTAAAAATTAAAAAATTATAAGATGGACAGTCACAATTGAGTTGAAAAGACTAAACTTAGGAAGTGAAGAAGATCCTTAGGAGGTACTTATTAATGTAGTTTTACCAATATCTTTCAAGCACAAACCAAAAAATTATTAGTTAATTACCGTGATGTTTTTGCTTGGAGTTACAAAGATTTGAAGGAAATACTTGGGGAAATTTGTGAACACAAAATTGAGTTAGTGGCTAATGCCCAACCAATTAAGAAAAGATAATATAGAATGAACCAAAATTACGCATTAAAAGTGAGAGAAAACCTAGACAAACTACTTGATGCTAGATTTATTTATCCCACTGAAATTACACAATGGTTATTTCTTTTAGTAATTGTATTTAAATAAAATGGGAAGTTATGAATATGTGTGGATTATTGCAAATTGAATGCCCAAACCAAAAAGGATCCATTTCCTTTACCTTTTTTGGATTTTGTCTTAGATTTTGTAGTTGGACATGAGATGTTCTTTTTTATGGATGGTTATAGCAATTATAACCAGGTTAAAATGGCCGAAGAAGACAAAGACAAACAACATTCATCTTAGAATGGGGCGCTTATGCCTACAACGTTATGTTGTTTGGGTTATGTAATGCTCTTGTTATTTTCCAAAAAGTAGTAATAAAAATGTTTAAAACTTATTTAAACAAATTTATGCAAGTGTTTTTAGATGATTTTAGTATATATGGAAACAAAAGATCATCTAGAACAATTATAAAAATGCCTTGAAGAACATAAGGTTAAATGGGATTACCCTTAATCTTGAAAAATGTGCATTTTGTGCAAATTCAAGAACATTGCTTGGACATGTAGTATGTCATGATAGTTTGTTAATGGATCCACATAAGATTACAATAATTACCACTATGCGAACACCTACTAATCCAATAGAAATAAAATGATTCCTAGGAGCAATTGGTTTTTATCGACACTATTTCCAAGACTTCGCAAGTAAGGCAACACCAATGTGCAAATTATTAAAGAAGGATGAAATTTTTGTGTGGATAGAAGCATGTGCCAAGTCTTGGGAATGGATGAAGGCATCTATGACATGCCTACTTGTACTATTATACCTGACTTGAAGTTGGAATTCCATGTGGATACAAATGCATCAAATTTTGCACTTGGAGCCATGTTAAGTCAAAACCCAAATAAGACTATTGATAGACCAATTTACTATGCCAATAGATTAATGAACAGTGCAAAAAAGAACTATACAACTACTGAAAAAGAAATATTAGCAATGATTTATGTTGTGAAAAAATTCAGACATTATCTTTTGGGAAATAATTTCACATTTTTTGTGGATCATCAAGCTTTGTTATATTTGGTTAATAAACCAATAGTCACTAGCCAAATTGCTAGATGATTATTATTATTACAAAAAATTGATTTCAAAGTAATATTTAAGCCAAGTCGGGTGCATTTTTTACCTGATCATTATCTAGAATTAATCATGGAGAATTAACTATTGGAGTTGAAGATCAATTGTCGAATGCCCAACTGTTTGGTATAGAAATTGATTGGTATGGAGAAAGAATTCATTATTTCAAGAAGGGTTATTTTGACAACAATATGCCCAAAGAAGATTGAAGCTGATGGGTGATTAAAACAAAACCATACACATTACATGATGGCCATTTGCACAAACTAGGACCAAATGGAGTGTTGAGGTAGTGTTTAACACCTATTAAAGCTTCTAAAATCTTGGAAGAATTCCATGAAGGGCCAATTGGAGGTCATTATGGTAACAATACAACAGTAAAAAAACTTATGTCAATAGGCTATTGGTGGCCATCAATTCATAAAGACGTTGTCAACTTGTGCCAAAGATGTGACATCTATCAACGATTATAACTTATGTGGTGAAGTGGCAAAGGACCATTCAAACCGGTTATGGCATTTGAACCTTTTATGAAATGGGGTTTAAATTTTATGGGACCTATCAAACCCATAATTAAGAATATTGGTAACCAATATATTATTGTAGCCACTAACTACACCACTAAATGGGTAGAGGCTAAGGCTCTTAGCGATAACACAACAAAAAACACAACCAAATTCATTTATGAAAACATTATAATTAGGTTTGGATGTCCCACCCACTTTGTTAGTGATCAAGGAAGTCATTTCATTAATAAAACCATTGAAGTATCAGTGGAGGAACTTATGATTGTACATCACAAGTCAACCACCTATTATCCGCAAGGGAATAGATAGGCTAAATCAATTAATAAAACCTTGGGAAAGATTTTGGCTAAATTAGTTGATGTTAATGTATCGATTTGGATGTTATGATTTTCACAACACTATGGGCATATCGAACAACATATAAAGTTATTACATAGTTTACACTATTTGAATTGGTTTATGGCACTCAACCCATTATGCTTGCTAAATTTATGGTCCCCACCAAAAGAATTAGGGATATATTGACAAAAGATCTTGATCAAGTGGGGCCATCCATGTAAGAATGGAAAATCTAGTCTGATTGGATGAAGAACATTGGCGTGCTGATGAAAATATTAATCATATACAATTATTCAAGAAGGAAAATTGGGATGACAAAAGGAAACTCAAAAGTATCTGTGAAGGTGATTTAATTTTATGGATGCCTAAAACAACTAAAATCAAAGGAGGTAAATTTAAGTTACCTTGGAAGGGTCCTTATAAAGTACATACATCACAAACTTCATGGGTCATGATTTGGCAATAGTAGTCATGCGAAATTTCTTTTTCATAGGTTTATATGTAAGACACATATGTCATTCATCTAATTGTATTGTTTGAACATTGATGTCATGTGCATTGTTTAAACATGAATGTTATATGTTTGTTCATATTGTTCAGACACGGATGTTGTATGTCTATTCATGTTGTTTACACACAAAAGTCATGCACACAACTTTTGTGTTTAAATAATGCATGACATTTGTGTTTAAACAACACAAACCCATGAAATAACAAATTTTGCACGAAAATGAACCCATGAAGCTTATAAATTTGTGATGTAAAGCTTTTAATAATAACACTGTTGAATTAACTACTTTAGGCGATGATGAGGTAAAGATAATAAATATCAACAAGTTAAAAGAATATCATTCCAAAAATTTAATAGTTGACATTATGGCGGTCAATGTCTATGTTGAAAGATATCTTAGTAGGTACCACTAGAACAAATCTCCAACTACTAAACCTAAAACTTCATTTAGGCTTGTGCCCAAACCTAAAAAACTCTCATGGATAGATTCCATACCTAAAATCATAGATGATGAATATTTTTGAGTAGAGGAAGAGAAGTCAAGAAATAATGAGAGAAAAGCAAAAAGTAGTAATTACAAAACCAAATTTTTAAAAAAAAATTATTATACCTTACCAACTATGCCCTGAGAGAAAGAGGTTATAAAGAAAATTTATTACAACCACATAAGCTAGACCTCACAAGGAAAAACAAAAAGGCTATTACTAGGATGTTGAAAACACCATTAAATGAACTATGACTAATATGGCTTTTGCAAACTTTATTGAATCTTGAAAAGTTAATAGAGTTGAAAAAAATCAAGCATCGTTAGTACTTGTGGAAGAAATGTTCTAGAAGAGATAATGAGTGTGTGAGTGAGTGAAACGCTCAAGCTAAAGAAATTTCTACACAAAAAAATCAAAACAAAATTGAGAGTTGTGTAGAGCCATATACAATTTGGTTCAAACCCACTATAGGCGAGTTTGGTGGTAAAGTAGTATATGAAGAATATGAAAGAAGACAAGTTGTATTTAGTTCTATAGGATCAAGTAGGCAAAAAGTTGTTTGTGAACAAGGAAACAATGTAGAAGATAATGGAGAAAAGTCGAATGATAGTGGAGACAATAGCCTTGAAGCAACAATACCTGTAAAGGCCAAAAGTAAAGGAGCACTCAACTCTTACTTTAAAGGGAAAAAATGAAGGAATAAACAACGTTGCAAAGAAATTGCCTTACCACAAGGAGACTTTCAGAGATTTTCAAGCAAGAGTGCGAAAAACAAATTCCTAGACATGACGAGACCTAACTACAAATCTAGGAGTACCTTAGAAGAAACAATATAAGAGGTTGGTTCCTAACACTCCAAGGAAGCAACATTGTTTTGAAATTGCAATATTACAATTAGGGTTCAACTATCTCTTTGCAAGGATATACAAAGAATTGCCAAAACCACCTTACTAGCGCTATATTACTATTTTTTGGAATGAGGAGTTCGATTTCCATAAGGAGCAAGTTTTTAAGGTTGAAGAGAGGAAACATGAATGTGAAACTGATGTTTGCATGATTTCTTTAAGTACTAAACGACGAAGGATCAAATCGGTAGAGAAGTTGTTGATTATGGTTAAGTTAGGGAATGTTACTTTCTTGGGATGTACTCATGCTAGTATTTTGGCCTTAAACACTCAGGAAGGAGCATGGGCTAAGAAGGTGGGTCTTGCATCGTCGAAGAAACTTGATTGGACTCACATCAACGAACCTTTGGTGAAAGAGTTGATTTGCAGTTTCAACTATGATGATCAATATGTTAAGTTACAAGGATGACAAATTAACATAAGTGAAGAGGGCATAGTGAAGGTATTCAAATTACTTTGCAAAGGATTAATGGCAGGATCACAAGAGGGGTTCAATGGTGTTGATGCCACTTATTTTGTAGGTACACATCAAGATCATTATGTTCTCAAATTAGGGTATCTAATTGCCCAAGCAAATGGGAAGGTAAGAGCCGGAAGATTGAAAGCATTGATGGAGATCCTGACATTTCGTCAAGACAATAACTTCGCCCCTGGTTCTTTAGTTTCTATGATGTTAATTGTTGAAAAGGAATTAGTGAATTGGGCAATGACACGCCCCTTGGTTCCTTGATAGACTCCAAATGTGAGTCTAAAGTGAAAACAACAGAAGAACAAGGAATCGAGGCATGCTCCTTGGCTCACAATACTTTGGGGGGTAGAGGGGCATGTTGGAACTCCGGGATGGGACTAGGAAGAATGATAAACACTTAATCACTCATTCGAATTTGTACAGACTAAACAACAAGTTGGTTAGTGCATAGTTGAAGCACTTTTGATGCTAGTGTCACAACCCCACTTTGGGATAAGTGTGAGGATGAAACTCACATCCCAAAAGTGGGAAGTTGGAGTCCTCCGGGACTCTCAAAAACTCAGAGCTCGAGTTCAAGGGTCAAAACACCTCACATTGAGATGTTATTTATATCAATAGAAAGGTCTTGAAGTGTAGATGCCCAAAATGTCCTCGCATGTGTCATTTGGACATCTACAGCCCAAGTTATGGGCAAAAGAAAGGGTCGGGAGTCAAATTGGCAGTTTGACTCCCGACTACTAAAAGTCAGGAATCGACCTCTTCCCGACGTTTGCTGAAAGAGTGCAACACAGCGTTGGAAAGCTCTCGAGGAGAGCTACAACTTTGGTTCATACCTCATTCCAATCAGAGGTTGGAGCCAGGAGATATGAGCTCCCAAAGTTCTGGGATTCCAACTCGGGACAGTTTCGGGACTCCTCCTTGGGAGTCCCGGGAAAAAGAACCATTTGAATGTAGCCTCCATCGAGAGTTGCAGAGAATACTATATGGGGGAAGGTGGTGGCTTCCCCCGAGTCCGGGCCGTGGTGAGTCAAGTGAATCCAAGTTGCCCGTGGCTTGTCCCAACACCAAAAAGGTGCAGAATGAATTCTAACCAACTTGTTGGTTGGATTTGGATGCAGGACCGATAACTAAGTAAGCTTGTCCCTCTTCCTAGTCTAATCTCAGAACTTTCAGCATGCCCCCTTTACCCCTTTTAGTGTTGGAAGTTAAGAGCGGCTCCAAGTCCTAAACTACTTCCGTAATTTGACATAGCTAGATCCCTTTTGGGTCTAACAAGGGACTTGGGAGTGCATCAGCTAGGATGAACCACGGGCAAACTCGAACTCACAAGACTCACCACGGCCCGAACTTGGGGGAAGCCACCACCTTCCCCCTTATAGTATACTTTGTGCCTCTCCACAAGGCCCACATCCAAATGGCTTTTTGTTTTGGGACTCCCAAATGGGAGTCCCGAAATTGCCAAAGTTGGGACTTCTGTGACTTTGGGGCCTCATAACTTTGTGTGCAGATCTCCGATTGAGATGAAGTCTGAAGCAAAGTTATAATCCTTGTCAAGAGCTTTCCAACAGTATGTCGCATGCCACTTGCACGCAAGGAAATCGGGTCGATTCCCAACTTTTAGTGGTCGGGAGTCAAATTGCCAGTTTGATTCCCAACCTTTCTTTTGGCCATAACTTGTGTTTCAGATGTCCAAATGGGTGATGCGAGCCCATTTTAAACATTTACGTTTCAATAGCTTTTTAATGATATAAAGAACTCTTCAAACCAACGGGTTTTGATCCCTGCAATCATTCCTTAAAGATTCGGGAGTCCTTCGGGACTCGAACTCCCACTTGGAGTTGCCTTGGGAGTGTGAGGGTTCACTCTCTCACATTCTCCTGCATTCCCAGGAACATGAGATGTGACCCCAGGCTTCTTCTCGGCCCGCAACCTTGCAAGCCCTTGCCTTGGTCACGAGCCCAAGGCCAAGGTTGCGATAGGCAACATGGTTTTCTTAGAAGTTACAGAATGAATTGGTAGTAGTTCAATGCAAGGCTAGAAAGTTGACTAGCAACCTAGTTGGACCCACCTTGACCATTATAGGATATTACTACCGGGAGTTGTTTGTTAGGGAACAAGAGAGTGCTATAGGAGAAAAAAAGAAACTTCAAAAGTGGAAGGAGAAGATCATTGTGGATGTCAATGCCATTATGCTAGAAAATAGGAAGAAAAAAAAAGGAACTTCATTAGCAACTCCAAGCAAAGTGATCACAAACGTATCATTACGTCAAGAGGGGGATGATGATAAGCCTATTTAGCATCCAATGTTGTGAACAAGGTTATAGAAGTAGCTATTGGAGAAGATCAGAATTTAAGCAATGTCAATATAGAGCAAACTTTTGAAATAGAGATGTTAGATGAAGAAGTGGTTGAAGATTTGATGGTGGAGGAGAAACCTCAAATGTTGGAAGACAATGTGGTGATGATAATCAACTAGCAAGGATAATGGATACAACAACAAAAGGAGCCATCCCATCAATTGTTAGAGAAGGGAGTTTTGCAGTAATAGACGGAAAAAGGAATCCATGAATAGCAACCATCAATTTTTTTGCAATAGAACGATCAAAAGAATATGCAACGACTAGAAAAAGTTATACAATAAAGTGAGCAAAAATTCTTACCACATCAAGCAAAGGAAAGTCAATTCCATCATGGCTTAGAAGGGAATGATGTTATCATATCGAACAAAACAAAACAATTGGGAGAGATGAGTAACATTAATATTGATGAGGAATTAAACGAGCTATGGTTGATCAACTCAAGGAAATAACCCTGAAAGTTGGAAATATAATTTGTGTTATGACAACACAAATTTTAGAGTTGCAAAGGAAGAAGGATGTGTTGGCAAAACAACTGGAAGAAATAGAAAGTCAATTGCTAAACCAAGTACAGAAACAAGAGTTGGAGCAACATCAGAAGCATATGGAAGAGAAGGTACTAGAGTTCGCAACTCATAATGAATCTCTAATCAAGGAGAGACAACAATTTAAAATGAAATTTTTTGAGTTAAAAAGAAGAAATAGTTAGTTGGATGCGAATGTGAAATAGAGAGAATTAGCCAAAGTAGAGATAGAACAAAAATTAGAGGAAACGGTTGAAAGACTAAGAGTAATAGAAGAGAAGAATTTAGAGTTACACAATGTGATTTTTGAAATAGATCGTTAAGGAAAAGAATTATGAAGCATCATTTGTATAGAGAGGAAAATTGTAAAAGAGTAAAAAGAGCTCTTGCTTAGGGCAAAAATAAGACAACAGAGTTTGGAGATTCAAGCCCTCAAAGTGAAGCAATGGAATGTGTATGAGAGATTAAAAGAAATGGAAAGGACAATACAAGAATAGGAAAGTGTGTTAGCCTTTCAAAAGGAGGTAGTTGAATAAGCTTGCCAAGATCGAGAGGTACTCATGGCGAAAACAACCAAATTTCAAAAGGAGGTACAAATGATTCAAATTGAAGTGCAGAAGCTTTAGCTACAAATCAACATAGATTGGGAGGTTATAGATGTGGCAAACCAAGCTAAGGTAAAATTGTATGATCAGCTAATAGAAGAAGGTCCTATTGAATTAAGGGAAGCTCTGGAAAAGGCTGAAGCTAAATTTAGGAGGTGGCACTTTGAACAAATAAAAAACTATGTTAGTGTTTTGGATGTGGCATATCAACGAATAACATTAGATGAAGAGATTAAAGATGATGCTACCATAGAAGGAGAAGTTAGGCAAGTCGAGGAGGAAGGCAAATCAATTGCAACAATCGAAAAGGGGATACAGATTCCTATAGATGTAAATATAGCGGATATATTTGATGAAAATGAGGCCATTCCATTGTCACAACTTTATTATTAGAGTGCAATCAAGGAAGAACCTAGTAATGCAAAAACATGTACAAACTAGGTGGGAACATCTAATGAACAAACTAAGGGATTTTAGAGGTCAGAAATTGGTACATGAGGAGAGGGAGTAGAGACTTGAGTGAGGAAGCTTATTTTTGGAATTATGCCACCAAGTAGAACATCCTACAATAGTAGAAAGAGCAGGTATTAAACCTTATACGAAGAATGATATGTTTCACATGATGTTAGAAATGGAATACATTATGCAAGTAATTCCTGCTCTTGAGATGTAGTACTTGGTGCATTGTTTCCAAATTTGTCTACAGGTAGGAGTAGCACCACCTATGTTGGGAGCACACATCATAGATGACTAGTTTCTTTCCATGTGGGCAATAGATGATATGGAGTGGAGAGAGTATCTAGCATATAACATTGTGTGTTGCTATATCTAGTACCATCAACCTAGAGGATATAGGGCCCTGGAATTTGAGGTAGGGTGTTTAGGATTCTATGTTTTATGACATTATTATAAACTAGAGATTACATATGACAATTACTACTGTGGTCATCAAACCTCTACATTTAGCCAACCCATTTTTGCTATGACATGAATAGAAACTGTACCAGACCATGTTGGGAGTAGAGCCAAGGACCAACTCGAAAACTGGGAGCAAGTCAAGAGTAATCGTCATGAGTTAGCTTGTTTCATCGATGTTGTAGATCACACTGTGGCTTCTATCATTTAGAAGATTACCGAGAATGAACTGATTAAATACTTTGTTCGAGAAGCACACTTGGGAGTTGACAAATTATTTACACGAGCAACTATCTTAAGGACGTGGCACTTGGTGGAAAAACTATCTAAACGATTGTGTGTTGGTAAGATCATTCATTACCAACAGTGTTTATCACACCCTATGAAGATCGATCAGACCGGCAAATGCCTTTGAAGGCAATGGATTACATGTACCAAGGAAGGAACTTAATCTTTAGATAATGAAATTGACAACTTTTTAACCCCAACATAGTTAGTATTCTATGCCAAATTAGGATGTCCTAGGAGTTAGGGATATGTAGTGAAGTAGGAAGATAGTTGTAAAGTGCTAGAACTTATGCAGTTGTGTGGGGACACTACATCATTAGGAGGGAGATAATGTAAGGGAAATATTTAGGCATGTCAACAAAGTAATAATATTAGGAATATTAGACAAAATCTTAACAAATATTTTTTGAACTGTCAAAATGTAATATGTTGATAGGTCCATGTAAACTAAGTTTATTGTGTTAACATTATAGACAAATTGTTGTAACTGCATAACGATATGACATGAAGTAGTTACAACTACTTCTTATAACTGTAAGAGGGCATGTCGGTATAGAAGTAAGTTTGTCACAAGAGACTTTGTGGGGGCTTGTTTTTTGGGTAGAAATAATGAAGCTTGTCTGGGAGTGAGAAGACTACTCTATGAATGGAATGTATGGACATATTTTTTATGAAGGTTGAACATTTTTTTTTAATCCTGATATATTAATTCTGATCCCCATGAATAGTATGATGTAATAAATTATAGTTTTGGAATAATGTAAGGAAATTCTCCAGCAATTTAATTTTTTAAGTTAATATTTCTACTTGGTATTTATATTAATGGAGTAGGACAAGAATCCAAAGCAGTGCAGAAATGTATTGTTAAGAATTATGATACAAGAGAACATCAAAAACAAGTAGCCACATGATGTATAGGTTCATCTTTGATTATTTTCTACAGGCCAATTTTTTTCAGGGTACCAACCTTTTTTTTGGTGCAAAATTTTGCATTAATGCAAAAAAAAAGTCAATATTTGAGAAAAAATCTATAAAAGTCACTAGATTTTTATGAATAGTTCAAGTGGATAGCCAAATATAAGGATGGTTTTTTTTTTCCTTTCATATTTTTAATAACCAAGTTTGGCTAAATTGTCTT
>Ga0209611_10009291_pt1 | contig 14939 bp, 14 predicted proteins | sample S1TSphgellanicum_3_FD_187693 | JGI IMG/M metagenome (GOLD analysis project Ga0209611, IMG submission 187693) | Host-associated microbial communities from peat moss isolated from Minnesota, USA - S1T2_Fc - Sphagnum magellanicum MG (SPAdes) (version 2) | ecosystem: Host-associated > Plants > Peat... | reverse complement strand
GCTGCCCGCCGTCGAAGAGCCGCAGTTGCCGCCGCTGCATGCGGTCAATCCGAAAGAGATCTACTGTGCCGGCAGAACCACGCTGGTGCTGCCCGTCGACGGCGCGCCGCTGGTCTTTTCCACCGCCTATGCGCATGACGTGACGCTCAGCTTGACCGGCAAGGATGGAAAATCCACGGACCTGCCGGCGACCGCCGATGCAGTGCAAGGCGGGTATGTCGTCGACACTTCCGCGTTGCATACGGCCGCTCTCGCGGACAGCGTGCGCGCGAGCTTGCGCGGATATTGGGGCTTCGAGCGCTACGATGGTCCCGGCTTCCTGCTCATGAACGCGCACCCGAAACCCTGGGAGCTCGCCGCCGGCGATGAGGATGCGCTGGTGGTTGGACGCCAGGACACGGTGCATCTTCAGGCCGATAGCGTCAGCTGCGTCGACGCCATCATGTTGAAGGATCCGGCGGGCAAAGAACTCAAGGCCGAGTGGAAACCGGTGAAGCCGAATGAACTGGAGGTAAAATTGCCGCTCCAAGAGGCGCAGCCCGGAGCGATGACCTTGCTGGTGACGCAGTACGGGGTGAGCCAGCCGCAACCGATTACGATCCAGACCTTTGCCGAGGCGGGCCACTACGACGGCTTCGCGATTCATGCGGGCGATGCGCAAGGAATTCTCAAGGGCACGCGCCTGGATGAGATCGCGAGTCTCTCCGTCAGGAACGTGGTCTTCGTGCCGAGCGCACAATTGACGCGCAATGGCGGCGACGAACTGCAGATGACGGCGCAAGATCCCGTGGCCGCGGCCGCCCTCAAACAAGAACGCCTCATCAATGCGAAGGTCACCCTGACCGACGGGCGCGTCCTTGCCGTCAACGCCACCGTCGATGCACCGCGCCCGCGGGTGATGCTGCTCGGCAAGAGCGTGCAGCCATCGCCCTCGAGCGTGGACAGCAAGATCCAATTGGCCGATCCGGGCGAGTTGCCGCTCGACGCCACGCTCACATTTGCCGTGCGCCTGGAATCGCCGGGCCCCTTTTCGCGTGACGAGAGCATCGAAGTCGCAACCGCGGATGAGGCCTACTCGACCGTGCTGAATTTCGCCAACGGCGGCATGACGCTGGAAAACGCCCAGGTTGCCGTGGTGACGCTCAATCCGGCGAAGGCCTTCGGCCCATCGGCGTTTGGGCTCATACAATTTCGGGTCACTGCCAAAGGCATTGCCGGCGATTGGCAGCCGCTCGCGAACCTGGTGCGCCTGCCGATGCTCCGGGATCTCGAGTGTCCGGCGACGCCCGCGCTGGCCTGCAAGCTGTCGGGCAATAACCTGTTCCTGATCGATTCGCTGTCCGACGATCCGAGCTTCGCGCATGCGGTACAGGTGCCCGAGGGGTTTTTGGGGGCCGCGCTGCCGGTTCCGCACCCCACCGGCGGTGTACTGTACGTGAAGTTGCGCGACGACACGGCGGTGGTGAATCCGACTACCTTAGAGACGCAGCAGCTGCCTGCATCGGCCAACGATCTGGCTCACACGGAGAGCGCGCCGCAGCCCTGACCCCCCCCTCGCGCCCCCGGGCCCCGCCGCTGCGCCCTTGCGCTGCTGCGCTGCTGCGCCCTTTGTGCGCCGTCGAGAAAGTCCTTCGCGGTCAAAAAATCCCGAGCGCAATACCCGAGGCGAGCGCCGCACCGACCTGCCGGCATTGCTCGAGGTCGGGTTCAGCGATGACCTTTGGACGCAGTATCGCTTCCGTGGTTTGCGCATGCGTGCACACGATCAAAGGTTCGGCGATCGGTCGCAAGCGCCAACCGGTGGCAATGCGTTCGATCTGCTGCGCGGCATTGCGGCCGTCGCTTCCCGCACAGATGAGCGTCGCATAGGGCCTGCCATTCAGCCGGTCGAGCACGGCATAATACGTGCGATCGAAGCAGTCCTTCATTCGTCCGGACATGGCGCCCAGATTCTCGGGGGTGGCGAAGACATAGCCGCTCGCCTCGACGAGGTGCGCGGCTTCGCACTCGGCCGCGTTCAGCAAGCTCACTCGCAGCTCCGGCTCCGTCCGAGCGCCCGCCGCCGCGGCCTCCGCCATCTGGCGGGTGCCCCCGGTCATGGAGTGGTACACGATCAAGAGCGTCTGCACCGGCGAATTATCGCAGGTAACCGGCAGCCTGTCCGACCGAGGTCCATCGCTCCCAAGCGCCTGACAGCTTTGGCTCCTTAGCCCGTGCAGCTTCAGCTTACCCGCCGGACAGCGCCCGAGGCCTTACGGCTTTGGCGCGTGAGTTATGTCCTACGACGAGCGTCGCCGGCCTCCGACTGTGTTCGCGCGTGCGTCGTTGGAGACTGGCGCCCCATCCGCAGCAATGCAGTTCCGAACAGAAGAGGTGCGATCATGCTTCACTATGCCGTGGTTTTCTTCGTCATCGCGTTGATCGCCGCAATTTTCGGTTTCGGTGGTATCGCGGTCGGCGCCGCCGGTATCGCGAAAATACTATTCATCGTGTTCTTGATCGGCGCGGTCGTCAGTTTCTTGATGAGCCTGGGCCGTCGGGTCTAGACTTGCATGCAAGACCAACGAGGAGTCACCATGGAACACGTGTCGGAGTCGGGCGACTATGCCAACGGGCAGGTCAGGAATTTTCTGGATAATGTCGAGGACTTGACCAAGGCGCTCAAGGACGTGGAAACGCCCGACATTGCCAGAGTGCGGGCCAAGGTCAAGATCGCCTTGGTCGCGGCCAAGAGCGCGGTGGCCGACACCGCCTCGCAAATTCGCAGCCAGGCGGCGCATGTCGGCAAGCGAACCGATGGCTACGTGCGGGATAATCCCTGGCAAGTCGTCGGCATCGCCGCCGTGGTCGGCCTTGCGGTCGGCTACTTTGCCTCACGGCGATCCTGAATAGAGGCGTCTCAAATCGAGGCGTCTCGCTGAATCGAGACGGCTTTTTACATCCGGCTCGCCCTCGATCGAGGCGTCGCGCTTTACCGAACGCTGCTCGCTACTGCCGCCGCCATTGAGTCGCGCCGCCGGGCTTGTCCTCGAGCAAGATCCCGGACTCGGTCAACAGCGCACGGATGCGATCGGATTCCGCGAAATTCCTGGCCGCCCGCGCCGCGCGCCGCGCCTCGAGCAGGGCGTCTATTTCTGCGTCCGCGAGACCCCCGGCTTCCCCGACACCGCGCCGCAGATATTTCGCCGGATCTTGCTGCAGCACCCCGAGCAGGGCCCCCATGCTGCGCAAGGTGGCCGTGCCGCGGGCAACGGCCGCCAAGTCCCCGGCGGCCTTGGCCTGGTTGAGTTCGCGAGCGGTGCCTTGTAGCGCCGCGAGCGCCTGCGGGGTGTTGAAATCATCCTCCATGGCGGCGAGGAATTCCGGCGGCCACACAGGGTCGGCGGCGCCCGCGTGCGCGGTATCGTTGAGCGCGCGATAGAGCCCGAGCAGCGTCTCATCCGCCTGTTCGAGCTGCGCGATGGAATAATTGATCGGGCCGCGATAGTGGCTGCTCAACAGGAAGAAGCGCAGCACCTCCGGGTCGCGCAGGGTCTTCAGCACATCGCGCACCGTGAAGAAATTGCCGAGCGACTTCGACATCTTCTCGTCGTTGACGCGGACGAATCCGTTGTGCATCCAAACGCGTACGAATTCGGTGCCGCAGGCGGCGCAGGACTGGGCGATTTCGTTCTCATGGTGCGGAAACTTCAAGTCCTCGCCGCCGCCATGCAAATCGAAATAGCCGCCGAGCAAGCTGGTCGACATGGCCGAACATTCGATGTGCCAACCGGGGCGCCCCTCGCCCCACGGCGAATCCCACGACGGCTCGCCCGGTTTCGCGCGCTTCCACAGCACGAAATCCAGCGGATCGAGCTTGCCCTCGTCGACCTGCACGCGCGACCCGGCGCGCAAATCGTCGATCTTCTTGCCCGACAGCATGCCGTAACGGCCGAATTTTCGCACCGAGTAATTGACATCGCCGTTGGCGGCGACATAAGCGTAGCCCTTGTCGATCAAAGTCCGAGTCATCTCGATGATCTGATCGATGTACTCCGTGGCACGGGGTTCGCGATCCGGAGGCTGCAGACCTAGGCTGGCGCAGTCCTCATGCATGAGGGCCGTGAAGCGCCGCGCGAGATCCACCCAGTTCTCGCCGTTGGCCGCGGCGCGCGCGATGATCTTATCGTCGATGTCGGTGATGTTGCGGACATAGGTCACCGCATAACCGACCGACCGCAAATAACGCTGCACGACGTCGAATACCGTCAACATGCGCGCATGCCCGACGTGGATATGATCGTACGTCGTCATGCCGCACACATACATGCGGACCTCGTTGCCGCGCAGAGGCTTGAATTCTTCCTTCTTGCCGGTCAGTGAATTATGGATTTTGAGCATGAGTCTCTCGCCGCCTCGAGCCGGCGGCGCACCGTCTCCGGCGGCATGAGGTTGAGAAAAGGACCCAATTCGGGGCCGTGAACCAGGCCGGTGAGCGCGACTCGAAGCGGCATGAACAGTTCCGCGCCCTTGCGTCCCGTGCGCTCCTTCAATATTTTCGTCAATCGCTTGAAGTCCGTCTCCGAAGCGGAGTACGCCTCGGCCGCGGCCTCGAAAAACCCCGCGCCCGCGGCCGCGATCACGCGTTGCTCCTCGTCGCCGAAGGGCGGAAGTTCGCCCTGCACCACCGCGCGCCAGGGCGCCGCGTCCGCGGGCAACACGATATTGTGACGCACGAGTTCGACGAAGGCGGTGGACGTTTCGGCACCCAACCACGCGCCGATCTCCGGCGCGGACATTCGCTCCACCGTCTCCTTCTGCCAATGCAGCAGCTGGGATTCATCGAAGCGCGCCGGCGCGCGCCCGAGATGTTCCGGGTGAAAACCGGCGGGCATCTCCGGCGGCGCCACCCAACCGTCGAATTCGCTGCTGTGCCCGAGGTGAAACAAATGATTGAGTATGGCCGCGCTCAAGAAACCTCGTTCGCGAAACTCGTGGGCGCTGGTGCTGCCGTGCCGCTTCGACAGCGGGGCGCCGTCGGCGCCGACGAGCAGACCGACGTGGCCGTAGCCCGGACGGCGCAGCCCCAGGGCGTCGAGCACCATGAGCTGGCGCGGCGTGTTGGTCAGATGATCGTCGCCGCGCAATACCTGCGTGACGCCCATGGCCGAGTCATCGACGGCATTGCAAAAGAAGAAAGAAGCGCTGCCATCCTCGCGCCGGACGATGAAATCGCCGATGTCGCCGGAGGCGAAACGCTGCGGTCCGTGCACCGCGTCCGTGAACTCGATCACCTGATTCTCGGGAACGGCGAAGCGCAGAGTGGCCTTCAATCCCCGTGCCTCGCGGTCGGCGCGCTGTACGGCCGTCAAGTAGCGGCAGGTCCCCGCGTAGCGCGGCGGTTTGCCGGACATGCGCTGTAGCTTGCGCGACAGCTCCAACTCCTCGGCCGTGCAGTAGCACGGATATACATGGCCGCCCGCTTCCAGCTGCGCGAAGGAGCTTTGATAGAAATCGCCGCGCTCGGCCTGTGAATATGGCGCCGACGGACCGCCGATATCCGGCCCTTCGTCCCACTCCAGGCCCAGCCAGCGCATATCGGCCATCAGTTCATCGCGAAAGCGCCTTTGGCTGCGCTCGACATCCGTGTCTTCGATGCGCAAAATGAAGCGTCCGCCGCTCTTGCGCGCCCACAGATGGCTGAAAAAAGCCGTCCTCGCGTTGCCCAAGTGCAAGGAGCCGGTCGGACTCGGCGCAAATCGCGTGGTGATGGGTACAGCGGCGGTTGCGGACATGGCGTTAGGATTGTACCTATTCGAGTAGAATCTAGAGCATGAAACAGCTAATACTCCTCGCCGGATTGATCGCGGCCGCTTCAGGACTGACCAGTTTCGCCGCGGACACCTCGCCCGCGGCCCCCAAGGGGGCTGCGCCGGCAGCGCCGCCGACGCCGACGCCGGCCGCTCCACCCCAGGTGCTGGTGGTGACTTCCATGGGCAATTTCACGATCGAATTGAACGCCGAGCGCGCACCCCTGACCGTGGCGCACTTCCTCAAGTACGTCGATCAGGGCCAATATTCGGGCACCATCTTTCATCGCGTGATCCCCAACTTCGTCATTCAAGGCGGCGGTTTCGATAGCGATTACAAGGCCAAACCCGCGCCCGCCAAGGTGGTGAACGAATCCGGCAACGGCTTGACCAACGTGCGCGGCACGGTGGGAATGGCGCGCAGCTCCGAGCCGCACAGCAGCGACTGCCAGTTCTATATCAACCTGTTCGACAACGAGGCGCTCGACCCGAACAAGACTCGCTGGGGCTATGCGGTGTTCGGCAAGGTCATCCAGGGAATGGAGGTCGTGGATCGGATCGGCAATGTGCCGACCGGAGCGCGCGGGAATTTCAAGGAGGACGCACCGCTGACGCCGGTGGTGATCGAGCGAATCGAACGCGTCGCCGTGCCCGTCCCCGCACCTTGACGACGCTGTTCATTTCCGATCTGCACATCGACGCAAGCCGGCCGGCGATCACCGAACAGTTCTTGAAATTCTTGCGGACCGACGCCAAGAACGCCGAAGCGCTGTACATTCTCGGCGACTTGTTCGAATCCTGGGTGGGCGATGACGCGGCCGACCCGGCGCAATCCGCCGCGATCGCCGGGCTGCGCAACCTCGCATCGCGCGGGGTGGCCTGCTTCGTCATGCACGGCAATCGCGATTTTCTCCTGGCGGCGCAATTTTGCGGCGCCAGCGGCGCCACGCTATTGCCCGATCCGATCATCGCCACGCTGTACGGCGAACCGGTCCTGGTGATGCACGGCGACGCGCTGTGCACCGACGATCGCGCCTACCAGAGGCTGCGCGCGACCGTGCGCGATGCAGAGTGGCAGCGCGAGTTCCTCGAGCTGTCGGTCGACCAGCGACGCTCGCTCGCGGCAGCCGCGCGCAGCGGCAGCCGCGCACATACCGCGGCTCTGGAGTACGCGATCACCGACGTCAACGCCGACAGCGTGGCCCTGGCGCTGCGCGGCGCCGGAACCGCGGCGCTCCTGCACGGCCATACCCATCGGCCCGCCATTCACGCGCTGCAGGTGGACGGCCGAGCCTGCACCCGCATCGTGCTGGGCGATTGGTACCAGCATGGCAGTGTGCTGCGCTGGGATCGCGACGGCCCGGTGCTCGAAACGTTGGCGCGCACCTGATCCCGCAGAGGAGCTCGCACGGCTCATGGATCCGCGGGCGGCCCCGAGTGAAAGCGAAACACCGCATCGGGAGTTTCAATCAGCGTGGCCTCGAGCACCGCGAATTCTTTGATTCGCGCATCGAAGGGCGATAACGCCGCAGCGGCGCGCGCAACGGCATCGACGCCCGCAACGGCATCGGCATCGGCAAGTACGTCCGCGCCCGCGCGCGCGGCGGCGCGGCGCGCAAGATCGAGGTACACCTTGTAGTGCCGCGCCTCGGCGGTATGCAGGCTGTCGAACAGATCGCTCATGGGCGCATGCAATCGATTGCCGAGGGGAGCGACTCGGTTCTCCGCCAGTCTCGCGAAACGCTCGCACGACCGCGCCTCGATGAATGCGCCGCAAATCATCAGGTCGATTTCGCGTTGCGGCTCATTCTTGGCAACCAGCCGGCGCAGCCCCTCCGCATAGCGGCCCGGCGCAAGGCGCCGGGGCTCGATTCCAAGGGAGCGGATGAGCTTCGCCACCTGCTCGTAATGCCGCAGCTCCTCGCGCGCGAGGCGCGACATCTTGGCCGTGAGCTCGAGGTCCTCCGCATACGCGAACATCAGCGCGAGGGCGGTCGAAGCCGCCTTCTTCTCGCAATTGGCGTGATCGATGAGCAGCACCTCCGGCGATGCGCAGGCCCAACGCAGCCAGCTCACGGGCGTGGGCACACGCAGCAACGCATGTGAAAACTGCCCGGCGGCGACCGTCATGCGGGAATCTTGACGGCCGAGATCGCCTCGAGCAGTTCGGCTGCCGATTGATAGCGGTCGGCCGGCGCTTTGGCGATCAAACGGCGCAGAATGCCCGCGTATTCCGCGAACTGCGGAGCGATCTCCGGAATCTCGGCGCGCTTGTGCTTGTAGATCACCTCCATCGCCGTCGAACCGGTATAGGGCTTCTGGCCGGTCAGCATCTCATAGAACATGATGCCCAAACTATACAAATCGCTGCGCGCGTCGATCTCTTCGGCGTGGCCTTGTTCCGGGCTCATGTAGTAAGGCGTGCCGAATATTTCGCGCGTTCCGGTCAATGAGACATTGGTTTCGTTGGCCTTGGCCAAGCCAAAATCGATCAAGCACACCGAATCGTCCGCGCGCAGCATCACGTTGGCGGGCTTCAAATCCCGGTGCAGCACTCCCACCGAGTGAATTGCCTGGAGCGCGCTCGCGATCTGCCGCATGAAATCGAGCGCCGTCGCCGGTTCGAGCGGGACCTTCATGCGCTGGCGCAAATCGCCGGCCGGAAAATGTTCCATCGCGATATAGGCATGATCGTCGGCGACGCCGAGATCGTAAATGCTCACGATATTACGATGCCTCAGGCCGGCGACGATTTCGTACTCTTGCAGGAAGCGGTCGAAGGTCACCATGCGCTCCGACACGTCCGGCACCTGACTGAAGACCTTGAGCACCACCAGCGCTCCGGCGCGTTCGCTCTCGGCGAGATAGATCGTGCACATGCCGCCGCTGCCGATCTGGCGAATGCAACGATGACCGCGAATCATCACCGAGCCGAATCGATAGCGCTGCTCGAAATCAGGCAGCCCGCGAAGCGTCGCCAAGGCGAGCCGCTGTTCGCGGGAGGCGGCCGTGATCGCGCGAATGAGCCGGCTACGATCGATCTTGCGGCCATAGAGGCGCTGCAGGCCGTGGACGGCGGCGGGCGGGGTGGAGGGTGCATCCTCGAGCAGCAACAGCACGACCGGCGCGAATTCACGTTTCGCCCGCAGCGCCAGCGCCAACTCTTCGGCCGCGGCCACCGGCGGCGCCGCGACGATGATGACCGCATCGAAACCGGCGGCGGCGAACTCCGCCTGTCGCGCGCCCTCATCGCCGCTCTGCTGTTCGACGAGGGTCGCGTCCGGCCATTCGATCTCGACGTGTTTCCTCACGAGCAATCGATAATCGGCACCGGCCGCGATCACCAGTAGACGCATGGTGCTTTCGCCGCCGGCTAGGGTCAGCGGTTATCGAACGGACTTGAGTCCACGACCCGTGCCATCGCGACGCAACCGCTTGGCCTCGTCGGATCGCTCGCCTTGCAAGCGCTCGAGGTACTCGGGCGTCACATCGCCGGTGACGTATTCGCCGGAGAAACACGAGGTATCGAAATCCTTGATCTTGGCATTGTCATGGCGCACGGCATGCTCCAGATCGTGCAGGTCCTGATAGATCAGCCAATCGGCGCCGATGATGCCCTGGACCTCCTCGTCGGTATGCCCCGCCGCGACCAACTCGGACGCGTCCGGCATATCGATCCCATAGACATTCGGATACCGCACGGGCGGCGCCGCGGACGCGAAATACACCTTCTTCGCTCCCGCCTCGCGCGCCATGTCGATGATCTGCGCCGAGGTCGTGCCGCGCACGATCGAGTCATCGACCAACAGCACGTTCTTGCCGCGAAACTCCAGGTCGATGGCATTCAGCTTGCTGCGCACCGACTTCGAACGCTGCTCCTGGCCCGGCATGATGAAGGTACGGCCGATGTAGCGATTCTTGATGAAGCCTTCGCGATACTTGACTCCGAGCAGCTGCGCCACTTGCACCGCGCTGGTGCGGCTCGTGTCGGGGATCGGGATGACCACATCGATGTCGTGATCGGGCCGTTCGCGCTTGATCTTCTCCGCCAATCGTTCGCCCATCCGCAGCCGCGCCTTGTACACGGAGATGTTGTCGATGATCGAGTCCGGACGCGCGAAATAGACGTACTCGAAGATACACGGCGTGTGGCGCGCCATCGCCACGCAGGCCTGTGCGTAGAAGCGGCCTTGCTCGTCGATGAACACCGCCTCGCCCGGCGCCACGTCGCGCACCATGTCGAAGCCCAGCATGTCGAGAGCCACGCTCTCGGAAGCCAGCATCCACTCGGTGCCCTTCTTGGTGTCGCGCTTGCCGATCACCAGCGGGCGGATGCCGTTCGGATCGCGAAAACCCAATATGCCGTGACCGATCACCATGACGACCACGGCATAACCGCCGCGGCAGCGCCGGTACACGGCATTCGCCGCGGCGAAGATGTCGGCCGGCGTGACCCGCGGCGTGCCGACGCGCTGCAGCTCGGAGGCCAGCACATTGAGCAGCACTTCGGAATCGGAGGCGGTGTTCAAATGGCGGCGATCCTCGCGCACCAGCACTTCGGTCAGCTCGCGCGAGTTGGTCAAGTTGCCGTTGTGGCCCAAGCACAGGCCGTAGGGCGAGTTCACGTAGAAGGGCTGGGCGTCATGAGCGCTGTCGGCGCCGGCCGTCGGATAGCGCACGTGGCCTATCCCCATATTGCCTTTGAGCTTGACCATGTGCTTTTGTTGGAACACATCGCGCACCAGGCCCGAATCCTTGCGCATGAAGAGTTCCCCGTCCTCGGAAGTCATCATGCCCGCAGCGTCCTGGCCGCGGTGCTGCAAGACGGTCAAGCCGTCATAAATGCGCTGATTGACCGCACTGACACCCACCATTCCGATGATTCCGCACATGCAGCACCTCCGCCCTACTTGGGTTTGACTTTGACTCCGGTCAAGCGCTCGAGCTTCGCCCAAGGTTCGCCTTTCTCGCCGACCATCGCGCGCAACCAATCGCCGACGGTCTCACCGAAAGGAATCAGCGTCGAGCGATTCCACCACGGTTCTTGATTCAGATGCAGCAGCTCGGCGCCTATCACCAGCAATCCCACCAGCACCATGCCGCGCAGGATGCCGAACAGCAGCCCGATGACACGATCCATCGCGCCCAAACCCAGGCTGCGCGTGAAATAGCTCATGACCATGCCGATGATCCAGCCGACCAGCAAAACGACGATCAAGATGACCAGTCGCCCGACCCAGGGCGCGACGCTCGGGGCGGTGAGCAGGCCCCCCAAGTGCGGCTCGACCGTGGGCCCAAATTTCCATGCCGCCCAGATGGCGACCACCCAAAATACCAGCGAGACGGCTTCGCGCACGAACCCGCGCAGCAGTCCGATGACGGTCGAGCCCAACAACACCAACCCTATCAAGATGTCGGCTCCGGTCAATCGCAACCCCGTCGGACATATTCTGTTAAGCCGCGGATTGTACCGGAGCGGTGGGAGGACCGTCGTGAAACGATAGTCACAAACGCCGCTTCAAGCGGCCGCCGGCACGATGGCGGCGACAAAACCGGCACCCTTCAGCTTGACGACCATCTGTGCCGCGGCCTCTCGATCGCCCAGTGGCCCGACGCGCACGCGGTACCGCAACGTGGATCCCACACCGCTCGGCGACACATACGCTGCATAGCCCTGCGCCTTCAGTTGACGCAGCACCTTGTCGGCGTTCGCCTCACTGGCAAAGCTGCCGATTTGCGCGGCCCAGGCGCGATCGGTGGCCGACGACGACGCCAACGTCGAGTGAGTCGCGCCGCTCGAGAGTGCTGCGTTCACCTCCGCCGACGGCTTGGGCACCGAAACCGGCGCCAGGGCCTGCATGTTGGGCTGGGCTTGTTGCGCCTGTGCCTGTGCCTGGGCCTGGGCCGGGGCCTGGCTCTGATCCTGGGTCTGGTCCTGCCCCTGCGGCGGTGCGGTTGCAGGTGAGGCCGCTGACGATGCCGGCGACGCCTTGCTGGTCGCCAGATCGACGGTGACGGTGCGAGTGGGTTCGGGCGCGCTGACAGGCAGGCTCGTCGGCGCCGGACCGAGCGACGGCCCGGACAGCAATTCGGGCACCACCAGCACGGCGACCGCCACCAGGATCGCTGCGCCGATCAAGCGTTCTTTGACGCGACGATCCATTGAACTCGAGCCGCCTTGGATTTAACCCGGCGCAGTATATTCGGGAAGCGCGGTGCTCGGCAGCAACTCCTGAGTCTCGAGCCAATCAAGGGCGGGACCCACGGTATGGAAGGAACCGAAGACGACGATGCGATCGCCCGGGCCCGCGACCCGCGCGGCGGCCGCACAGGCCGACCCCAGTCCCTCGGCCGCCTCGACCGGCCTGTTCACCGCGGCGGGCCTGTTTACCGCGGCGCGCACCTTTGCGGCGAGTTCGGCGCCGCTCTGCCCACGGGCGCCGTCGATCGAGAGGCACCACCACGCATCGACGCAATCGCTCAAGGCGCCCGCGATCCCCACTGCGTCCTTGTCCGCCAGAATTCCGCACACCGCCAAGGTTCGCCCCGCGCCGCGGGTTGCCTCGAGATTCGACGCCAGTACCGCCGCCGCCGCCGGATTGTGGGCGACGTCCAAGATCCACGTCGGCCCGGCCTCGTCCCGCGGCCTGATCACTTGAAAGCGCGCGGCCAGACTCACCTGCTCCAGGCCCCGCGCCACCGCCGCGGCGGGCAGAGTGAGGCGCGGAGCGGGGTGCGCTGCGCCGGCGATTTCCTCGAGCGCCGCGATGGCGATTGCCGCATTGGCAAATTGGGCGGCGCCCAGCAGGGCCGGGACCGGCAGTTGCGGCAAATCCCATTGCGGGCCCCGGTAATGCCAGTGGGGCACCTGGCGACCGGGTCCGTGATCCTCGAACGTGAATTCCACCCCCAGACGCTTGAGCGGCGCACCGACGGCGTGGGCGATGTCGGCGACCACGGCCGGCAGTTGGCCGCCCAACACCGCGGGGCGGCCCTTGCGAAAGATGCCCGCCTTCTCGCGAGCGATGGCCTCGAGCGTCGTGCCGAGAAATTCCTGATGATCGAGTCCGATGCTCACGACGACGGCGACGTCGGGATCGACGACATTAACGGCGTCGAGGCGGCCGCCCATGCCGACCTCGAGCACCCACGCATCCAAGCGCGCCGCCTCGAATACCAGCAGCGCCGCCAACGTATTGAACTCGAAGAAGGTCAAGCTCACGGTGCCGCGGGCCGCCTCGATGCGCTCGAACGCGTTCACCAGTTCCGCCGCGCTGACGACGGCGTCGTGGATCCGGATGCGCTCACGGTAATCGCGCAAATGCGGCGAGGTGAACGAGCCGACGCGGTATCCGGCGGCGCGCATGATGGCCGCGCAGCAGGCACACACCGAACCCTTGCCATTCGTGCCGGCCACCGTCACCACCGGTACCGCGGGTTGCCGCCACCCGAGACGCTCGAGTACGGCGCGCAGCCGCTCGAGTCCGAGGTCAATGGACTGCGGGTGCAGCTGTGTTTGGTAGGCCAGCCACTGATCCAGGCTGCGCGACATTAGGAGCCTGTCTGACTAATGGGCGCCATCACTAGGGCGTGGCGCCATCACGCCGCGGCGGGCTCTTTGCCGGTGAGCAGCCGCAGCATCGCGCCGATGCGATCGCGCATCTCGCGCCGGTCGACGATCATGTCGAGCGCGCCGTGCTCGAGCAGAAATTCGCTGCGTTGAAACCCCTCCGGCAGGGTCTCGCGCACGGTCTGTTGGATCACGCGCGGGCCGGCAAAACCGATCAGCGCTTTGGGTTCGCCGATGTTGACATCGCCCAGCATCGCCAGGCTCGCCGACACGCCGCCGGTGGTCGGATCGGTCATGACCGATATGAACGGCAGGCGCGCCTCGGACAGGCGCTTGAGCGCCGCACTGGTCTTCGCCATCTGCAGCAGCGAGTACAGGGCCTCTTGCATGCGCGCGCCGCCGCTCGCCGAGAAGCACACCAGCGGCATGCGATGCTCGAGGCTGTGGTCTACCGCACGCACGAATTTCTCGCCCACGACCGACCCCATCGAACCGCCGAGGAAGCGAAACTCGAACGCGCAGGCGACCACATCGATGCCGGTGAGCTTGCCCGCCATCACGATCAGCGCGTCGCGTTCGGAGGTTTGCTTCTGCGCCTGGACGAGACGGTCCTTGTAGCGCTTCGAATCCTTGAACTTGAGCGGATCCTCTGGCTCGACCTTGGTGGCGAGCTCGGCACTCGTGCCGGTGTCGAGGAATTTCAACAAGCGCTCGCGGGCGTTGATCCTCATATGGTGGCTACACTTCGGGCAGACGTGCAGATTGCGCTCGATTTCCGCGCGATACAGCACCGCGTCGCAGGCGGGACACTTGGTCCACAACCCCTCGGGTACCGAGCGCGTGCGGCGCTCGGTCTTGATACGCGACGGAACGATTCGCTCGAACCAGGACATGACCTAGTCTAGCAAAAGCTCATGCTCGGGTGTCGGGATCCCGTACGCCGCCGGGTACTCCACCCGCCACAGATACAGGCCCGCGGCCGGTGCGGTGGCGCCGGCCAACCGGCGCTCGCCGCTCGCGAGTACACGCGCCATGGCGAGGACGGGGTCCGCCTCGCGCTGCACCTCGATGAGCGTGCCGACGATGTTGCGCACCATATGGTGCAGATACGCGTTCGCCGCAATCTCCAGCCACACATAGTCGCCCGCGCGCCGCACTTGCACCCGTTCGACTTTTCGCTGCGTGGTCTTGGATTGGCACTCGGCCGAACGGAACGCCGAGAAATCGTGCTCACCGAGCAAACCCTGAGCCGCCGCATGCATCGCCGCTGCGTCGAGAGGGCGATGTATCCAGGCGGCGCGCGTGCGCTGCAAGGCAGAGCGCGCACTGCGGTTCAAAATGACGTAGCGGTAGATGCGGCGGATCGCCTTGTGGCGAGCGTGGAAGCCGAAGTCGACCTCTCCCGCCCACTGTAGCGCGATGTCCGGCGCGAGCCGGGTGTTGGCGCCGAGCACCCAGGAACGAGGACGGCGAGCGGCGTGCGTGTCGAAATGGATGACCTGACCGGTCGCGTGCACGCCGCTATCCGTGCGGCCGGCGCAAATGACGGTAATCGGTTCGCCGGCGACGTAGGATATAGC
>Ga0209611_10009289_pt1 | contig 14941 bp, 8 predicted proteins | sample S1TSphgellanicum_3_FD_187693 | JGI IMG/M metagenome (GOLD analysis project Ga0209611, IMG submission 187693) | Host-associated microbial communities from peat moss isolated from Minnesota, USA - S1T2_Fc - Sphagnum magellanicum MG (SPAdes) (version 2) | ecosystem: Host-associated > Plants > Peat... | reverse complement strand
ACTGACATTCCCTATCTCCTTGAAGCAGGTAAGGATCTATTCTGACTCTTCATCTTTAGCAAATGCAAATGAATTGGCCAATGGCTGTCGTGATGTGCCTGAGTCTTTTTCTTTGGCACTCCTACCTGGGCATAGCTTTTGTTGCATTTTAGCTACATCACTGAACTGTAGTAGATCCACTATTCAAATCTGATGGTTACTACCCAGTGCATTATCATGGATCAGTACTACAGGTGATTGGGACCATCCTGCATCTGCTAGATTGAGTATGAGGCTGTGTGGCTGATAAGATTCTTAGATGAGCAGGGGGATGGTACAGCCTGAGGGCAAGGCAATGTAGAACGCTAATGTGAAAGGGTTCTGAGCCTGAGCATTTGTTCATAGTCAGGAGGTACCCAGATTTGTTATTACCTGCTCTCATAACTTTAAGCCATTGTTGATATGGTAAGATTGTAGGTGCTGAGTTGATTATGTGTGAACCAGTAAAGACATATTCTTGATCTGTTTCTGGTTTTTGAACCTTGTTTGCAGCCTGGACCTCGAGATAATACTGTGCAATGTTTCATCAAACGGGACAGGACAACCTCCACATATCAGCTCTTTCTGGGTTTGCCTCCCAGTATGTCTCTTATTCCAGTTTTTACTGTTGGATACACAATTTTATTTGGACTTAACATTTGGGAGCTGTAACAGCCCAGGAGGTCAATTCTTGTTTGATATGTTTTTTTTACTCCTCTTTGTTTGTGTTTCTTTCTATAAGCTGTTGCCTATGAGGGTTTACTTGCTGAATCTTGGTACATTTTCTTGTACTCAGTTTTCAGCTTGATGAAATTGAGGTGTTTGGCATCTGTTGTGTGGAAACTTAGAAAGCCAGCTGGCATTGTCAGGACTTGGCTCCTGTTTATATTAATATTTTAAGCTTGGAGTGGGCCTATTGCATGTTTGGCCTCTACTCCAGTTTTTTGGATTGTTGTACCTATTTGTTACCCTTTTTGGGGCAGGTGAGATGGGGAGCTCTCAGTCTTTTCTGATCTGTCCTCTGTGGTCTTACTTTTGCTTGTTTTTGTTACAGTGTTTGGTGGTGGTATACCCTACCCTGGCATATATTTAGATGGTTAATTTTGTTATTCCTGATGGTCTATCAGCTTCTGTATCTGGTGGGTGAATAGAACTACTGAGGTTGAAGTGGCTCATAAGGATTTTGACCTGTGTCTCCCTGGTTTATAAGTTTCCTTTGTACTTGTACACTTGCTTACAAGCATGGAATGTTGATGAATCACTCACAGATACATGCTGTCCCAATTATGGAGTAGAACACATTCAATGGGGTTTTTGGGAAATTCTCAATGCTTATATACTGCTGGTCTTTTTTTGAGGGGTACATGTTTTCTGACATTGATTGCCTTTTGTCTTTGCAGCCCTTGTTGAGAATGGTAAGTTCATGTTGGCTGCTCGGAAGTTCCGGCGAACCACCAGCACTGACTACATTATATCACTCAATGCTGAGGATATGTCACGAGGAAGCAACACCTACTTGGGCAAGTTGCGGTAAGACGTTTTCATTGTCTCTTCATGCATGCCACCATTCTGTTGATCAGTTTCAATTATCTGTCCACTTTTGTCCTCAAAAGACCATTCTTGAAGTTCGCCATCCTTTTCCTTCCTTTTCTTGTTTGGTTAGTTTCTTTCTCATTTCCATCTTTTATCCCTTTATCTTCTTGGTTTCCTTTGTCTTCTTCTCCTTCTTTTTTAGGGTTTTAAAAGTTAGCCAGCATTATGGCCGGGTTTTACAGAAACTCAGCAAATGGTAATTATGACATTCACCTCCACCCACTGTCAGGAGCTGATGAAGGCAGTGGGGATGCTATGGGAGGTCTCTGAACATGCATGTGGCTGTTGCTGTTGTTCAAACCACTCCTGAATTTTTTTTCTGTTTTCTTGTTCTTTAGGGTTGGGTTTCCTACTTGCTTGCTGATATGTGGACAGATCTGGAATTGTTTAGAATTGTCTTATTGGGTCATCTTTCAATTTTATTCACATGAACTTCACTTGTAACTGTCAAGGAGTTCCAGTACTTGTGAAGATATCAGTTGCAATTTTCTTGATCCTACCTGCACTGGAGGACTGTGGTTTGCTCAGTTCTTCAGTGCTTTAGAGATGTGGGTACATGTTTTAGTTGAGGAAACATCCTGTCTAAGCATATTGACATTTCCTTGTCTGCATTGGTTGACTGTGCCTTGTTGCAGTTATGACTAAATTTCCTGTCTCATCTGGTCTGACATCAAATTGTATTGTCATGATGAGTGTAATCAAGTCATCTCACATGCATGTATGGTTGCAGGTCCAACTTTCTGGGCACAAAATTTACTATTCATGACAGCCAATCTCCCAACAGTGGGGCATTAGTTTCTGCAAGTCGTTCTAGCCGGCGTATTGGGTCAAAACAAGTAGCTCCTCGAATGCCTGCTGGGAGTTACAATGTTGCACACATAGCCTATGAGCTGAATGTCTTAGGTACGAGAGGTCCCCGCCGCATGCAATGTACACTGCATACTATTCCAGCATCCTGCATGGAGTTGGGAGGCTCAGCTCCAACACCAACAGAGTTCTCTGCAGGCACTCTAGAGGAAATCTCAATCCCACATTCTAGTGTTCTCTCTTCACCAAGATCTAGAGCAGCTGTGGCTGATTGTAGCACCATTGACTGTGAATTTGCAAGTGGTCCATTAACAAAAGATGGGCCCCTTGTGCTGAAGAATAAGGCACCCCGATGGCATGAACAGTTGCAGTGCTGGTGCCTGAACTTTCGAGGGCGGGTTACAGTGGCTTCAGTGAAGAATTTCCAGCTTGTGGCAGCCACTGAGCCTGCCCAACCAGTTGCTCAAAGTGACCATGACAAAGTTTTGCTCCAGTTTGGGAAAATTGGGAAGGACATGTTTACTATGGACTATCGTTACCCACTCTCAGCTTTCCAGGCCTTTGCCATTTGCCTAAGCAGCTTTGACACAAAGTTAGCTTGTGAATAAGAGGTGATCATTGGGCAGCCAGTTGCATGTGTATCTCAGTGATGTCCTGACTGGTGGAATGTACTGATGCACACTTGCAGCTTGTTAAGGTGCCAGTGTTTTTTGTATTGGACAGATTGTATAAATCTGTGCCTGATCACACTTGCAGGAGGGGTTCACTGCAAACCTGTAGAGAATCAATGGTTTTTGGGGCAGGTTGTGATCAACACTTGTGTAATCTCAATAGCAGCAGCTAGAAGTTCCCATTGATCGAGGAATGTAAATATTGGATTCTTGCAGTCACTATGAGAGGTCAGGTTAGATCTGTTAGTTGTAAGGCAGGTTTTGACAGGGTATATATGGTAAGCTAATAGCATAAGCGCAGGTGATATTTAACTTTGTGTTTCCATGGGAGGGGAAAACTTGCCTTTTGAGAAGCTATTAAGATGTGTTACACAGTTTTTTCTGCCAATTGTCGATGTCTACTAATGCTTTTTCTGGATGTTTCAATACTTTTTGGTGGTGGGTCTTTGTGTGCTCCACAAGTAATAATTCTGACTGAGGTAAGCTCATTCATTACTGAACTTAGTGATATGCTTCCCAACAGTTTAGTATATCAGTGCTTAGAAGACAATGGCACCTTTGTAGCAAACGTGTGATTTGATGACTTCGAATATCTGGAGACTGTAGGAACTTTTTCAATGTTGCAGAGTGGATTTGGTAAGCTGATTGCACATGGAGAAGAAATTCGCTTCAGATTTCCAGGTCAAGCTTTTTGCAGCTGATGCCTCTTCAGACGATTTATTATTTGAAAGCTGCAGTTCCTGAGTGCTGGATTGAGCATCTTATGAACACAGTAACTGTGTTGTGTATCATAGATTGTGTTTGATGTAATATTGTAAGTACACAGTTTGCAACCAAATGCCAAGTTGGTTGCAGAGCACATATGGAAGCACCTGAACAAGGAATGATACACAGTGATGGCATGAATGCATGGATGGCATAAGCAAGCCTCTCTCTGCACAGTTTAGCTGGCGTTTGGTTGAGGAATGCACAGTGAAGATGAAAATGCATGGAGAACTCGTCAAACTTTGGTATGTTGGAGCTTCCAATGTTTTTGCTAAGTGTGTGTGTCTTTGTGATCATTTTCCCTGTTGCACACTGCTTGTTACTTGTTGGAAGAATTACAGGGATGTCTGAACAGATGATTATTAGAGAGGTGAGAGTGCTTGCTGCCTCAGGGCTTGGTGAAGCAGTTCATATGCATGTGAACACTTCCTTGGCTTGGATGCAATTTACACTGCTCCTCCATTGCTGGTCATGTTGTGGTCATCAAAAGCACAATGGACTAGGTTGTTGCAAGCCATCTATCTACCTAATCCCAGTGCTGGAGTGCCAAGACCTAGGTCATTGCAAGCCATCTACCTAGTCAAGTGTGGGACTGCTAAGACTAGGTTGACTGACTGCAACAGCCCAGGTGAAAGGTCACAAAGCACCTTACATCCTTCGGTTGCTACCTACCTCTTTTTTAAGCTACCAACCTATCACAAATTTCAAGTTCTGGCAATATGAAGTCTTTTAAGGTCTTATCATTGGATGTGAATCATTTGTAATATTTTCAAATAAGGTTGGATTGTCACCAATGTTTCCAACATCTGACTTTCACAATTTGTGTTCAAGACTTTTGTTGAACTACCATGTCAAAGGACTGCAAGTAAATGATGATGTTTTGGGCCAACTTGAACTCAAAATTAAATTTATGTTGTTGATCTGTATAGTGAATGGTCCCATGAAAGATTCCCCTTCTGTACCTCTCCTCCTCCTCCTCTCCCCTTCTTCCTTCCACATTTTGAAAGACAGCTTTCCATCCAATAGCAAAGGTTTTTTAAATTGTGAATCAATTAATACTGCAACCCTTGAGTCAAGCCCAAAACATTGGGTTCTCATTTTTTGGGAATTCCATTTTCATGAGCTAGAAAACCCAAGAATTTGGTGTTAAAATAATTGTTATGGAGACAACCCACATCATTATTGTGTTCTTGGGCTTAGGCATGCTCTAGTGTATATTTTGAGCATTTGATCAAATAGGAATGTTCCATTTTCAGTTAACTTTCTGAGGTTTTAGTATAAAGTTGACCTAACGCCCATCACCAACTTGGATTCCATACCACTTTGTAAGGTTCCTACTTCCCCTTCACACTAACAAGGTCACTACCTGTGTAAGTGAGTAATGTGCCATTCACATGTAATGATATCTCATTCATAAGTCAATGTTGAGGAACAACTTTTTTTTAGCATTCAAATATGTGACGATATTTAACACAAAAAGTAGCATGGCAACCCTAATTGGATGCAATGTTAACACTATTAATTATGCTAAAATATATCTTTAAAAAAACAGATTTTGGGGGGAAAAAACAATGTTACATAATATCAAGCAAATGGAGCATGTAATTCAATGGTAAGTTTTTGTACCTCCTACCTCTATACTTGCACCTTTATCGCAAAATGTTTCTTTGAAGGTTTTAAACTAACAAAGCTTCTTTAATTGGAGCTTAAAGAAGTGTGTTCCAAAAATGTTTTGAACAACATTCTTACACTAGAAAAGGACATTGCAAGCCATTCAAGATAGAGGTTCATCACAACAAAAAGTCACAACCCAAAAGATGACAACAATCACAATGGACAATGGAGCTTTTCGATAGCACAATTTTTGACTTTGACAAAAAGTATGCACATGAATCATAAGAACAAAAGTCAAAAGAACCTTGAACCATCCTACTCTTTTAATTCACAAATGAATTGAATCTTGAAACCTGCAACATTCAACACGCAAAATGCATTCAAGATTGAAAAGACATATCCATTTTGTTTAGGACAACTTCCCAACTCTAAAGATGCTCAATTCAATAAATTAAAAAATCAACGAGGAGAGGAGAACACATAGTGTGAAGAATTCCTAGACATAGGATTATGTGGAAATTCAATCCAAGAAACCTCATTAGCCCAATTGGGAACACAAGGAGGTTGTTGCATTGATTCAAGTGCAGAAGAAAGAACCACCTCGTTACACTTGATAGAGGGAATCTTCACAACTTATTCCAAACAAATATTGATGTTTTCATGATGAAAAAAAGATCCATTGCATGTTAGGAATGAATAAACTTACAAAGAAAATTGGGGAGCATTAAGTGGCAACTTCAAAAACATTTTCAATTACATGATTAGCATTGGCCATAACAAAAACATATTAATCCATGACTCCTCAAGATAAAACTACATTGCATTTATTGCATCAATTTGGTTGAGGAATGTATGACATGGTGACATAACTTTTAAACAACAAACCAATTTACCAACCTCCTAACATTAGAGACCTCTTGGATGATTTGGATGGAGTTTACAAGCCAACAAGTTTTATAATAAACAATGTAAATGATTTGAAGGCTAACATACTCAAACATTCAAAGAAGAGATGACCAAGCCCTTTATTCATGAATACATGCCACTACAACACCCACAACCCATCCCCCAACACACAATATTCTACTACATCCAAGTCTAATGATTCCCCCTTTCCATGGAAAAAACAAGTCATGCCACAAGGAACACACTTCCATCAACAAATCAAGTCACACTATAAGGAGGTTAGGTATGAGCAGAGAGTTAAAATAATTTATTCCTTGGAACTCAAGGTGATGGCAAATGCATTTAAGAAAGGTAGTCACTTGTTAGTGGACTCTATAGATTAGATGCAAAACTAAATGCATGCAACAACTTTTGTTGTTGAAAAGAAATAATCCAAAATGCAAAAAGACCTACTACAAAAGCAATTCAACTATTTCAACACTTGATACTTAACCACCAACACAACTTAAACAAACTTAGTCAATGTAATTAGCTTTTTGATCAAAATCTTCAACATTGCATTCACAAATAGAGGCAATGCATCCAATGAAGTTCCACTGTAGCAACAAAATGAATGATCAAAGAAAAATATTTGCAAAAAAGGACATAGGAAATACATAGATTTTATAGTCTACATGCATTAATTACTACCATAGATGTTAGATTTTACTATAATAACATGCCTATAATTTTGAAGTTGAACAATTCAAAACAATTGATGCACATGTGCTAAATGACATTGAAAAAATAAAAAGGCTAATTGAGCTCACATGCAATCATGAACATTTTCAACCAAAGTACAAAGTTTTAAATTTTTTTGAATCATTTTTCTAGATTATTCTTAGCCTTCAATGCCATGAAATGTTAGTCCAACATCAAAAAGATGAATATGCTAGTTTTGTTAGATATGTTGATTATCTTCTTGTGACTCACACTCATTAATATACATGAACCTTTGTATGTAAGATTCCCTTTTGGCCTTTTTGGGTCTTGTCAAATGTCACATCCTTCTCAGTCCTTGGATTGAACAATTTGTATATGCCTACAAATTGTAATATGACCTTTTTAGTCCTTGGATTGAACAATATGTTGACTTTGATACGAGTGTCATAATGCACTAACCAACACAATTCAGATTTTGGGTAAATTATTTTCATGGTGGGATCAAGGATCAAAATGTGAGCAACACACCCAATAATCCTCAAGTCTTGCAAGTTCAATTTCTATCCCAAAAACAATTCATCTAATTTTTGCCTTGATTGGTTTGAGATAGTGATTTGTTCACACCACAATTAACGGTATTCATTCTTTGACCACATATTTTTGAACAACCTACTCTCTAACATTATGCTCCTAACCATTCCAATAATGGTCTATTTTTTTCTTTTAAAAACCCCTCTATGTTGAAGCGCATGAGATTAACTAAATTGTCTTCTAATCTCACTATCTTGATGGTATTTCCTAAAACTTACAATTGATGTATTCCCCACCATTGTCTAATTTAAGGATTTTGATCGATTTTCATGTCTCTTTTTTCATGTTCATTCTTGAAATTTTTGAATGTAGACAATGCATCGAACTTTTTTTAAAATTACACCCAAGTCTTGAACTATTATAATCATTCATACAAAGGTGATGAAATCCATATAATTATGGAGTGGAGAAAGGCTTACAAATGTCCATGCGTATTAACTCCATCACCTCCTTAGCTGTTGATTGTGTCTTATGGTAAATCATCCTCCAAGATTGCTTGTTAGCCATGCATTTTGCATAAACTTTATTTTTTTGGTCAATCTTGGTGTGCATGTTGTCAAATTATTGACATTCAATGTGTAAAGAGATTGATAATGCAAATGTGCCAAACTCCTATGCCAAAACATGGTTTGACAATGGCATGCATCACTAATTCATAGGCCTACCTCTACTATACACACTTCCACAAGCTATGTGGATGACTTGACATAACAAACTTCAAGTTTGCAAAGTCCATTCTTTTGATACCTAACACCTTTTGCCACAATAGTGTCTAGGTTCCCATTGTGTACATGAACAAACATTTTTCAAATAACACAATATTTCCTTGTTTGCAAGCATGTCAACAAATGACAAATTTTGAAAAACTTGGGATAGAGAACACATCAAAAAAAAAAATTTACTTTCCCAAAAACAAAAGCAAGCAACATTTTACTTTTTTCATGCACACCATGGATTTAGCCTCCTACATATTTTACATTTTGGATTTTGACCAAAAACATTTAGACCTTTAAAACTAGGTTTGTTTCAACATATGTTTAATAACAATTAGTCGAGACTCTTAATGTCTAGTGCATTCGTACTACTTTTTGATTCTAAATCTAGCCACTACTCTCTAAAAAAAATTCACTTTCTTTATATGTAATTTCATTCAATTCTTCCTCCATCGCATTTATAGTTTGATCAAGTTCAAATGGCTCCTCCTTTTCTTTGACTAAAGATTTCACCAACTTGTTCTTAAAATTAGAGGTTTTTCTAGTACTCTTAAGTAACTTTTTAAAGTATGGAAAATTATTTTCCCAATGATTTAACTTGTTGCAATTATGGCAAATTTTTAAATGCTTGATATTTTTGCCTTTATTTATTTTCTTTTTCTTGAATTTTAATAGTAATGCTTCTTCAATCTTGGTGTGATCACCACACAATTCCTTTTGTTGTGCTCTTGCAACAACATGGACAACAACTAACCAAAGTTCATAAAAAAAATTGAATTGATACTCCTTGCATGAAATTCTTGTAAGATTTTGTTAAAATGTTTAATATTATTAGGATCACATCTTCATCTTTGATAACATCTCCTACTCCTAGAATTTGGACCAAAAGGTCCTCGATGATAATAAACAATAAATTTAACATGTTTATATCAAATTGCATGGTCAATTTAAAGAATTTATTTATAATCATGAGTTGTTTTACTATTTATGTAGATTTATAAAAATCTAAACTAATTCAAGATTATTCATATGGATGTTATTGTTAACTTTGTGCAATACAAATGAAACTATTGGTTTAGTGTGCCAAAAAGAAAAAGAAATTGTACATTTTAGACCTCATGGGGACTTTCAAAATGAGAAATATGAAGAACAATTTCGTCTTTCACTTCTAGATTGATGACCACCAACACCCTCATTCACCATTGTGAAACAATTGTTGAGGGTAAAAGTATGGTGCATTAGACAAAAATGGATGTTCCAATCATTATTTACTACAAGTGATGAAATGCAACCAAAGGCTAAAAGATAATTGTATTAATAATTTTGTGATTTGGACTCGAATATGTGTATTAGCTTTTACTTGCAATATAATGCATAAAACATTTTTGCACTTAGAAATGATTACATTGTATCTTTGGACTTTTAAATTTGTAAATTTATTTTGTTACAAATTACAAATATGAATGTGGAATTTGTTTCTCATGGAAAAGGCAAGTTTTTAAATTTCAATCACATGAGTTAATCAAACATATTATAGATGACATGATTTTTTTTAATGAAAAAATTGCATACACATTCTAAAGCAAAATATTTTAGAAAGTCCATCATGGACATAAAAACGAAGATTACAAAAAATGTAGGAACAATATGTTTGTAAATTATCAACGTTAAAAATAGTGTGAAATTAATGATTTCATTCAATAAGGCCTAAGGTGTAATGAATATTTAACAAAATTTCCATTTAAACATAACTATGATCGGAAAAATAAATAAATAAACGAAGTGAAATAAAATTCCACATTGATATTAACCATTTTAGTATATATATAAGTTAATCCCAAGCTAGGGCTTGGAATTGTGAAAGGGCTAACAAAGGGGTTGTAAAATTTGTGTGGATTTTTCATTTGCCAAAATTGGTGTATCACATTATAGTTTCACCCTTGAGTCCTCAACAATTACTCTTATAAGGTGTACTAAAACTAAATAATACCACATCTTATGCATCAAAATGTTCTTCATTTTGGATTTGCAAGCTCCAAAATCAGCAACCTTTGACAACTTGTATTGGTACCATGATGTCACTTCTTAAGCTTCACATTTTAACAATTTGAATGGCCAAGTTTTTTTGGTCAGATGTTGTAGAACTACACTCCTTCACCATCTACTTATGTTTTGAATCTACTAATTGAGGGTTGTGTTCTAAATTTGTTGATAGAAGATTGTGTGGTCCAATGTTTAAACATCATTATGGACAACTCTAGGAATGACTTCTACATCTCACTAATGAAACAAATGAAACTTTAAAATAATGTATCACTTATGGGCAAGATAATTTTGATACCATCCAAGTTTTCTACTACTTGAAAGGAACCATATTTCCCAAAGTGTTAACTATAAATATTTAGTAGAATAAATTTAAGATGTTAGTTGGTGGGTCATTGCTCCTACCTTAAATCATTGTTATTAATAAAGAGACATATTGTTAGTAACTTAGAGTTCTATTGTTTGTGATTCACAATCACCACTTCAAGTGACTACAAGTCAATTTACTTTGAATAGTGGCAAGTCATGAAACTACACAACAAATAGTCATAACTACTTTACTATATGGGGCGTGTAGATAATATTTCACATAGATCAACTAAACTTGGTTATGGAATCCAAACAAATCCCACGTTTGGCTCTTGAATCCAAATATTAAAACTAGTACTAATTCTAGACATTATCTTCATAACACCCAAAACTTTACCCTTTGATTTTCACATGCATGTGTGGAAAATTGGACAACACTAGTGATAACATTTTCATCCAAGTTTTAGTGGTCGATGGATAAAAATAACTTGCATGTTTTTCCATTAGATAGTTAAAAGCAAATATACTCACAAAATTAGTAGGCAATGACATCCTATAATCTACCCCAACCTATGACATAATTTGTTTTAAAAAATTGGTTATGAAAATAAGACTTTCATCTTAGGTCATTACTAATGAAACTACAATGGGCAAAGTCCATTCATCATCATCCAATTTTCATTAAGAAGTATAGGTAGGAAAATGCTCAAGAGGTTCTTTGACTATGGTTCATGTGTAAACTTCACTAAGCTACATCCCCAAACATTTTTTTTTTCAACATTAGTGTTTGGTATGACTTTATGTTTTAATCTTGTGCTTTTATTGTGTTTCCAACCTTTCCATGTTTCAGATGAAATTTTCTTTGGGTGTTTTTCTTGCATGTTATGTGACCTTGTAAATTATATTTTTAACGTGTGGTTGGACTTAGGTTGAAAGTTAATTTTGTTATAATTTGTCAAAGTTCTCTTACATGTTAGAATTTCCTTGGTTGTGGCAATTTTCATGTTTGTGATAAAGGTTAGTTCAATTGAATGCATTATCCAAGGTAATATACATTAATAATATAATGAACATGAATAGTGCAATAATGTAATTTTAAAATTATAGATATGAATAGTGAGGAAATTCCATTTCTTAGCAAATAAATTCATGATGAATGAAAAAAAAATGACTTCAAATTTCCCTCTAGTGTGTGAATATTTATGTCCATTTCTTTCAATTTAGTGCAAATGATGATGAACATTGAATTATTTGCAAATATATCTATTAAATTATGGGAAAACATCAAACAACCTACCAAAAATATTAAAACATGACCTTTGACTTTATGAAAATAACCATTTACCTATGATAGGGTCCAAAGACATCATAAATATACAACAATAACATTCTACATTGAATAAAATTTTAATTATGTAAGCATTGTCAATATATGCATCATAAATATGTAGTAATATTAAAGACTTAGAAGATGCACCATAGTTTGGACTTTGAAGGAAGCACTAACGTTCTCCTTATAGTATACTTTGTAACTTTTCATGGGGGTTACATTGGAATGGTCATTTTTTGTAAGTCTTCCATTGAAATATCAAGTTATGAATCTTACAACTTTGGGGATTCACAACTTTTTTATTTCACATAATTTTGTTTAAAATTAAACAAAAAAATTAATAACCTTTTTAAATAACTTTTCAATCAAATATCAAGTTTTTTAATCAAAGGTCATTTGACTTTCAAATAATCATTTGAGGTGTAGGGAGTTATTTTAGTAGTTTGACTTTTAACCTTTCAAATGAACATTTAATATTGTTATATATGTCTTTGTTTTGAGCATGTGACCCCATATTATTGTAATTATCACCAAGAGTTTTTCAACAATAGGTCCAAATGAGATTTAACGAACCAATATATTTAGTTGGGATTAAGGTCAATTGTTCTTTTGAAGTCTTTTTACCAAAAAACACCTTTTTCATAGAAAGGAATTTTCAAATGAAATCTTTTGCAGCTTGCTATTATCATATTAAAATTTTCCCCAACATGTCACATGTTTTGTGTTAATCACTTTTGAATGAATATGAATTTTTTAAATCCACAAAATTTTGCTAGACTTTGAATTTTGTTTTAAAACATGATCACAATTTCAAATCACACCCACACATTTTGACATTTTAAGGTTTATTTTCTTGTATTATAAGCTATAATTTTATTTTAAACACCATATACATCACACCACATTTGCATGTTGTAAAGGATTCATGAACTTTAAATGGACCCTGATTTTCATAAAACAAATTTATTTATTTATTTTTAATTGAGTGTTTTTAGATGTGTCTAATAGTCCCCCATTACTACATTTTTAAAAAAAATTAAGGGGCCTTGAATAAAAAATTTAAAGGCCTTTAGTTAAGGTCATTTTAACAAAAAAAAATTTGCATATGTTCTTTTTTTTGTAATGTAATATATATTGTGTCTAAACAAAACCCAATAAAAACCATATGCAAAAATGCACACATATAAAGCACAAATTGAAAACCAATCCATGTTTTTCAATTTCAAAAGTTTGTTACTATATATTTGGTCTATATATGTTACAATTTTTTTATACATATGTTTAAAAATTCAAGTACAATCTAAATCCAATCACAAGCAAAATCATTAAACAATCATTTTTTTACATGTTTACATTGTGACACAAAAAAGGAATCATCTTGCAACGACCAAACACATTCCGACATAAAATGGGAGGTGTGTGGGAATCAAAGGGAAAAACTTTCAAGACCCCAAATTGCCTTTCCAACTTAAGGAGTTGGGTATAAGAATAATAAAATAGACCAAAAAATCTTCTTGTCAAGGTTGAATGCAATGTGAATTTTTTTTGTATTGTGGACTTTTATAATATAAGTGTTATTTATATGTTTTAAGAAATAGGAAGTATAATTAAATTTTTATGGTGTGTTCATGAATAAAATGACTTTAATATCCTAACCTAATATTAACATATTTCATTAAGTGTTTTGTGTTGAAGTTTTTGAAACATAAATTTACATCTATTTTTGGGGAATTTTTATTTATAAAACTCATATGTTTCTATTTTTCTGGAAATAGATTATTATAACTTTAACAAAGGGGATGGATATCATACTTATATCCATTTTGACATTGCCTTGTTGTTCTCATGTGCATAATAGAAAATTTAAAAAATTAGTTTACTTTACCATGTTTCCACATTATTGGGACTCACGAAGAGTCTTGATTATTTAAAGTGAAATTCAAATAGTCAAATCATGTTTGAATGAAATGATGTTTAGATGATCATTAAAACAATTCAATACAAACTATAACATATATTGGGTTTTTTCCCAAATAAATGTTGTTTTATAGAAGTTATGAATGTTTGAAAGTTTAGATGAAAATTGAAAAATTGTTTATCAACCATTAAAGGGATGATTTTGGAAAAAAATTTACATTTGATTAAATAGTTGGATTAATCAAATTAAAGTGGACTCTATTTGGAGTCACCATGGTATTGTTTAAAGTGGGGTGTGGATGAGCTCAAATGAACCAAAATTGATGTCAAAACGTCAACTTTTATGCAATTCTTGTTACATTTGTTTATGTGGTGCCACTTTAATGGCATGTGAATCATGGAAAGTTGTGTTTATTGAATAATATGGATATTGAAAAATCTAAAATGAATAAACAAAATTCCAATATCAAAGTTTTGTTTGAATAAAGGATATTTAACAACTTCATTCAATGACACTACTTTCGTAAAGGGCCCCTTAATTTTCATAATATAATTTATTTCATCCCCAATTTTTTTATAGCAATAGGATTTTATTAAACACATCTAAAAAACATTAAAATTTTCAAATGTTTTCAATTTTGTGTTTATCAAAAATTAAGGTTTAAAAAAAATTTCATGAATCCTTTTTGAGATGTCAATGTGATGCAATGTATATGTTGTTTAGAAAAAACTTGTAGTTTATAATATAAAAAATTGAAAGTGTTAACATGTTTTGGTATGATTTGAAATTATGACAAATTTTCAAGATGAAGCAAAAATTCTAGCAAAATTTGTGCACTTTCAAAAATTTGTATTTCTCCAAATTTGATTGTAAAAAAACATATGACATATTGGGGCAACTATCAATACAATATATAAAAAGTTTCAAAACATTTTATTTGAAAATTTCTCTTTGGGAAAAC